>WNGF01013407.1_pt1 | contig 12361 bp, 10 predicted proteins | sample 5400641 | NCBI WGS metagenome assembly WNGF01 (sample SAMN13153371, study PRJNA577476) | soil metagenome | isolation source: 80 cm soil or saprolite under grassland replicate 2 | place: USA:California | collected 2016-06-15
GGCCGCAGCCGATCGCACTGCCGGCCCACCGCGACAGCAGTCCAAACAACGTCAGATTGTTCAAGTCCTTGCGCGATTGTTCCGGCAGTGTTCAAGTCGCACCGACATTGTTCACGTCCGCTGGACCCTACAGGGTTAGAGGCTGCGGGCGGCCATGGGGGCGAAACGAGAGTACTGGCCCTGGAAGGTGACGGTCACGGTGTCGGTCGGCCCGTTGCGGTGCTTGGCGACGATGAGGTCGGCCTCGCCCTTGCGAGGAGACTCGGGGTCGTAGAGGTCCTCGCGGTAGATGAACATGACCATGTCGGCGTCCTGCTCCAGGGCTCCAGATTCGCGCAGGTCCGAGAGCATGGGCTTCTTGTCCGACCGCGCCTCGGTCTGGCGGGAGAGCTGCGAGATCGCGATCACCGGGACCGCCAGCTCCTTCGCCAGCAGCTTCAGGGCGCGCGAGATCTCGCTGACCTCCTGCTGGCGGCTCTCCACCCGCTTGCTGGGCTGCATGAGCTGGAGGTAGTCGACGATCACCAGGCCGAGCCCGTGGCGCTGCTTGAGGCGGCACCAGCTCGGTCTTGCTCATCTCGAGAGAGAACACCACCGTGGGGACGCCGGACCGCACCGAGGCGTTCCTGGCGATGTCCAGGCCAAGCGTCGAGTTGTGCGTGGGTAGCATCGACCGGCTGGCGAGGTAGAGATGAACGGGACTGTCGACCTCGACGCACCGCACCGGCACGCTGGGGACGGGCTGCACAGCGGTGATGAGGCGCTTGCCGGTGCGGCCCGGACCCTTCCGCTCCTTGTGCATCAGTCGCTTGCGCTCCAGCCGGAAGACCTCGTCGGTCGTCGAGAACGTGAGGGTATAGGCCGTGGAGGAGGCCTCTGTCCGTCCCTTGACCGGTTTCAGGACAAGGGAGCAGCGGTAACCGAGACTCACGATCAGTTCACAAGTGTCCTCGGCAAGACGCCGCGAGGTCACGCTGAACTGTACTGCTCCGCTGCCGTTGACGGTCCCATCGGTGTCGAGCAATCCAGCCAGGAGCGAACGTCGTTGCACCTCCGAAGCCCGCAGGTAGATCGTGGGGATGTGCTTGTTGTCCAGGACGCCTAGGCTGCGCAGAATCCCCTGCACTGTGCCGTGATGGTTCCGGCATGCTTGGCACTGCGTCATACCGCTGGATGGCTTCCCACAGTCAGGACAGGTAGGGGGCTGAACGGGGGGCGAGACAAGGCGTGCCCGGCCTCCGCATGACCTGCCACACGTACGAACCTGGGAGGTCTGCGGGCGGAACTGCTTGCCACACACGACACAGGAACGTTGTTCGACTGGGAGACGCTCAGGGAGGCGCAGGGTATAGAGCAGCCCACCTCTGGGCACGACCCGCAACCCATCTGTCTCCATGTGGACGACGATCTCGGGGTCGGCGGTCGTGATCCTCGCACTCGCCGCGTAGCCGTCTCCTAGCCATACCCCGAGCGCATAGGGTGGCAACGGCAACTCCTGCTCGGGCAGATGAAGCGGCCTGGTATTGACCACGGCGTGGTTCAACCGCCGCTCCATGCCGTTGCAGCGAAGCGTCGCGAGAATCTCCTCCGTGGTCTTGACCGAAGGGAAGGTCCGTTGTGTCCGGGTGCCGTTGTATCGCCGAGCGGCTGCCCATGCCGACTTGCGTGACGCCCGGGTCTCGGTCAGCCATTGGTGTTGCGCGTCGGCGACGATGACGGTTCCATCCGAGAACTCGACCTCGTAGCAAGGTCGGCCGTACATGACATCGGTCGCTGCGACAACGGTTGTCGGCTTGCCGTCCGCACCGATCAACTGGTCCCCGAGCTCGACGTCGCCCATGGTCGTCCAGCCGGTCGGGGTGGGGAGCGGTGTATCGAGGGCCAACGCCTTCCCGACCGCCGGCCTGGCGGCAACGATGATCAGGTTGGAGGCCTGCAGCCCGGAGGTGAGGCGGTCCAGCTCGGGGAACCCGGTCGCGACGCCGGTGATCTCACGGCTGTCGTTGTGGAGGCGCTCGATCGCCTCCAGGGTGCTGGTGAGGACCTCGCGCAGGCTCTGGTAGTCCTCGGTGACGCGGCCCTGAGCGACCTGGTAGACCCATGATTCGGCGAGATCCACCGCGCGCTCGGTGTCCTGCGGCGTCTCGTACCCGAGCTGCACGATCCTGGTGCCGGTGTCGATGAGGCGGCGCAGGATGCCGGCCTCCTTGACGATGCGCGCGTAGTAGCCCGCGTTGGCGGCGGTGGGCACGCTCGACACCAGCGTGTGCACGAACGGCGCGCCGCCGACGTCGGCGAGCTCGCCGCTGCGTCGGAGCTCTTCGGCGACGGTCACGGGGTCGACCGCCTGGCCGTGGGAATAGAGGTCAAGGACCGACCGGAACACCGTGCGGTGGGCAGGCCGGTAGAAGTCATCCTCGTGCAGGAGCTCGAGGACCTCGGCGATCGCATCGCGCGACAGCAGCATCGAGCCGAGAACCGATTCCTCAGCTTCGACGTTGTGCGGGGGAACGCGCTCGTAGGTCGGGGAAGCGTTGGGCCGAGGGCCTCCGTCAGGGACGGAGCGCATGGCCATAGGGTCGAGCCTCCTTACGCTTCCTTGGCTACGCGGGCACGACCTCCACGGTCATGTTCGCCTCGACCTCCGGGTGCAACCGGACGGTGACGCGATGGGGGCCTGTGTTCTTGATGGCGGTGTCGAGGTGGATACGGCGCCGATCGATGCGGGTCCCGCCCGTCTTCGCGACCGCGTCGACGATCTGCGGTGTGGTGATCGAGCCGAACAGCCGGCCTTCCTTGCCGGCCTTGGCTGGGATCACGACCCGGAGCGACTCGAGATGGGCGGCCACGGTCCTGGCCTGCTCGAGATCGGCGATCTCTCTGGCGATGCGTCGGGAGCGGATGCCCTCGGCCTGGCGCACCGCGCCCGGCGTGGCGAGCCGCGCGAGGTTGCGGGGCAGCAGGTAGTTGCGCCCGTAGCCGTCGGCGACCTCTACGATGTCGCCCGGGGCACCGACGCCCCGGACCTCCTGATTGAGGATGACCTTCACGTCGTCGACCTCGCGCTAGCGGATGGTGTATGGAAGCAGCGCCATCTCTCGGGCGTTCTTGACCGCCGTCGCGACGTCGCGCTGGTGCTGGGCGCAGTTCCCCGTGACCCGCCGGGCGCGGATCTTGCCGCGGTCGCTCATGAACTTCCGCAGCAGGTTCACGTCCTTGTAGTCGATGTAGTCCTGCTTGTCAGCGCAGAACTGGCAGAACTTGCGCTTGGGCTTGCGCTGGAACGTGCTCTTTGGCATAGAGCCGGTTACCTCCTCACCGGCCTCGGCCCCCTTGGCCTCGGCCGGTCCTCACTCGTCTCGAATCATTCGGGTCCATGGTGCTCGGTCCTGGGACGGGCCGCCGGTGCTGTGACGAACGGCCTCGGGACCCTGGGCGAAGGCAAGGTGGCCTTCACCCAAGGTCAGCGAGCCAACCCGCGCAGCGGTCATCGACGGCACTCGATCAGAACGGCGGTTCGTCGTTGAACTGGCCGCTGTTTCGTCCGCCGCCCGCGGCGTTGCCGGAGCTGTCGGACCAGTCACCACCACCACCACCACCACCACCACCACCACCGCGACCTCATCGGCCTCGACCTCGGTCACCGAGCGCTTCTCGCCCTCGGGCGTCTCCCAGGAGCGCGTCCGCAGGCGGCCCACCACGACGGCACGGCTGCCCTTGGTCATGGACTCGGCGACGTTCTCAGCCATCTGCCGCCAGACGTTGACCCGGAAGAACGAGGTCTCGCCGTCCTTCCAGTTGTCCCCGTCACGGACTCGCGGGGTGACGGCCAGTCGGAAGTTGGCCACGGCCGCCCCGTTGGGCGTGAACCGTAGCTCTGGGTCGTCGGTCAGGTTGCCGACCAGGATCACTTGGTTATCGGTAGCCACTCGAAGAACACCTCATCGCACATCCCGCGCCGGCACGCGGCCGGACACGAACCGGTAGAACGGGCCGCGGATCGATCCGGAACCCTGCACCGAGGTGCGGGGAGGCGCGGACCCGCGGGCCAGCGGGGAAGGAGACGTTGCCAGTCGGCTGATCAGGCGGCCTCGGGGCGGACCACCTTGTGCCGGATCACCTCGTCGGCCAGACCGAGCACTCGCGAGAGCTCGTCGACCGCTGTGGGTTCGGCTTCGAGCACGACCACGGTGTAGTAGCCCTCATTGATATGCCGGATCTCGTACGCGAACCGGCGCTTGCCCCAGTGGTCGATGTTCTTGATCTCGCCACCTCGGCTGCTGACCGTGGTCAGAAACCTGTCGACCGCCGCCTTGGCGTCCTTGTCTTCCAGGCCGGGGTCGAGAATCAGCATGACTTCGTAACGGCGCATGTCACCTCCTCTGGACTGAGCGGCCCCCGGCGGTCGGGAGCAGGAGCGTGAAGCCGACCGAGGGTAGCAGCCGACCGTTGTCCCCGGCAACGCGCACGGCCACCGCCCTTGGCGGGCCATCGCCCCGGCACCGCCCCGCAGGTGGATTCCGGATGATCACCCCAGCCATACCCGCAGTTTCCCACCACCCCCCGACAGTCACAGACGGTTATCCCCACCCCCCCTTGCGGGGTGGCAAGCCGACTCGCCATCCGGTCGCGCCCGCGAGGGCGCCATCCGCCCCGCCGGCGGCTCGCCACGCCCACGTGCGGCGAGCGGAGCGGGACGGCGAGCCCTCCGACCTCCTAGCCAGGGGTGGCGGGAACGACCTCGGGACCTTCTTCGGGGACGGTCTGCTCGACCTTGGGGGCACCGGCGCCAAAGGCGCGGACGGTCAGGACGCAGGCGGCGACCAGGAGGAGGTTGCGGCAGGTCAGGACGCTGATGTCGACCCAGTCGAGGTGGCGGAGCTGGGAGTAGCGGAAGGGGAATTCGAGCTGGCTCAGGACGGCGGCGGCGGCCAGCGTCCACATCGCGCGACGGCCCAGGCGCCGGTCGGCGAGGCCCGCGACGGGGGCGGCCAGCCAGACCAGGTACTGCGGAGACAGCACGCGGGTGGGCAGCACGAAGGCGAACACGCCGATGGCGAAGGCGCCGGCCCAGTCGGCGGGGCCCAGGCCCCGACCTCCGGACGCCGCCGAGCGCCGCCACACCAGCCACGCGGCCCCGACCAGCGCCGCGGCGGTGGCGACGGTGGACGCGAGCTTCATCGCGCCGGAAATGTCCGATTGGAGATCATACGCGCCGAACCCGTAGGCCGAGCGCGCGGTCACCCCGAACGCCAGATGGGCAAGATCGATCAGATTGGCGGGCAGGCTCTCGATCTGGACCCCCCGCCGGATGTGGTAGAGCAGCGAGCCGACGGTGCCCGAGGCCGAGATGATCAGCGCGGGGACCAGGGTGACCGCGAAGGTGACCAGGAACGGCGGCACGGTGCGCCGCAGCGACCGCCGCCATCCCTCGGCCGGCACCAACCCGAGCACCAGCAGGGGAGCGAGCACGGCGGGGAAGAGCTTGGCCGCGGCTCCATAGCCGAGCGCGGCCGCCGACGGCCCCGCTCGGCCCTCCGCGGCAAGCGCGGCGGCCAGCAGCACGCACACGGCGGGGATCAGGTCGAAGCGCAGCACCAGCAGCGGCCCGATCACCACCATCCCCAGCGTGTAGGCGACGGGGATGCGGCGCCGGCCCCGGTCGGCCGCGCGGGCGAGCCGCCAGGCGGCATAGAGCCCGAGGGCGTCGACCAGGATCATCTCCAGCGCGAAGGCCATCCGGTACCCGGCGCCGGTACCGACCACCAGCGCCGGCATCAGCGTGAACGGCACGCTGCCCGGCGGGTACTCGATGGCCACGTCGCGGTAGGGAAGCTCGCCCTGGAACATCCGCTCGACCTTGGCCCCGTAGGCGCGGACGTCTCCGTAGACGCCGGAGGAGTACAGGCGCGGGTTGAGCGAGATGACCAGCAGCAACAGGCGCGTGACGACCCAGAGCCACACGAATGCGGGGATCACCCGCCGTACAGACCAGCGTGGCTCGGATCGTTCCCGAGCGGTCAGCTCGGCGGTTGCGGTACGCACTGCCATCGCTATCCGGTGTCGTTCGGATCAGACGAGCCTAGCTGATTCCCCTGGATTCCCTGGCTCGTCGAGCCCGGGCCTTGCGACAGGGTGGTCGTCGGGATCGAGAAGGTCGAGGTCGGCGCCGGCGGCTGGGTCGTCTGCGGCGGCAGCGTATGCCGCGTGACCCTCGGCGGAGGGGCGACGGTGGTCGTCGGGGTGGTCGTCGCCGACGTGGTCGTCGAGTTCAGCACGATGCCACTCAGGGTGGGCTGCGGGAACGGCAGCGGGGCCAGGTTCCTGGTGGCCTCCAGCATGAACCGCTTCCAGATGATCGCGGGCAGCGACCCGCCGGTCACCTCTCGGATTCCGTGGATGTTGACGAGCCGGTGCGGCGGCTTCTTGGGGTCCTTGTTCTCGTAGCCCATCCAGACCGAGGTGACCAGGTTCGTGTCGTAGCCGACGAAGCGGGCGTCCACCGAGTTGCTGGTGGTCCCGGTCTTGCCGGCGACCTCGCGGTCGGGAAGGCGGGCGGCTGTCGCGGTGCCGCCCTCGATCACGCCGCGCAGGGCCGCCGTGATGGTGTTGGCGATGTTCGGCTGCACGACCTGCGTGCCCCTGCCCTGGTGCCGCTCCACCACCCGCCCGCTGGAGTCGCTGACCTTCTCGACCATGTACGCCGGGTTGTGGACGCCCTGATTGGCCCAGGTCCCGTAGGCCGACGCGAGCTGGAGGGTCGAGACGCCGCTCGCGCCCAGCGCGAGCGGGACCACGGGGTCCAGGACGGGCTTGCGCTCGGAGGAGAAGCGCCCGTCCTCGATCACGTCGGCCAGCCCAGTCCGCATCCCGAGGTCGGCGACCCGGTTCGGGCCGACCTTGTCGATGAGCTGCACGTAGACGGTGTTGACCGAGTGCTTGGTGGCGTCCATCAGGGTGATGTCGCCATAGCTCTCGGTCCCGAAGTTCGTGTACTCGTGACCCTGGACCTCGAACTTGTTGGGGCCACGGAAGACCGAGTTCACCGAGTAGCCCTCGTTGAGCGCCTCCTCCAGCACGAAGGGCTTCATCGTCGAGCCGGCCTGCCGCCTGGCGTCGGTGGCGTAATTGAAGGGCTCCTTGGCGAAGTCCTTGCCGCCGTACATCGCCCGCACCGCGCCCGTCTTGGGGTCGAGCGCCACCAGCGAGGCCTTGGGATCGCCCCGCTCGTTGAGCACGCTCCGGACGGACGCCTCGGCCTCGTGCTGCATCGTCAGATCGATCGTGGTCTGGACGCGGAAGCCCTCTTGCGCCAATCGGGTGGCGCCGTATTTGTCCAGCAGGTACTGGCGCACCTTCTCCAGGAAATAGGGCGCTTTGGATTCGGCGATTCCGCTGGAGGGCACGGTCGAGCTCTCGCGGACCGGCGTCTTGATGGCGGCGGCCGCCTGCTTCTGCGTGATCCAGCCCCGCTCCTCCATGACCCGCAGCACGAAATCACGCCTGGCCTTGGTCGAGGTGAAGTTCTGCTTCTTCGAGTAGAACTCCGGCGCGCGGATCGAGCCCGCCAGCAGGGCGGATTGGGCGAGCGTCAGCTTCTTTGCCGGCCGGTTGTCGAAGAAGACCCGCGAGGCGGCGTCGACGCCGTAGGCGCCCTTGCCGAAGTACACGGTGTTCAGATAGAAGCCGAGAATCTGGTCCTTGGAGTATTTCTTCTCCAGCTTGACCGCGATCACGGCCTCTTTGAGCTTGCGGAACAGGTTCCGCGAACGCCCGACGCTCGGGTAGGCGTTCTTCACGTACTGCTGGGTGATGGTCGAGCCGCCCTGGCTGACCCCTGCGTTGCGGAGGTTGGCGAGGGTCGCGCGCAGCATGCCCTTGTAGGAGATGGCGCCGTGCTTGTAGAAGTCGCGGTCCTCGGCCGCGAGCACTGCCAGCTGCATCGTCTTCGGGATATCGGAGAGCGGCACGATGCGGCGGTTCTCGCTGGGGGAGAGCGTGCCGATCTCGGCGCCCTTGCGGTCCAGGAAGACGGTGGTCTGGGCGGCAGGGACCTGGTCGAGGACGGGGACTTTGGCGAACGCGTAGACCAGACCCACCAGCGAGCCGGCAATGACGGCAAGCATCGGCACGATCAGCCACAGCGCCCAGCGCAGGACCCGCTTCAGGCGGGAGCGCTCAGGGGGTGGCGCGTGGCGGGCCGCTCGCGAAGGGTGAGGGGCTCGCGACGGCGTAAAGGTGGGCGGTCGTGCGGCCATGGCCGAACGACTCTACCGTAGCTCAGCGGAAAGGCCGAAACGGGGCGGCCGGCGGTGGGAAGCAGACCGAGCCGGACCGATCAGCCGGCGTGCCTGCGGCCCAGCAGATAGCACTGGGTGAGGTGGTTCCAGAAGCATTCGGTGCAGACCTCGACCACGTAGCAGGCGCACTCCTCGACGGAGCGGTGCAGGTCGGCCAGACCGTCGCTGGGCCAGACCCTGCCGGAGAGCTGCCGCAGGGAGTCCCCGAACACGTAGGTCACGTGGACGAGCGAGTTCTCGGCGCACACCGGGCACGGCGCCATGGTCGCCTCGCCGACGTTGCGGGCGGCGCGCAGCAGCTCCGGGTGGGCGTCGCAGACCTCTTGCCTGGACAGGCGCCCGCCGCGGAGGTCCCGCAGCGTCGCCCTCTTCACCAGCGTGTAGTCGACCAGCCGCATGCTTCTCACGTTCCGAGCAGGGAGTCGGATCAGGGGGAGCCCCCCGACCGCGGCTCCAGTTTACCCATGGGCCCAGCACAACAGAACGGTCGGCACCACGATGCCCAAGCCGCTTGACACCCAAGCCGCTTGACACCCGAGCGGGGCCGTACCTATCGTGGCGATACATCGGACCGATACATTCGCCAGACGATGGCCACCTTCCGGCCACCAGATGGCCACGTAGGGGGACGTGCTCGTGCTCGAGCTAGCAGTACTTGGGCTCCTCAAGGAGGCACCGATGTCGGGCTACGAGCTGAAGAAGCAGCTCAGCGTCAAGCTCGGCGCCTTCTGGAGAGTCAGCTTCGGATCACTGTACCCATGCCTCAAGCGGCTGCTCGCGGACGGCGCGCTCGAGGTCGAGGAGAACCGCTTCACCTCACGCAAGAAGCACGTCTATCGCTTGACCGAACGCGGCGAGCAGGTCTTCCTCGAGCTGCTCGAATCGGCCGACGTCCACGACCTCGAGCAGGACCGCTTCTCCATGCGGCTGGCCTTCTTCCGGTACCTGCGCCCGGAGACGCGGCTCGACCAGCTCGAACGACGCCGCGGTTACCTGCAGGAGCGTCTGAGCCACCTGCGCGCCTCGTTGCGCGCGGTCCGCGACCGGCTCGACGCGTACACGCTCGAGCTGATGGACCACGGGCTGGACGAGCACGAACGTGAGATCGCCTGGCTCGATCGGCTGATCGCCGCGGAGCGCGGCTCCGCGTCCGGCGACGGCCGAACCGCCGCCAGGTCCCGTTCCACCACCCTCCAGGTCGACCCGGTCCGGGAGGGCTCTGGGCTCGCGGCCCAGAACGCAACCGTCCCGCGCGATCCTCGCCTGCCGACTCAGGCCGGTCAGGCCGCGCCGACCCCATAGAGGAGTAGCGATCAGGAATGGCCAAGATACGCGTCGCGATCGTCGGCGTGGGCAACTGCGCGTCATCGCTGGTGCAGGGCGTTCACTACTACCGTGACGCCCAGCCGGGCGACGACGTCCCCGGTCTGATGCACATCGAGCTCGGGGGCTACCACGTCAGTGACCTCGAGTTCGTCGCGGCCTTCGACGTCGACGCCAAGAAGGTCGGGCGCGACATCTCCGAGGCGGTCTTCGCCAGCGAGAACAACACCATCCGCTTCGCCGACGTGCCGCCGCTCGGGGTGGAGGTCCAGCGCGGTCCGACACTGGACGGGCTGGGCAGGTACTACACCGAGACCATCAAGGAGTCCGAGGCGGCGCCGGTCGACGTCGTCGCCGCGCTCCGGCGGGCGCAGGTCGACGTGCTGGTCTGCTACCTGCCGGTGGGATCTGAGCAGGCGGTCCGCTACTACGCCGACGCGGCGCTCGAGGCCGGCGTGGCCTTCGTCAACTGCCTGCCGGTGTTCATCGCCGGCACACCGGAGTGGGCCGAGCGCTTCACCAAAGCTGGTCTGCCGATCATCGGCGACGACATCAAGTCGCAGGTCGGCGCCACCATCGTCCATCGCGTGCTGGCCCGCTTGATGGAGGATCGCGGCATCACCATCGACCGCACCTACCAGCTCAACTTCGGCGGCAACATGGACTTCAAGAACATGCTGGAGCGCGACCGGCTGGAGTCCAAGAAGATCTCCAAGACCCAGGCGGTCACCTCACAGGTCGACCACGACCTCGGCAAGCACAACGTGCACGTCGGGCCGAGCGACTACGTTCCATGGCTGGACGACCGCAAGTGGTGCTACATCCGGGTCGAGGGCCGGGCCTTCGGCGACGTGCCGCTCAACCTGGAGCTCAAGCTCGAGGTGTGGGACTCGCCGAACTCGGCCGGCGTGGTGATCGACGCGGTGCGCTGCGCCAAGCTCGCGCTCGAGCGCGGTATCGGCGGGCCGCTGCTGGCGCCCTCCGCCTACTTCATGAAGTCGCCGCCGGTGCAGTACACCGACGACCGCGCTCGCCGCATGGTCGAGGACTTCATCGCGGGCGTCGAGCCGGCGGAGCCGGTGGGCGCCACCAGCTGATTTCGCCAAGCCCGTACGGGGCGACGGCGCCGCCTGTGGACAACGGCCGGCGCCGTCGCCCCTTCTTGCTACCTTGAGACAGCGCAAAACGGGATGCAGCAGTCGCAACGGATTCGGAGGCTGGTCGTGGCAGGAGGCGAATGGTGGCGGCACGGGGTGATCTACCACATCTACCCGCGCAGCTTCTCCGACGCGAATGGCGACGGGGTGGGCGACCTGGCGGGGATCACCGCCCGCCTCGACTATCTCAACGACGGCACGCCCGACTCGCTCGGGGTGGACGCGATCTGGCTGTCGCCGTTCTACCCCTCGCCGATGAAGGACTTCGGCTACGACGTGGCCGACTACACCGGTGTCGACCCGCTGTTCGGCACCCTCGAGGACTTCGACACCCTGGTGACCGAGGCGCACGCCCGAGGCATCCGCGTGGTCGTCGACCTGGTGCCGAACCACACCTCCGACCAGCACCCGTGGTTCCTGGAATCGCGCTCCTCGCTCCAGAGCCCCAAGCGCGACTGGTACGTCTGGGCCGACTCCAAGCCCGACGGCCAGCCCCCGAACAACTGGATGAGCGCCTTTCCCCGCGCCGGCCGGGCATGGACCTTCGAAGAGCCCACCGGCCAGTGGTACCTGCACTCGTTCCTTCCCGAACAGCCCGACCTCAACTGGTGGTCGCCGGAGGTCCGCGCAGCCATGGACGAGGTCATGCGCTTCTGGCTGGACCGCGGCGTCGACGGCTTCCGCATCGACGTCGCCCACCGCATGGCCAAGGACCCGCAGTTGCGGGACAACCCGCTGGTCGCCATGGGCGACGAGCACGATCCCACCGGCCAGGCCCGGGCCAGGCGCCTGGCCGAGATGCAGCTCGAGCTGTACGACGAGGACTGGCCGGAGGTCCACGAGATCCTCCGGCGCTTCCGCCGCACTCTGGACGCCTACGACGACCGCATGGCCGTCGGCGAGGTCTACGTGCTCGACCTGCGCAAGCTGGCCCGCTACTACGGCAGCGGCCGGGACGAACTGCACCTGGCCCACAACTTCGTCTTCCTGCACCAGCCGTGGAAGCCGGAGGCGTTCCGCTCGGTGGTGGACGAGTACACCGCGTTGCTGCCGGCTGACGCCTGGCCTGCGCAGTTCCTCGGCAACCACGACCACTCCCGGGCGGCCAGCCGCTACGACGAGGGCGGCAACGGCCCGGCCCGGGCGCGCGTCGGGGCGATGATGGTCCTGACCCTGCGGGGCACGCCGTTCCTCTATTACGGCGAGGAGCTGGGCATGCTCGACGGCGAGATCCCGCCGGAGCGGGTCGTGGACGTGGACGGACGGGATCCCGAGCGCACACCGATGCAGTGGGACGCCTCGCCGGGCGCCGGCTTCAGCCTCCCGGGCGGGGGAGCGGCTCCGCCCGAGCCGTGGCTGCCGGTGGCCGCCAGCGCCGAGCGGATCAACGTCGAGGTCGAGCGTGAGGACCCGACCTCGATGCTGTCGTTGTGCCGCCGGCTCATCTGGTACCGCAAGGGCTCGGAGGCGCTCCGCTCGGGCAGCTACCGGTCGCTGCCGGACGTCCCCGAGAGCCTCTACGCGTTCGTGCGCGAGGCGCCGGAGGAGCGGCTGCTGGTGGTCCTGAACTTCGGCGGCGCG
>WNGF01023501.1_pt1 | contig 12361 bp, 12 predicted proteins | sample 5400641 | NCBI WGS metagenome assembly WNGF01 (sample SAMN13153371, study PRJNA577476) | soil metagenome | isolation source: 80 cm soil or saprolite under grassland replicate 2 | place: USA:California | collected 2016-06-15
GGTGCCGGCTGATGACGGCGCCCGCCTGGCTGGCCCGGGCACCGGTGCCCTCGCTTGGGGTGGTCGTGACCACGCTCCGAGACGCCGCACTGGCCTACGCCGTGGAAGGAGCCTGACCGTGACCTCGCCGGTCCCCACCGCAACTCCCGTCGCACGGCTGGAGCCTGGCGTGCTGCTGGCCGCGCTCGGCGACGACCTGGAACCAGGACGCGCCGCCGAGATGTACGCGGCGCTTGGCTACCCGGTGCTGCCGTGCTTTGAGCCCGCCCCGGGCGGCGGCTGCACCTGCCGCGCCGGCGCCGGCTGCCACCGGCCGGGCAAGCACCCGCGGCTCAAGGGCCGCCAGGCGGGGCAGGGTGGCGTGCATGAGGCCAGCATGGACCCGGTCACCGTGCGGCGCTGGTGGCGACGCTGGCCCCGGGCGAACGTGGCGCTTCGCACCGGTGACCGCTTCGACGCTTGCGACCTTGATAGCCAGGAAGGGGTGGAGGCGCTTCGCGCCATCCTGTCCGAGGCCGGCGGGGTGCTCGGGTCGGGCCCGTTGGCGCGCACCGGCGGGGGAGGGTGGCATCTGCTGTTCGCCCCCACCGGCCACGGCAGCCCCAAGCGGGTACTGCCGGGGGTGGACTGGCGCGGCCACGGCGGCTACGTGCTCGTAGCCCCATCCCGCCACCCCTCCGGGCGTCGCTATCGCTGGATCCGCCCCCTCACCTTGGAGCTACCCGAGGCCCCTGCCGCGCTGCGGGGGCTGCTGGCCCCACCGCCGCAGCCAGCCCCCCGCCCCCCAGGCTGGGCGGTGGCCACCATCGGCGGGGGCTACGGGCCGGCGGCGCTGGCCGCCGAGTCCGCCCGGGTGCGCGCCACCCCGCCCGGCGGACGCGGGCGCAGGGGCCGCAACGACGCGCTCAACCGGGCCGCGTTCAAGCTCGGCCAGCTCGTGCACGCCGGCCTCCTGGACGGCGACCTGGTGCACGCCGAGCTCCTGGACGCTGCCAACGCCGCAGGACTGGAGCCCGCCCGCAGCGCCCGCACGATCGACAAGGCCATGACCGCGGCCCGCGCCAAACCGCCAGTCACCCCAGGGCGACAGGTGCTGCTGCGATGACCCAGCCGCCCGCGCTGCGCCTGGCCCCCGACCGGCTCGAGTTCGACCCCGACGGGGTGCCCTGGCCGACCACCCCCATGGACCAGCCCGCCGGCAACGGGCACGGTCACCGCAGCTCCAACGGCCACCATCCCGCCGAGCTCCCCGCGCGGCCATTCGTCCCGGTCAACCTGGCCGAGCTAGCCCGCCAGGGGATACCGGAGCCGGACCTAGTCTGCCACGGGCTACTGTACCGGGGCGGGCTGCACTCGCTGGCCGGCCCGCCCGACTGCGGCAAGTCGACCCTGCTGTACCTGTGGGCGCTGGAGCTGCTGGCCCAAGGCGAACGGGTCGTGCTGCTGGACGAGGAATCCGGCCGCGAGCAAGTCACCGAAAAGCTGCTCGCGCTCGGCGCCACCCCGGAGCTGCTGGCGCCTGAGCGGCTCATCTACCAGGACTTCCCCGGCCGCACCTGGGATGGCGCCGACCACCAGGCCCTCGCCGAGCTGCTGGAGCGCACCCACCCCGCGTTGGTGGGTCTGGACTCCGCCGGCGCGTTCCTGGCCGTGGCCGGCCTCTCGGAGAACGAGTCCGAGCACGTCACCGGCTTCTACAAGGCCGTCCTGCTGCACGCCGCCCGCACCTTCAACACTGCCGTGGTCGTCCTGGACCACCAAGGCAAGGCGGACGAGGCCGGCCGGTACGCCCGCGGGTCGGGCGCCAAGCTCGCCCTGGTCGACGTGCACCTTCGCGTTGAGGCGGTGGTGCCGTTCAGCCGCTCCCAGTCCGGTCTGCTCAAGCTGCTGGTCCAAAAGGACCGGCGCGGCTACCTGCACCGCGCCCATGAGATCGCCGTCAACGTGGATCCCGGAGAGGGGATGCTGGCGCTCGCGTTCACCCCGGTCGACCACCCCCCCGGCCCGGACGGCACCCGGACCGAGGAGTTCCCCGGCGACCCCGCCGCCGCCCAGCCGGACCTCGCCGACCTGGCGCCGGCGGCCCGCAAGCTGCTGGTCGTGCTCCGCGAGGCCACCGGGCAGCCGCTCACCAGCCGCGAGCTGGTCGACCGGGTCAAGGCCCGCTGGAACCACGGCCTGCAACGCCAGACCACCTCCAGCGCGCTCAACGAGCTCGCCAAGCGGGGCCTGGCCGACGCAGAGCAGGGCGACGACCACGGCCAGAAGCGCTGGTGGGCATCATGACCCCGCCGACCTTCAGCGGCTACCTGCGGGCCGGGCCGGTGCTGATTCGGCCCGGGGTGGGGGGTGTCGTCAGCGTCGCTGACACCCTCTTGCCGACGGTGACAGGGGGTGTCGTCACCGTCATCACACCCCCCGTAGGGGGGGTGACGGTGATGACACCCCCACGGCGACACCCCCCGACCGCGGTGACGACACCCCTCGCCCTGGGGGGCGGGGGGCTGGCCCACCACCCCAAGCAGCACCCCCGGGTGACCGTCCCGGAGGCCCTTCGGGGTGTAAAGCGGAAACCGGGCAATGGACGCCCGCTGACGCCCCACCGCCAGGGACTGGCTCCCCGGAGTCCGCGCCGGACCGTCCCCGCGCCTGCCGCCCCGCCTCCCGCCCCGGCAACGGCCCATCCGCCGCCGGCCCCAAGTCGCCGGTTCGCCGGTGTCCCGTTCGCCGATGACCGAGGCGAGGTCGCCGTGGCGTCGGTGAACTGGCGCAAGCGCGGCAAGCGCTACCTGGTGTCCTGGCACCTGAACTGCTCGGGACGGACAACCACTAACAGTAGTCACGGGTTGGCGTCAGAGGCGAGCGGCTGATGGCATCCGTTGGCATCCGAAAGCGCATCAGCTCGCGTACCGGCCGTGTCAGCTATCAGGTCTGGTGGCTGCTGGACGACGGCTCCCAAGGCGCTAACACCGTCGCCACCAAGGACGAGGCCCGCGGCCTGATGGCGCAGAAGCGGCTGGAGGCCACGCGCGGCACCCTGGAGGGGCACCGCCAGGGCCGGCAACCGTTCAGCCGGTGGGCCAACGAGTGGTGGGCTGTGTGGTCGACCGACCCCGACCGCAGCCCAACGACGCTGGAGGCGACCGAGAACCGGCTGCGGCGCCACGTGCGCCCTTGGTTCGGTGACCGTCCCATCGACACGATCCGCCCCACGCTGATCCGCCACTGGCAAAACCAGCTCATCGCCAAGCTGAGCCACGAGAGCCTGATGGCCTGCCGGTCGATCCTGCTTCGCATCCTGCAGCTCGCCGAAGACGAGGGTGCCATCGCCAGCAACCCGCTGCGCAAGGTGCCCGCGCCCAAGCGGCGCGCCGACCCCGAGAAGGTGCTGGGCCAGACCACCCGCCGCGCCCTCACGCCCGAGGAGGCCTGCTGCCTGCTCGCCGGGTTCCCGCTGTTTTGGTGGGATCACGTCATCACCCTACTCGGGACGGGCCTGCGCTTCGGGGAGCTGGCCGGGCTGCGCCGCCGCCGGGTCCACCTCGACCGCGCCACCCCCGTGCTCCAGGTGGTCGACACGCGCTACCAGGCCGGCCGGTTCGGCAGTGGTTTCAAACCCCGCCCGAAAAGCGACGCCGGCATCCGGGAGCTGCCGCTCGCCCCCCAGGTGGTCGAGGCGATCCGCCGCCAGCTCCCGCCTGGCGGCGACCCCGACACCCTGGTCTTCGCCGGCCCTGGCCGCGGCAACGGCGTGCCCGCCGGCACGCGGACGGTGCTGTCACGGCACAACTTCCGCCGCCTGTACCGCGGCGCTGTGGGCCGGGCAGGCGCCGACCTGGCCCACCTCCAGCTCCACGGCCCCCACGATCTGCGGCACACGTTCTCGACCTGGCTGGAAGACGCCGGCATCCCCACCCGGGTGATCGACGAGCTGATGGGCCACCAGCGCAGCCACCGCAGAGAGCTGGACGGTGGCAGCCGAATCGGTACTCGCTACCGCCATACCACTCCACAGATGGCCGGCCGCGTAATCCACGCCATCGAGGCGCGACTGACGACCGCGCTGCAGATTGCCGAACGGCTAACCCAAGATAGCTCAGAGCGGACAGAGCAGAGGATCTTCTGATCGAAGCTATCGGCACCATGAGCGGCTCGACGCTCGAGGGCTTGAGGTGCCCCGTACATCACCTGTGGGAGGTGGTGGTCTTCGGTTGTGACTGGCTGTGCACGCGCGTTCGACTCCTATCAGATCGCACTGGCGGTCTTCGCTGAGAATAACGACGAATGACGCTTCTCGAGCTGCCGGCACAATCACGGCAACAAGGACGAACGCCGCTATCACCAGCGCCCGGCCAGCATCGCGGCCGGCGCGCGCTGCCAGCATTGCTGGCCGACCTGATTGGCCAGGTTGCGAAGGCGATCCAAGCCTCGGCGATTCGGGCGGTGGAGACCTTCACGAGGCCGCGCTGGGGTGTGGCAGGTCGTCGGCTGAGCCGGTGATGAGGATGCGGCCGGGTTCGATCGCGCGGACCCGATCCCATTCGACATAGCGGCCGTCATGGTGCACCCAGCCGACCAGGAGCTTGACCGGCAACGGGCCCATCATGGAGGCACGCTCGTAGCCGAACCGGGCGCCCAAGGCGCGCCAGCCGATGATGAGTCCGGCCAGGCGCAAACTTGCGCCAAAACCGCCGATGATGGGTCCGTCCTGTTCGAGGCGCACGTCGTGGACTCGGCCGGCGCCGCGGCCCTGCTCGTCGACCACCTCGGCGCCGAGCAACTCACTCAGGCGCATGCCGCGCTCCCGGGATCCGGCTGATGACATGGTCACCGATCCATGCGTCGACCCGGTCGGTCTCCAGTTCCTCCTTGGCGACGCTCAGGTCCACGCAACTGCCGATCCGCTTCACGACCCCGAAGGGGATGCGGGCGGGGCGGCGCTCTTGGCTGTCTCGGAGGCGGTTGGCCAGTCCCTCCAGCCAGGCGCCGAGGCGGCCGCCAAGACGCCCCGCCAGCGCGCCAGGGCCGGCCAGGATCGCGGTGACGTGCGGCGGCCCGCCGCCCTCCGGGAAGCTGAACTCCAGGTCGTCGACCTTGCCGGCGAGCCTGGCGTCCTTGTCGAGGAGCTGGCGGTCGAACAGGTCCAGCCCCGCATCGAGCACGCGTCCGGCCATACGATCAGCTCCCTGCCTTGGTGAGGATCATCAGCGGGATGGTCACCACGGCGACGACCAGCAGCAACGCCAGGTACAGCGAGCCGATGGCGTTGCCGAGCCGTGAGTTGACCTTGTCGCCCATGTAATCGGGGTCGTTGGCCACCAGCAGAATCGGAAAGTAGGTCAGTGGCAGGGCGGCTGCCGACAGCACGATCGAGTACTCGGTCACCTTGATCGGGTCGAGGGTGGACAGCACCAGCCCCGCGCCGAGCACGATCGAGAGGAGCGTCACCAGGTGGAAGCGGGGGGCCTCGGTCGGCCGCACGAACTTTCCCCATTGGAACCCGAAGTACTGGGCGACGGTGTAGCCGCAGGACAGCGCCGTCTCCAGGGCCGCCCCGAAGGTGGCCGCGAAGAAGCCGACCAGCAGCACGGCCAGGCCGAGCTTGCCGAGGACCAGCGCGGTGGACAGCGCCACCTGGGAGAGGTGGCCCGGTTCGATCCCTCGCGGCTCAAAGAACAGCGTCGCCATGACCATGAGGGTCAGCGACAGCAGGCCACCGAGCGGGAACCCGATGTAGACGTTGGCGCGGTTGACCATCAGGTCCGAGCGGGTCCAGCCCTCCTCGACCGCCCCGGAGGAGAAGAAGAACACCTCGTAGGGGGTCATCGCCGCGCCGAGCAGGGCGATCGCGAAGTACCACCAGGTCGGGTGGCCCTCCCCCTTGGGCACCGCCGGGTGGGTGGCGCCGTGGATGAGGCCGCCCCAGTCGGGGTGCAGCCGCCACAGCGCGACCGCCACGACGATCAGGGCCAGCCCGAGCAGGCCGAAGACGTTCTCCATCACCTGGAACTTCACCCGCCAGACGACAAACCACACCAGGAACGCCACCGCGGCAAGAGTGAGGAAGGTGATGAAAAACGACGCGAGCAGGTTCACCAGCGCCACCCGGGCGCCGAGCCGCTCGCGGACCAGGTCGAACACCGGTCTGCCGGACACGGTGGCGACCCGACCGGCCATCTCGGCGAACACACAGATGCCAACCACGCCGACCACGACCACCCACGCCAACGACATGCCGAAGCGTGCCCCGGTCTCGGTGTTGGCGACGATGTCGCCGATGTCGACAAACCCGCCGATGGCGGTCAGGATCCCCAGGGCGATCTCAAAGACCTTCCTCACTGGTGGGCCTGTGCGAAGTCGTCGAGCCGCTTGGACAGCCCGGCAAGCGGAGCCGCGAGCCTGGGCAGGTCGACGAGGTCGCCCCGCCGGGCGGCGATCCGCAGGTCGGCCAGGCTCGAGAGGGTGGGGGTCAGCAGGCCGTCGAGCTCCTCACGGAGGCGGTCGGTGCGCCGGTCCGGCGGCTGGATGGCATCGAAGGTCCCCTGGGCCGCAGTCGCGTCCCTCTCCGCCTCGGCCAGCACCTGGCCCAGGTAGCGGCCGTAGGCCCGGTCCCGCGCCGCGGCGCTGACGGCCAGGCGCGCGGTCTCGACCGCCGAGACCACCGCCTTGGCGGTCTTGCCGCCCTTGGACGCATACACGTTGAAGGACCGTACCGGACCAGTACAGCCACAAACGATCGCAACGAGCAGCAATGCCGCGATGCGCGATCTCATCTGGTGAGAATTCCCACAAACGGTGGCAAGGAACCACCGCACAGAGTCGGAATTCAGGGCCCGCCGGGTGGTGCGGGGTCCAGTGGGCCATGCGCGGCCGCCATAGCGTCGGTCGAAGGTCGGCCGTTCGGAGACGATCCGCGGGATCTGGTAGAAGATGTGGTGCGGCGGCGCCACCGTCTGGCATCGCAGCCGTGGGCTCGTCGCCGGCCGTCGAGGAGGTGGCCGCGCGTGGGCCTGGGAACGTCTCAATCCAGACCGCGCCCCATTCCGCAGTCGGCATGGGCGTGTCCTGGCCGCAGGCGCTGCGTCGGATGCGTGGCTGGTTGGCCCCGTGGATGTGGCTGCAGCGGCTGCTGGCGAGGGTGGTCGACAAGCGCGCCGCCCGGCAGTTACAGCAGGCGCTTGAGTGGGTCGGGGTTGGACAGCCGATCTACCTCTACCTACCGCCGTAATCAACAAATCAATAAGAAGAGCTTCGCTCGTTGCCCTGGCATGATCACCACAGCGACAGGCCGCAGTGCCGCAGAACGAGTAGGCCAAGTAGTGGGTGCGTCCGATGCGCTGGATGCCACGCTCGGCCGCGGCGGTCACCTCCTCCAAGGTGTCGCCGGCCAGGTTGGCCAGCTCCACGCCCTTGATGTTGGACCACAGGCCCTCGACGGGGTTCAGCTCGGGCGCGTAGCCGGGCAACGGCTCCACCACCAGCCAAGACCGCTGGCGTTGCAGCCACGCCTGCATCACGCGGCTGCGATGGGCGGCCAGCCCATCCCACAGCAGGGTCGCCTTCTGTCCGCCCAGCGCCCGGCGCAGCTGCTCCGGGGCGCCGATCAGGGTGTCGTGGGAGGCGGTCTGGTAGTGGAAGGCGAGTTGAACGCCGCCGCCGTGCGATCCGTAGCCGACGTCCAGCCGGGTCACCCCGGCCGCATCGAGGCGCTAGGAGGCCGCCTTGCCCGAGGCGGTTCTTCCCGGACTGGTGCTGCCGCACCCGCTCAGCGTGAGGGCGGCGACGCAGACGTGGAGGAGTCTTGCTCTGGCGAATCGGGCTCATGTGTGCCTCCATGCGGTCGGAAGCGTGGAGGTGGACAAAGTCGCCGGCTATCCAGTTGAGGGCATGGCGGGCGGCTCCGAGCGAGTGGGTAGGGTGGATCGGCGGTTGTGTCACGATCCCCTTCCGCCCGGCCGGGGGCGTAGCTGCCAGGGCGGGCACAGCAGCCCCTCGGCCCGCAGCGCGGCTAGCGCGACCCTCGGGAGCTCCTCGGGCATCTCGATGGCGAGATAGCGGGGCTGCCACGCGGGCGCGAACTTGCGGTTGAAGCGGTAGAGCGACTCGATCTGGAACGGGCCGGACAGGCGCCGCAGCAGCCAGCGGGCCGCCCGCAGCCGCCCGGGCACGTCCGGGGCTGCCCCTGCCGCCAGCACCGCCCGAAGGAACGAGAAGTTCAGCGACAGCCGGTGGATCCCCAGCTCGGGTAGCCGCATGGCCGCCTCGACGACCAGGAAGTCGTTCAGCCAGGAGGGCGCTTGCTGGTCGCGGCGCATCACATCGAGGCTGGCCCCGTCGACCCCCCAGGGCACGAAGTGGAGGAACCCCCGCAGCAGCCCCGCAGCGTCGGCCGCCGCGACCACCAGCGTGTCCGGGTCGCGCCGGTCCAACAGGCGCCCAAGAGTCATCGAGAAGCCCCGCTCGACCGCCTCCCCCCGCCAGCGCCGGGACAGCTCGCCAAGCGCGGCCACCTGGTCAGGATCGAGGGTGGCGGATCGGCACACCAGCGACGTGAAGCCGGCCCGGCGGGCCCGGTTCCAGCTCTGCCGGGCGATCCGGACCGCCCGCCCCTCCAGGGTAAAGTGGTCCAGGTCGAGCACGGCCTCATCCCCCAGGTAGAGCGTGGTCAGGCCGGCGGCCCGCAAGGCCGCAGCGGCCGCCGCTCCGCAGCCGAGCACGGCGCCGACCCGGCCCTGGGCGACCACCTCACCCAGGAAGGCGGTGATCGCGGCTGGCCACTGCTCGGGCGGTCCCAGCGGGTCGCCGGCGGCCAGCGCGACCGACCCAACCGTGCCGTAGGCGACCAAGGCGTCGCCGGCCCGCACGGTGGCCCGGTCGTCGCGGAGCGCGAAGTAGGCCAGCGAGTCGTCGGAGGCGGCCACGGTGGTGCCCAGACCTGGCTCGGCGGCCGGGCGGGTCAGAGCCGGGGCCAGGAGGCGGGCGACCACCACCAGGGCGCCCACGTAGAGCACGGCGGCCACCGAGCTGGGGAACAGCCGCCCGAAACGGCCATCCAACGGCACCCCGGTCCCCAGGCCGAGCGCCATCCGGCCGGCCTCGGCGAGCATGCCGCCCAGGCCAAGGTCGGCACGCACGTCGCGGTCGTTGACGACCAGGCCGACCATCCCGTAGGCCACGGTGGCGGCGAGCACGGTGAGGGCCGGCCCCAGCAGCGGTGGGCGTTCGCCCCTGGCCGCCCGGGCAGGGAACCGGCCGGCCTGGCCGGCAAGCAGCCCGGCCAGGAACGCCTCCACCAGCGCCTGCTCGACGTTCAGGCTCATCACGACATTGAGGGCGGCGCTGCCTGCCAGCAGGCCCACTGCGGCCAGCCAGGCGGTGCGGTGACGGCGGCGCAGCCCGCCGGCCAGCAGCAGCAGACCGATCCCGGCGGCCGCCACGGCCACCGTCGCGCCCTGCGACACCACCCCGGGAACCAGATCGTCCAGCAGCCGCAGCCGGTCCCGCTCGGCCGGCAACAGGGCCGAGGCGAGGTTGAGAAGCCCAGCCAAGACGGCCACCGCAGCCGCCAGTCTGGCCACCCGGTCCCGGCGCCAGGAAGAGCGGATGCGGGCTGGCCGCGGGCCCGGCCCACCCGCGTCCCGTGCCTGGGGACTAAGAGGGGACGTCGTGGCTGCCATCGCGCTCGCCTCTGCCGCTCACGCAGGCGGCCATGGGCCTGCCCGGCCAGGCCGCGGTGGGACGACGACCACGCCGGGGGTCAAGTCGGGCCCGCCGCCCGCGGCCACCAGCCGGCGAACAGGCACGTCGGCCCTGCCCGTCGGCGGCCATCGGGTGGCGTAGGCAAGTCCGCGATGACGAGCCGAGCCGATCTGCGCCCACTCACCCGGGCGACGATCACGAGCGGCTCCCGGCATCTTGCGCAACGTCTCGCGGACCAGCACCAGCCTGAGGTCCCGTCGCCGGCCGGGACGGCCGGCCCCTTGAGGTGGTCGGCCGGATGGCTTGTGCTTCGATCCAGCATCACGCTCGCTCCTCGGCGGCCTCTCGACCTTCCCGGCAGGACAATAGCCGAGGCGGCCGGCGCGCGTCGCCCAAGCGCGGATTGCCGCTGCCGCGGTATGACTCTCTGATCGGGCGGGCTGGGCGCGCGGGTGGAGGGGGGTTCGAACGCCCGCACGCTGCTTGCGGGGTTGGCGGCCGACAGCGCAGCCATTCGGCCCGGAAGAACACCAGCAGCGCCAGCGCGATCGCCACGTGCAACCCGACCAAGCTGGCTTGCAGGTAGCTGATCACGGGGGCGGGGCTCCTTGGTCACAGACCTCGCCGGCAGCAGGTCAGGATTGGTGGACGGCATGGTAGACGCGGTCGGCGTAGTCCTCCAGCCGCTCCGCGCAGTGCTTGAAGCGCTGCTCAGCCTCGACGGCGGAGGGGGTGCCGAACAGGTCGCGGACCTTGATGTCGCGGTACCAGCGGCGCAGCCGCTCCAGGCTCTGCTCCTCCTCGTCCAGCTCGGCCAGGGTGAGCTTCTGGGTGCGGACCTCCTTGTTGAGCTCCGCCTCGTACTTGCCGCAGTCGGCCGCGAACTCGGCCCACTCGGCCTCCCGGGCGGCAGTGAACAGCGCCTCCAAGCGGGCGGTGTTGACCTCGTCGCGGCCGACCGCGTCCAGCAGCACGATCTCGCCGTCGCCGCGCTCGGCCAGCCTGATGGCGCGGTCCAGCCCGGCCGTGAATGCTGGAGTGGTCGGCACCGCCCACACCCCCTGGCCGAGCATGAGTGCACCGGTGCGGCGCAGCTCCCGCCAGACCGCGACCCGGTGCCGGGACGGGTCGGCCGGCAGCCGAACGATGAGCACAGTCCACCGCATATGAGGCCTCCCAGACGAGACACCGTCAGACTGTAACAGCTGTTACGATCCCAGGGATGGGTCTTTCGACCAGCCGTCGGTACCGGGAGGTGGCTGGCACCGAGGGTTGCATTCGGGAGCGGTGCCGATGCAGACAGTTTGGGATGCGCGCAGATGAGCGGGGTGCTGGACACCGCCGCCCGCCTGGCCAGCCCTTGGGCCTACATCGTGCTGGCGCTGCTCGCCGCGGCCGAGTCGGCCGCCTTCGTCGGCCTGGCCGTGCCTGGCGAGACCGCGATGCTGCTTGGCGGGTTCCTTGCCTTCCAAGGGCGGGTGAATCTCGGGGTGGTGATGGCGGCCGGGGCGATCGGTGCGGTGGTCGGCGACTCCATCGGCTACGAGATCGGCCGCGTGTTCGGCGAACCGCTCAAGCGCAGCCGCCTGGGCCGCCGCGTCGGCCAGGACCGCTGGGCCAAGGGCGAAGCCTACCTGCGGGCCAAGGGCGGCCGCGCGGTCTTCCTGGGCCGCTTCGTCGGCGTGTTGCGCGCGCTCGTGCCCGCCTTGGCGGGCATGTCACGCATGCCCTACCGCACCTTCCTGCCGTGGAATGCGGCCGGCGGGCTCATCTGGGCACCCGGGTTCGTGCTGCTCGGCTACCTGGCGGGCGGCTCCTACCGCCAGGTCGAGCGGGTCGCCGGCCGGGCCAGCCTCCTGCTGCTCGCCCTTGTCGTCGTCGTGGGTGCGGTGGCGCTCACGGCCCGCTGGGTCGCCCGCCATCCCGACGGGCTCCGCGCCGCGGTCGACCGGCAGCTCAACCGACCATGGGTCGTCCGCCTCGGCATGCGCTACCAGCGCCAGCTCGTCTTCCTGGCCGAGCGGCTGCGGCCTGGCGGGGCGCTCGGCCTGTCGCTGACCGTCAGCGTGCTCGCACTGGTCGGCGCCGGCTGGGCGTTTGGCGCGGTGCTCCAGGACGTTCTCGCCGGCGCCTGGCGGCCGCTCTGGTTGTTGGCCGGCGTCTACCTGGGCGCCTGGGCGCTGGCATCAATCGTCGAGGACCTCACTCACCGGGCTCGGCCGTCGGCCGCCCAGGCGATCGGCCACTGGACCGGCTACGCCTTCCCGTCCGGGCACACCACCAAGGCCGCCGCCGTCTATGGCATGCTCGCCGCCTTGCTGGCAAGCGCCATCCCCCATTGGGGCCGCAAGGTCGTTGTATGGACCACGGCAGTGCTCATCGCCGGCCTGGTCGGTCTTGCGGAGCTGTACCTGGGCGCGCTCTGGCTCACCGACGTGCTCGGCGCGCTCACCCTCGGCGCCGTCTGGCTGTTCTTGCTGCTCACCGCAGCGCGCACCGTGAGCGCGCTACACGGCGAGACTGCAGCTGCCGGCCCGCCCGCATCCGGCAGCCAGCCGGCCGAGGCGGCACCGCCACCGGTCGCCACAGCGGGCACCCCGCCGGATGCGCCGCGGCGGAAACAGGAAGGGGAGTGACGGCCATGCTCGACCGATCCGTCGCC
>WNGF01017778.1_pt1 | contig 12359 bp, 8 predicted proteins | sample 5400641 | NCBI WGS metagenome assembly WNGF01 (sample SAMN13153371, study PRJNA577476) | soil metagenome | isolation source: 80 cm soil or saprolite under grassland replicate 2 | place: USA:California | collected 2016-06-15
TTTTTTGGGGAAGTTTCCGCCGACAGGCTGCTCTAAATGTAGCACATCTTGACAAGAGCTCCGCCGGACTCCATTTACGCACCTGTTTGGCAAGAGCTCCCGAGTCGCGAGGTCGTCATGCTCAGCCATCACACGCGTGGAGCGACGGTGCGTTTTCTCCGAGCCATCGCGCTGCTGGCGCTCGTCGTCCTCCCCGTCGTGCTGCTCGCGCAGGGCGGGCGCGGCCGCGGTGGCCGCGGCGTCTGCTCTGCCGGTGACACCACATGTGCGCGGTCCCTTCCGGTCATCACCGACACCGCGCGCGCGGCGCAGCTCTACGCGAGCATCAAGTTCGAGGACCTGCCGCAGGCCGACTTCGCGCAACAGATCGCCGGAACGAAGCGCGCGGACAGCGTCAACGCCGCCTACAGCAAGGGCGTGATGAGCTTCAAGAGAATCACGTACAAGAACACCCTCGACGGGTTCGTGGTGCCTGCGTATCTGTGGGAACCGCTCTTCAAGCGCGGACCCCGCGGTCACGCCGCGATGATCTGGGTGCACGGCGGCGTGCACGGCCAGTGGGGCAGCGGCCTGCTGCCGTTCGTCAAGGAGGCGGTCCAGCGCGGGTACGTGATCATCACGCCGGACTATCGCGGGAGCACGGGCTACGGGAAGGAGCACTACTCGGCGATCGACTACGGGGGTCGCGAGCTCGACGACGTCGAGTCGGCCGCGACATACCTGAAGACGCTCCCCTACGTTGACCCGGACCGGATCGGCATCATGGGGTGGAGCCACGGCGGCTTCATCGCGGCGCACCTGTCGATGCGCAAGCAGCCGGTCGTCAAGGCGGGCGCGGCGATCGTCCCCGTGACGAACCTGGTGTTCCGACTCTCGTACAAGGGTCCGAGCTACCAGCGCAGCTACGTCGCCGAGTCCACCCTCAAGGGACTCCCGTTCGAGAAGCAGGACGAGTACATCAAGCGCTCCCCGCTCTATCACGTGGAAGACCTGCGCATCCCGCTGCTGGTGCACGTCGCCACGAACGACCAGGACGTGAACTATGTCGAGGACCAGCAGCTCGTGTGGAAGCTGCGCGCGCTGAAGCCCGAGCTCTCCGAGACCATCGTCTACGTCGACCCCGCGCCGTGGGGCGCCTCGGTCGGTCACGCGTTCAGCCGCCGCGTGGACCCGGTCACGCACGAGCGCGTGGACTCGCCGGCGCAGATCGACTCATGGAACCGGACCTGGACGTTCTTCGACTGGTGGCTCCGGCCCTACGAGGACCACTCGAAGCCGCTGCCGCCCGTACGCACGGCGCCGTAGACATCATGCGTGCCACCCGAATCGGTTGTTCGCTGGAAACCCTCCTCATCATCTGGAAAAAGCCATGAAAACGCTAATCGCCTGTCGTCTCATGCGGCTCGCCGCGTCCGGACTCGCAGTCGTGGCGGCGTCCGCGTCGGGGTTCGTTCTCGCGCCCGCGGCCCTGCACGCGCAGGGCACCGGCGTGATCCGCGGCGCCGTGACGTCGGAGGGCACGAGCGCTCCCGTCGAGGGGGTGCAAGTGTCGGTGGTGGGCGACTCTCGTCTCGCGCGGCGCACGGATGCGACCGGGCTGTTCCGGCTCAGCGGCGTCCCGGCCGGCGCGCGCACGGTGCGTGTGCTGCGCATCGGATACGCCGGACAAACGCGTAGCGTGACGGTCGCGGACGGCGATAGCGTCACCGTCAACTTCGTGCTCAAGGATGCGGCGTTCTCTCTCGACGCCGTCGTGGTCACGGGGACGGCCGCCGTAGCGCGCAAGAAGGAGATCGGCAACGCGATGGCGACGATCGACTCGAGGTCGCTCGAATCGGCGCCGGTGACGGATGTGCAGGACATGATTGGCGCGCGCGCGACGGGGATCACCGTGATGGGGAACTCCGGCCAGCCCGGCGCGGGGGGGACGATCCGGCTGCGCGGCAGCAACAGCATCACGCAGGGGAACAACCCGATCATCTACGTCGACGGCATCCGCATCTACAGCGCGGGCGGCCCGATCACCCCATCCGCGCGCCAGAGCACTGCGGCGTTCAACGACATCAAGGCCGACGAGATCGAGCGCATCGAGATCGTGAAGGGCGCCGCGGCGACCACGCTGTACGGCACCGAGGCGTCAGGCGGCGTCATCCAGATCTTCACCAAGCGCGGATCCCCCGGCGCGCCTCAGTGGGCCGTGACGATTGGCGCCGGCGAGAACGTGATGGGACACGTCGGTCCGACATCGGATTCGACCGGCCTCGGTCTCAACAACTGCTCCGGCGTCCGCACCGACGGAACGGGACTCAAGTTCGTCGATCCCACGTGCCCGGCGAGCGGAAGCTGGCTTCGCCACGGCCCGAGCCAGCGTCTCGATCTCGAGGTCAAGGGCGGGGGCGAGAACATGGCCTACTTCCTCTCCGGCAACTACAACGACGACGAGGGCGTCATCCGGACGGGCTACCAGAAGGACGGCGGCTTCCGCGCCAACTTCTCCTTCGCGCCCGCGAAGAACCTCGTGCTCGGGCTCCACACCTCCTACAACAAGAAGTCGATCCGCTGGCTCGGCGACGGCAACCTCGCCAACGGCTTCACGCTGAACGTGATGCGCGGCCCGAGCAACAACTTCAAGGGCGGCAAGGGCACCGACTGTGCCGACGCGCCGGCCGGCACGACATGCGTCACGGACGGGTACATCCTCGACGAGAAGATCTCCAACGACGCGGATCACTTCATCACCGGACTCACGGTGAACTGGAGCCCGATCGCCGCGTTGACCAACCACTTCAGCCTCGGGTTCGACTACAACACCAGCAACAACAACTCACTCCTGCCGTTCGGCTTCCTGAACCTCGCCTCCGGCTCGCTCAACAATTCGAACTGGAACCACACCAAGCTCTCGCTCGACTACGCGGGCTCGTATCAGAGCAGCGTAGTCAGGACGTTCGTCTCGACGCTTTCCTGGGGCGGGCAGCTCTTCGACGATCGCGAGCGGTTCACCGGCATTACGGGCACCCTCCTATCCGGTCCGGGAGATCCGACGCTCGCCTCCTTCGCCACGACCACCCTCGGCACGGCATCCCAGCCGCGCGTCGTGAATGCCGGCTTCTTCTTCCAGGAGATGCTCGGCTGGAACGATCGCCTCTTCCTCACGGCCGGCGTGCGCGTGGACGGGAACAGCGCCTTCGGCTCGAGCTTCGGGCTGCAGAGCTACCCGAAAGTGAGCGCGGCGTACGTGATGTCCGAGGAGAAGTGGTGGCCGTCGCGGTGGGTGTCGACGATGAAGCTCCGCGCCGCATTCGGCGAGTCCGGCAAGGCACCGGGCGCGTTCGATGCCGTGCGCACGTGGGACCCGGTCGCCGGCGACGAGGGGAAACCTGGCGTGTCGGTGGCCCAGCGCGGCAACGCCGAGCTTGGCCCCGAGCGCACGCGCGAGTTTGAGCTCGGATTCGACATGGGCGCGCTTGACGACCGGCTCGCACTCGAAGTGACCAGATTCCGCGCGCGCACCTACGGCGCGCTGATCGGCGTCGTCTTCCCGCCCTCGGAAGGGTTTTCCCGTACGCAGCTCCAGAACGTCGGCACGCTGGAGAACAAGGGGCTGGAGCTGCAGCTCAACGCCGACCTCTTCCGCGCCGCGAAGATCGACTGGCAGACGCGCGTGAGCCTCACGTCGCTCGCCAGCAACACGATCGACGTCGGCGGCGTTCCGATCGCGACGGGGCTTGGCAGCTACGTGCGCGAGGGATTCCCCGTCCCGGGAATTTTCGGCGCGAGGATCACGAACCCGAACGCCATCGCCGACCCGATCGTCGCCACCGACCAGTACATCGGGCCGGTGTACCCCACGCGGTTGCTCGGCTTGGGGACGACCCTCACGCTCTGGGGGGACCTCACGCTCGACGTGCTGGGCGAGCGCCAGGCGGGCGGCCACCTCACGAATTTCATCGGCTTCCAGAACGAGTCGCGGAACATCTGGCAGCCGTGCTACGACGCGCAGGCGAAACTGCGCGCTTATAACGGCGCCGACGGGAAGAAGGGCACGGCCGACGACGTCTTCTCGGCGCTGGACGGCGTCACCGCGCTTGACCGCGGGCGCTGCGCGATCGACGGCGCGGTCCGCAACAGCGACTTCTGGATCGCCAAGACCGACTTCTTCAAGCTCCGTTCGGTCTCGCTCTCCTACCGGATTCCGCCACGCTTCCTGCGCGGCGCGAAGGCGGCGACCTTCACGGTCGCCGGCCGCAATCTGTTCACGAGCACGAAGTACGACGGGGTCGATCCCGAGTCCAACGACGCGCAAGACGCGGGCACGGGCCTCGGCCGCCGCGAGTATTACCAGCTGCCGCCGTTCAAGTCCGTCTTGGCGACCCTCCGCCTCACCTTCTGACCTCCCGCGAGGATTTCACGATGAAGACCAAGAGAGTTTTCCTGGTTGCCCTCGCCGGCGCGCTCACGGCGGTCGCCTGCAACCTAGATGTCACCAACCCCGGGCCGATCGCCGACGTGAGCCTGCTCACTCCCGACGCGGTGCCGAGTCTCGTCACCGGCATGTCCTCCGACCTCTCCAACATCTATGACGAGATCACGCGCATCTCGTCGATCGCGGGCGACGAGAGCGGTCACGGCGGCAGCTACGGCAACGAAGGGCTGTGGGTGCGCGGCATTATCCGGCCCGACGACGTGAACGGTCTCTGGTCGGGGCTGCACCAGATCCGCTTCGAGGCCGAGTCGGGCGTGGATCGCATGAAGGCCATGACCGGCTTCAGCTACGACAACAGCCCGCTGTCCGCGCGGGCCAACCTGTTCGCCGGGATCGCCAACCGGACGCTCGGCGAGATGGTCTGCGAGGCGGTCTTCGACAACGGGCCGGCCCAGGACTATAAAGTCCACTTTTCGCGCGCCGAGACGTACTTAACCGAGGCGATCCGGATCGCGCAGGCGGCGACGGGCGCCACGGACATTCTGAATGCGTCCTACGCCGGCCGTGCTGCCGTCCGGGCGGCGCAGGGGAACTGGGCCGCCGCCGTCACGGACGCGGCGCTCGTTCCCGCGAGCTTCGTGTACAACGCGTTCTTTTCCACCAACTCGACCCGCGAGAACAACTCGCTCGTGCAGGAGACCTACGTGCGGCGGGAGTTCAGCATCTTCGGCACGCAATGGGCGCAGGTGTTCAAGGACCCGCGCGTGCCATGGGACACGATCAAGACTACGGGCGGCGCGATCCAAAAGGGGCAGGATGGGCTCACCAACTTCTTCCGGCAGGCGAAGTACAAGGATCTCGGCGCCGACATTCCGATCGCCAAGGGCACCGAGATGCTGATGCTGCGGGCCGAGTACGCGCTGCGCAACGGAGACATCCCGGGGACGTTCACGCTGATCAACCAGCAGCGGGCCATCTATGCGATGACGCCGCTCACCGCGCCCGCGGACATCGCCACCGCGTGGACGACGCTTGAGAAGGAGCGTGGCGCCGTGCTCTGGCTGGAAGGTCGCCGGCTGTGGGATCTGCGGCGCTGGTACGACGACACCGGACCGGCCCATAACGCGTTCCTGAACGGTCGAGACAAGTGCATTCCAATCAGCTTGAACGAGCTGCAGACGAATCCGAATCTCCGCAGCCGGCTCCCCTGAGCCGGCTCCGGCGGCTGCTCCCGGCGCTGCTTCCCGCGGTCGTTCTCGCGTGCGGCGGCAGCCGTGACATCACCGCTCCACCGAAGAGCGCCTCGTCGCTTGTGCTCGCGCTCACGGGACTTCCCGCGCTCGATGCCGCACGCGAGGGGAGCTGCGAGGCGTGGATCGTAGACCGAGCGGGACAGGCGCACTCGGCGGGGAGGTTTGCACCGGCGGCGTCGGTTACACTCACGCTCGCCTCTCCCGTCGCCGACCCCGCGAGTGTGATCATTACCGTCGAGCCGCCGCTCGACACCGACGCGCAGCCATCGGCGCAGCGCCTGCTACAGGGGACTTTCTCCGGAGCGCGCGCCAGCCTCAGCATCATCGGCGCGGTGACCCAGGGCGACCTTCCATTGCGCGACCGCCCCGGCCAGTTCACGGTTTTCACGCCGAGCGACAACGCGGCAAACGGCTATCCCTCGCACGAGGAGGCGGGGATCTGGCTCTTCAACATGGCGCCGTTCGACACGCCCCAGAGCGACATGTGGGTTCGCCTCACGCAGCTGCAGCTCGGGTGGCTCTACGAGGGGTGGGTGGTTCGCGACTTCGGCCTCCCGGGTGCGGTATGGTTCTCGTATGGCAAGTTCCGGCCCGATCAGACAGGCGCGGTGAACGCGCGCGACGACCAGGGGTGGGGCGCGTTCTCCGGTGTGCTCGACTTCGCGACGGAAGAGTCCGAGGAGTTTCCCGGCGGTGACTTCATTTCAAACCCGCTCGACCTGCCGGTGCCGGGCAACCTGAGCCTTCCACTCAATTTTCTCGAGAAGACCTCGACGGGCGCCAGTCGTTGGACGCACGTGATCACCATCGAGCCGTCGTGGAACAAGGGCGAGGCGCTGGCGACCGAGCGTCCCTTCTTTCTGTATCCGTACAGCGATTCGGTCGGGAGCAGCGGGCCGGGGGTGCCGCGGACGATCACGTACCACCCGCAGCTCCTCCCGGTGGGCACCGCCGAGCTGCGATGAGCGATGGCCGACTGATGCACGGCGCGGCGGCGCGGCGTGCGTCTTGGCCGTTGCGCTCGCTCGCGCTCGCCGTCCTCGCGAGCTGTGACTTGCTGTCCACGGAGGCGAGCCGTCACGCGGCTCCCGCGAGCGATCCCACCGGAGGCCAGTGGGCGACGTGGGTGCTCGTGAATGGCGCGGCGGTTCGTCCGGCGCCACCGCCGTCGCCGGGCTCGGCGCTGGCGAAACAGGAAGTCGACGAGATTCTCGCGCTGCAAAATGGAATCGACGCCGCCGGCAAGAGCCGGATCGAGCAGTGGGACGGGCTGCCCAGTGTCCTCTGGACCGACGTGGCGCTCGAGCGCCTCGCCTTCTACTGGCCGCTCCTCCCCGACGTCCGCCTCGCGACTCCCGTGCGCTCGACGCGTATCATGTCGCTGCTCCACGTCGCGATGTACGACGCGATGGTCGCCGCGTGGGACGCGAAGTTCGCGTACCGGCGCGTCGCCCCGGCGCTCGCGGACAGCCGGGTGCAGGCGCTCGTCCAGTTAAGCGACCTGCCGAGCTATCCCTCCGAGCACGCGGCAGCCGCGGCCGCGGCGGCGCTCGTTCTCGCGTACGTGTTCCCGCTCGACGACAGCAGCAACTTCGCGGCGATGGCCGAGCTGCAACACCTCTCGACGTCGCGCACGACGGCGCAGGCCGACACGGCCCGCTACTGGGCGTCGGAGGCGCCGTCGGCGCGGTGGGAGGTGTTCATGCAGGACGAGCTGCGCCAGCGTCGCTTCACCCCTCTCCGCGCGGCGCGCGCGCAGGCGCTAGCGAGCGTGTCGAGCTACGACGCGCTCGTCGCCTGCTGGGACGCGAAGTTCTTCTACTGGCTCGAGCGCCCGATAACGGCGGACCCGAACATCGTCACGGTGTTCGCGACGCCACCCTTCCCGAGCTATCCCTCGGGGCACTCCACGCAGTCGGCGGCGATGGCAGAAGTCTTCGCCGAGCTCTTCCCCGACAGCGCGAGCGCGTACCACGCCAAAGCGAATGCGGCGTCCGTGTCGCGCGTGCTCGCCGGGATCCACTACCGCTTCGACATCATGGCCGGCGAGCAGCTCGGGAAGAAGGTGGGCGAAGCCGTCGTGTCGCGGGCGAGGAGCGATGGGTCGAGTCCGTAGGATCGTTGCGGCATCGGTCCGATGCTGCCGGCTCCACCGGCCTGAACGTGCGGAAAGCGCTGACGAGCGCTTAGCGTTGTCCTGACAGACGGGGAGGGTATCGCACTACAGGTTACATTCGCTGGAAATGAGGAGTTTTCGACCCACTCCGCATCAGCCGCAGATCGCGCAGCTTTTTCCCGGTATTACCGGATGAACCTTTTTTTGTTAAACAACTCGATCTCAACCGGAGGGAAAAACCCGCGGAGTGCGCACGACGCGTAAACTGCGTCGGCGATCGGGACGTTCTTTAGCCCGGGCAATCCCCACACCTCCTGCGTTCCGCGCTGGAGATGAACCGTATTCACGGGTTTGTCATTTGTCGTTCTCTGGAACAGGCCGCGCCTTGCGCGTGCCGGTTGTTCGCTGAGCCACTGCCGAAACTGGGAGAGCTCCGCTCGGCAGGCTACGTAAATCTATCATACGGAACAGCGCAATGAGTCGGTGAGGCAATGAGAACGGGCGCGGCACACTCTGGGATGTGCCGCGCCGTTCTCATCGCCTCACCGACTCACTGCGCAGTCCCTTATCGCGAAGCAGCGCGCTCAAGTTGAGATTCCACCCAACTATTGATACTCATGCCCGCCCGCTCGGCTGCGCGCGTGATCGCGCGATGAATTGCCGGCTTCACTCGAAGCACAAACTTTCCTGAGAAGGGCGGGTCCGGCTCGCGGCCTCGCTCCTTACAAAATTTGAAGTATTCCTGGATGGAATTGCGGAACTCTTTTCGGAGCTCATTCATTGATCGGCCTTCGAAGTGTACGGTGTCGCCAATGTTGATAACAACGCCATGAAAGGCGTCACCGTCCTCGTCAATCTCGATTCGAGCTACGTAACCCTTGTATTCCATCGTTGCCATGTTTGTTGCCTCTCCTTCCGGCCAGGATTCAATTGCTCGTCGTTTCATCCTCCAGCAGAAATCCCCGCGAGCGGCGGAAGTCAGCCTTCGACTTCCGCACTCTCAAGGAACCGCCTCAAAGTCCGGACAACGGGTCTCTTCGCTTCCGGCTTCCCTATGATACTATAATTAGTATCACAGCGCAAGGGTTGCTTCGCTTGGGTGGTTTGGTACGGTGGGGTTATTGAGCGACAGACAAGGGTACACTCGACGCGACGATGCCGAGCAATCGATTTAGTTCACGCATAGCGAGATTCCCGCTGACCCCTGATCCGTAGAGACGACCGCGGACGGGGTGACACGAGGATCGCCTCGGTCGTGACGTAGCGCCAGTCGATCTCGTACCGACCATTCGTGAGCTGATTGCGAAGCGCCGAGCGAGCTGATTCGCGCATCGCCGCCGACGAGCGGACGCCGCTTGCCAACTGAGCCACTGCCGTGAGGAACTACCGTCGGCAGGCTACCCTAAATCTGTCACATCTAGGGACCGTTTCTCGCCACGGCTCACGGTGTGGCATGAGTGCATCAACGGAACGACGGCGCGGCAGAAGTTCTACGGAAAAGCATCCTGATATCGCGCCGAGTCGTCATGGAGCACTCGTACGCAGTGCACCGAACTGCTCACGAAACGCTGCTGATCGATGAAACTTCCAGCGCCTCAGGGACATTTTCTCGTTTACCGCCGAGTGGAGCGACCTCGATCGCGTACGTCGGGCAATGCTGCACGAAATCTCCATCTGCCGGCGACCACTCGACATCCGGCGTCCACGGGTAGGCTTTGCCAAACTCGTCCATCGCCATCACCTGCGGAGCGAGTGCCGCGCATAACGTACACCCGATGCATTTCGCGCGATTGACCGTCACGCGCATTGGGCGGCGCGGGAAGATTCCCGTATCCGCATCGAAGCACGTCTCGAATCCTTCGAGCGCCTCGCTCGCCGCGCGATAACCGGCGTCAATCACCTCGTCGGCGTGCGAGAAGCTGAACCATCCAATGTGCGACACCTTCGGACGAATCAACGTCATCGGCGGACCGGCCCAGTGCTCGAGCGGTGCCAGCTGGAGCGCGTGCATCATCGTCGTCGCCGCCCTCATGTAGATCGCGCTGAATCCGTGCGCCTGGATGTCCTTTGCCGTGAGAAGGGCGCTCGTCCCAGTATCCACCGCGATCACTGCATCCATTCCTCGACCGGCGATGCTGACCGGAAGGTTGTCCATCACGCCGCCGTCTACGCACGGCCGGTCATCGATTACACCCGGAGGGAAAAAGCCGGGAAGCGCGCACGACGAATAGACGGCGTCGGCAATGTTCATGTTCCTCAGTCCCGGCAATCCCCACACGACCTGCGTGCCCCGCTGGAGGTCGACGGTATTCACGAGAAGCGTCGTCTTCAGCGCATTGAATGTCCCCGCCGGGGCGATGGAGGCACAGATCTGCCTCAGTGGGCCCTCCAGGTAGATCGCCGGAAGCTGCAGCCGGTTGAGAACCATGCCCAGCCGGTTGATCCGGAAGAGATCGCGTTTTCTCAATGCACGTGCGCGCTCGACCATCTCGTCAATCGGCATTCCGCCGGCGGCAGCGGACGCGATCAGCGCGCCGATGCTCGTCCCCGCATGAACCGTCGGCTCGATCTTCCGCTCCTCTAGCGCGCGAAGCACGCCGATGTGCGCGAATCCCTTGAGCCCGCCGCCTCCCAGCACCAGCGCCACACGCCTCTTCGGCGCTTTCCTGCGCGTGCCTGTGCGCTTCGCGCTCGCGATCTTGCGCTTCGCTTTCACGCCGAGTCCAAGGGGTCGTTCAACACGCTATAATTTTATCAGCCAACTGCCACCTCCGGATTAATTGCACATTATGAAGTCTTTGTTTACACCCGTCCTGCTCGCGGTCACCATCGTAGCGCATCCAGCCGGCGCACAACTCACGCGGATTGGCACGCGGGAAATCGACGCTCATCTGCGTTTCCTCTCTTCCGATCTTCTCGAGGGCCGCGCGCCGGCTACTCGCGGTGGACGTCTCGCCGCCGAATACATCGCCTCGCAGCTCGAGAGCTTCGGCGTGGAGCCTGGCGCGAGCGGGTCATACTTCCAGGAAGTGCCGATCGACGTGGTCCGTTCCAGTCCCTCCACAGTCAGCGTCACGGCATCGGTCAAAGCGAACGCCAATCTCAGGTTCACCGACGATGTCGTCGTTTGGGCCGGGGCACCATCGCCCTCGAGTGCGGCAAAGGGAGAGCTGGTTTTCGTCGGCTACGGCGCAAAAGCGCCGGAATACCGCTGGGACGATTTCAAGGGCGCCGACCTCAAGGGGAAAATTCTTCTCGTCCTCGTGAACGATCCGCCTGCGCCGCCGAGCGAGCCGAATCTTTTCGGCGGCAAAGCGATGACCTACTACGGTCGCTGGACATACAAGTACGAGGAAGCGGAGCGGCAGGGAGCGGCGGGAATGCTCATCGTCCACACGACTGACGCCGCCGGCTATCCCTGGCAGGTCGTCGTCACGTCCAACTCAACCGACCATCGCTTGCTGCCGCGCGACCCAAAGCTTCCGCCGCCCATCGCCGTGCGCGGGTGGATTACCGACCCGGCCGCGACGGGACTGCTCGCCCAGGCCGGGCTCAATCTCGCCGACCTGAGAAAGCAGGCCGAATCGCGCGATTTCAAGCCGATACCGACGGGCATCACGATCGACGCGCACTTCGAGAACAGCGTGCGGCGGATGAAATCCGAGAACGTCGTCGGCGTGGTGCGGGGGAGCGACCCAAAGCTGCGCAACGAATACGTTGCATACAGCGCACACTGGGACCACCTCGGCATCGGTCCCGCCGATGCGCGTGGCGACACCATCTACAATGGCGCCTCGGACAACGCTTCCGGCGTGGCCGACATACTCGCCATCGCGCGCTCCGCCGCACAGTCGGCGAAGCCACGCCGCTCGCAGCTCTTTCTCTTCGTCACTGCCGAGGAATCCGGGCTGCTCGGCTCGCAGTACTACGGCGAGCACCCCACGGTTCCTGTCGCAAACATCGTCGCCAACCTCAACGTCGATGGCGGCAACCTCCTCGGTCGCGTGCGCGACCTCACAGTTCTTGGTGCCAATAAGAGCTCTCTCGGCCCCTCGCTTGCCGCGATGGTCCGCGCCGACGGCATGCGCATCACGCCGGAAGCGCATCCGGAGCGAGGACTGTTTTATCGCTCGGACCATTTCTCGCTCGCGAAGGTCGGAATACCAGCCGTCTCCATCGCCCGGGGAACCGATGTCATCGGTCGAACGAAAGAGTGGGGACTGCAGCAGGACGAGGACTACACGGCGCACCGCTACCACCAGCCGTCGGATGAATACAAACCCGACTTCGATCTGTCGGGCGCCGTTCAGCTCGCTGAGATCGTCGAGCGGTTCGGCTACTCGCTGGCAAATTCGCCGGCGGTTCCAATGTGGAACGCCGATGCCGAGTTCAAGGCGTTGCGCGACAGGCAGCGCAGATAGCGTTGCCCGCCGATCCGCTGCTCTCGTTCCGGGACGAGTTCCCGATCCTGGAGAAGACGACCTACCTCGTCTCGAACTCGCTCGGGCCCATGCCACGCACCGTCCCCGACAAGCTCGCCGAATATGCGCGCGACTGGGGTGAGCTC
>WNGF01008205.1_pt1 | contig 12358 bp, 11 predicted proteins | sample 5400641 | NCBI WGS metagenome assembly WNGF01 (sample SAMN13153371, study PRJNA577476) | soil metagenome | isolation source: 80 cm soil or saprolite under grassland replicate 2 | place: USA:California | collected 2016-06-15
AATCTGACCGGGACGGAGGTGCTCGTCGCCGGCAGCCGCCGGCGGGTGATCGGAACGGTCTCGATGGACTCGTTCGCGGTCGAGCTCGGCGAAGAGCTGCCCACCGGCGAGCGCGTGACCCTCGTCGGCGACGGTCTCCTCGTCGAGGAGCACGTGCGGGTGGCAGGGACGATCAACTACGAGCTCAGCTGCGGGATCGACTCCAGCCCCGAGCGGGCACGGCGGCAGGTGCTCGATGCTTGAGACGGTGCGTGAGCTCTTCGCCGGCAAAGAGGCGTGGGTCGTCGGGGGAGCGGTGCGCGACGAGCTGCTCGGGCGGCCGGTCGTCGACCTCGACATCGCCGTCCGCCGGCCGCATGAGGCCGCTTCCGCCTACGCGCGGCTTGCGGGCGGCAAGCCCTTTCCGCTCTCCGAGCGTCACGGCGCCTGGCGCGTCGCCTACCGCGACGGGCGGACCGTCGACTTCACGCCGCTGCCGGACGGAATCGAGCGCGACCTTTCCACCCGCGACTTCACCATCAACGCGATCGCGCGGCCCGTCGACGGCGGCGACCACGTCGATCCCCACGGCGGGCTCCGCGATCTGGCGGAACGGCGGCTCCGGGTCGTGTCCGGCTCGGTCTTCGCAGACGACCCGCTCCGGCTCCTGCGCGCCGTTCGCTTCGAGCAGGAGCTCGGCTTCGCGCTCGACGAGGAGACCGAACGGCTCGTGCGGCGGGATGCCGCGCTGGTGTCGGGGCCGGCCGGCGAGCGGATCCTAGGCGAGCTCGTCCAGCTCTCGCCGGCCTCGTACCGGCGGCTCGACGAGCTCGGCCTGCTCGCGTCTCTCGGCGGCTCCCTCGACCGCCTCGCTCTCGTCGAGCCCGCCGCCTCGCCCGAGCTGGTGCTCCTCGCGGTCTTCGGATTTTCGCTCGAGCGGCTGCCGATCTCGAACGAGCTCAGGCGCTACGCTCGCACCCTGTTGAGAGCTGAGCTTCCACCCGATCTCTCGCCTCGCGCCGTTCACCGTTTCCGGCGCGCGACCGAGCCCTGGGCGCTGGACGCGGTGAGGCTGCTCGGAGGAGGGGAAGAGGTCGCTGCGGCAGTCGAGCGGGCACGGGCCGCCGATCCGGCAGAGCCGCTCCTCCGCGGCGACGAGCTGGGGCTCCCGCCCGGCCCGGACATCGGCCGCCTGCTCGAGCGCATCGCGGAAGAGCGAGCCGCCGGGACGATCTCGACTCGGGACGAAGCGTTGGAGCTCGTGCGGAAAGAGGCGGGATGAGCCATCAGGACTCGGTTCGGGCCCGATTCGCGGAGAGCGCCGCCAAGCTCGCGGAGCTCGAGGAATCGCGCCGGGAGGGGGTGCGGGAGCGGATTCGCCGCTTTGTCAATCCGCGCGGCGACGAGCGCGTCCTCGATTCCGGGACCGGCACGGGCGCCCTCGCCTTCGCGATCGCACCGCTCGTCCGCGAGGTCGTGGGGGTCGATCTCGTCCCAGAGATGCTCGAGGAGGCGCGCAAGCGGGCGGGCGAGTTCCCGAACGTCTCCTTCGTCGAAGGAGACGTGACGAGCCTTCCTCCGGGTCTCGGCTCCTTCGACCTGGCCGCGAGCGTTCGCACGCTCCACCACGTCGCACGCCCCGAGCTCGCGGTCGCCGAGCTGACGCGGGCAACGCTTCCGGACGGGCACATCCTCGTCGTCGACCAGATCGCGCCCATCGACCCGCTCGTCGCGGTCGAGCTCAACCGCTTCGAGCGGGCGCGCGACCCGTCGCACACCCGCGCCCTGGCCGACGTCGACCTTCGTGGGTTGTTCGAGTCCAACGGGCTCGTGCTGCTCCGGGCCGAGGTCGAGCGGGAGGAGCGCGAGCTCAGCTCGTACCTCGATCGCGCCGGCTGCGAAGGCGAGGCCCGCGACCGCGCGCTCGCGATCGCTCCCGGCCACGAGGTCTACAACGTCGAGATCGGCTGGTACCTGTTGTCCAAGCCTGGTTTGGGCCCTTAATCTTCTGCCGTGCCGCCGCCCGTTCGATATGCGAAGAGCGCCGGGCTCAATATCGCTTATCAGGTCGTCGGCGACGGCCCCCGCGACCTGCTCATGATCCCCGGCTGGGTCTCGCATCTCGAGCTCGAATGGGAAGAACCGCGCTGGGTCCGCTGGTGCGAGCGCCTGACGCAGTTCGTCCGTCTCGTTCGCTTCGACAAGCGAGGAACGGGGCTGTCCGACCGCCCCCAAGGTGTGCCGACGCCGGACGAGCGGATGGAGGACGCACGGGCCGTGATGGACGCAGCCGCGGTCGAGCGCGCACACGTTATGGGCTGGAGTGAGGGCGGGCCACTCGCGATCATGCTCGCGGTCACGCATCCCGATCGAGTTCAGAGTCTGATCCTGTCCGGGACGCAGGCGGTCTTTCGGCGGAAGCCGGACTATCCCTTTGGTGAGGAGTTCGACGACTCAACGCTCGAGGAGCTCGAGCGAGAGTGGGGGACGGAGGAGGGCGCGCGTTTCTTCGTTCCGGACGGTGACGCGCTCACGGTATCGCGCCTCGCAAGCTGGCAACGGGCCGGCGCCAGCCCGAGCGCCGCCGTCGCGCTCGCTCGGGCGAATGCTCAGATCGACGTCCGCTCCCTGCTCGGTTCGATCCGTTGTCCCGCACTCGTGCTCACCCGTCGCGATGACCCCGTCGCGCCGGGCCCGACCGGTCGGTACCTGGCGGAGCGCATCCCTGGCGCGAGATTCGTCGAGCTCGAGGGCTCTGCTCACTACATGTGGTTCGGCGACGTTGAGCCGCTCTGCGCGGAAATCGAAGAATTCGTTACAGGTGTCCGGCCGGCGGCGCCGGAGCCGGGAGCGGTTCGTGCCGTTCTTCAATGCGACGTCGAAGGCTCGACAGAACTGGCTCATCGGCTCGGAGACGATCGTTGGGCCGACTTGCTGGCGGAGTACGGGCGGCGGGCCGACACCGCAATCGCTGTCCACGGAGGGAAGCTCGTCGACCGCACCGGCGACGGCCTGATGGCGTCATTCGAGGGGCCGGTAAGCGCGATCCGAGCCGCCAAGCGGATTCAGCAAGCCGTGGCAGAGCTCGGGCTTCATGTGCGTGCAGGTGTTCACATGGGCGAGGTGCTCGAGCGTGATGATGGTCTGCGCGGCATCGCCGTTCATCTCGCCGCACGCGTGATGTCGGAGGCCGACGGCGGCGAGGTGCTCGCCTCCGAAACGGTGAAGGACATCGTGGCGGGATCCGGTCTCTCGTTCGAGGATCGCGGCGCCCACGAGCTGAAGGGGATCGAAGGGCCGCGGCGCCTCTTCGCCGTATCCTGATGGAGGCGATCATCCTGGCGGGCGGCAAGGCCGAGCGGCTCGGCGACGCGGCCGGTGGGCGGCCGAAGGCGCTCGTCGAGATCGCGGGACGCCCGCTCGCCGCCTATCAGATTTCCCAGCTCGCCCGTGCTGATGTGAGCCGGGTGATCGTGAGCTGCTCGGCCGACCAGGAGGAGGCGTTCGAGCGCGAGCTCGCCGGGCTCGGGGTGGAGATCGTGACGGCGCCCGAGCAGGAGCGTCTGGGGCGAGGTGGAGGGCTCCGCCACGCGGCCGGCTTCAGGTCCGAGCAGGGCCCGCTCTTCGCGCTGAACGGCGACGAGCTGATCGACGTCGACCTGGTCGCGCTGATGAGGCGGCATCGCGACCGCAGCCCGGCTGCGACGGTCACCGTCGTCGCACCGCCGAGCCCATTCGGGCTCGTGGACGTCGACGAGGGTGACGTCGTGACAGGGTTTCGCGAGAGCGCGACGCTACCCGTCTGGGTCAGCTGCGGCGTGTACGTGCTGGACGAGGAGGCGATCTCGCGGCTACCCGAGCGCGGCGACCACGAGCACTCGACCTTCCCCGAGCTCGCGGCCGAAGGACGGTTGCACGCCTTTCGGCACGAGGGCCTCTGGATCACCGTCAACACACCCAAGGACCTTCGGCGGGCGGACGACCATCTCAGCGCGCATCCCGACTTCCTGATCGCCGATCGATAGAGTCTCCCCGGGAGGTTCGGCCATGCGCGACTGTCCGGAGTGCGGCGGTGAAGTGGAGACCTCATTCCGCTACTGCCCCTGGTGCGCCGAGCCGCAGCGGCTGAAGCTGGTCGAGTTTTTCGCCTCGCACCGGGACCGCGGCAAGGCGCTTCGGGTCTCGCGCTACCTCGCGCCCGTCCTCGAAGAGCGGCACGTCCGCTTCAGCGTCTGGCACGGCGAGGGGGAAGAGGTGACCGCCGAAGCGGCCGTTTCGCTCGACGATTCGGAAACCCGCAGGCTTGCCCGTTTCCTCCGCGACTCGGAACCACGCGGCCCCGTGCGCCAGGCGCCGGCGATCCTCGACCAGCTCCGCTCTTACGTTCGCTCTTTGCGGTAGCGAACGCGGCTGACGATCCGGTGGACGACGCCGGGCAGGAGGGTCTGGCTGATCGGCGCGATGCGGTACCAGCCCGGAACGATGCTCTCCCTCCGGTTACGCCGCAACACCCGCGCGACGTGGTCGGCGACCCGCTCGGGCCGGGCGACGAGACGCCCGAAGACGGGCATCTGGAGGAAGTCCCGCTGCGGAAAGCCCGGGGTCTCGACGAAGCCGGGGTTGACGGTGTGCACGCGGATGCCGCGCGGACGGAGCTCGGCGGTGACCGCCCGCGAGAAGGCGAGCTGGGCGTGCTTCGCGGCCGAATACGGGCCCGAGGCCGGAAAGGCAACCAATCCCGCGACCGAGACGATGTTGACGACGTCCGCGGGTGCGGCCGCCTCGAGCCCGGGCAGAAACGCGCGTACCGACCAGATCGAGCCGAGGTAGTTGATGCCGATCGTCTGCTCGATCGGCTCCGGATCGGGCCTCAGGAATCCACGCCGTCCGGGAACGCCGGCGCTGTTGACGAGCAGTCCGATCCGGGGATGCCGCGCGAGCACAATCGCCGCCACGCGCTCGACGCCGGCCCGGTCCGAGACATCGCACACCTCGTACTCGCCGCCGATCTCGGCGGCGACGGCCCGTAGCCGCTCTTCGCCCCGCGCGAGGAGCACGCAGCGCCAGCCGTCCCTCGTCAGCCTGCGCGCGATCGCGGCCCCGATCCCGCTCGACCCGCCGGTGACGACGGCGACGCGGTCCGCTACCTGCACACCTTGACGTTGTGCGCGGCCGTGAAGCTGCGGCCCTTCCGGTCGAGCGCAGTTGCCCGTAGCGTGTGCTTGCCGAGCGGGACGGCTTTCACGCCCCAGTCCGTCACGTACAGACCGCTCGGGCCCTTGGTGACGTTCGCGATCGACTTCGTCCCGTCGAAGAAGTGGACGGAGACGAGCGGAACGGTCGAGCTCGCGGCGACGGCGAGCCGGACGAGGGGGCCTGTCACGCACGGGTTCGACCGCGGGACGAGCCACGAGACCGCCGGCCCGCGCACGCCGTGAATCGCAACGGAGCGAAAGGCGGTGTTGGGCAGGGGGTTGCTCCCGACGGTGACGGCGTTCTTCGCTTCCTGGTAGTCGGAGGCGACGAGCAGGGCTCGCATGGAGCCGGCCCTCACGGTCGGCGCCTGCCTCGGCAGCGGGAACAGGACGAGGCCCGAGACCGGGTCGTACGCCGCCGCTCCGACGAGGACCCTGCGGTAGCCGATCACGAGGGAGAGCGGGTCCGCGCCCGACTGGCTGTCGAGCACGCGCGCGACGAGCAAGGGCCGTCCCGAGGTAACCCGCGTGGTCACGAGCCGGATCGTGGGCGGCCTCACGTCGTTGCGCCACATCTTCAGCAGATACCGGCCCGGGTACTGCTGACCCGTGAACGGATCGGAACCGGAGTCGACGGCGATGTAGAACTTCTGCTGGCGCGGGAAGATCGCGGCCGCAGTTCCTAGGTCGACGTGGTAGTCGAACGTGAGGGAGTTGATGTCGACCGGTGTGCCCGCGTAGCCCTGGACGTCGTTCTGGTCCGGCGAGCCGAGGAACCAGGGGTCGATGATCGCCCCGGCCGGCGACCGCCCCCACACGGCGACACCGAGGTTGACCAGTGGAGTTCTGACGAGCGTCGAGTACACACGCTCGGCGCCCCCCTCGTTCATCGGCGGCCCCTCAGTGTAGCCCGGAGGCGGCCCGAAGGCCCACTGCGGGAAGCGGTACACGCTCGCGCGCGAGACGCCGACGCGCGTCGTTCCCTCCTGGAGGACCTTGAGCGGCTTCGGCCCGACGGCCTCGAAGGCCGGGCGGGTGACGAGGAAGAGGTACGGGATCCGCCTGAGCGTGGTCCCTTGCTTCAGGAGGATGAAGCCGTAGTCGTCGCCGGCCGCCGCTCCCGCGGAGGCCGTTGCGATCACTGGGATCGTCGCGTCGCCGCCGGGCGCGAGGTCGACCGTTGCCGGTAGTTGCAGGTCCGCCCCCGCGGTCGCCGACTGGGGTACGAGCTCGACCTGCCAGGTGCCGCCGCCTCCGCCCGCGTCCGAGACGATGACGAGCTTGGACGCGCGCGCCGCCCCATGGTTCACATTGAGATCGCCGAACGAGAGCGACGCCGGATCGGTGAAGACGAGCGGATCGTCCGCGGCATCGACGTTGGCGAGGCCCGCTCCGGCGAGCGTCACAGGAGCGACGACGGTCCTCGATGTGTTCTCCCACGCGGGGCCCGCCGTCGTCATCAGGGCGGACTTGATCTGCTGTGGTGTCCACCCCGGATGGAGCTGGACGAGAAGCGCTGCAGCTCCGCTCACGTGGGGGGCGGCCATGCTCGTCCCGTCGAAGACCGAGAAGCCGGACGGGTCGAACTGCTTGGTCACCGAGGAGAGGATGTCGCCGCCGGGGGCGGAGATGTCGGGCTTGAGCTGATGGCCGAACGCGGTCGGGCCGGCGGAGGAGAAATACGTGACGATCCCGCTGCGGTCGGTCGTGATCTGCCGGATCTGCTGGTCGATCCGGATCAGGCCGCGGCCGAGCGAGCCGGCGAGGGCGTTGCGGATCCGCTGCCCGTCGAGGTCGGAGATCATCCCGGAGGGGACGTCCATCAGAACAGGGATCGTGCTCGCGCCGCCGGAGCGGTTGTTGACGAGCACCAGCCCGATCCCGCCGGCCTCCTTCACCCGCTGCGCCTTCGAGACGAAGCTGCAATAGCCGCGCGAGACGAGCGCGATCGATCCGACGAGCGAGCCGGGCGCCAGCGGATTGGAGCTTCCGTTGGGATCGCTCGGCGGCCCGCACAGGTGGCGGTCGACGCCGGTTCCGTCCCGTCCGATCAGCGTTCCGATGTCGACGATCTGCTGGGCTGAGAATCCCCATTCCGGCGGGATCTCCGGCGAGATCCCCGGCTGGAACGGGACGTCCTTCGGGGAGCCCGCGAGGAGCGGGGACTCGAGCGTCAGCGCCGGCGTGAAGACGTGCTTGTTCGTGACCGCGGCGACCGAGATTGCCGCCGGAGCGATTCCGGGAGAGCCGGCCGTTCCGAGCCCGAATTCGTCGCGGTCGTTTCCGGCCGAGATGACCGGGACGACACCGGCCGCCGCGACGTTCGCCACCGACTCGATCATGGCGTCGTTTGCTGGATCGACCTGCGGGCCCCCGCCGGAGAAGTTGATCACGTCCATCCCGTCGCGGACGGCCGATTCGAACGCGGCGATGATCTCGGGCGTGTCGGCGCTGTTCCCGAGCGGCGTCGGAATCGTGAAGACGCGGTAGTTGCCGAGCCAGGCGTGCGGCGCGACGCCGCTCAGGTCGTTGACGCCGGGGTGGTCGCGGCTCGGCGGCGCGTCGGTGCCGGCGCGCCCGGCCGCGATCCCGGAGACATGTGTTCCGTGGGGATCGGACGGGTTCACGGCCAGGCGGCCGGGACGGCCCGAGCCGGGCCCGGGGAAGGCGCGCGCCACGATCACCTTCGGTGACGTCCACTCGAGACCGCCCCTCGGGAAGCCCGGCGGGTAGCTCATCCCGTCCCCGTTCAGGAACGTGCTGGTCGGGTCGATGCCCGTGTCGACGACTGCGATCTTGACCCCGTCGCCGAGCGTACCCGTTCGCTGATGGAGTGCGTCGGCCTCGATCACCGACGGGCTCTCGTTCGTGGTCTCGGTGTAGGAAAGGCTCGGGTAGACCTTGGTGACGAAGCGCAGCCGGACCAGCTTCGGGAGTTGTTGCGCGGGGACGCTTACCGTCAGCCCGTCCAGCACGATCTTGAAGCGGCGCGAGATCCTGGCGCTCGGGATCGCGCGCACGAGCGCCGCGGCGGCTCTGCGCTGGACGGCGTCGAGATGGGCGAGATAGGCCCGCGAGGGTCGGCTCGCGACGTTCAGACGGTGCGATGCGCCGGCCGACTGCAGGCTGCGGCCGAAGACGGCGGCGAGCGGCGCGGGGCGCAGGCGGACGATCACGCGCATCCGTCCCTCCGCGTGGCCGGCCGGTACCTTGATCGTCCCGGCGCGAACCCGCGGCAGCGTCAGCTCTCCGAAGTGCCGGCGGATGTGCTGGAAGGTCGCGCCCGCGTCGGCTGCGGCCACGAGCGCCGCTACGACAACGAGGAGGAGGGCGAGGCGGCGCAAGGGGCCAGCGTACCCGCAATGCCCCGGCAAAGCCGGGGGAGAACGCTGCGGCCGGGCGAAGCCCGGCCGCGCTCCTTTCGAGGGGGAAACTCCGTTTCCCCCTCGAGCTCCCCCTTCCTTAGGTTGATGTGAGTCTGTGGCCTCCCGGTGAAGAGGCCGAACCCGGCGTAGCCGGGGGAGGCCGGTTACGAGGGAGGGGTTACAGTCCCCTTTCGATGCGCTTCGAGGGGAAGCGGGGGCTCGTGCTCGGCGTCGCCAACAGGCGCTCGATTGCCTGGGCGATCGCCCACCGGCTGGCGCAGGAAGGGGCGCAGCTCGCCTTCACGTTCCAGGGGGAGCGGATCGAGAAGAACGTGCGCGACTTGGCGGAGACCGTCTCGAGCCCACTCGTGACCGCCTGCGACGTCTGTTCCGACGAGGGCATCGCGCGCGTGTTCGACGAGGTCGGATCCACGTTCGGGGGCAGCCTCGACCTGCTCGTCCACTCGGTCGCGTTCGCCGCGGCGGAGGATCTCGAGGGCCGCTTCACCGACACGCCGCGCGACCGCTTCTGGCTCGCGCTCGACGTCAGCGCCTATTCGCTGGTCGCCTGCGCGCGCGCTGCGGAGCCGCTGATGGAGGCCTCTGGCGGCGGCTCGATCCTGACCATGACCTACCTCGGCGGCGAGCGCGCCGTTCCCCACTACAACGTGATGGGCGTCGCGAAAGCGGCGCTCGATTCATCGGTCGAGTACCTCGCCTGGGATCTGGGGCAGAAGAACATTCGGGTCAATGCCGTCTCCGCCGGACCGGTCCGGACCCTGTCGGCCCGCTCGATCGCGGGCTTCCCGACGATGGAGGCGATCGTCGAGGAGCGCGCGCCGCTACACCGGCCGATCTCGGCGGAGGACGTCGCGGCGGGGGCCGCATACCTGTTGTCGGACGAGGCGGCCAACGTGACGGCGACGACGTTGTACGTCGATTCGGGATATCACTCGATGGGGATGTAGCGGCGAGTCTCTGCGTCGCTGGGGAACCTCCGGTTCCCCAGACCCCCTCCACCGGTCCGCTTCGCGGACAGGCGGCTTCGCCGCCGGATGCCTTTCGCTCCCAATCCGGCACAGACACGTGCGCGTTTGTGGACTAGCCTGACGGCTGGCGGGCGGGGTACGGGGCTCCCGATTGACGCGTCTACCTCTTACGGTGCTGAAGCTGCTCCGTAGAGCTCGATCGGCCCGTCGTGCGCGAGCGACCGAAATCCGTGCCGCCCGAGCCCTCGGACTGCGGCCCCGAAGCAAGCAGCGGAGACTGGGGGGTTGTGCTCATAGAGCGCGCGGTGAACGACGACGTAACGCACGCCGAGCCGCTGCAGGAGCCCCGGATGTTTGCTCCAGTCGCCGCAGTTGAGGGGGCGCAGGCGCCGCGCCGTTCTGTCCGCTTCCTCCGGCGCCAGCGTCGAGTACCCCTCGGGCCGCTGCCGGCGAGCCTGCATGTCGTAGTAGAGGTAGACGCCGCCGAGGTGTCGGTCCGGCAGGAAGACGGGCAGTTCGAGCAGGCGGCCCGCAGGCTGTGCGCGCACCGCCGCGTACGCACGGTTGCCCTGGTCGGCAGGCAGGGCGCTGTAGACCTTCACGTGCAGGTCGAGGACGAGTAGTACCCCGAGCAGAAGCGGGACGGCCACGCGGCTCTTGCCATAAGAGGCCGCGAAGGCGACCAGCGCGGCCAGGCACAGGCACGCGATCGGCAGCACCCGTTCCGGCACCCGGGGATAGCGAAACGGAGGCAGGGCGTGCCACACTGCCGAGTAGAGCGGGAAGTTCGTGCCGAGTGCGAGCAGGACCGGGACGGCGACCCCGATCGCGAGCACGGCCGCGAGCCCGTACCGGCGTGCCGCCACGAGCAGCCCGAGCCCGGCCACGGCGAGGAGGAGCGTCGCCCAGCCCAGGTAGACGAACTTCTCGCTTCCATGAGGGGAATGGCGGCTGACGAAGCCGCTCCAGTGCGCCGAGTAGCGATCGACCTGAGAGAGCTTCCGTCCACTCGCGCCCACCGATCCCGAGATCGCGAGGTAGCGTACGAGCAGCCCGGCGCCAACCGCCGCGAGCGCTCCCGCGCAGACCGCCGTGACCGCCCACGCCTGCCGCGACCGCACCAGCGCATAGAGGACGAAGAACGGGACGGCGCCGAGCGCCAGGTGGACCTGGCCCGAGAGCGGAATCGACGCGAGCGCGGCAACCGAGAGCAGAAACCACCAGCGGCTTCCCCTCCGGGCGCGCTCGAACGCCCACAGGGCGAGCACGAGCAGGATCACCACCAGCCCGAGCATGTGTCCGGCGCTCTGAGCGACCCGGTAGGGTGCGAGCGCGAACGCCATCCCCCCGACCAGGGCCGGGCCCCGCCGGAGGTCGAGCTCCCGCAGCCAGGCGAACGCGATCCAGCCGGCGGCGACGTAGCAGAGCAGGAGCAGCAGGTTCCAGGCGACGACCGGTCCGAAGGCGGCCTCGAGCGGCCAGTACGGGATCCCGAACGGCCAGCCGGCGAAGTTGACCCGCGGGCTCACCTCCGGCTGGAACGAGTACGGGTCGAGCCAGGGCGCGTGCCCGTGCTCGAGCTGGTGGCCGACGAGCCAGAGCTGGTACCCGGACTGGAGATAGTCGCCCGGAGCTGGCTCGGCCTGCCGTGCGGGCGCGTCCGCGAGGAAGTGCGATCCGAAGTGCTGCACGGCCGGCCAGGTGGCCGAGATGCCGCAGGCGAGATAGAGGCCGCAGGCTAGGGCGACAAAGCCCGCGCGGCCCGAACCAGCTCGTCGAAGTCGGGCACCTCGGAGTCCGGGTAGCGCCATGAGCCGCGGACCGTACCGCCCGCGTCGATCAGGAACGCGCTCCGCGCCGGCACGCGCTCCATGCCACGGAATTCGCGGCCGATGCCGAATCCGTCCGTCGCCTCCGCATTCCAGTCGGACAGCAGCGGGAGGTCGAGGTCGAGCGCCTGCTTCCAGGCGATGTGCGTCCACGGCGAGTCGCGCGAGATCCCGAACGTGCGCACCCCCGTCCCTTCGAGCTCCACGCTCCTGTCACGCAGGAGCTCCAGCTCGTTCGTTCAGGTCGACGACCAGTCGAACAGATAGAAGAGGAGCAGGATCGGCGATCCGGCGCCGAGCTCGCGAAGTGCGACGCGGTCACGCGTCTCGAGCCAGACCGTTGCGTCCGGGAGCGCGTCTCCGACGCCGAGCACGATCCGGACCCTAATTCGCGAGCCGGAGAATCGCCCGCGCGTACCGATCGGCGGCCGTGTCCGACAGCCGGCCGGGCGGCAGCTCGACCACGAACGACGCGGTGCCGGGGAAGCGGTGGTTCTGCCAGTTCGGCGCCGTGCCGGCGGGCCAGCGGATCGATCGGAACGAGGCCCCGGCGAGTCGGGCGTAACGGCGCGCCGCGGGAATGCTTCGACCCCATGCGCGCACGACCGCCTGCGGCTGGTGGAACCAGATCGTGATCCGTGGCCGGAGCTTGAGGATCAGCCGTGCGGCAAACCGGCTCTCGCGCTCCGACAGCGGGCTCGGGCCGGAGTACTGAGGATCCCAGCGGCTTTCGATCCGTCTCCACTCCGAGGGGAAGTTGCGGTTTAGATCGACGCCGCGGCCGTTTTGCCTCGTCCCCGCCGCCGCGCCGTCGGGATTGAGGTTCGGCACGACCCAGAGGTCGGAGCGAGGGGGAGCCGCGGCCACGAGCCGGCGCACGACAGCCGTCCCGGCACACTCGTCGCCGTGGATGCAGCCGACGACGAGGATCCGCCGCGGCCCGCGGAAGCCCAGCTCGAGCGCCCGGATGGGACGGCCATGCTCGGAGCGGCCGAGCAGCT
>WNGF01008449.1_pt1 | contig 12357 bp, 13 predicted proteins | sample 5400641 | NCBI WGS metagenome assembly WNGF01 (sample SAMN13153371, study PRJNA577476) | soil metagenome | isolation source: 80 cm soil or saprolite under grassland replicate 2 | place: USA:California | collected 2016-06-15
TGTAGAAGTTGTTCTCGCCGTCGCCGTCGGTGTCGAAGCCATTGAGCACCATCACGAGCTCCTGCGCCGGTTTGCGTGGCTTCGGGGGGTCGATGATGAAGGCCCCGTAGAGGCCCTTGTGGATGTGCTTCTTCAGCGGGGTCGAGTGGCAGTGGTAGAGGTGCATTCCGTACGGCCGCGCGGGGAACTCGTAGGTGAGGCGCGCCCCGACGTCGACGACCTCGAACACACCGTCCATATCCGATGGGTGGATGCCATGAAAGTGGATCGTGTGCGGATGCGAGCCGGCGTTGACGAAGTCGACGCGGAGCAGATCGCCCTCGGTCGCGCGGATCACGGGCCCGGGGACACTGCCGTTGTACGTCCACGCGGGGAACATGATCCCCGGTGCGATCTCGACGTCCCGGTCGTGCGCTACCAGCGTGTATTCGCGCAGTGCCCCCGGCCGGTGAGGCTGCGCAGCGATTGGGTACAGCAGGTCGTCGAGGTCGTGAGGCCCGCCGGGCGCGGGAGCGTGGTCGCCGATCATCGCGGCGTGAGACATCCCGTGCATGTCGTGGCCGCCGTGCTCCGCCGCCTGCGCGGTGCCGTCCAGCGCGAGCCTCGCCAGTGCGGGCGCCGCAACCAAGGGCGCGGCGCCGGCAAGCAGCTTGCGCCGGCTCAGCCGAGATTTAGGCATGCCTAAATCCTACGCGAATTGCCAGTCAGCGGTTCCAGCTCGGAAACGCGACGTCCCCGTGTGCGAGGACGTGCCGTCGACCGTCCGCGAGCGTGACCGCGGCAATCGTCTGCGGTCCCTCGCTGCCGCCCGAATCGACGAGCCCGAAGCGACCGTCACGCGAGAGGTCGAGTGCGTACCCGCTCAGCTTCCGGAAGACGCCGGTCGCAACATCGACGCGGATTGCCTCGGGGCCCCACTCCGAGGCAAGGCCGGCGAGCAGCACGTTCTCGTCGGGCGTCCACTCGATCGGGTCGAAGCCGTAGTAGCCGCCACGGGAATAGCCGGGGGGCGGGGGCCCCGTCACGGGCTGCACGCCACTTCCGTCGGCATGGATCCGCCAGATCCGCCGTGCGTAGGCGCAGTTCTTCGGGTAACGCGAGAACGCGATCCAGTGCCGCCCCCACACGGGGAAGATGTCGCGACCGTTCGTCAGGCGGCGTTCGTGACCGCCGCTTGCGCGAACGATGAGGAGATCGCTCGAGCACTTCGTGTGCTGCCGTGCCTTTGCGTACACGAGCCAGTTGCCGTCTGGTGAGAAGCTCCAGCTCGCGGTGGCTGGGCTTGTCTCGAGCACGCGGAGGTTGCCGTCGAGATCGAGGCTGACGAGGCGGTTCTTGCGGAGCGCGACGATGCGGTCGGAACGCGGCGACCAAGTGGGGTACGACGTCGCGCGCGCGAGCAGTCGCGCCTTGCCGCCTGAGGTGGCGATCAAGAAGAGCGCGAACGGCGCGTTCCCTGTCTGGCAGCGCTCTTGTGAGCCGAGACATCTATTGAACGCCACCCAGCGTCCGTCGGGCGAAAGTGCGCCGAAGATTCCCTGCCGAACGAGCAGGCGTGGCTTCGTGCCGTCGACGCGCGCGATCCAGACAGCCTGCTCGCTGCTGTTGAGGTGCCTGGTGTAGACGAGGAAGCGACCGCCGGGAGGTTGCGCCCGGTCGGCTCCGCAGGACGTGGCGGCGGCCACCGCCATGAGAACGAGCGCTGTCCGGATCAGCAGATTCCCGTGGCGGGGAACGGACAGAGCTGCGGCATTGCCACCCACGGCGCACCCTTTACGCAACCACGCGGTAGACCTCGAACACCTCTGCGTACTCGCGGTTCACGTTGATCCCGTGCGTGCGCGCGACGTTGCGGATGTAATCGGGATCGCTGTAGCGACGGTGCTGCTGCGACGCGTACTGCGAGAGTGCGGCGACCTTCTTCTGCACGTGCGACTCCTGGAGCGACACGTAGGCCTGGTAGGCGAAGTCGAAGTTGTTCCACGGGATCTCGTAGCCGAGGATGGTCGTCCGCTTGAACGCCCGCAGTCCTTCGGCGGCGATGACCTGGTGGTCCTGGTGGATGTCGTGCACGCTCGGCTGGAAGACGGCGTCCGGGTGCCACTCCTCCCACAGCGCAACGAGCAATTCGAGGATGTCCTGCCGGCGTTGCGGGAACGTGCGCACATCGAAGTCGTGCACGGTCAGGTTCTCGGCAGGGATTCCGAGCTCGGCCGTCGCGTCCTTCACCTCGCGGGCAAGCGTGTCGGGAGCGAAGCCCTCCGGGAGGGAGCGGGTCGCGATCGAGAACGCGACATACCGGACGTCCGAACCCTCTTCGACGAGCCGCGCCATTGTGCCTCCCGCGCCAAATTCGCCGTCATCGGTGTGCGGTGCGAGCACGAGAACGCGTTTCCAGGCTCCGATCACGCAGCGGTTCCTATCACGCGGGCCTTAGGCTTTGTCCCGCTTGTTGGACGCCGCTGCTCTCCTTGGAGCCCTCGGGGCGGTTCTCGTCCTCGTTGCGCAGCGGCGGGAGATCCTCGTCGCCGGCTTCGCGACGCTCGGCGTCGCGGAGGTCCTCCTCGCGCGCGCCGGCGGCCTCTCGTTCTCCCTCGGGCTGGTCGCGGCCGGCGTTGTCGCCCTGCTCGTGCTGGCTGCGGGCGCGGCCCTCCTGCGGCGCGCGCCGCACCTCGTGCTCCCGTTGCTCCTCGTCGCGGCGCCTTTCCGCCTTCCCTTGGACTTCGGCCACGAGCACCGGTTCTACGTCGCCGTCGCGCACGGCGGAGAGCTCGGACGATTGCTGCCGCTGTACGCGGTGCTGTCGATCTGCGTGCTCGCCCTGCTTTGGGACACGGTGCGCGGCAAGCCCCTCAGGGCGATCCCGCACGAGATCGCGGTCCCGGTCGCGGCCTTCCTCGCGCTCTCCTCGTTGTCGCTGCTCTGGTCGAGCGACACGGCCTCTGGACGGAGCCTGCTCGAGTTCTTCCTTCTCCCGTTCGCCTGTCTCGTCGCCGTCGCGGCGCGCGCGCCGTTTCCACGGCGCCTACCCCGCACGCTCGCGGTGGTGGCCGTCGCGATCACCACGCTCTTCGCGGTCGTGGGGATCATCGAGGCCGCAACCCACCGACTGATCTTCTACTCGCATAACCTCGAGGTCTCGAACACCTATTCGTCCTTCTTTCGCGTCACGTCCCTCTTTCGTGACCCGAATCTCTACGGGCGCCACGTCGTGCTCGGAATCGCGGTCCTCGTCGTCTGTCTTCTCCTCCGTAAAGCCAACTTCGTCGCGGCGTCCGTGTTGATCGCGGTGTTGTGGGTCGGTCTCTACTTCTCGTACTCACAGTCGAGCTACGCGGCGTTGTTCGTCGTCGTCCTCGCCGTCACGATCGTCTCGGCGGAGGGGCGCCTGCGTTGGCTGGCCGTGGCTGCCGCCGTCGTCGTCGCCCTGGCCGCGGCGGGAATCGCGGCGCCGAAGGTCGCAGACACTTCGGTCCGAAAGGCCACCAGCGACCGCTCGCGGAGGATCGAGCTGACTGCCAAGGTCTTCCGACACCATCCGCTCGTGGGCGTCGGCATCGGCGGACAGCCCCGCGAGAGCCAGAGCCTCGCCGACCGCCCCGCTTCCCGCCAGGCATTCGTCTCGCACACGACACCTTTGACGGTCGCGGCGGAGCTCGGGGTCGTCGGGGTCCTTCTGTACGTCGGCCTGCTGGCCGGAACAGCCGCAACACTGTTGTCCGTGTGGCGGCGACACAGAGCCCTGGGCCTGTCGCTCGCTGCTGTTTTCCTCGCTCTCTTCGTACACTCCCTCGCCTACAGCGGCTTCTTCGAGGATCCCATGACGTGGCTCGTGCTCGCCGTCGGCGCGGCGTACTTGTCGAGCTCGCCCGTGGTTGTGGCGGAGCCTGGAACGCGGCCGGCCGCCGCACGATGAGGCGGGTCGGGTCCCGTGGCGGGTGGGCGGTGCTCGCGACACTCGGGCTGCTGATGCTGCTCGCCGTGCCGGAACTGGGCTCGGACCCGTGGCCGTTCCGGCCGCCGACGCTGCACCCGCACGGCCTCCTCGGCCCACTCGTCCGCGCTGCCGACCGCCATTGGGATCTCGGCGCCATCCGCACGCCGGGAATCCTGGCCGGAATGCTCGTCGCGCTCGTCGCCGTGGCTGGGTGGAGATGGCGAAGCTGGCGTGCCAACCTTCTTGGCGGCCTGTGCCTGATCGTCGCGCTCGCCCTCCTGCTGCCGGCCGTCCTGCTCCAGGTCGGGCTGCGTCAGGCGAGCGAGCCGTGGTACCACGTCAACGACTCGACCTACCAGATCGAGCTGGCCGGCGAACTACTTGCCGACGGGCACAACCCCTACGGCCACGACTACTCGAGCTCCGGCCTCGAGCGTTGGTACCCGGCCGCCGGCTTCGATCCGGATTTCCGGCAAGTCGCGCTGCGCCACTTCGCATACTTCCCCGGCACCGCGCTGACGGCGGCTGCGTGGCGCGTCCTTCCGCAACCGCTCGACGACTATCGCTTGTTCGACCTCCTCGCCACCGTCGGGCTTTTTGGTGCCTTCCTCTTGTTCCGCGGGCCGCTGTGGTTGCGGTTCGCGCTTGGTGCGGCCGCCGCCGCAAACCCGCTCGCGGTGCGAGCGGTCTGGTTCGGAACCGCGGACGCGCCGAGCCTCCTGTGCCTCGTGCTCACCTTCGCGCTCCTCTCACGCCGCCGGCTCGTGTCCGCCTCGCTGCTGCTTGCGCTCGCGATCACGCTCAAGCAGTTCGCATTGGTGGCGGTGCCGTTCTTCGCGCTGATGCTGCTCGCGCAGCGACCGTCGCGCGGCACGCTCCGTTCCGCTTGCGCCGCGTTCGTCGCGCCGCTGGTCGCTGTGATCGTCCCGTTCCTGGTCGCAGATCCGGGAGCGTTCTGGCGCGACACGATCACGTATGGCGGCAGCACATACCGAATCGTCGGGTACGGCCTATCGAACCTCTTTCTCGAGGCCGGGATCGTCGACGATCGCTTCGGGCCCTACCCGTTCCTCTGGCTGGCCCTCTTCGTGTGGCTGCCGCTGACTCTTTGGCTTCTGTGGAACCAACTGCGGTCGCCGCAGCTGTGGCGTGGTGCCGCCGGGTTCGCGATGTCGATCTTCGTCCTGTTCTTCGTCAGTCGTGTCTTCCAGACCACGTACCTGATCTGGCCGCTGATGGGCATGCTCGTCGCAGTGCTGCTAGCGAACCCGGACGAGGAACGCCGCGGTGTGCGGGCCGACGTTGCCGGCGAGGTCGACGGCGGCGAGCTGAAGCCGATAACGACCCGGCCGTAGCTGCCGCCCGTTCCGTCTTCCGAACCAGTCGAACTTGCCCGACAGCGCCGTGCCGATTCCCAGCACGGCGCGTCGTCCGTTCACGTACAAGATCGGATGGGCGCTCTCGCTGACGCGGTAGCGCACGTGCAAGCGCCGCTTGTTCGCGCGCCTCAGGACGCGTGGTCGGTACGAGACAAGCGTCGTGCGCGGGGCGATGGAGTCGACGCGGATCGGGTTCGGCGGATCGAAGACGCGTCCGTTGTCGAGCACGAACCTCGGCGCGTACTCGCCGTCGGGAACACGGCTACCCGCCTCGTCGCGCCCGTTCCAGCTGAGGTCGACGGTGCCCTTTCCGACAGTTCGCTCGCTCGTCAGCGTGCGGATGAGCCTGCCGCTCGCGTCGACGACCTGAACCGTGAGTACGTGCTTCTGCCGAAAGCGGAGAGAGATCGTCGCCCGGCTCGTCGGGCACTTACATACGGGAGACAGCAGCTCGTCGAGGCGAAGAACGGCGAACGGCGTCCTCTCGAGCTTCTGGCGCTCCGTCGTGGCAAATGCGATCGCCGTGCCACAGAGCAGCAACAGCACGACTGCGACCGGGCCCCAGCGCGTCACGGCTGCTTGGGTTGCTTCTGCTGCTTCGCCTTCTTCTTCCCCTGCTTTCGTATCGGCTCGAGGCCGTAGATGCGCGTGTATCCCGTGACGTAGATGCGCTCACGATCTGCGACCACCGGTGAGTATCGACCGGCCCAATGCTTCCAGAGCATGCGGCCGTTCCGGGCGTCAACGCCAAAGGTGCCGGGAGGCCCGCGCTTGGTGTGGCGGGTGCCGCCCTTGCCGCAGAGTGGGCACGTTGAGAAGTACAGAATCCCGTCCAGGACGGTAGGGGCTCCGTGGACCGCGCCAACCGCTTCGATGCTCCAGATCGTGTCCCCGGTGGAAGCGGAGAAGGCCGAGACCTTGCCGTCCCAGGTACCGACGTACACCTTGCGCCGCCAGACTGCCGCCGAGGTATAGATGTAGGTCCCCGCGTGGCGCGCCCAGAGCAGATGCCCCGTACGCGCGCCGAATGCGAACAGCGTTCCGTCGGTGTTCCCGATATAGACGCGACCGTACGCGACCGCCGGAGTCGCATAGAAGTACTCCCGATGGCCGAACCGCGCAAACGATTGGGCACGCCACCGGAACCGGCCAGTCCACGAGGTGACGGCATAGACCGAGCCGCTGTTCGTCCCGAAGTAGATCAGCCCGTTCGAGTAAGCAGGCGAACTGTTGACTTCGTCGTCGGCCTTGAACTTCCACAGCAGCCGTGGCCGCTTTCGGTTGCGGACGTCGAGCGCGTAGACGTGGTGGTCCCAGGAGCCGAAATAGAGGACGTTGTGGACGAGAAGCGGCGACGACTCGACGGGGCCGGACCTGAAGCGCCAGAGGACCCGCCCGCGGATGTTGTGGCCCTTCTTGTCCCGGACGAGCATCGCGACAACGAACCCGCGCTGTGTCCGGGGATAGCGATTGCAGGGCAACGGTTGCATGTACGCGGCGTAGACGACGTCCTTGCCGATCGTGGGCGAGGCCGCCGCGCAGTGTCTGAAGTCGTTGTGCCAGCGCGGCTTCCCCGTCGCAGCGTCGATCGCGAAGAAGCGGCCTTTGAACTGGGTGACGAAGAGGAGCCCGTAGCCGACGACGGGCGGAAACTCGAGCGGCGCCTTCGTTCTGAACGTCCACAGCTGCCGGAAAGGCGGCCGGATGTGCAGCTGGCTCGTCGCCCGCGTTCGCGCCGCGTCGTAGCCGTACGTGGGCCACGGCACCGTCTCGATGCTCTTGACCGGACGCTTCTTCTGTGCGGGAGCGGTGGTGACGAACTCCACAGTCGCAGAGCCGCGCTTCTCACGCGTCCGGGTCTCGTGCTTGTAGTAGATCCCTCCCGCCGCGATCGCTCCGAGGACCAGGACCCCGACAACGAAAACGATCCGGCGCACCGGACGGCGATTATAGATGCGCACTCGGCGCCCCTCTACCTGCGCGTCGCCCCGACTCAAGAAGCTGTCACTCGAGGGTGCGCACAACCGCAGCACGTGGTCGCGAGAGCCACGCCGAAATACCCCACCACGCGAAAGCGATCGCGCCGGCCCCGAGACCGGCCGCGATGATGTAGCTCGATTCCGGGACGTCCAGAAGCTTCACGCCACTGAGCATGAGAACCCCGGCAAGGGCAAGACGAAGCGCTTTCTGCGGCAAGCGGAGGGTGAACAGGCTGGCAACCCAAATCCCCGGAATGGACCCGAGGAGAAGCCAGTACATCGCATGCAAGTCGACATTCCCCTGGGCGAGATGGCCCAGGCCCGCAACCCACAGGAGAGCGGCAGCGTGGAAGATGTCCGTACCGACGATCTTGGCGACGGTCAAGGGATAGACCATCACCATCACAAGGCCGAAGAACGTGCCGCTACCGACAGACGTCAACCCCACGATGAAACCGAAAGTGGCGCCGATCAGCACCGCCCTGAAGCGGTCCTTTCGTTCGAGCAGAAACGGGGCGTTACTCGGTTGCACTCCACGCTTGACGAACGTCTTCGCGACGAGGCCGAGACCACCGAGCAGGAGGGCTGCGCCGACCGCGTAGCCCTCGGCCGACTCGACGCCGTCGCCGTACGCATCCCCGAGCCAGCTCGAGACGGCTACCCCGAGCAACGACATCGGCCCCGACCCGAGGAACATCCACGCCGTCAGGCGTGCGTGCACCGTGCCGAGCCGGCGGTGGCGGACCGCGCCGAACGTCTTGAAGACGGCTCCGTGCAGGATGTCCGTCCCGACGGCGTAGGTGGGCTTGAAGCCGAAAAAGAGAACCAGGATCGGCGTCAGCAAGGCGCCGCCGCCCATACCCGTCAGGCCGACGAGGACGCCGATCAGAAGACCCGTCAGCGTCAGCTGCCAGGTCATCGACTCAGCTCTGATACGCCTGGATCAGAACCTCGGCGACCTCGGGCCGTGAGAACTCCGACGGCGGCAGCTCACCTGTGCCGAGCATCTCTCTGACCTTGGTCCCGGAGAGGAACACATGCTGGTCCGCTCCGTGCGGACACGTTTTCGCGGAGGCCATCGACCCGCACGCGCGGCACCAGAACGAATGCTCGAAGAACATTGGCTCGATATCGAGCTCGTGCGGCTGGAACTCGTCGAAGATCAGCTGCGCGTCGTAGGTGCCGTAGTAGTCGCCGACACCTGCGTGGTCGCGTCCGACGATGAAGTGCGAGCAGCCGTAGTTCTTGCGGCAGATCGCGTGCCAGATCGCCTCGCGAGGCCCGGCGTAGCGCATCGCCGCCGGAAACGCCGACAGCACCACTCGTCCGGCCGGGTAGTAGCCGTCGAGCAAGACGCGGTAGCACTCCACACGCGTCACCGACGGGACGTCGTCCGACTTCGTGTCGCCGACGAGGGGATGGACGAGCAAGCCGTCAACCGTCTCGAGCGCAACCTTCGTCAGGTACTCGTGGGCGCGGTGGATCGGGTTGCGGGTCTGGAAGCCGACCACCCGTCTCCAGCCGCGCTCGGCGAACTCGGCTCTCGTCTCCGCCGGATCCTTCGCCAGCCCGGGGAAAGGCGGCTTCGTCCGCTCGAAGACCGTGACCCTACCGGAGAGGTACAACGGGGCCTGGTCGTAGAGCCGCGCAACGCCGGGATGCGCGGCGTCGATGGTGCGGAAGGCCTGCTGGGCCTCGCGTTCCTTGTCGTACTCGTAGACCTCCTCGACTTCGAGAACGGCGTACGGGCGTCCATCCTGATCGGCGAGTGCGACGCGGTCGCCCTGCGGAGGCGCGGCGACGGCGAGGCAGACCGGGAGTGCCCACGGCAGGCCGGCCGCGAGCCGCATCGACTCGAGCACGGACTCGTAGTCCTCCTGACCCAGGAATCCCTCGAGCGGCGAGAGCGCGCCCGAAGCCAGCATGTCGAGGTCCGAGAGCTCGCGCGAGGTGAGCGTCAGCGTCTCGAGCGCCTTGAGATCATCCGGGCGCTCGCCCGTTCGATCGACGAGCTCGCCGCCGTGAGGTGCGATCAGCCGGGTCTCCGTGTCGACGATCACGCGGCCACCGTGGCTTCGACGAGACCGCGTTCTTCGAGCAGCTCGACGATTCGCTGCGCACTCTCTGCGGGCTCCTCGTGCTCCGACTCGATACGGATCTCGGGATTCTCGGGTGCCTCGTAGGGATCGGAGACACCGGTGAACTCCTTGATCTCGCCGCGAAACGCCTTCTCGTACAGGCCTTTCACGTCGCGGCGCGCACACTCGTCCACCGAGGCGTCGACGAAGACCTCGATGAAGGCGCCGTGCTCCTCGACCATCGCGCGCGCCTTGACGCGCGCCTCCACGTACGGGGAGATCGCAGACACGATCACGGCCGCGCCGTGTCGAGTCAGCTTCGACGCGACCCAACCGATGCGGTCGATGTTCGTGTCGCGGTCCTCCTTCGAGAACCCGAGTCCTTTCGAGAGGTGCTCGCGAACCTCGTCGCCGTCGAGCCACTCCACTTTGCGCCCTCGGCGTTCGAGCTCGGGGCGGACGAGCTCGGCGATCGTGGTCTTGCCGGAGCCACTTAGCCCTGTAAACCAGAGCGTGAAGCCGTTGCCGTAGGCGGCGGCTTGGACCCCTCGTCGGCGAAGCGGACCGGGGGAGGGGATCTGGGAGAACCGGGAGGTTTCCCCAGCTGAGTTCGCTGCGCTAGTCATTCGACTCCTTGATCAGAGGTGCGTTGATGTGGATGCCGCACTCGAGCTTGTCGCTCCCGGCCCAGCGCCCGCCACGCTCGTCCTCGCCGGCAACGACGGGGCGCGTGCACGGGATGCAGCCGATCGACGGATAGCCCGCGTCGTGCAGCGGGTTGTAGGGGATCTCGTTGACGTGGATGTAGGCCTGGACGCGCTTGGCGTCCCATTGGACGAGGGGTTGGATCTTCCAGACGCCGTAGCGCTCAGACCATTCGACCTTCTGGGCGGTCGCGCGCGTCGGTGACTGCTCGCGGCGGATGCCCGTGATCCAGGCGTCGTAGCCTTCGAGAGCTCGCTCCAGCGGCTCGACCTTCCGGATGTGGCAGCACCGGTCCGGTTCGGTTTCCCAGAGCTTGTCGGGGGCGTCGATCGGACGGAAGGACTTCAGCTCGAGCCCGTACCGCTCGACCAGTCGTTGCCGGGTCTCGTAGGTCTCCGGGAAGAGCACGAGCGTGTCGAGCTCGACGACCGAGACGTCGAGCCCGAGCTCGCTGACCATGTGCACGAGCACGGACGACTGCCGTTGCCACGAGCACGTGAGGCACATTCGGTCACCGAATTGCTCGTGGGCCCAGAGCAGGACCTGCTCGGCGCTCATCGACTCGACGTCAGGAAGCTGGAGTGCCGGCGCGATCGCCAAGCAGCACCTCCCTCAACGTGTCGCCGCGTAGCCCGAGCCTGAGCGTCTCGAGCGGGATGACTTCCTCCGGCGGGATGTTCCCCAGGTTCACGTTCGGGCCGAAGTGCTTCACGAACCACGCCTGCGACGCCTTCGTCGGCGCCTCGAAGATCAGATCCTGGACATCGATCTCGTGGACGATCTCGTCGACAAGGCCGGTTCGCATCTCACCTGTGGGCCTGTAGATGCCTGCGGTGCCGCCTTCGCGTCCTTCCGTGATCACCTTCCAGGCACCGGCCTCCAGTTCTTCCTTGATCCAGTCGACCCAGAGGTAGGGTGCGTAGTTGACCTCGACGTCCTTCGACCCGACCTCGGAGAGCACAGTGAAGTCTCGTGCGAAGTCGGCGATCAGTTCGAGCTTCCGTTCACGTGGAATCTCGAGCGTGCCATCGGAGATCTCGACATGAGAGAAGCGCTGTTCGATCAGCCAGCGCTTGAACTCGTCGATCTTCTCGCGCGCATACACAGCCTCGAATAGCGTTCCGCCGCAGACGACAGGCGTGTCGAAGGAGCGGTAGAGCGCGATCTTCTTCTCGAGGTTGTTTGTGACGTAGCTCGTGCCCCACCCGAGCTTGACGATGTCGACGTAGCGGCCGGCCGTGTCGAACATGCCCTCGATCTCGCGGAGGTTCAGGCCCTTGTCCATTACGTGCGTCAGACCTTCGGCCCGAGGCTTCCCTGGGCGCGGGGGAAGATCGAGAAATCCGTCAAAGCCGCTCATAGAGCTCCTCCAGTCGTTGCTTGGCCCGCTCCTGCACGTCGTGGAAGAGCGAGTTACCGTGCGAATCGATGCCGACGGTGAGCGGCCCGAAGTCCTTGACGCGAAACTTCCAGAGGCACTCGGGCATCAACTCTTCCCAGGCGACCTCCTCGATCTCCTCGATCTGCGTGGTCTCGAGCGCGGCCGCGCCGCCGACGATCGCGAAATAGACCATTCCGAGTCGCTGCATCGGCTCGATCGCCTCGTCGGGAAGTCCGCCCTTGCCGCAGATCGCACGGACTCCGTATTGCGCACCGAGGCCTTCCGTGAAGCGCACCATGCGCGCGGATGTCGTCGTGCCGATGCAGATCTTCTCGTACTTGCCGGGGCCGAGCTTGCGCACGCCGGGCGCCGTGTGCAGCAGGAACGCGCCGCTGAGATCCATCGGTGGCGCCATGCCCTCGTCGAAGATGCGCATCTGCGTGCGATCTCGGATGCCGATGATGTGACCGTCGACGGTCACCTCGTCGCCGGCGTGCAGCTCTCGGATCGCCTCCTCGCTCGTCGGAAAGCTGAGGCGCTTAGAACTCACGGTCGAACTCAACCTCTCCGTTCGCGGCGACGTGCACGCTGGCGCGGCGCGCGGCCCAGCACTGGTAGTTGACCGCCACCGGGTTCAGCGTCATAGCTTGGCCACGTGCGGGTCGGCATTGCGTGTACCCACCGGGCGCGCGATCGCCTCCTTCGCGAGATACATTGCGTAGTCCGCGCTACCCCCGATGCCGACGCCGACGATGCCGGGCGGACAGGGCTTGCCACCCGCGCCGACGATCGACTCGAGCACGAACTGCTTGATCCCCTTCACGCCGTCTGCCGGGACGCACATCTTCAGGAAGCTCATGTTCTCGCTGCCCGATCCCTTCGGCACGCACTTCACGTC
>WNGF01008208.1_pt1 | contig 12353 bp, 9 predicted proteins | sample 5400641 | NCBI WGS metagenome assembly WNGF01 (sample SAMN13153371, study PRJNA577476) | soil metagenome | isolation source: 80 cm soil or saprolite under grassland replicate 2 | place: USA:California | collected 2016-06-15
GCGGCGCGCGCGTGGCCTCCACGGCCCGGCCGGCCGGGACGTCCCTGACGCCCATATTCACCGATCCGACTCCGCTCCCATGGCGGTCATCGTGTGACATTCGCAGCACCGGAACATGACGCGATCAACATGGTACGCCACCCACAGCGGCTCGATGCTCGCTCTTGGGTCCGCTGGTCGAACCTCCCATCCGGCTCAGCGGCGCGGCGCCCGGGGCCCCACGTCGGTGCTGCGGTAGACGGTCCGCTTGGCGATCTGGTCCTCGGGCCACGGGGTCGGCCGGGCATCGAGAGTGGCGTGACCGCCGCTCGCCACCTGGCGCCCGCCAAGGAAGACCGCCTGGACCTGCCTCACGGCACTGATGGAGCGAGCCGGGTTGCCGCGCACCACGACGAGATCCGCGAGCTTGCCTGCCTGCAAGCTCCCGACCTCCTTGTCGCGGTCGATTGCTGTCGCCGAGCCGAGGGTGCCGGCGGCAATGGCCTCGACGGGGGTCCAGCCCGCCCCTACGAGGGACTCGAGCTCGACATGCACGGCCTCGTCGAACCGCGCAAGAGAGGCCCCGGCGTCGGTGCCCACCACCACGCGGATCCCTGCCTCGCGGAGCCGCGCCGCGTTCTGCTGGCGGGTGGCGAACGGGATGGCGCCCTTGCGGATGCCCACCTTGCCGCCGGCCGCCTGGCGCTGGAACGCCCGATAGCTCGCGGCCAGCGTCGGCGCCGCGAAGATACCCTTGTCGGCGAGTTGCCGGGCCAGCTCGTCGTCGAACTTCCATTCGCCCTCAGCAACCTCCATGCGGCAGTGCTCGATCCCGTGCACGTTGGCCTCGGCGGCGACGCGGATCCCCTCGATGCCGCGGGCGTGGGCGGTGACGCGCAGGCGCGCGGCGTTGGCCACACCGACGATGGCCGCCATCTCCTCGCGGGAGAACTGCGCCTTGAGCGGATCGGATGTCACCGTCATGTTCCCGCCCGTGGCCATGACCTTGATGACGTCCACGCCCTCCTCGACGAGGACGCGCGAGAGCGCGGTGACCTCCGTGACGCCCTGGGCGACGCCGCCGAGAAAGTGGCAGTGGCCGTTGGGCGTGGTGATCGGGCGGCCGCACACCAGCAGGCGCGGGCCGGGAATGGCGCCGGCCGCGATGGCATTGCGCAGCTCGAGGGTCGTGCGGTCGCGGCCCCCGAGGTCGCGCAGGGTGGTGACGCCGGCGAGGAGCGCGTCGCGGGCGTTGATCGCGCCGCGCAGCCCCACCGTCACGTCTCCGTCGCCCTGGACGTCCTCGAGGGGCACGGCGCCTGCGCTGAACGTCAGGTGGACGTGGGAGTCCACGAGGCCGGGAATGATGGCGTGGCCAGAGAAGTGCAGGCGCTCCGCCTCCGGAAAACGCGCCGCCAGCTCGGTGGCGTGGCCGGCGGCGGCGATGCGCTCGCCGCGCACGGCGACCGCCCCGCGCGGGATGGCATCCTGGCCGGTGCCATCGATCAACCAGTCGGCGGAGATCAGCCGCACGGTGTCGCTCGAATTCGCTGTCATGCCCGGTTCCCCTTGTTGCTCATCTGACGGGAGACGGATTCGCTCGCACCATGCGCCGGAAGAGGCCGCGGCCCGGCGCCGCGCGGGTGCGCAGCCGCGGATCGAGGGCGTCGCGCAGAGCGTCACCGAACAGGTTGGCGCCCAGGACGGTGATGATGATGGCGAGGCCGGGAAAGGTGACGAGCCACCACGCGGTCGCGATGTACTCGCGCCCCTGGCTCAGCATGCTGCCCCAGCTCGGCGTGGGGGGCTGCACGCCGAGCCCGAGGAACCCCAGCGACGACTCGACGATGATCAGCTCCGCGAGCTGAAAGCTCGACACCACGAGCGCCGGGGCGAGGACGTTGGGTGCGATGTGGCGGAAGAGAATGCGCCCGTCGGTGGCGCCGAGCGCGACCGCGACGGTCACGAACTCGCGCGACTTCATCGATAGCACGGCCACCCGGACGAGCCGCGCGTACACGACCCAGCTGCGCAGCACGAGCACGATGACCAGGTTGACGAGGCTCGGCCCCAGGAGCGCCATGAAGGCGATGGCGATGAGGAGATACGGAAGCGAGAGCTGGGCCTCGACGACGCTCATGATGGCGGCGTCGCTCCGTCCGCCCGTCCAGCCGCTGACCAGGCCGAGGGTCACGCCGGCGGCAGCGGCGACGAGCACCGAGGACAGCGCCAGGAGAAGCGAGGTCCGCGCGCCGTAGATGATCCGGCTCAGCACGTCGCGGCCGAGCGCATCGGTGCCGAGCGCGTTGGTCCATGTGCCGCCGACGCCGACCGGGGGCTGTAGCGCAAAGGCCAGGTCCTGGTCGTCGTAGCCGTGCGGCGCGATCGCATCGGCGAAGGCGGCGACGGTCAGGGCGATGACAAGGATCGCGAGGCCGCCACCCACGAACCCGCCGAGGCGCCGCCGCGGCGCCGCCGCCGCCGATGCGGCACCCTCCACCGCCGGCGCCACCACCACGGCGACCTGCTCGCCGCTCCCTGGCATCGCCACCCTCACGCCCTCCTGATCCGTGGGTCCAGCATGGTATAGAGCAGGTCGAGCGCGAGGTTCACGATGATGAATCCGATGGCGACGACCATGACGCCGGCCAGCACCACCGGGAAGTCCTTCTTGAGGATGGCGTCGAGGATCATCGTCCCCACGCCCGGCCACGCGAACACCGTCTCCGTCATCACGGCGCCGCCGAGCAGGCCGCCGAACTGGAGCCCCAGCACGGTCACGATGGGAAGGAGCGCGTTCTTGAGAGCGTGGCGCCCGGCGACCGCTCGCTCGGTGAGCCCCTTGGCGCGGGCCGTCCGCACGTAATCCTGCTCGAGGGCGTCCAGCACCTCGCTTCGCGTCACTCGCGCGAGGAGGGCCATGAGCCAGAGGGCCAACGCCACCGCGGGCATCACGAGATGGGCCCAGCCGCCGCGGCCGGACGCGGGCAGGAGGCGGAAGTGCACGGCGACGACCATGATCATCATCATGCCGAGCCAGAAGGTGGGCACGGACTGCCCGACCAGCGTGATCCCCATCAGCAGGCGGTCGAAGAGCGTACCGCGCCAGCGGGCGGCCAGGACGGCGGCGGGGATGGAGACCGCCACGGCGAGGACCATGGCGGCCAGGGTCAGCTCGAGCGTTGCCGGCAGGCGCTGGAGGGCCACGCCGAGAGCAGGCGCCTGGAACGAGAGCGACTGGCCAAAGTCTCCCTGGACCACCTGCGCGAGGTACCGCACGTACTGCACCGGGAGCGGTTGGTCGAGGCCGTACTGAGCGCGGAACATCGCGCGCTGCTCCGGCGTGGCCTCCGGCGCGAGCAGCACGTAGGCGGGGTCGCCGGACAGGTGGAGCAGCGTGAAGACCACGGCGGTGACGAGGAGGAGGGCGGCGGCGGCGCGAAAGGTCCGCCGGAGGACTTGCCGCGCCATCGGCCCTCAGCTCATCGCGGCGGTGAGCGCCCGAGCGACGAGCGCTCTCGTGAGGTCGATCTTGTACCCGTTCATGGCGTGCTCAGGTCGCCCGGGTTGGCGGGCAGAATGCGGTTGAGGGTGCTGGCCTGCGCGCGCTCGAGATGCTGGCGCATCAGGCGCTCGGCCCCGGCGCCGTCGCGCGCGCGGAGGGCGGCGAGGATGGCCGCGTGCTCCTTCCACGTCTGCTCGAGCCGCGCCACCGTGGACGGCCACAGGACGCGGACGCGGTGCACCTGGCTCTGCATGTCCCGCAGGAAGCTGGCCAGGCGCTTGTTGCGGGTGCAGGCGTAGAGCACGCCGTGGAACTCCGCGCTGGCGCGGAGGGAACGCTCGGCGGAACGGCCCTCCACGCGTGCGCGCTCCGCCCTCACCAGATCCTCCAGCCTCCCCAGCTGCTCGTCTTCGATCCGCTCGGCGGCAAGCCGCGCGCTCATGCATTCGAGCGGCATGCGGATCTGGTAGATCTCGAGGATGTCCTCGACGCTCGGCTGGGAGACGAAGCTCCCCCGCTGGGGGACCACCTGGATCAGCCCCTCGGCTTCGAGCCGGCGGAACGCCTCCCGCACCGGCGTCCGGCTCAGCCCGTAGCTCGCCGCGACCTTGTTCTCGGTGATGCGCTCCATCGGGCGCAGGCTGCCCATGAGGATGGCGTCCTTCAGGCGGACGTAGATGTTGTCGGGGCGCGCCGGCCGGCCGCGCTCGCGCGCCACACGGATCCGCTCAGCGCCCACCGGGCACCTGGAAGTAGTACACGAGCGCCTTGCTGCCCGTGATGTTGTACGGTTGCCACGCCACGTCGCGCCGCCTGGCCCAGAGCTCGTCCTGGGCGTGCACGAAGAGCCACATGGCCTCGTCGTGCGCCGTCCGATAGAGCTCCTGATACGTGCGGCGCCGCTTCTCGAGATCGACCTCGGCCCGTCCCTGCAGCACCAGCTCCTGGATCTTCGGCGTGGACATGTGGGGACGCATGAACACCCAGTTGACCATCGGATCGGGCTCGAACTGCGTCCCCCAGGCCACCGAGGTCATGCCCTGGAACGTGCCCTCCTGGGCGTCCTTCTGGATCTTCGCGCGCTCTGTCGGCGAGAGCTTGAGGCGGATGCCGACCTGGCGAAGCTGGCCGGCAACGGCCTCGGCGATCTCCGCGTCCTTGAGAAAGACCCCCGACGAGATCGACCACGTCGTCTCGAAGCCCTGGGGGTAGCCCGCCTCGGCGAGGAGTTGCCTGGCGCGGGCAGGGTCGTACGGGAACGGCTTCACCGCAGGATCGTAGCCGAGCCAGGCAGCGGTGAGGGGGCCGGCCAGCACGATGCCGCGGTTGCCGAGCACGTTCTTGACGATGGCGTCCTTGTTGACGGCGAGGTTGGCCGCCTCGCGGACCTTCCGGTTGTCGAAGGGAGCGTGCGTCACATCGAAGGGATAGATGATGATGCGGCCGCCCTTCACGGGCACCACCTGGGTCTCTCCGGCGTCGAGCATGTCGAGCTGGGGCAGTGGGGGTGTGGCGATGATATCCACCCCACCGCTCCGGAGCTCGGCTGCGCGCGTGCTCGCGTCCCGGATGGCGCGGAAGACGAGGCGCCGGGGGGCCACCGCGCCGCGCCAGTACGAGGGGTTCGCCTCGAGCACGAGCTGCTGGTCACGCTTCCACTCGACGAAGCGATAGGGCCCGGTGCCCACGGGATGCTGGGCGAACCCCTGCGCGCCCTCCTTCTCGCGCGTGTCCCGGGGCAGGATCTGCAGCCGGGTCAGGTTGAAGAGCATGGCTGCCACCGGCTCGGTCGTGATCACGTCGACGGTGCCGGCGTCTTTCACCTCGGCCCGCGCGATGCCGCGGGCGTAGACGGAGCGCCGGTTCTTCTGGTCGGTGTACTGCTCCATGGAGTACTTGACGTCCTCCGGGTCGAGGACCTTGCCGTTGTGGAACTTGACGCCCTTGCGGAGATGGAAGCGCCACGTCGTCGGGTTGAGCGTCTCCCACCGGTCGGCCAGCAAGCCGACCACCTTGAGATCATCGCCCTCGATGCCGACCAGCGTGTCGAAGATGTGCTGCTGGTAGATCTCGGAGGTGAACAGCATGCTGGTCGGGGGGTCCAGGCTCTCCCCCTCCTCGGCAATGGCCACCACCCATTGCGGTTTCGGAGCCGGTGCCTGGGCGTCGCCCGCGGCGGCCCAGAGGGCGAGGCCCGACACCAGCACACCGATCAGCGCCCGTGACCGTCGATGACACCGCATCGCGCTCTCCTTTACGCTTGTCTCACTGCCCAGACGACGGAGCCGTGAAGTGCGGCATCACGCGCTCGGCGAAGAGCCGGAGAGACTTCATCGTCGCCGCGTGGTCGGCACCGAACGCCGCGTACATGATGTAGTGGTCGACGCCGAGCGCTTCGTAGCGCCTGAGCTTCTCGACGCACGTCTCCGGCGAGCCAGCCACGAGATTGGCGAGGAGTTGCTCGGGGGTGTACTCGTCACCGACGGGCTCGGCCGCAGCGAAGCCCCGCTTGACGACGGCCTGGTTCCGGAACAGCCCGGTGAAGAGCCGGTGGTTGGTCTGGATGGCCCGCATGGCGTCGAGGGCCTCGCCCTCGGAGGAGCCCACGAACGTCATGCGGGAGACGGCGAAGCGCGGCGCCAGCGCCGGTCTGACCTCCGCCACCAGACCCTGCACCTGCGTGTAGAGCGCCTCCACGCGCGAGAAGGGCTCGCGCCATGGCGTGGAGAGGAGGTTGTACCCATTCGCGATCGCCCACCTGATCGTGTCGGGCGACCGCGCCGCCACCCAGATCGGCGGATGCGGAGTCTGCAACGGTTTGGGCACCGCGGTGGCGGGGCCGAAGGAGCAGGTCTCGCCCTCGTAGGAGAAATCGTCGTGGGTGAGGAGGCCGCGCACCACGGCCATGCCGTCGCGCAGACGCGCGGCGGCGATCTGCTCATCGATGCCGAACCGGTCGAACTCGTACTCGAAGGCTCCGCGTCCTATGCCGATCTCGAGCCGACCTCCCGTGAGCACATCGGCCATGCCGAGCTCGCCGGCGAGACGGAGCGGGTTGTAGTACGGGATCACGAGGATGGCGGTGCCGAGGCGGATCCGCTCGGTGCGGCTGGCCGCCTTGACCGCCATCATGAGCGGCGAGGGACAGGAGATGTAGTGAATCAGGTGGTGCTCGGGAAACCAGGCCACCCGGAAGCCAGCCTGGTCGGCCAGCTCGACCATCTCGAGGGCCTGCTCGTAGACCGCCGAGGTCGAGAGCGATTCGTCGAAACGGTGACACGCCACGAACAGCCCGAAGTCCATGTGCCCTCCGATCAGCGGACAGTGAGGGAGACCAAACTTGTATACCAGTAACGTGCACTTGCGGCAACCCGCGTGGCAGGACCAGTCGGCACCTGCGGATCAGACACGCGGGCCGAGTCGGGTGAAGACGATGGCTCTTGTCGGGCTTCGGAGGCGCGATGAGACGCCGGGGCGAGGAGGTCGGCGCTCATACGGCGTCCGAGCGCGCTGCCGTGTGATAGCGATCGAACCACACGCGCGACGCCTGCCCGATCAGGAGCACCAGCACCGACATGGCGACCATGACGGTCGACACGGCGGCCAGCGTCGGGTCGATCTGCATGGCGACCGCGTCCCACATCTTCCGGGGCAAGGTGGGGTGAGCTGTGCCAGTCAGGAACAGCGCGATCACGACCTCGTCGAAGGAGGTGATGAACGCGAACACCGCGCCCGACGCGATCGCCGGCATGATGAGCGGCGCGGTGATGCTCACGAAGGCCCGGAGCGGACCCATCCCGAGTCCGCTGGCGGCCCACTCCAGGCGTTCGTCGACTTGGGCGAGGGCCGAGGAGACGGTCACGATGACGAATGGCGTGGCCAGCACGGTGTGGGCGGCGGCGATGGCCACCACGCTGCCGACCAGGCGAAGCTTCACGAACAGCGCGTAGCAGGCTATTGCCGTGATGATCTGCGGGGCGATCATGGGTGACAGGAGCACGCCATAGAGGGCCCGCGTGCTCCAGTGGCGCACGCGGACGAGCCCGATGGCTCCGAGCGTGCCCAGCCCTGTCGCGGCGACCATCGTGACCACGGCGATCTCGAGGCTCAGGAGCGTGGCGTCGATCCACTCCGCGGAGCCGAAATAGGCGCGGAACCACTGGAGTGACAGCCCCGGCGGCGGGAAGCGCAGGTACGTCGACGAACTGAAGGACATGGCGACCACGAGGGCGATCGGGGCAAGCAGGAAGAAATAGACGGCGCCCGCGGCGATGCGGAGCCACGCGTGCCCTGTCGCGCGAAGCCACTGCCGGGCTCGGCCGTGGGGCCCGCGGAACATCGGAGCGGCCACGAGCTGTTCGAGGCGCGCGCCGCCCTGCCACCGCGTCCCGTCGAGCGGTTTCTCGTCGGCGTCCTCGACCTGGCCGCCGGTCGCGACCGGCCGCGAGCGGCCACCGATCTCGGGAAGGCGAACGCCGGCCAGCCAGGCCGCGAGGCCGAGGACGAGGAGCACGCTGGCGATCAGGAGTACGGAGAGCGCGGACCCGAACCCCCAGTTGAGCAGCATGGTGATCTGCCGCTCGATCAGCATCGCGATCGTGATGGCGCCGCGGCCTCCCAGCAGGGCGGGGATCACGAAGTATCCCATGGCGAGTACGAAGACGAGCAGCGCGCCGGCGGCCACACCAGGGGCGGTCAGCGGCAGGAACACGCGAAAGAAGTTCGCGAGCGGCCCCGCCCCCAAGCTCTGCCCGGCGCGCAGGAGGGCGGGGTCCACTTGCCGCATGCCCGCGTAGATGGGCAGCACGGCGAAGGGAAGCAGGACGTGGGTCATCCCGATCACCACGCCGAGCTCGTTGTAGACGAGGGGAAGCGGCGCGCCGATCAGGCCCAGGTCGCCGAGGACCTGGTTGACGATGCCGGTGCGCTGGAGCAGCACCATCCACGCGTAGCTTCGCACGAGCAGGCTCGTCCACAGCGGAAACAGCACGAGGAGGAGGAGGCGGTTGGCCGTCCGCGGTGGCCGGGCGGCGATGAACGCCGCGACGGGGTAACCGAGCAGCACGGTCGCAAGGGTTACGAACGCGGAGATGCGAGCGGTGGCCAACGTCACCGAGAGGTAGACCGGCGATGTGAAGAGCTGGCGAAAGTGCCCGAGGCCCGGAGACGGATCGAGCACGCTCCGTGACAGGAACTGAAGCGTCGGGGCGAAGAAGATCGTGGTCATGAACAGGCAGACGGGGATCAGGCAACAGATCCACACCCCGCGCGTCGCACTGACGTCATCGCGCCGCGACCGCAGACTCATCCGCGCCCTGTGGCCCGCTCAGGGAGCCCGCCGGCGACCGCGGGCTACACGCCGGCGATCCACTGCGCCCATCGCTCCTCGATCTTCGCCTGGTTGGCGCCGATCCAGTCAGGATCCTCGTAGACGAGCCCCGGAAGATTGGCAGGATATGTCGGCAGTTCGCGAGCGATGTGGTCCGGGATGAACTTGTAGGCCCCCTTGTTCGTCGGGCCGACGGGCTGCACCCGCGCAAAGGCCGCCTGCCGATCGGGCTTGGTCGCGAACACGAGAAAGTCCATCGCGAGATCACGGTTCTTTGTGCCCTTCGGGATGGCCCAGCCCTCGAACCCCATGATCGCCTGGTTCCAGACGCGGCGGTACGGCGCGCCCTGAGCGACCGCGGCATACATTCGATTGGCCCAGCCTGCGATGATGTCCACCTCGCCGTCGAGCACGAGCTGGACGGACTGAGCGGCCGACGTCCACCAGACGTGCACATGCGGCTTGACACGATCGAGGCTCTTGAACGCGCGATCCATATCGAGGGGATAGAGCTTATCCGGGGACACGCCGTCGGCGAGCAGGGCGATCTCGAGCGTCTGGAACGTCCCACGGAACATGCCCCGCCGTCCCGGGAACTTGTCGGCATTCCAGAAGTCAGACCAGCTGCGGGGGCCCTCGGATGGGAACTTCTTCGTCGAGTACGTGACCATGGAGCCGGTGATGTGATCGGCGAGAAAATGAGCATGCACCGCGCCGGTGATGAACTGGCTCTTGTCGATCTTGGCGTAGTCGATCGGCTCGAGCAGCCCTTGCTTCACGACGAGGGGAATGAGCCCCTTCACGAAGACCGTCACGTCCCACTCGGTGGCACCCGCCTCCACCATTGCCTTGAGGCGGCCCATGCTCATGTGCGGTCGCGCGGCGTAGGACACCTTGACGCCGGTCTCCTTCTCGAAGGGGAGGTAGAAGGCCTCGGCCGCCGCCTTCTGCCACTCCCCGCCGGGGTCGGTGACGACGATCTGACGCGTCGAGGCCCGGAGAGAACGGAGCGAAACGAGGGTGGTGACGAGCGCCGCCGAGGTCATGAGGAAGTTGCGTCGCGACACCGAGTGGGTCATCTCGTCTCCTCCGTCTGTCTGTCCAGGGCGATGGCCGCCTTTGGGGCGGCGCTCCTGTCGATCGCCCGCGTATCATCCACCGACCACCACATACGGACGGCGTCCCCCTGGTGGGGCCCGCTCCCGCGGTTGAGGACCTTGGCCACGACGCGCTCCCCGCTCTCGATGCGGACGAGGTACTTCAGCACGTCGCCGGCGTGGATCACCTCTTCGACCCGTCCGGTCGCCTGGTTCGGCCCAATCCCTGGCAGGTCGTGGGGACCGGCCGCCGCCACCTCCACTCGCTCAGGTCTCACCACGAGCAGCACATCGGCGCCCGGCGTGATGTGCTCCGCCCCCGACGCCGCGAGGCTCCAGCCTCCGTTCATCGTTACCATCCGGTGGCCGTCCCTCCTCTCGCCGATTCGGCCGCGAAGCAAGTTGGCCTCGCCCATGAACCCGGCGACGAACTCGGTGGCCGGGCTGTCGTAAAGGCGCTGGACAGGATCGACCTGCTCGATGCATCCGTGGTTCATCACGGCGATCCTGTCCGACATGACCAGCGCCTCCTCCTGGTCGTGGGTGACGTAGACGACCGGGATGCTGAGCGCGCGCTGCAAGGTCTTGATCTCGAGCTGCATGCGCTGCCGGAGCTGACGGTCGAGCGCCGCCAGCGGTTCGTCCATCAGGAGGACGGACGGCTCGAACACGAGGGCGCGCGCGAGCGCGACGCGCTGCTGCTGGCCACCGCTGAGCTCGGAGGGCAGGCGGTGCTCCAGCCCTTCGAGCTGGAGCCGGCCCAGGATGTCACGGACACGCTCGCGGACCTCGCCGGTCTTGCGGCGGCGCACCCGCAGCGGAAAGGCGACGTTGTCCCGGACCGTCATGTGCGGGAACAGGGCATAGCTCTGAAACACGAAGCCAATGTTGCGGTAGTGGGCGGGGAGGCCGGTCGCGTCCGCGCCGCCCACCAGGATGCGGCCGCGGTCGGGCATGGCGAACCCGGCGATCATCAGGAGCACCGTCGTCTTGCCCGACCCCGTCGGCCCCAGGAGCGTCACGAACTCGCTCGCTCCGACGGAGAGCGACACATCCTGCACCGCCGCCACGGCGCCATACGAGCGCGAGACGCGATCGAGCACGATGGCGTCGGCCCGGCCTCTCCGCTCGGCGCGCGGGGGGCAGCCCGTGGCCGGCACTGGCGCAATCAGGTCGGCGGTGCTGCGGCCCCTCAACACGGACGGTCTCGGGCGCCCTCGACGACCGTGCTCAGCGAGAACGCGTCGAGCGCGTCCAGCCGAGACACTGCATCGGCCAGGCTCGCGCTCGCGGCGCGACCGAGCGCCGGTTCGGTCAGCGTATCGAACTTCTCGCGGATCTCGGAGCGCGTCAGCGGGCGCTGGCGCGTGCCGCGCGGCGCCTCGACCGACTCGACCAGGGCGGATCCTCGGACCATGACCTCGACCTCGTAGGGAAAGCGCTCGGGATACTGGGCGGTGAGCGCGGGGTCCTCGGTCACGCGCACGCGACCAGCGAGCGCGTGGACGAGGGGATCGGCGCGCCGGGCGCTGGTGAGCTGCGGGATGCCCAGCCGGCCGTCGGCAAGCGCGACGGCCACCAGATACGGCAGGCTGAACTGGCACCGTGTGAACGACGCGCCCGGCTCCGTGTACCGCCCGCCGATGGAGTCCACGACGAGGTCGTAGCTGCGGACGGTGACGGTGTCGATGTCCGCCCAGGCGCCGCGCAAGCGACGGTGCAGCGCGATGGCGGCGTCGATGGCGCCGTGGGCGTATCCGCAGCAGGGATAGAGCTTGATCGCGCACTCCGCGACGGTGTACTCGACGCCCAGCCCGTGCGTGGCCCGGGCCATCTCCTCGGACGCGACATCGTTCACAGTCAAGTAGCCGTGCGGACCGTCCAGCGGGGCTGCGGTGAATCCACGGGCGGCGAGCAGCGCGGCCTCGACGCCCACCGAGGCGGCCTGGGCGGCGTGGGCGGGCTTGCTGCTCGCGCCCTGCCAGAGCGTGTCGGCGCACGATGCGGGCAGCAGATAGGCGGCAATGTTGAGGGCCTCGGTCAGGATCGGAGCCGGCAAGGCGAGCAACCGGCCGGCCGCGGCGGCCGCTCCGATGGCGCCCGCGGTGCCGGTCGTCAGCACGTGGTGACCCTGGTGTGGGAAGAGCGCGAACGCCAGCCGGTTCGCCACCTCATAACCCGCGACCAGGCCCGACATGATCTCCGACCCTGTCGCCCCCTGGCGATCGGCCATCGCGAGTGCGGCCGGGACCACGGTGGCGCCCGGATGGCCGCCACCCACCTTGTAGGTGTCCTCGAGGTCGAGCAGATCGGCGAGCCAGGCGTTGGCGAAGGCGGCAGCGCGGGCGGGCACGCGCGGCGTAACGCCGAGGGCCACCGCCTCTGGCTTGCCCCCAGACTCCTCGACGTGGGCGAAGATCGGACGGGCTTCGTCGAGACGCCG
>WNGF01009285.1_pt1 | contig 12353 bp, 4 predicted proteins | sample 5400641 | NCBI WGS metagenome assembly WNGF01 (sample SAMN13153371, study PRJNA577476) | soil metagenome | isolation source: 80 cm soil or saprolite under grassland replicate 2 | place: USA:California | collected 2016-06-15
GAGAGGACGCTGAGTGAGCGGATCGCCGAAGGAATCGCAACTTTCACCGGCAGCATACTGTTCATATGGCTGCACGTAGTTTGGTTCGCGCTATGGATTGCCTTTAATATTCCCTGGCTGGGCTTTCAGCCGATCGATCCGTTTCCATTTACGCTTCTGACGATGATTGTCTCACTCGAGGCGATCTTTCTTTCAGCTTTCATTCTCATGTCGGAAAACAGGCAGGGCCGCCTGGCTGACCGGAGGGCAAGAGTGAATTTGCAAGTTGATATGATCGCTGAGCGCGAGATTACAAAACTAATGGAGCTGGTTGCAGACATACACGCCCATCTGAAAATTCGGCGGCCCGCGGATCTTGAATTGGACAATATGCAGAAAGCGACCAATATCGAACACCTAACCGAGGCTGCTCAAACAGTAGAAGATGGAAACGGCGGCAATTCAGCTTCAAACTCTAAATAGAGAACAACTACTTTTATTAACGCGGCGGATCTAGCCGGGATCTGAACCGATTATTTGATCGAAGAACGGAAGGGTTGAGTGTCCAGTTTAGCTTGGCTGATGCCGGCGGGTAGTCGAGACCGCGCCGTAGGGAATTACTACCAAGAGCAAACCATTATTGCGATTGTGGATGACGATGAGTCCGTTTGTCACGCTATAAAACGACTCCTGCGCTCATTGGGAATGAAGGCGGACACTTTCGCTTCGGGCAAAGAGTTCATAGACTTCATCGAAACGATGCCGTCGCGACGGTTCGACTGCGTCATCCTCGACGTCCAGATGCCGGGCCTGAACGGTCTTGATGTGCAAGAACGACTTAAAAGGCTCGGCAACCAGTTCCCGATCATCTTCCTCACCGCGCACGACGAATCGAACGTTCGCGAACGAGCGCTGGCGGCCGGGGCGGTGGCCTTCCTGCGTAAGCCATTTGCTGCCGAACTGTTAATCAAGACTCTGCGAGCAGCCGTTAAACTTGACGCCAATGCCTGAAGGGCTCGATTGGCTTTTGATGGAAGATTCTGCTACGAAATTTATACTCTTCCAAAATCGAAGGTGGTGGTCTCTCGATCAAAGAGACAAGCAATATAGACCTGTAAGATTAACCGGATCAAATTAGCTCAAACCGCGTTCAAACGGCCCTTTTACGCCGGTTGGTTCGCTCAAGCGCCACAGTCCCTTTTATAAACATGTTGCCGTGCGGATCGCCTATCGCAAGCTCGCGATAGTCCGTCGCGAACTTCTTCGTGCATCGGTTCTATCGGGTTGTAGACCATCACGACCCCAGCTCGAAAAAATGGTTAATAACGGACATCTGATGTGCGGATAGGCATCTTTGCGCGACATGACCTAGTTATAAGTGATCTTCCTAACTGGTAAATTGATGTTCTAAGGTTATGCTCCGCGCCAACCATGAGTCTACTAAGTAAAAAATTATCAAAAGTCATTGGCCTTTCGGAGCTCGAAGAACCCATTCGAGCGGAACTCTTCAGCGTCGAGCGTTTTGAACAGCATGGGGAAAGCCTTGCCGCTGCTCACCGCGTCACGACCACACCGCGCACGGGGCATCGGCTATTACCGCGCGTTCTCGACAACGGAAGCGTGCTGCTTGAATCGTATCGCACAATTGCTCGGGAAGTCCGCGAGGAGCGCGCGATCGAACCTGCGGCAGAATGGCTGGTAGACAATTATCACATTGTCGACGAGCAACTGCGCGAGATCCGTGATGACCTGCCGCCCGGCTTTTATCGAGAGCTGCCTAAGCTGGCCGACGGTCACCTCGAGGGTTATCCACGGGTCTATGGGCTGGCCTGGGCGTTCGTCGCCCATACTGACAGCCGGTTTGACCCTGAAACACTCCGCCGGTTCGTGCGCGCTTACCAGCGCGTGCAGCTATTGACGATTGGTGAGCTCTGGGCGGTCGCGATAACCTTACGTGTGGTGCTCGTGGAGAATCTGCGACGGCTTGCGGAGCGCATCGTAGGTGGCCGGGCAGCGCGTCAAGAGGCGGACGCAGTCGCCGATCGCCTGCTCGGAGTCGGCGCGCGGCCGATCGAACCGGTGCAGCTAGCTCTGCGGCAGTTCGAGGACTCGCCCTTGCCGATGGCCTTCGCGGTACAGCTGGTTCAGCGGCTGCGCGATCAGGACCCGGTGGTCATGCCTGCTCTGCGTTGGCTCGAGGAACGGCTGGCCGCGCAGGGCACAACGGCCGATGAGATCGTCCTTATCGAACACCAGCGCCAAGCAGCGATGAACGTAACCGTGCGCAACCTGATCACCAGCATGCGTCTGGTGTCCGCGTTCGACTGGGCGGAATTTTTCGAAAGTGTCAGCCTTGTCGATGCAACGCTCTGGACTGACACCGATTTTGCCGCTCCGGATTTCGTGACACGCGATCGTTACCGCCACGCTATTGAAGAGCTGTCGCGATTCTCAGCCCATAATGAGCTTGAAGTCACCCGACGAGCGGTTTCGCGAGCGAAGCGTTTCCGCAGCGAAGCCCAAGAAGCCGGTAACCCAGTTGAGGACCGTCGGGCGGACCCTGGTTATTACCTCATCTCGAGAGGCCGTCTGGCTTTCGAGCAGGAACTCGGCTTCCGCGTGCCACTCAGGAACCGGATTATTCGCGCCTACATTACTGATGCAGTGTCGCGTTACCTTGGAACCATCGCGCTTGCAACCGGCCTCATCCTCGCCGCGTTCGTTGTCTATTCCGGTGCGGTGGAAGTCGGTGTAGCCGGCCTGCTGTTCGTCACGCTTCTCGGTCTCTTCCCGGCTGCGGATCTTGCGATCGCGTTGGTAAATCGTGAAGTCACTGTGTTGCTCAAGCCACGGCCGCCGCCCAAGCTCGCGCTACGTCAGGGCGTGCCGGCAGAGCTGCGGACGTTGGTCGTCGTACCGACTCTCCTGGTGAGCCATAACGAGATCGCCGAGCAGATCGAGCGGTTGGAAGTTCATTATTTGGCGAATCCAGATGGCAATCTTTATTTCGCGCTTCTTTCCGACTGGATAGACGCGCCTCAGGAAACCATGCCGGATGACGACGAACTGCTGGCTGTGGCTACGGAGGGTATCGCGCGGCTGAACCTACGCCATGGGCTCGCTGCGGATGGGGCTGAGCGGTTTCTTCTTTTCCATCGTCGGCGCCGCTGGAACGAGAGCGAAGGTAAGTGGATCGGATGGGAACGCAAACGTGGCAAACTCCATGAACTGAATCGTCTGCTCCGCGGGGCCACAGATACGACATTTTTGCCAATCGGTGGTTACGCACCACACTTTGGTTCCGGCGTCCGCTACGTCATCACACTGGATGCTGACACGCGGATGCCGCGGGGGTCTGCCGCTCGATTGGTCGGCACAGTAGCGCATCCTCTCAATCGACCGAAATTCGATTCTGCTGTCGGGAGAGTTATTGAAGGTTATGGCCTGCTACAGCCGCGCGTCACGCCGACGCTACCGAGCAATCGCGAGGGTTCTTTTTTTCAGCGTATCTTCTCGGGCCCCGGTGGCATTGATCCGTACGCATCCGCTGCGTCCGATATTTATCAGGACCTTGTCGGCGAGGGTTCTTACACTGGAAAAGGGATCTACGATATCGATGCGTTTGAGGCAGCCCTTACCGGACGGGTGCCGGAAAATGCTCTGTTGAGTCACGACCTCTTTGAGGGCATTTTTGCGCGCGCGGGACTCGTTACCGATATCGAGTTCTTCGATGAATTCCCTTCGCATTACGTGGTCGACGCAGCTCGCCAGCACCGCTGGGCGCGCGGTGATTGGCAATTGCTTCCATGGATCATCGGACAAGCACGAGACCGGACCGGCCGTCGAATCCACGCCTCGATTCCGCCGATTAGCCGATGGAAGATGGTGGACAATCTCCGGCGCACGTTGACTGCCCCTGCCGCACTCTTGACCTTGATTGCCGGCTGGACACTACCGTTTGCTTCACCTGTGATTTGGACGATGTTCGTCGTCGCCGTCTTTGCCATCCCTGCCTTTTTGCCAGTCCTGAGTGGGCTGATCCCGCCTCGCCGCGGCATTTCAAAACGCAGTCACGCGAGGGCCGTCGGCATGGACGTCGCGCTAGCGTTATCGCAGGTGGGACTCACGGTGACATTTCTTGCCCACCAGGCAACCCTGATGACCGATGCGATCCTCCGGACACTCTTCCGTCTCTATGTGACACGCCGAAAGTTGCTCGAATGGGTAACCGCAGCGGAGGCGAAAGCTAGCGTCGGCATGACGCTTGGCAGCGTCTATCGTGTGATGGGCGGCGCCATCGTGCTCGCCGCGGCAACCGCCATTCTTGTTCGATTCGGGCCTTCGGGAGCAGGGTTGATTGCGGCACCATTTGCATTTCTTTGGGCGCTATCACCCGCAGTCGGACACTGGATCAGCCTACCGCCGCGCGCGGTTGGCGCCCGGCCGCTTTCGGTAAATGACGCGCGGACGCTGCGGTTGACCGCGCGCCGCACCTGGCGATTCTTCGAAACCTTTGTCGGCTCGGAAGATCATGCGCTACCTCCGGATAATTTCCAGGAAGAGCCGGCTCCGGTTGTTGCGCACCGGACGTCCCCGACCAACATCGGTCTGTATCTGCTCTCGACTATCGCAGCGCACGATTTTGGCTGGCTCGGCATGGTAGCGACGATCGAACGGCTCGAAGCGACGCTCGGCACAATGAACGGCCTCGAACGTTTCCATGGTCATTTCTATAACTGGTACGACACGCGCGACCTGCGCCCGCTCGTTCCTAAATATGTTTCCTCGGTTGACAGTGGCAACCTCGCCGGCCACCTCGTCGCGCTCCGACAGGCATGTCAGGAGCTCATCAACCGCCCGCTGCTGGGGGGACCACGTGTGTTCTCCGGAATTACCGATGCAATCCTTCTCGTACGCGCATCGTCACGCGCGATTTCAGACGACCGGCGCACGCAAACGGTTACCCGGAAACACCTCGATGAAGCTCTCGATGCGCTGGTCAGGGCCCTCAATCCGGTTCCTATAACTCCGAGCGATTGGGTCCTGCGCCTCACTGAGCTCGAGACCCTCGCGCGCACCGTGGTGGATATTGCGCGTACCTTGACCGCTGAACGGGGCGATAGCACCGATGCAGAAGTGCTCGTGTGGGCGGAGGCCGTCCTAGAGGACATCGAAAGTCACCTCCGCGATCTCGATATGGTTCTTCCATGGGCCCGGCTTGTTTTTGGGAATACTGTGCCTCACCCGGCTATTGACGCAGAGCAAGCGTCAGGTTCGACCGAGATTGCGCATTTATTTCTCGAGCTCCCGACGTTGGCCGACATGCCGGATCGCTACGAGACAGCCATCGACGAACTCACCGCTCTTCGCGCACGCTTGGCTAACGACGGCACCGCACAGAGTGAGACCCGTACCCGAATCGACTCGACTATCGACAGTCTGGCTGGTTCCGCCGCAGCGTCACGAGCATTGTTCCGGCGGCTTTCGACTCTTAGCCAGCTGGCGCAGGCGTTGTTCGATGCAATGGAATTCGATTTTCTCTTCGATCCAACGCGGAAGCTCTTTTCGATCGGTTACCGAGTTGCCGATAATAACCTCGACCCAAGTTGTTACGATCTGCTAGCCTCTGAGGCGCGCCTCACAAGCTTCATCGCCATTGCCAAACGTGATGTGCCGTCGACCCATTGGTTTCATCTCGGCCGTGCTTTGACACCGGTAGACCGTGGATCTGCGCTCGTCTCCTGGTCGGGGTCGATGTTCGAGTACCTCATGCCCGCGCTCGTGATGCGCTCGCCATCGGAGAGTCTGTTAGGCCAGACATGCGATCTCATTGTCCGCCGCCAGAGAAGATATGGAGCCGAACGTGGTGTTCCATGGGGGGTCTCAGAATCCGCCTACAACGCACGCGACCTGAATCTTACTTATCAATACTCTAATTTCGGCGTCCCGGGTTTGGGCCTCAAACGGGGCTTGAGTGAAGACGTGGTCGTCGCCCCTTACGCGACGGCGCTGGCGGCAATGATCGATCCGGAGGCGGCAGCCGAGAACTTCGCGCGGCTGAGCGAGGTCGGCGCGAGCGGACGTTATGGCTTTTACGAAGCGCTCGATTTTACGGCTACGCGAGTTCCGGAAGATCTCCGGGTCGCCGTCGTGCGCGCCTACATGGCCCATCATCAGGGCATGTCGCTAGTCGCGCTCGCGAATGTTCTCCATGACGGCGTCATGCGCGAGCGCTTTCACGCTGAGCCACGCGTGCAAGCGACCGAACTGCTGCTACAGGAACGTACTCCGCGGGACGTCCTAGTCGCCCGGCCGAGGGCCGAAGAGGTGCGTGCGGTCGCGAACGTCCGCGATATTGTTCCACCCATCCTACGTCGCTTCACCTCCGCACACGACCCGACTCCCGGTATCCACCTTCTTTCCAATGGGCGCTACGTCGTGATGATCACGGCGGCGGGCTCCGGATACAGCCATTGGCGAAATATTGCGGTTACACGATGGTTAGAAGACCGCACGTGCGACGCCTGGGGAACATACATCTTTCTTCGCGATGCCCACAGTGGCCAGGTCTGGTCGGCCGCTTACCAGCCGAGCGGCGTCGAACCGGATAGTTATGAAGCGGCTTTTTCAGAGGATCATATAGAGATTCGGCGACGCGACGGCGCGATCGCGACTGCGCTTGAAATCGTCGTTTCGCCCGAGAACGACGCCGAGGTTCGCCGGGTGTCGATCACGAATCTAGGGGCGCGAGACCGAGAGATCGAGCTGACTTCGTATGCTGAAATCGTTTTGGCAACTGCTGTGGCCGACCACGCCCACCCGGCGTTTTCCAAACTTTTCGTGCAGACGGAGTTTGTTCCCGAACTCGGTGGACTGCTCGCGACTCGCCGCCCCCGCTCCCCCGACGAGCCCCGGGTCTGGGCGGCGCACATGCTCGTCACCGAAGGGGAAAGCGTCGGCGACCTACAATGTGAAACCGATCGCGCTCGGTTTCTCGGCCGGGGCCGCGGAATCCGCACGCCGATGTCGATCATAGATGGCCATCCACTCACGAACACGGTTGGCGCAGTGCTCGATCCGATCTTCAGCCTCAGACGCCGGGTAAGGCTTGCGCCGGGCGCCACGGCGCGGCTAACCTTCTCGACGCTGATCGCGTCATCTCGCGACGATGCGCTTGCCCTGGCCGACGAGTACCGCGATCCAGCGACGTTTGAGCGGGCGGCCACGCTCGCGTGGACTCAGGCTCAAGTCCAATTACGTCATCTCGGCATAGATCCCGACGAGGCCTACCTTTTCCAGCAACTCGCCAGCCACATCCTGTACTCGGACCCTGCAGTGCGGCCTTCGGCTGCCATACTTACCCGCAATACCCAAGGGCCCACGGCACTCTGGCAGTACGGAATTTCCGGCGACATCCCGATCGTGCTGGTACGAATCGACGAGCCCGAAGATCAAGGAATCGTCCGACAACTGCTGCGGGCTCACGAATACTGGCGCATGAAGCAGCTCGCCGTCGATCTTGTAATTCTGAACGAACAGGGCTCTTCCTACGTTCAAGATCTTCAAGCCTCTTTGGAAGCTCACGTCCGAGCCGGCCAATCACGAGTGCAATCCGAGAGCGACAAACCTTCCGGCGGCGTGTTTGTTCTACGGGGAGATCTCATTTCGGCTGAGGATCGCACCCTCCTACAGACCGCCGCGCGTGCTGTTCTCTTGAGTCGTCGCGGCAGCTTGGCCGAGCAGGTTGTCCATCAACGATCGGAAGCCGCGGCGCTTCGATTACCTCGACATCGGCCTGAGCCGAAACCATCGGAGGTCTTGCCGCCGCGAACCGACCTCGAGTTTTTCAATGGTCTCGGTGGTTTTGATGCGAATGGCGGTGAATACGTGACGATACTGGGCGAGGGGCAATGGACACCGGCGCCGTGGCTCAACGTCATTGCGAATCCCTCGTTTGGCTTCCAGGTTTCCGAGTCAGGCTCGGGTTACACATGGTCGCTCAACAGCCGCGAGAACCAGCTCACACCATGGTCGAATGACCCCGTCAGCGATCCGCCAAGCGAGACGATATACGTCCGCGATGAAGACAGCGGCGATCTGTGGGGCCCAACGGTGGTGCCGATCCGCGAAGAGGCTTCGCTGTATACTGCCCGACATGGTCAGGGCTACAGCCGCTTCGAACATACGTCACACGGGATCGCGCTTGATCTCCTGCAGTTCGTGCCACTCGATGATCCGATCAAAATTTCCCGCCTCACTATCGAGAACCATTCAGCGCGCTCTCGACGTCTCTCGGTGACGGCGTATGTCGAGTGGGTGCTCGGGGTTTCGCGAAGCGTTTCCGCGCCTTTCATTGTCACCGAGATCGACCCGGAAACGAAAGCGATGCTCGTAAGGAATTCCTGGAACAGCGAGTTCAATGGCCGTGTCGCCTTCGCTGACCTTGGCGGTCGCCAGACCGCGTGGACGGGAGATCGAACGGAATTTCTTGGTCGCAACGGCACACTCGACCATCCGCTATCGCTTGAACGAGGCGACCCGCTCACTGGAAAGATTGGAGCCGGCCTCGACCCCTGCGCTGCTCTGCAAACGACGGTTGAGCTTCATGCGGGCGGTCGTACTGAGATTGTCTTTTTCCTTGGTGAGGCTGCGAGCATGGAAGAGGCGCAGGCATTGATCGCGCGCTACCGCGCGGCTGACGTTGATGAAATCCTCGGCACGGTCACGGAACATTGGGATGACATTCTTGGCTCAGTTCAGGTGACAACACCGGATCGAGCTATGGATATCATGCTCAACCGCTGGCTGCTCTATCAGACACTGGCTTGTCGCGTCTGGGCCCGCGCGGCGTTTTATCAAGCCGGCGGTGCCTACGGTTTTCGCGATCAGCTCCAAGATGTGATGGCGCTCGTGGTGACGAAACGAGACGTCGCGCGTGGGCAGTTAGTGCGGGCGGCCGAACGGCAGTTCGTCGAAGGTGACGTACAGCATTGGTGGCATCCGCCCTCCGGCCGGGGTGTTCGGACCCGTATCTCCGACGACCTTCTATGGTTGCCTTACGCGGTACTCCACTACCTTGAAGTCACCGACGATGTCGGTCTCCTCGATGAGGTTGTCCCGTTCCTCGATGGACCGACTCTCGCGGATGGAGAAAACGAGTCGTATTTGGCGCCACGCGTGTCAGCGCAAAGCGGCACGCTATTCGAGCATTGCGCACGCGCGCTCGATCGCAGTCTGACAGTTGGGAGCCATGGCCTTCCGTTGATGGGCACAGGAGACTGGAACGATGGAATGAACCGGGTCGGATCTGCCGGGAAAGGCGAGAGTGTCTGGCTCGGCTGGTTTCTTCACACGCTACTCTGGGAGTTCGCGCGGCTGGCTGACGCACGCGGCGAGCACCGGCGCGCTGAGATGTGGCGCGTGCATGTCAGTGCAATCAAAGCAGCGCTTGAATTACAGGCGTGGGATGGCGACTGGTACCGGCGCGCCTACTTTGACGATGGGACACCGCTTGGTTCCGCCGCGAATGCCGAATGTCGCATTGATTCCATTGCCCAATCTTGGGGAGTTATCTCCGGCGCTGCGGAACCGGCGCGGGGAGCGCGCGCGATGGCGGCTGTTGACAAACATCTTGTTCGTCGCGGCGACGGCCTCGTCCTTCTTTTTACTCCGCCTTTTGATAACGCCAGCCCGGACCCCGGCTATATCAAAGGATACCTGCCCGGCGTGCGCGAAAACGGTGGCCAATATACTCATGCGGCGATCTGGTGCGTTCTCGCCTTCGCCGCGCTCGGCGATGGAGACAAGGCCGGGGAACTCTTCTCACTATTGAACCCGATCAATCATGCAAATAGCCGTGCCGGTGCTTCCCGGTACAAAGTCGAGCCCTATGTCGTCGCCGCAGATATTTATGCTGAACGGCCGCACATCGGTCGAGGCGGATGGACTTGGTACACCGGGTCAGCAGGATGGATGTATAGGGCCGGCATCGAGTGGATTCTGGGCTTCCGTCTGCGGAAATCGGAGCTTCATTTCGATCCATGCATCCCACGCGCATGGCGAAGCTTTAAGATCAAATTCCGCTATCACTCCTCACGCTATGAAATCGTCGTCGAGAACCCACAGGGCGTTGCGCGAGGCGTGTGGTCGATTGAACTCGATGGCAAATCGGTCGCAGGCGGCAGCAAGCATATCGAACTCGCCGATGACGGCGCAACGCACCATGTGCGGATTGTTCTTGGGGCACAAAGCCCTTCATTTGCGTTGCCAACTACTATCCTCACGTAAAGACGAGAGCTAATTGTCATCACGTGGCTTGCATAGAGTGTAGATTCTGCTCTCCTATGCTGCATATCTTAAACGAATAAGTCCTGATCCCAAATCTGCGTCTCAGCATTGGCTTGAATTCCGCCGCACGTAGAGCAACTTGGTCGCGGCTATGCCGCGCTGTGTCTCTGTGATGAAGACTTATTCGGAGATCTCACTGCGGAAACGCAGAGGGCACGAGAGTGTATCAATCGGAACGAAGAACATGCTTGATCGATTCGCTCACTGGATTCCGATTTGGCTTTTAGTTCTCGATTGCTCACCTTGTTCGAACAAATGCGTCATCTTGTTGGAATACACGGACAAAGGAGTCGCCTGCGCGAAAAAGGACGCGACCTTCTCGCCGCTCTAATAGCGGATACAATCTCACGCACCGGGTTGCACGCGTTCTCTATGAAATTAATCGCCATCCAACCACCGTATAAGAACTTCCTTGTCGCGAAATCTAGACAAAAAAAAGAGTTTCGTCCGATAAAAGCTACAAGCTGTTCGGCGATGCCGAGCGAGAGCAGGTCGATCAGCGGCGATTTACCTAGAAATGCTTCCGGATCGCGCGCGTCGTCGACGTTCGACAAGATGCGAACTCTTGGCACAAGTCTTGCCCAATCCATTTAGCAAATCTAATTTCGCTGGAGAGGCCGATAGACGCATTGGAACCTCTGCAGCAAGATCATCAGAGAACCAAAGCGATAAACGAACCGATCGTCCGCGTGAGGAACTTAAGGGGAGCAAAAACAAGGATCCCGTAGCGCGAGCTAAGGTCTGGGCGATCCTCAGACTTCTGCAACTAGACTGGTCATGGAACGAAAACCGCGTTGGCAATTCGTGAGAGATACCGCGGTGCAATGGATTGAGGATCAACCTTTCCAGTTAGCCGCTGCGCTCTCCTATTACACGCTTTTCTCTCTGGCGCCGTTGCTGATCATTGTTATCGCCATTGCGGGGTTTGCTTTTGGTCAAGAAGCCGCACAGAACCGGATAGTTGAAACCATCCAAGGACTGATCGGCCAAGACAGCGCTTCGGTGCCAGCGGCGTGGTCGGCCAACTACAGACGTCGCTTAACACGATTTGGGGCGTGACGCCGAAAGCCGGCCAAGGCGTGTGGGGATTTGTCCGCCAGCGCTTCATCTCCTATGCGATGATTCTGGGGATCGGGTTCCTCCTTTTGGTGTCTCTTGCAGTCAGCGCCTTACTGGCCGGTCTGACGCAAGCGATGGGTACTTTGTTGGGCACAACCGCGTTTCTCGCTCACGCGCTCGATCTCTTAATATCATTTATTTTTGTTACTGCGCTTTTTGCGATGATCTACAAATTCCTTCCGGACGCTCGCATTGAATGGCGAGACGTATGGATCGGCGCTGCGTCGACCTCGTTTCTCTTCGCGATAGGAAAATTCCTGATAGGGTTATATTTGGGTCGCAGCGGAGTGACTTCGGCCTACGGAGCTGCCGGATCATTGATCACCGTTTTGCTGTGGGTCTACTACTCATCGCTGATTTTTTTCTTAGGAGCGGAGTTCACTCAAGTCTATGCAACCCAGTATGGATCTGGAGTTGTTCCGGCGAAAAACGCCGAGCCCATCGCGGTCGCTCAAGAGACGCAAAAAAGAGAATCGCCGCCGCCGGAGAAACGAACCGGCGGAAGGTCGGTCAGGCATGGTAACGACAGGGAACCAAGCCGAGACAAGATCGGCAGACTGGGTCGATAACTATTAGGAGTTTCATATGCGACTTGATGAAGAGCAGCAAAGCACGAATATCGAGGATCGCCGCGGCTATAGAGTCTCGCCGGGGCTCGCTGGTGGCGGGATCGGCACACTTGCGATTGTTCTCATCGCGTTGTTTTTCGGTGTCGATCCGAGCGTGCTTTTCCAGGGCACCACTAGCGTCGATACCACTCCGCCGCCGGAAAGTCGGCAGGCTGACAGCAACGATGAGATGCGAAACTTCGTTTCCCGAGTGCTGGGAAGTACGGAACGCACGTGGGGCGACATATTCCGTCGTAGCGGCCGCGACTACCAAGTGCCGAAACTGGTGTTGTTTTCCGG
>WNGF01008212.1_pt1 | contig 12351 bp, 9 predicted proteins | sample 5400641 | NCBI WGS metagenome assembly WNGF01 (sample SAMN13153371, study PRJNA577476) | soil metagenome | isolation source: 80 cm soil or saprolite under grassland replicate 2 | place: USA:California | collected 2016-06-15
GCCTTGGCAAGCGTCACCGTCGTGGTTTGCACGGCCGGCGCAGCCGCCGGCTTCGCTGCCGTGGCCGCCGTTGCCGCCGGCTTCGTTGCCGGGACGATGGCTGCAGGCGCGGTCTTGGAGACCGTGCTCGCAGGGGCCGCTGCCGGTTTAGGCGCGGAGGCGACTGCACGCGTTGCGGTCAGCAAAATGCGCAACCCCTCGCTCGAATCCATCACGTCGGCGGAGACCTTGTCGCCCAGCGACAGTTCCAGGCGCGTGACTGTCGTGCCCGCGGCGTTGGTGTAGGTGGAGACGGCATAGCCCTTCAACGCCGCCGAATTCAGCGACGTCGAATTCGTCAGCGACGGATCGCTGGTGACGCCGGTCAGGTCGACCAGCATCAAGTGATCGTCCGGCCGGTATTCCTTGTGGGCAAACGTACCGATGGTCTGCAAAGTGACCGTCGCCGTGTTCGCCTTGGGCGTGACAGACACCGAATGCAACTGTGAAGCCGCCGCCGTACCGGCGCATATCAGCGCCATGAGTCCTGCCATCAGCAGTCGATTGAACCTCATCGTAGCTCTCCCCGCTTTGCCTGTTGCCAGGTCTCGCGCCTTACATTCCGGTCTCATCGCCGGGTCCCCTTCACAATTGCGTATCAATCTCGAATGCCTGCTCATACCGCGGGCGATCCGATCTTCCTGGTCACTTCGCGCAGCACCGGCCGGCCCATGACATCGGACGACCGTTGACGCAAGGTAATTGCGTCACTGGTGATTCTTTCCACGTTCCCATCCGCCAGCGGATCGTGTTCCCGTAAGAAATAGGTATGCCGTCCACTTGCCACCACGGCAATCACACCGTTGGAGGACTGCACGATCCCAAGCAGGGCGACGTCGCCGATATACAAACAACGTTTGCCGGCCCCGGTGCAGCTCGCCGCGCCGCGCATCCGTTCCACAATCGGGCTGACAAACGGATCGCGCCGGCCCTTGTGCACAGATTTTGTCGCGGATACCGGCTTGGCTTCGGCTGGCTGCTGCGCCACCTTCTGCCGCTTGCCGTCCTTTGCCATCCTTTGCTTTGCCGTTCCTTGCGTTGCGGTTCCTTGCTTTGCGGTTAGGGCCGCACCGGAAGTTGCCGCCGCGCTGGTTGCGGGCTGCTGCTTTGCCTCAGCTGCCTTCTGGGCCGCCGGAGCCGCCGGCTTCGCTGCCGGCGCCGTGGTCCTCACTGCCGCTGCCGCGGTCTTCGTGGGCAACGACGCTGCGATGACTCCGGTGGGCTTCGCCGCGCCCTGCGGCGCCATTTGCGCTTTCGTCGCCGCGGTCTGTGCCCCGGCGCTTGCGGCAAGCCATATCGTCAGAATCCATGTGCCGATCTTCATGACTTCCCCTTCTTCGCCTTGGCCGCCAACGGCGGCGCTGCGACGGCCTTAGGATTGCTGTAGAACGTGGTCAGAAGACAGTTGGCGCCTACGGTTTCATTGGGCGACCACGCGTAGGCCCTTTTCACGCCGGACTTTCCGCCCTTCAATGCGCCCATGGTGAGCCGGTTGACGTTTACGATCCGCTCGAGTTTTTGCAGACGATCGTAGAAGTTCACCACCGCGTAGTAAGGTCCGTCCACGTCAACCTCGAACGGAACCTCGACGTAGTATTCTTTCTTCGTCGGGTCCTTCGGGGTATACCGCCGGATCTCAACTCCCGCCGCTACCGATTCGCGTTCCACCTGGATAATTAAACTGGGAACTTCCTTTTCCTCGGGCACGATCTTGCGCTGTGCCTCCATCTGCACCTTCAGCGCCTCGGTTTGCGCGTTCAGCTCCGCCAGCTTCTCCCTGTATGGCGATAACTGCGCGACTTCCGCCTGCTTGCTCCTCAGGGTCAGCTCATCCGCCTGGTTTGCCTTTTTCAGCGGCTCCAGGGCAAAGAAGTAAGCCCCGGCCGCAAGCAGGACAATCACCAGCGCCACGATTCCGATTTGTGCCATATATGGCAGTTGCTTGAAGCTCGTCATGACCTTAAGCCTTCGTCTTTTCGCAAACCACGCTGAAACTGAATGTCTGTAAGTTCTTTTTGTCGTCCTGCTGAACCGCGTCCTTCAGCTCGATGTTCTTGAAGTAGCCCGTGCGGCGCAGCTTCGTCATCAGGTCCGCCACCGCGTTGGGGCCCAGTGCAACTCCATCCAAAGCGACGTTGTCGCCGTTGTCTTTCAGGTTCAGCAGCCAGACTCCGTCGGTGCCATTCACCGTATCGCTCACCGTGTTCAGCAAAGGAACCGGCCCTGCCTGCTGCGCGCGCAATTGGTCGATGATGTCAAAGCGCCGCTTCACCGCATCGAAATCTTTCTGGCGCTCCAGATAGGCCTGCTTGACCTTGGTCAGCGAGGTGATCTGCAGGTTTGCCGCGCTGATGTCGGCCTGCAGCTGCTCGTGCTTTTGCTCCAGCTTCATGTGGTACCAATAGATCCCCGCGCCGGCCAGCACCAGGATCGCAAGTCCCGCGATCAGGGGAGACGGCCCATCCGTGGTCATATGCGGCATCACGAACAGACGGCGGCGTCCCTTTCCCTTCTTCGGCTTTGTTGTGCCCAGCAAATTAATCCGGATCATAATTTTTCAAAGCTCCTCAGGGCCAAGCCAACGGCCACCGCCAGTTGCGCCGAATTCCGCTGCACCAGGTCCGCGCCCTCGCCAATCGGGGGCACGATCCTCAAAAAGGGATTCAGCGGCTCGACCGGGATCGAAAGCTCCTGCCGCAGTGCCTCCACCAGCCCCGGCACCTGCGACGAGCCACCCGCCACGTAGATTCGCTCGATGTGCTCGCCGCTGGCGGTAGCACGGAAGAAGTCGAAGGTCTTCTGGATCTCCAGCACGATGATTTCCGTGACCTGTTGCAGGATCGGCAGCTTGGCTTCTTCGCTGACGGTGCCGACCTTCCGGCCCAGCTTCAGCGCTTCGGCATCTTCGAAGGTCAGGTCCAATTCCTTCTGCAGGGAGTCGGTGTACTGGTTTCCGCCTACGCTCACATCGCGGGTGAACAGCGGCATCGAGCCCCGCACAATGTTGATGTTCATCACGCTGGCACCAATATTGAGCAGCGCGGTGGTCGAAGACGGGGCCGGCTCGTAGTTGTATTCGTAGCAGTTCTGCAGGGCAAAGGCGTCGATATCGACGATCGCCGGCTGCCGTCCGGAGAGCTGCAGGGCGTTGGTGTAGTTCAGGACCTTGTCCTTCTTCACCGCGACCAGCAGAACGTCAATGGTGGGCCCGCCCAGGCTCTCGCTCAGGACCTGGTAGTCCACATTCACTTCACTCATGTCGAAGGGAATGTATTGCGCGGCTTCGTTGCGGACGGCTTCGCCCAGCTCCGGCTCATCCATGGTCTGCATCGAGATTTTTTTCACGATGACGGAATGGCCGCTGACCGACGTGGCCACCTGCTTGCCCTTGAATGCCTTCTCGGAAAAGATCCGGCTAATGGAGCCGGCCACGCTGCCGCTGTCCACGATCATGGAATCGACCACGATATCGCTGGCCAGAGACTCAACTCCCACGTGGCTCACCACCACCTCGCCGCGGTTTCGCTGCAACTCCACGGCCTTGATGCTGTTGGACCCGATGTCCAGACCGACGATGGTTTTGTTCGACCCGAAACCAAACATGATTGCCCTCGTTACCCGACCGCCGTATTGCTTCGTTCCGCCCGCGGCTTCTTTTTCAGCGCAACTTCTCCCCCGCTGCTCTTGCTCTCCATCCAGCGGTCCACTAGCGCCTTCTTGAACTTCCAGCGGTTTCCCAGCTTGAACGCCGGGATTTTGTCTTCGGACAAATACTTGTACAGCGTGTCCGGGCTCACTCCCAGATATTCCGACGCTTGCCGGATATTCATGACTTCAGGCGAATCGGACATGACTCGTTGCCCTTTCCATAACCGTGCCGGCCATCCGGCGTTGGCCGCTTTGCGCCCGCGTTTCGCCTGGGGCGCGCCGCCGGCTGCAAGAAGAATTCCTCTGCTCTGTCGGGGGAGTACCGATGAAGGCTTTAACAGAGTTCATGGCCGCCCAATCAACCTCAACTTCCGGTAATGTCCCAATGAAAGTCGGCGTCCTCTGCCAAGGTCCGGCACTCGACCGTCTCCGTCCGCCATTGTTTGTATCTGGACAGAACATACACCACAAGTTTCCGGGCGAGTAATAGAAAGGGTGCCGGAAGCACGCCGAAACCATTACCAAGGGCCGTATCCTGCCAGCAGTGAGACAGGTACTCAGAGTACCTTCGCAGGGGTTTCCGGGGAAAAAGAGCGGCCGTAAACCGGCTCCCCTGCGCCGGCAACGTCGATCCATAAAACAGCCCGCCATGGCTGGCGGGCTGTTGCAGAACACCGATCCCGGTTTCTTAGCTTAGGGCCGAAAAGCGCGGCATCGCAGCTGGGTCACCCGATCTCGTGCGGGAGCTAATAGTTCAAGTCGAACCGCTCCTGATGCAGCTGCGGATCGCTCTTGACCAGAACGGGGCGGCGAAGCAGCTCTTCCATCTCCTGCAGCCATCTTCCGTTGCCGCTCTTCAGTTCCTTGGCGACATCCGTGTTCACGCGCAGGATCACTTCCTTGCCCTCCACGTGGCGGCGCACCTTGCGCATCTCGACATAGATTTCATTGCACACCGTCTGCACCGACTTCACGAACCCGGTAGCGTCGCAATACGGACAAGGGGTGCCGAGCGTGCGCTCCAGCGATTGCTTGACCCGCTTGCGAGTAATGGCCACCAGGCCAAAATCGTTAAACTGCAGGATCTTTGACGGAGCGCGATCGGCCTTCATCGCCTCCTCCAGCGCCTGCATCACCTTCTGCCGGTTCTTGCGCTCATCCATGTCGATGAAATCGACGACGATGATTCCGCCCAAGTCGCGCAGGCGGATCTGGCGCACGATCTCCTTCACCGCATCGATGTTGGTCTTCACGATCGTATCTTCCAGGCGCGCCGTCTTGCCGACGTACTTGCCCGTGTTGACGTCAATGGCGACCAGCGCCTCGGTCTGATTAATCACAATGTAGCCGCCGCTCTTCAGCCACACCTTGGACTTGAGGCTCTTGTTGATCTCCTCATTGATGCCGAACTGCTCATACAGCGGCGTGTCCTTGGTATACAGCTTAATGCGGCGCACCAGGTTCGACTGGAAGCGCGAGGCGAAGCGCACCACGCGCTCGTACTCGCTTTCGTTGTCGACCCAGATCTGTGAGAAGTCGCTGGTCACCTGATCGCGCAGGATGCGCTCCACCAGGTTCAGGTCGTGATAAATCAGCGCCGGGCTTTTGCTGCTGTCCGCGCGGGTGCGGATCTCAGTCCACAGATGCTTGAGGAAGCGAATGTCGGCGCGCAACTCGTCTTCCTTAATGTTGGCTGCGGCAGTGCGGACGATGAAGCCGCCGTGTCCGTTCTCGCGCTCGCTGGAGACGATGCGCTTGAGGCGCTGGCGCTCCTCTTCGCTGCTGATCTTGCGCGAGACGCCGATGTGGTTCACCGTCGGCATATACACCAGGAAGCGGCCCGGAAGCGCAATGTGGCTGGTGATGCGCGCGCCCTTCTTGCCGATCGGCTCCTTGGCGATCTGCACCAGGATCTCCTGCCCTTCCTTGAGCAGCTCGCTTATGAGGGGCACGGCACGCGATTGCTGACGCGTTCGCATCCGCCCACCGCCGCGCTGCGGCGGCGCGCCGCGGCGTCCGCGGCGGTCTCGGCGATCGGAGCGCTCAGGACGTTGCTGGCCCTGCTCGGGCGAGGCGGCAAAGAGCGGCTCATCGGCCTCTTCCTCACTCTCCTCTTCTTCGATGGCTTCTTCATCGGCGGCTTCGCCGGCGAACATCTCGGATTCCTCGAACTCCTCGCCGCCGAAGTCGTACTCTTCGTCTTCCAGCTCGCGCTCTTCCTCCATCTCGCGGACCACGGTGCCGAACTGCGAGCCACTACCGTCATCCAGATCTTCCCGCTCGCCCTCGCCCTCTTCGTAGCGGTCGAAATGCTCGGCCAGCGCCGGCATCTCCGCCTCTTCTTCATCCAGCTCTTCGTGCTCGACGTGGCCGCCCTCGATGACGAAGCTGCCCGGGCCGCCTTCATAGGGCCCCTCCGTGGGGTCCCACGCGCCGGAGGCCTCGATGTCTTCCAGGCGCGAATCCACCGAAGTTTCCGCCGCCACACCTGCATCGGGCTGCGCTTCTGGTCGTACGTCTGCTTGCTTGACCGGCTGCTCGGAGGGTGGCTCGGAGGGCCTTCCTTCACGTTCTGCGTCTTCAACCGGCAATTCCGTAACCGGCAATTCCATCTCTGGCACGCTGCTCGCCGCGACCTCAGCGCTGCTTTCTTCCTCCGGAATGGCCGGGGCGCCGGTGAGCGGCTGCTCAGGCGGCCTCGCCTCGTCCGGAACCGCTTCGTGTGGCGGCTCGACAGACTCTTTGACTTCCGGCTCAACTGCCGCCTCTTCCGGCTCCGCCGCATAGCGCTGGGTAAGCGAAGGAAGTCCGCTTGCCCCGGAATAGCTGGCGCTGGAACGAGGTTCATTCCGTTCTTCGCGTGAGTCGCGGAAAGCTCCGCGCTCTTCCGTACTGGCCAGTGCGGGGGCATCCGCGAGTCCAGCATCTTTTTTAAGAGTAGCCGGGAACGTGGCCGGTGACGTGCCCCCGGCGGACTGGCCCGCTGGTTCACTGCCCCGATATTTGGAGATCGACTCGCCGGGCAAAACGACGGGGGTGTAGTTCTCCGGCAGCTTCTCCGGCTGCAACCCGGAGCGCTCCTGCTCTCGCGATCCGCGGTCGTATTCGCGACTGCGGCCACGATCGCGGTCACCGCGCCAGCCGCGGCCTCCACGGTCACGATCTCCACGGTCACGATCCCGGCCGCGGCCATGAATGCGCTCCGCTTCCTGCGCTTCCGCAGCGGCCGGAGCGGGAGGCGCCTGGCCTTCCGCGCGGTTGTACTTTGAAATCGATTCTCCGGGCAGCACTACCGGAGTCCCTGGCGGGATGCGATCCGTATGACTTGCCGAACGTTGAGACTCCGCGCGCGGCGCACCGCGCGAAGAGGAGGGTCCCTCGTACTCTTCGGTCTCGGCTTCCGGACCGACCTCGTCCGCGTCCGCCGAGCGGGCCAGGCCATGGACCACCAGTCCACGAGGTTCAAAGCCACGCAGCTCGCGAGGCTTCGGCGACGACGAGGGTTCACCTGAATCCTCGCCCTGATTTTCCGTTTCTTCCGAGCCGGGCTCGGCGGGCTGGGCCTGCGCCGGCTGCTCGCCGAAGGAACGTTCCCGTCCGCCCCGTCTTCCGCGGCGGCGGCGCCGTCCGCGCCAGCGCGAGGTTCCAGCCTCTCGCCCTTCCTCTCCCTTTTCGCCTTCGGCTTCCGCGGCACGGGCGCCTTCCCTGGGCTCCTCGGAAACTTCTTCCTCGTCGGGCGGCGGTTCGGCGACGACCATGCCGTTTGCCCTCGCCAGGGTTGCTCCGCTGACCTTCACCTCGCCGAATTCGCCGTCCTCGTCTTCGTCCTGCAGGTCCAGAAAATCGGAAACGTACAGGAACGCGTCGCGTTCCAGTCCGATCTCCACAAATGCGGACTGCATGCCGGGAAGCACGCGGGTCACACGTCCTTTATAGATGGAGCCCGCCAGCGTGTACTCGTTTTCGCGCTCGAAGTAAATCTCGGCAAGCGAATCGTCTTCCACCAGTGCCACCTTGGTCTCATGGGGCGTGGTCGAAACGTAGAGTTCTTTATTCATTTTCACTCCCGGCCCGCTCGCATTGAGCAGGCTGTGGTTACCGGAAGCGGGAAGGCAGGAAGGTCAGTTCTGAAGATCGAGGGACTGGTGATCCAAGTACACCGGAGCCGTGTACACCAGAGCCGTGTACACCGGAGCAAAGCTCCGCGAGTCGGCGCGCCGCGCTGCGTTCCCTGGCCCGGCCGACATGGCACCGTGGGGCCCGCTCAACCGATGGGCGGGAACCACACTACCGAATGTGCGGTGGCGCTGGGAGCCCTTTCGGGTTCGAGCGTTGGATGTGAACTTGGGCACCGATTCCGTACTCCCCGGGACTCGCCCGGTCCGATTGTGCCGCGCCTGGGTTTTGTGACCGCTCTCTCCCTGCACCCGGAAATGCTGTCCTGGAATGCTGGATGGGGCCGTTCCTGCCCGATGCTCGCGACGCAATTCTTCAATTCTGACCGGCCGAATCCTCGCTGCCGGTTTTGCCCTCCCATCGAGGGCTTCATCTCGTGTATGCGGCCCGGGAATCTCCCCGGCCGAAAGCCCCGGCGTCGATCGCCGAAGACCCGTTGCCTCCGCCTTATTCCGGCGGCGCTCCCAGGATTTTGCCAAAAACTTGTGCCCCGCGAGCCTCGCTCCTACCCTGCTTGCTTCCCAGGCGTTTGCGGTACCGCAGTCATCCTAATTCACGAAGCGGCGCATGCGGACGTTCATCACGATGCCCAGCGCCAGAAACGTAAACAGGATCGACGATCCTCCATAGCTCATCAATGGAAGCGGAATGCCCGTCACGGGCATGAAACCCACCACCATGCCCACGTTCACCAGAACGTGGAACGCCAGCACCGCGACCACTCCCATGATAAGGAAGACTCCGGCCCGGTCCGGCGCCGTTTGTGCGTCGTGGATCAGACGCATCAACACCCCGAAGTATAGCAGCATAACCGCCAGAGCGCCCACAAAGCCGTGCTCCTCGCTCCAGGCAGCAAAAATGAAGTCCGTATGGGGAACGGGCAGGAACTGGCCCTGCGTCTGGGTTCCCTTGGCCACACCTTTGCCCCACATGCCTCCCGACCCCACCGCCACCTTCGATTGCTGCACCTGGTAGCCCGAGCCCTGCGCGTCGGCTTCCGGCTCGACAAAAGCCGAGAGCCGGTCCTTCTGATATGGCTTCAGCCCCCACCGCCAGGCCGCCGGCAACAGCACGGCCGTCACCAGCAGCAGGACGATGGCGTGCTTGAGCCTCATGCCGCCCAGCACCAGCGCCATCAACGCAATCGGAATATACGTCAGCGCCGTCCCGAGGTCGGGCTGCTTCAATACCAGCAGCATGGGGAAGAGCACGATCAGCCCGGCCTTGACCAGTTCGCCGAAGCTCAGCTCGTTCTCTCTGTAGTCGGCAAAGTACTTGGCCATGGTCAGGATCAAAATCAGCTTCACCCATTCGGAAGGCTGGAAGTGAAAGACCTTGAAATCTATCCAGCGCTTTGCCCCCAGATAGCGCTTGCCGAAGAGCAGCACCGAAACCAGCGAGAGCAGGCTCAGACCGTACATCCAGGGCACGGCTTCCAGCAGCGCCTGGTAGTTGATCAGGCTAACCAGGAACATCAGAGCCACGCCCGCCAAGACCCAGTACACTTGCTTGATGTGCATCCCTTCGAATTTGGTATGCAGCGTCGCCGAATAGATCTCCGAGATCCCAAGCAGGCAGATGATGACGACGAAGATGAACAGCACCCAATCAAAGTCGCGGAAATGAATGTAGCGCCTCATGGGCGATCTCCTGCCCGCCAGCCTGGCTCCGGCAATGCAGCCACAAAGCCCGGCAAGTCCGGCCATGCGTACTTCGGTTGCGGAGCCCAACCGATTTCGGCCTTGGCGCCGGCGGCGGGCTGCGCCAAGGGCTCCAGCCCCGGCGCTGCGATGGCAGGTTGAAACTCTCTCTGCTGCGGCTCCATCCGGAAGCGTGCCGCCTCAAGCTCCGTCGAGCCGGCGCCATCGCTCCACAGGCCCGTCATCTCCACCGGCTTTGCCGCGGCGACCGGGCGTCCGGCGGCAACCGGCTGAGGCGGAGCTTCCGGTCTCCGCTCCTGCGGGCTCTCCACCTCTTCCGAAGGCGGCCTGGGGTGCTCAATCGGGCGATGATTTTTCTTGTCCACGTATGCCTTGATGACCTGGGTCGCCAGCCGCGCCGCGAGTTTTCCGTGTTCGCCGCCCTCAAACAAAACGCAGACAATGATCTCCGGGTTGCGGCGTGGGGTGAAGCCCACAAACCAGCCGTTGTCTTTGTAGGCTGCCTGGCTGGCGCCGGACATCTTGGACTTCAAGGCGTTGGAGATCGTCTGCGCCGATCCGGTCTTGCCTGCGATGTCGATGCCGGGGATGTGCGCGCTGGGGGCGGTGCCTTCGGGCAGCAGCACCTCGCCCAGGGCGTTGGTGATCGTCTCCCAGCCCGTCTGGTCGATGGGCACATTCTGAGTATCGGTGTAGTGCAGCGCCTGGCGGTAGTTGTCCGGGACTCGGTCGGGCAAGACCACGTGCGGACGCACCAGGCGTCCCCCCATCGATACCGCGCTGACGGCGCGCATTAATTGCACGGGCGTGGTCGCCACAGCGCCTTGTCCGATGCCGACCGAAATGGTCTCTCCCGCAAACCATTTCTGCCGGAAGTTCTTCAGCTTCCATTCCTCGCTGGGAAATACGCCGCTGACCTCCTGAGGCAGGTCGATCCCGGTCTTCTTCCCCAATCCGAGAGCCGATGCGTACTTCGCAATGCGGCTGATTCCCAGGCGCTCGGCGAGGGTATAGAAAAAGACATCGCAGGACTGATAGATGCCCTTGGTCAGGGTGACCGAACCGTGCGCGCCTTTGACCCAGCACTTGAAGTAGCGGCCGTAGAACGATGCGCCGCCGCCGCAGTTCACATGCAGCGTTTGGGCAATGCCCTCCTGCCAGCCGGCCACGCTCATGATGATTTTGAAAACCGATCCCGGCGCCAGTTGTGCCTGGATTGCTTTGTTCATCAATGGCTTGCCTGGGTCCTTGAGCAGCGCGTTCCATTCCTTGGAGCTGATGCGCACGGCGAAGGCGTTGGGATCGAAGGTGGGACGGCTCACCATGGCGAGGATTTCGCCGGTTTTCGGGTCCATGGCAACGATGGCCCCCGGTTTGTCGCCCAGGGCCTCCTCGGCCGCAATCTGTATATCAAGATCGACGGTGAGCTGCAGCGCCTTGCCGGGCACGGCGGGGGTGTCGCTCAACTCACCCACCTCTTTTCCCTTGCTGTTGACCAGCACCCGCCGCGAGCCATTGGTGCCCATCAGCATGTCGTTGTACTCGGCCTCCACGCCGCTCTGCCCCACCACGTCTCCAGAGCTGTAGAGCTCATAGCGGGGATTGTTCAGCATGTCTTCGCTCACCTCCCCGACGTAGCCGATCAGGTGGGCCATGAATCCGTTCTTCGGATAAAGACGCCGGTGCACGGTGATGGTGTCCAGCTCGGGAAACTCGTTGCGGTGCGATTCGACGTAGGCCAGCTCGTCCGGGGTGATGTCATATTTAATAAAGATCGGCTGATAGCCCGACATGGCCGACAGCCGCCGCACTCTTGCCTTCAGCTCGACCGGATCCAGGTGCAGACCCGCGGCAATTGCATCCAGATTGGCATCGGCCGCTTTGCCCTGCGAGCGCAGCAGCAGCGCCGAAAACGATGGATAGTTATCCACGATAGGACGGCCTTCGCGGTCCAATAGCCTGCCGCGCGGAGCCAGGATCGGGACCTCCTTGATGCGGTTCTGCTCCGCTTGGACCGCGTAGTAATCCGAGTGCAGGACCTGCAGCCGCCACAAGCCGAAAATCAGCACCACAAAGATGCCCAGGATTAGGTACTGCGCGATTGCCAGCCGAATTAGAGAAACCTTTTCGTCGCGACCGTACATCTGGGCTACACCTGAGTCCGGGCTACACCTGGATCTGGGTTTTAAAGCTACGTCCTAATTCCTGATCTTAAACCGGTTCAGCAGCGCGAACAAAATCACCGCCATGACCGAGTTTGCCACCGCCGCGCCGGCCTCGTGCCCAACATTGAGATGCACCGGTTGGCCCATCAAATAGTGCTGAATCGCCGCAAACACGGCGAGATGAAATACGAAGAAGAAAAAAGTCAGCAGGAAGCGGGAGCCGGGATTGTCCACGTCGATGCGGATTCCGAGCGAAGACGCGCCATAGCCGACCAGGGTTTTCGCGATGCCGTAAGCGCCGAAAGGCGTGTGCGTCAGGCAGTCCTGCAGCAATCCTATGGCTGCACCGGTGAGCATTCCGCTCATCTGGCTGCGGCGGGAGACAGCAAAAAAGATCGTCAGCAGCAAGCCGAAATCGAAGATCCGGAGGAAATGAAAGCGCACCGGCAGGTACGCCTGCAGGGCCACCATCAGCAGGGGCAGGCCCGCCGAGATCAGCCAGGAAAAGCGGTACACCTCCACCTGATCGCGAGACGTATAGCTGAGATTGAGGGTCCTCATGGTCAGTGCGTCTCTTCGCTCGGAGCGGTGCCGGGGCTCGGAGCGGTGCCGGGGCTCGGAGCGGTGCCGGGTTGGGTGTTGGGCCTGGCGGGATTGCTGCC
>WNGF01011036.1_pt1 | contig 12349 bp, 13 predicted proteins | sample 5400641 | NCBI WGS metagenome assembly WNGF01 (sample SAMN13153371, study PRJNA577476) | soil metagenome | isolation source: 80 cm soil or saprolite under grassland replicate 2 | place: USA:California | collected 2016-06-15
TGGTCGACCTCGGGCGCAACGACCTCGGGCGCGTCTGCAGCAGCGGCTCGGTCGATGTGCACGATTTTGCACACGTCGAGCGCTACAGCCACGTCATGCACCTCGTCACGCACGTGCAGGGCCGCCTCCGCGACGACCGCACGCCCGTCGACGCCTTCCTCTCCGGCTTCCCCGCCGGCACGCTCACCGGCGCGCCGAAGATTCGGGCCATGGAACTTATCGATCGCTTCGAGACCGTCCGCCGCGGACCGTACGGCGGCGCCGTCGCCTACTTCGGCTTCAGCGGCAACCTCGACTCGTGCATCACCATCCGCACGATCGTGCTGGCGAAGGGGCGCGCGTACATCGAGGCAGGCGCCGGCATCGTCTACGACTCCGATCCCGCGACGGAGTACGACGAGACGCTGAACAAGGCGAAGGCGCTGATGAACGCGGTCAGCGTGGCCCGGGCGCTGGCCCGCCCGCCCGCTCGAACCGCACCTTCGTAAATCCCAGCGTGTGCAGCAGCGGCGCGAGCTTGGCCTCGCCCCCCTCCTGGGCGATGCCGAGGATGTTCTTGCGCACCGCCTCGCTGCGGATCTGCTGCTCGGCGTACTGGCGCGCCCGGCCTTCGAGGCCCTGATCGGCACCGCGGAAGATGCCGGTGCGGCGGTTGATCACGTGCGACTCGCGGTTGTCGATGCGCGAGACGAGGAGCTGCGGCGGCGGCAGGCGCATCACGAGCGTGCCGTCGGGCTCGCGCCAGACGTCGCGCTGCTGGATGGTGGAGAGGTCGACGCCGGCGATGACGTCGCCGGAGGCGAAGAAGGTGATCTCATCGCCGGCGAACTTGTCCGGCAGGAGGTTGTAGCCCTGCTTGAGCGTGGAGACGTTCGCGACGTGCATCGACGCCGTCTCGAGCCGCGCCAGGGAACGGACGCGCGTCACAACCGAGCCGAGGTCGGCTTCCTCCTCTTGCTTCGTGAGGGTGGCGGCCTGCTCGACGCGGTGCAGCGTGCGCCACATCAGCCATGCGCCCAGGCCGAGGAGCAGTAGCAGGACGACTACCGCCAGGGTCAGAATTTGCCGCTTGGAAGCCATATAGGTAGATTTTGTAACGTTTCTCCGAAAATGCTGCTATTCTCTTCCACCTCCCAGGTCCGTAGGGTTCAAGGAAGCTTTCTAGGGGTGGTGTGTGACTCTCACAAGCGCCATTGCTTGTTGATGTGGTCCACGAACGTCGACTTGCCCGTTTCGAGCCACTCTGTCAGCGCGTCGACGCTGATCTCGTCCAGCGACTCCACGATCGACAGGTGCGCCGCGGCGGCGATGCGCTCGATCGACTTGTCGAGCTGCGCGACGGTTCTTGCAGCTCGCGCAATGCGCGACGCGGTCTCGACGTCGTGCTTCATCGCCAGCATGCGCGTGGCCGCGAGCGTCAGCAGCGCCGCGCCGTTCCAGTTCGAGCGCCGTTCCCAGCTCGGCGGGACGATGAAGTCGTCGGCGCCGATCTCGGAGGCGAGGCCGGCGATGCGGCGCTCGGCCGTGACGTGGAACGCCTCGACGTCGCCGTGGAAGAGGAGCTCGTAGGTTTCAGGGTCGTCGGCGAGCGCCTTCCGCGCGGTGGCATCGGTCTCCAGGGGGAGCGCCGCGAAGAAGAGCGCTCCCTCGGCGGCCTCAGCGAGTTGCTGCAGGGCGTCCGCCGCGGTCGTGACGGGGAACATCACCGGTACGGCCACGCCCCATTTCAGTTGGCGCGCGCGCGCTTCGTCGAAGAGGCGCGTGAGCCGTGCGAGGTCGAGCGGCCACGCGGCGATGATGACGACGGCGTCGGTGTTCGATGGCAATGCTCCGCGCGTCGACGTCAGGAACATCGCCGACTCGGCGAGTTGCAGGGCGTCGTCGCCGCGGCGGTAGACGAGCTCGGCGGACTCGGTCGCATCGATGAGTGTGGGTGCGTGCACGCGATGGGGTTGCCAGGCGCGCTCGAGGTCCTCGCAGACCTCCACCTCCAGCCGCTTCGACGCCGTCGCGGTCAGCCCGACGTAGTCGATTGCCACCGGCGCGGCGCGGCGCGCGGAGTACGGCGCGATCGTGGTGGCGGCCCAGTACGGCGGCTCGGGGACGCTTGCGCGGACGATGCGGAGCGGCGGCGCCTTGCGGTAGAGGATCACCCTTCGCTTCGCTCAGGGCAGGCTCGCGCGGCGAGGTACGGCATAGCGAGGCTGCGGATGTACTTCGCGATCATGTCGAACTCCAGGTTGACGCGGTCGCCGAGGTTGGCCGTGCCGAGGTTCGTGCGGCGCAGCGTCTCCGGGATCAGCGCGGCGCCGAACGTCGACGCGTCCGGTTCGACGATCGTGAGCGACACGCCGTCGACGGCAATCGAGCCCTTGCTCACGACGAGATCCGCGTACTCGCTCGGGTAGCTCCACCGATACACCGCGAACTCCCCCTCGGACGCGACCGACACGAGCGTGCCGACGGTGTCGACGTGCCCCTGCACCATGTGCCCGCCGAGGCGGTCGCCGAGGGCCAGGGCGCGCTCGAGGTTCACGCGCGTGTCGGTGCCGAGCGAGCCGAGCGTCGTCCGCGAGAGCGTCTCGTTCGAGACGTCGGTGAGGAGCGCGCCGCCGCGCTGCGGCAGCACGGTGAGGCAGACGCCGTTCACGGCCACGCTCTCGCCGCGCTCGAACGGCTCGTCGAACGTCGCCCGCAGGCGCAGACGCGCGCCGCTGTCGAGCCGCTCCAGCGACTCGATCGTTCCGTTGCTCATGATGATGCCGGTGAACATGGCTCAGGGGTAGGCGGTGATCATCAGATCGGGGCCCACCGTTTCCATGCGATCAACGCGAAGGCGGTGCGCCTCTGTCAACCGCCGCACCGGATTCCCGGCGTAGATCGAGGGCGCCGCGCCGCCGCCGACGATCATCGGCGCGACGAAGACGATCATCTTCTGCCACAGCCGCTGCTCGATGAATTGCGCGAGGACTTGCGCGCCGCCTTCGACGACGACGGACTGCACGTTCAGACTCCGCAGCATCTCTTCCAGCGGTACGTCCTCGGTGATGTGCAGCGTCTTGCCGCCGTCGGTGAGGACTTGCGCGTCGGACGGCACGACGCGGTCGCGGTCGAGCACGATGCGGAGCCACGGCTGGATGGAGGTGTTCCATCCGAGGCGGCGGGTGAGGCGCGGGTTGTCGTCGCGCACGGTGCCGCCGCCGACCACGATGGCGTCGACTTCCTCGCGCAGCGCCAGACTCCGCTCGCGCGCGGCATCCGAGGTGATCCACTGGCTGTCGCGCTCGACCGTGGCGAGCTTGCCGTCGAGGGTCATGGCGGCTTTGATGATGACGAACGGGCGGTGCTGCGTGACGGCGTGGACGAATTTCTCGTTGAGGCGGCGGGCCTCCTCTTCGAGCACGCCGATGTTGACGTCGACGCCGTTCTCGCGCAGCTTCTCGATGCCGCCGCTGGCGACGTCGTGCGGATCGCGCATGGCCACGACGACGCGCTCGATGCCCGCGGCGAGCAGCGCATCGACGCACGGCGGCGTCCGCCCCTGGTGCGCGCACGGCTCGAGCGTGACGACCGCGGTGGCGCCGCGCGCGTCGTCGCAGCGCCGCAGCGCCTCGATCTCCGCATGCGCTTCCCCCGCCCGCTGATGCCACCCCTCGGCGAGGACGACGCCATCGCGCACGATGACGCAGCCGACCATGGGGTTGGGGCTGACGGAGTAGCGGCCGCGCTCCGCCAGCTCGAGGGCGCGCCGCATGAGGGCTTCGTCGGTCATGCTCCTAGGACTTCGAAGCCGGCGGCGCGGGCGGCGCAGGCGAGCATGTCGTCATGGGTGACGAAGGCGAGATCGAGGCGGTATTCATCGCGCCACCATATGGCTGTCGCGAGATGGATCGCGTCGAGCGCCTTCAAGGGCACAGCAAATGTGCCGGCGGCAAGATCGAGGATTTTGTCATCGATCGCGACGAGATCCATATCGTCGGTTATCGACTCAATTGCCACGCGGTGCTCAGCAATCTGTCTTCCCGCCGCCTTTTTGGTAAGACGGAGCCGTTCCAACGCGCGAGCACATTCCAGGCGCAGCAAGGTACTCGAAACGTGGAATTTGATCTCGTTCCAGACATCGAGCGGATTGGGCGACCGAAAGACGATGCGGAGCAGGACCGACGAGTCGATGTATGCCTTCACTGCTTCTCTTTGTGGAGCCGATCGAGAAACTCGTCGACCTCGTCTCGCGCGTAGCGGTCTTCAAGCAGGTATTCGACGATATCCCGATCCAATTCGATCGGCGGCGGCAGCTTGACATCGCGCATGTTGCCCTTGGCGGGGCGCACGCGGACACCATTTTTCCAAATCCATTCCTCTTTTGGCGGCGGCCGGTGGATTTCGGCGATTGTCCGCTCGCCGTCGACCACATGAATCGTCACCCCGTGTTGCACCTCCTCGAGGTGCTCTGCAAGGTGCGCCTGCAAATCCGCGACTGCGACTTCCTTTGTCATGCCTCAATAATAGAAGAGGACAGGCACGAGTGCCTGTCCTCCACAGAAAAACGATCTGAACTGGCTTTACGGCACGTGAATGAACCGGTATCCGGAGATGCTGGCGCGGCCGCGGGCGGGCGAGACCACGTAGACGCGGATCGTCGAGCCGGGCTTGGCGCGGGCGACGGCGGCGTTGAAGTCCTCCGAGCTCTTGATCGGCTGGCCCTGCACTTCAGTGATCACGTCGCCTTCGCTGAGGCCGACTTCGCCGGCGGCGGAGACTTCCTTCACGTTCGTCACCACCACGCCGTTGCGGATGCTCTCGTCGATCGAGTACATCTGCCGCGCCTGCGGCGTCAGCTCCTGCACCGACATGCCGAGCTTGTTGCGCGCCGGGCCGGCCTCGCCGCCCTTCTCGTTGTCCTCGCTCTGCTCCGAGTCGTCGGGGCGCTGCGCGGTCTTCGCCGTCAGTATCTGGCGCTGGCCGTTGCGGAGCACCGTGATCTTCACCGTCGAGCCGACCGGAAGGTACGAGACGTAGTCGATCAGCTCGCGGTTGTTGTTGATCTTGTGGCCGTCGAGCTCGATGACGATGTCGCCCTGCTTGACGCCGGCGACGTCGGCGGGCTTGCCGGGCTCGACGCTCTGCACGAGCGCGCCGGTGGCGCCGGGGGCGTTGAAGGCCTGGCGGGCGTCGTCGTTCACTTCCTGGATCGTCATGCCGAGGTAGCCACGCGTCACTTTGCCCTGCTTGAGCTGCGTGAGGAGGCGCTTGGCGGTGTTGATCGGCGTGGCGAAGCCGATGCCCTGCGCGCCGCCGCCGCGGATCGCGGTGTTGATGCCGACGACCTCGCCGCTGATGTTCATGAGCGGGCCGCCGCTGTTGCCGAAGTTGATGGCGGCGTCGGTCTGGATGAAGTTCTCGAACGAGCGCGTGGCGTCGCTGAGGTTCAGCGAGCGGCCCTTCGCCGAGATCACGCCGACCGTCAGGGTGTTCTCGAACTGGAACGGATTGCCGACCGCGATCGCCCAGTCACCCTTGCGGATGCGGTCGGAGTCGCCGAGGGGAACCGTCGGGAGCGGCTGGCCGACGTCGATCTTCACGAGGGCGATGTCGGTCGCGGTGTCGCGGCCGATGATCTTCGCCGAGACCGTGTGACCGCCGCTGCCGTTCTCATCAGATCCGTAGTGGACGTCGACCTTCGTCGCGCCTTCTACTACGTGGTTGTTCGTCAGTATGTAGCCGTCGGGCGAGATGATGAAGCCCGATCCGCCGGCGCGCTGGGCGTGCTCGTCATCGCCGCCGTCGTCCTGATTGCGCGGCATCTGCTGGCGGTGCGGGTTCGGACGGTTGTTCGGGCCCTGCTGCGGGCTGGGGAAAAAGAACTCGAACGGATCGATGCCGAAGCCGCGGTTCCGGCTCGTCTTCACGACCTCGGTCGTGGTGATGGAGACGACCGCCGGGGCGACCCGCGCGGCCACGTCGGCGAACGACGGGATCGTCACCGAGGTGACCGGCCCCGAGGCCGTCTGGACGGGCGTTGCGGTCTGGGCGTTGGACTGCCGCATCAATCCGAGATCGGCGGTGAGGACTACGCCGAATGCGACGGAGGCGATGATGATCGCGATCGTCGACAGGATGCGTTTGGTGGATGAATTCATGACTTCGTCGGCTCCTTTGACTGCCTTCCAATGCGTGGGTTGGACTGCCAGGTGTGATACGCCGTCACGTCAGACGCAAAAGACGTCTGAAACGTTTCGCGGCTCAGTTACGGGATGAAAAACAAAGGCAGGAGCCAAAACTTCCGGGAAGTGGAGGACAGGCACTCCTGCCTGTCCCCCTGTTGCGTTAGACCACGGTACGTCTGCCGACGATCAGGCGGTAGATGAACAGCAGTAGCATCGCGCCGATGATCGAGCCGATCCAGCCGGCGGTCTGTTCGCCGTGGCCGAGGAGCGTCGTGGCCAGAAATCCGCCGACGAACGACCCGGCGACGCCGAGCAGAATCGTCACGATCCACCCACCCGGGTCGCGTCCCGGCATGAGGAACTTCGCGATCGCGCCGACGACGAGACCGAATAGGAGCCATCCAATGATGTTCATGTGCTTTCCTCCACGTTAAGGCCCAGCAGTTTCCGGGCTGACGGAGGTATGGTTGAGCAACGGCAGTGCCAGCCATCGATTTTGCAATACTTTAAGGGGGGTCAGGTTTTCACTCCGCGGCTGACCTGTGCCGAACGGGACGCTTTGGCCGCGGAGTGAAGACCTGACCCCCTTTATGAGCAAGAGAACGATTGGAATCCTGACCGGCGGGGGCGACTGTCCCGGCCTCAACGCCGTCATCCGCGCCGCCGTCCGCACGGCCCGAAGCGAGCACGACCTCGACGTCGTCGGCATCCAGCTCGGCTTCGAAGGGCTCCTGAGCCGCTCCGTCGTCCCGCTGACGACCGAGTCGATCCGCGGCATCCTTCCGAAAGGGGGCACGTTACTGCGGACGACGAACCGCGGCAATCCCTTCGCCTTTCCGGCTCTGCAGGAGGGGCATCCGGTCGTCCTCGACCGTTCCGCCGAGGTCATCCGGAACATCCACGAGCTCGGCATCGACGGGATCATCGCCATCGGCGGCGACGGCACGCTGCGCATCGCCCAGCGCCTCTGCGACATGGGCATCCCGATGGTGGCGGTGCCGAAGACGATCGATAACGACCTCGCCGCGACCGACTACACGTTCGGCTTTTTCACGGCCGTCTCGGTCGCCACCGAGGCGGTCGACCGCCTGCACACGACCGCGGAGAGCCACGACCGCGTGATGATCCTCGAGGTGATGGGGCGTCACGCCGGCTGGATCGCGCTCTACTCCGGCATCGCCGGCGGGGCCGACATCATCCTGATCCCGGAGATCCCATACGACCCGAAGGCGATCGTCGGCTCGATCCGCTCGCGGTCGCGCGAGGGCTCGAAGTTCGACATCATCGTGGTGGCCGAGGGGGCGCACCGCCGCGGCGGCGAGGAGGCGTATCTCGACCCGATGTCGCGCCGACTCGGCGGGATCGCCTACCAGGTCGCCGCCGACATCGCCCAGCAGATCGACCTGGAGATCCGCGTGACGGTCCTCGGCCACGTGCAGCGCGGCGGCTCCCCGATCTCGTTCGACCGCATCCTGGCCACGCGCTTCGGCAAGGCCGCAGCCGACCTCATCGCCACGAACGACTTCGGGAAGATGGTGGCCCTGCGCGGCGACACGATCGTCTCGGTGCCGATCCGCGACGCCATCGCGAACCAGAAGTGCGTCGACCCCGAGGGGGAGCTGGTGCAGACAGCGAGGAGCGTGGGCGTGTCATTTGGCGATTGAGCCGCCTTTCATCACGAACACCACGCGCCCCATCGCGCCGATGTCCTTCAGCGGATCGCCATCGACCGCGACGATGTCGGCGTATCGCCCCGGCTCGATCGTGCCGATGCGGTCGGACGTGCCGAGGAGGGCGGCGGCGTTGATCGTTGCGGCCTGAATCGCGGCGAGCGGCGCCATGCCCAGCTTCACCATCTGCTTGAATTCCTCGGCCACGAACTTCGGCTCGTCGTCGTCGCCGAAGGCGATCTTCACGTGATTCCGCTGCGCCGCCGCGACGGCTTCGGGGATGTGCCTGAGGATCGCCTTCCCCTTCTCGAGCATCTGCGGCTCCTGCCCCTGGGTCAGCCCGAGCTCGACGCCGCGGTAAAAGGTGTCGATCGTCGGCACGAGCCAAGTGCCGCGCTCCGCCATGATCTTCGCGGTCTCGTCGTCGAGCATGCTGCCGTGCTCGATCGTGTCGATGCCGGCGCGCACCGCCGCGCGGATCCCCGGCAGCCCCTCGGCGTGCGCCATGGTCTTCCGGCCGGCGCGATGGGCGTCCTCGACGATCGCCCGCAACTGCTCGTCGCTCAGCTCCTGCACGTTGTAGTCGCTGAGGACGTCGGAGACGCCGCCGGTGGCCATGACCTTGATCCAGTCGACACCGTTGCGGACGTCGTGGCGGACGGCGCGGTGGGCCTCGTCGACCGTGTCGGCGATGTTGCTGAGCGGCTGCATCGGCACGTCGGGCGCGAGCGGGTTGAGATCGGCGTGCCCGCCGGTGACGGAGATCGGGATGCCGGCCACGAAGAGCCGCGGGCCGACGAACATCCCCTTCGCGTAGGCGTCGCGCAGGGCGACCTGGCCGTAGGCGGGATCGGTCTCGCCGGCGTCACGCAGCGTGGTGAAGCCGCGGCTCAGGTACTCCTGCGCGTTCTTCAGCCCGAGCAGCGTCTTCTGCGGCGCGGAGAGACGAAGGTTGCCGGTGGCGGAGAAGTCGGTCCAGTCGAGGAGGAGATGGACGTGGCAGTCGATGAGTCCCGGCATCACCGTGGCGTTGCCGAGCTCGATGACACGCGCGCCCGCCGGCGCGCTCTTCGCGATAGCTTCGATGCGCTCTCCGCGCACGATGATATACGCCTCGGCGACGTTGCCGCTGCGGACGTCGAGCAGGCGCCGCGCGTGCAGTGCAATGGCCTGCGGCGGCGCGCCCAGCGCGCTCGCGGCGACGACGATGGGGAGCAGGAATACGGCGATTTTCTTTGACATACAATGCCCGCCTCACAAACGCACAGGAGATTTGGAATGCCTGGAAGTCTGATCGATTATCGAGTGGAACGAGGGGTGGCGATCTTGGAGCTGAACGATCCGCCAGCCAACACCTACACCTACGAGATGAACCGCGAGTTGGATGAGTGCATCCTCCGCGCGCGCATGGACGACGACGTGCACGTGATCGTGCTCCGCGGCGCCGGCGACAAGTTCTTTTCCGCTGGGGACAATATCAAGATGCTGTCGGAGGTCACGCCCCTCTTCAAGTATCACTTCTGCCTCCACGCGAACGAGACGCTGAACCGCCTCGAGCAGACGCCGAAGCTGGTCATCGCCGCGCTGAACGGGCACACGGTCGGCGGCGGGCTGGAGATCGCCATGGCCGCGGACATGCGCATCGCCCTGCAGGGGGCCGGCAAAGTCGGCCTCCCCGAGGTGACGCTGGGCGTGCTGCCGGGCACCGGCGGGACGCAGCGGCTCTCACGCATCGTCGGCAAGTCGAAGGCGATCGAAGTGATGATCGAAGGCGGCCTGTTCGACTTCGAGGAAGCGCACCGCCTCGGCATCATCAACTACGTCTGGCCCGCCGAGGAGAACGGCAAGAAGTGGTGGGACCGGGTGATGGAGTACGCGTGGAGTTTCTGCCCGCCGAACAAAGCCGCCAAGGCGGTCGGCCGCATCAAGCGCAGCGTGCAGACCGGATCGGAGATCCCGTTCGAGACCGCGCTGGCGCTCGAGCGCGAGCTGCAGCAGCAGCTCTTCCAGAGCGAGGACGCGAAGGAAGGCCTCGGCGCGTACAACCAGAAGCGCAAGGCGCAGTTCGCGGGCAAATAGCCGCGTCTGCTAATCTCCCACAAAACGAAAAAGAGACCTTCGAGCCGGGTGCCCAAAGGTTTTCTTTGCGCTCGAGGGAGAGAGAGATGAATGCACGCTCATTGCTGTGCGCCGTAGCCGTCGTTTTCGTTGCCACCACCGCCGCCGCCCAGACGGGTATCTGTTCCGGCGGCGGCCACAACATCAACGTGAGCCAAACGCTGCCGGAGATCGGGCCTCCGCAGAATTGGGTTCCGCCGGCGTGCGGCACCGGCTCGGTGTTGCTCGGACATCTCGCTCCGGGCACGTACAACGTGACGTGGACATACAGGGTCGCGTTGGTGATCCAGCCGGCCGCGACGTTCAACTTCGTGCTCACCGTGCCGAGCGACGTACCGGCGCTCGATCCGCGCCTCATCGGCGTGCTGACGCTCATGCTCGCAGTGATCGGTGTCTGGATCCTTCGCCGCTGACAAAAGCGAGGGCCCGGATCGCTCCGGGCCCTCGCAGGCATTACGGCAGCGTGCTCTCGAAGCGGATGGAATTCGTACGGTCCTACGGGCGCGACCGAGCCCTTGCGCCTCGGTTTTGCGGACTACGCGTCGGGTTACGCCAGTCATGGCGTCTGGTGACATCGATTCGCTGTTTGCTACGATGCGCGTGCAATCGACGCAGTTCCGAGGATGACCATGCGTTATAGAACCCTTCACGGCACCGATCTTCGTGTCTCCGAGCTCGGCTTCGGGACCTGGACCGTCTCCACCGGCTGGTGGGGCAACTACACCGATGAGCAGGCCCGCGACCTAATCCGCGCCGGCCTCGACCTCGGCATCAATTACATCGACACCGCCGACGCCTACGGCAACGGACGCGGCGAGTCGATGCTGAAGCCGCTCCTGGCCGAGCGCCCCGACCTCATCGTCGGCACGAAGTTCGGCTACGACTTCTACAACAACCCGGAGCGCCCGCGAGGCCAACGCGAGCTGCCGCAGGACATGTCGCCGAAGTTCATCCGCTTCGCCTGCGAGCAGTCGCTCTCCCGCCTGGGTATCGAGCGGATCGCCATCTACCAGCCGCACAATCCGCGCGTCACGGTGCTGATGCAGGACGAGCATTGGGAGACGCTGGAGCGGCTGCGCGAAGAGGGGAAGATCCTCTCGTACGGGCCGTCGCTCGGCCCCGCCATCGGCTGGCGCGACGAAGGGATCTACGCGGCCGCGGTGCGCGAGGCGCCGGTGACGCAGATGATCTACAACATGCTCGAGCAGGATCCCGGCCGCGAGTTTATCCTCGCGGCGGCGCGCGGCGCGTCGTACTCGGCGGTCCCCGAGGCCATGCAGGGCGAGACGAACAAGCGCCTCTGCACGCCGACGTCGCACTTCGAGCGCTCGTTCGAAGCGTGGAAGGCCGAGGTCGAGCCGCAATTCCTCATCCGCGTGACGCATTCGTCGGGGATGCTCGAGGGAAAGTACACGCTCGACACGAAGTTCGACGAGACCGACCACCGCTCCCACCGCCCGCGCGCCTGGCTGGTCGAGGGGCTGCAGAAGGTGGAGCGCCTCGAGCCGCTGCGCGCCGAGCGGGGCGTGACGATCGGCCAGCTCGCTCTGCTGTGGCTATACGCGCACAAGTCGATCGTCTCGGCGCTGCCGAACATCTACGAGGCGGCTCAGCTCCACGAGTTCGCGGCCGCCTCGGAGCACGCGCCGCTGACCGACGCGGAGATGGCGCGCGTGCAGGAGCTCTACGAGCGCAACTTCGACGTGGTGCCGTACGCCGAGGAGGCGGTGGCGAAGTAGGCCTCGCGGCCTACTTCTTCGCCACCACCTTCACCGTAGCCGTCGATCCCGGGACCTTCTCCCCCGTCAGCGGCTCGGCGCGGCCGCCGAGGCATTGGGCGAGGAAGTTCTCGGCGCGGGCGTTGAAGTCGATGCTGTTCTCGGGGCGAGCGAAGCCGTGGCCCTCGTCGCTGTAGACGACGTACGTCACCGATCCGTTGTTCTTCTCGATCGCGTCGACGATCTGCTCCGCCTCGGCCTTGTTCACGCGCGGATCGTTCGCTCCCTGGCCGATGAGCAGCGGCTTCTTGATCTGATTCGCCTTGAACAGCGGTGAGGCGTTTTTCACCAGCTCGGCGTCCTTCGGATCGTCGACGTTGCCCATGCGCTGGTCGAACATGGCCCGGATCGGCTTCCAGTACGGCGGGATCGCGCCAATGAGTGTCTTGAGGTTCGACGGGCCGACGATGTCGACGCCGCAGGCGAAGTAGTCGGGCGTGAACGTCAATCCGGCCAGCGTGGCGTAGCCGCCGTACGAGCCGCCCATGATGGCGATGCGCTTCGGATCGACGTAGCCCTGCTTGACCGCCCAGTCGGCGGCGTCGATCAGGTCGTCGTGCATCTTCAGGCCCCACTGCCGGTCGCCGGCGTGGAGGAACTTCTTGCCGTAGCCGGT
>WNGF01008215.1_pt1 | contig 12347 bp, 12 predicted proteins | sample 5400641 | NCBI WGS metagenome assembly WNGF01 (sample SAMN13153371, study PRJNA577476) | soil metagenome | isolation source: 80 cm soil or saprolite under grassland replicate 2 | place: USA:California | collected 2016-06-15
GAGTAGTCACCAGAGAGCTACGTGCCGGGAAACTGGCCCGCGTGGTTCGGACCGGCGGTCGCTGGAAAAGGACCTACCACAGGCAGGCACCTCGCCAGCGACCGACCGGTGTGCACCATCGCCAACGGCGAGACCGGTCGGCAGAACGTACCCCGTGACTTCGACCGCCACCACCGAGACACAGACCTCCTGAAGTTGCGAGGCAGGTCAGAGTCGGGACTGACTCGGACTCAAGTTCGACAGGAGGAGGAAATCCGCAGATGATACGCTCGGCCGAGAGATCTTCTCGTGAACCGGATCCCCGAACGCGGTATCTACAATCTACTTGCCAGTAGCACGATTCTTGACCTGCACGACTTATTCATCTCCTTGAGCGCGCAACTTCGCAGGTCAGCGACTTGTCGAGCCGCTACTTCGGGAGGTCTGAGACATCGAAGCCGGTCCGCGCCCTGGTCACCGCGAAAAGTGGTATAAAGATGGACATTCATCGATTACGGGGCTGAGGCGCATCCCGGAGGTCCCCCATGCGACTTCGTACGCTGATCGCCCTTGTACCGCTCGGGTTAGCCATCCTGGTACCTGACACCGCCGCAGCGGACACCTCACCGCCGACCTTCCCGATCCTGCCCAACCAGTACTTCAACGGCGTGGTCAACGGCAAGACCGCCGACGCAACCATCTACACCGCCTGCCCCGGCCCGGCGACGGGCAGCACCGGGCACCCGGTCAGCGGCCAGACCCTGTCGGTGGCCCGGGTGTCGGCACCGACCGGTACCACAGCCAACCTCGGCTTCACCGGCAGTATCGGCAACTCCGTCGCCGCCTCGCCGGTCAGCAGCCTCGCGAACAGCCCAGTGGTCTTCACCGAGTACCTCCGGCCCAGCGCGCTGCCCACCACGTGGACCGTGCCGTGCGAGGGAGACGGCTTGATCGCGTTCACCCCGCTGCCGGGCAGCCCAACCGCCAAGACTGCGTACGTCACCGTGCACTTCATCAACATCGCGGTCGCCCCAGCGGGCTGACGCAAGATCGAACAGCGATCTCCGGCCGGCTCCGCTCCGAACACACCACCACCGCCCGATACCGCGCATCCGCGGCTACACCTCCACCGCCACCAAACACCGCATCGAACACCCTCACCGCCATCCGCGAAGCCCTCCTCGGCCGTCCCTGGATGCCACCAGCCCCAGCACCCCCCTGACACCCCGCGCCGGCCGGCCACTCCGGCCCGTCACCTCATGTCGCGGAACCTACCTTGGGATTCAGATCAGGATCACAACCTGGAACCAGGCGATCAGCGAGTTCAAACAACAGCTGCCGTCCAAGCTCGCCGCCGCGCAGGCGGTGGCGGCGGCAGCACCCCCAACAGCGGGAAGTGCAGTAATTGCCTCCGGAGGATCGGGCGGTGACAAGATCACGATCGACAACATTTCGGTTGTCGATGGGTCGCTCGGTAAGGAGCTGCACGCCGAGGCCACCAACCACGACACCGTCGAGCACACAGCAACGATCAAGGCCACGTTCTATGGCGCGCAGAAGGCAAGATTGTCGGCACCTCGGACGGCATGGTGAACCAGCTCCGGGCCGGTGGGACCAAGACCTTCAGCCTGCATGATGTGCCCGACCACGCCCGCGCCAAGGTTGAGGTGGACACAGTCCTCTAGATCTCTCCGGTGCCTGTCAACCTGGATGAGACACGGGTTGCGCCATAGGTAGCGGCTCTTGCGGCTTGTGTACGCCGGTTAAGAGCGGCAATGAAATAACTCGCGCAGTTCTGCGACCTGCGGAGATGTCGATTTGACTGCCCTACTTATTTCTTCCGCGCCCTCATCGCCATGCGCCGTCAACGCGATTCAATTCCTTGAAGCTGCCGTCAGCGACACGGCGTGACACCTCTTGCCATTCGCGAATAACTCGCCGTTTGCCGTCGGGGTGTTCGATCCAGTTTATGCGCGTGATCGGAACGCCCGAATAGACCGGCTCAAAGGTGATGGCATAAATAATCTCTACCTCGGGCAGGAGTGTCCGCAGGCAGTGAATCGCGCGGCGATGGTACCATTTGCAGACAGCGGTAATCGGGAGCCCCAAATCCGCGGCTTCCCGAAGAAAAGGCAGGGCAAGTTCTACATTTTGCCATGTATTCGCGGACTGATCCTCGTAGCGGATAGCGGATTCGCTAACGTCCCTTTCAATAAGCAGACGACGGAATTCCTGGCCTTCGACAACCCCATTGTGTCGGTTGATGCCTCCCGTGGCGATAATGAACGGCGCTAGCCCTTTGTGATAACGGTCGGCCACAAGGTCCACGGGAATGACTTGATTGGTACCGAAAATGAAGTGTGCTGTCACTCCGACCGGAGGCGCTGTCACATCCACGTAGTCCGTGATGGTAGCCACTTGCTCGGAAGTAGAGGTGTCCTCAGTCATTTCTTTCCCTGGAGGCTAAGGCCGAGCCGGGCATGTTGGAATTCGCTTGATGCGCGGTCGGCCACGTCGAGATAGCGGGCGTGGTATTCCACAACTTCTGCGGCGTCTTCATGGTCACGCATCAGAGTCTGGTCGAGCTTGTCTGCGAGCACCAATGTAGGCCAAACCACGCCAGTGCTGTTGAGCGCTGCCCGACCGGCCGCAACCGCCTCATCAACGTGACCAAGGCCAGCCTCCGCAAGCCCGAGAATCAAGAGGGTGCGTGCATAACTAGAGGATTGCCTATTGCGATTGCGTGTGCCGGTCGGGTATGCGGCTTGAATGACATCTTCCGTAACCGAGGCCGCCTCCCGGAATCGCTTCACAAGGAGTAGCGAGGTGGCCGTATACTGTGGATCTTCCGAAAGCGCAATCGAGAAGACGCCGGTCGTAGCCACGTCGGAAGGAAGTACCGCTATCGCCTTCGTCGCGCGACGCTTCGCTTGCGCCATTCCTTCAGCGTCTCCGAGCATCGCCCGCGCCCGCATCTCTTGCGCGGCAAGTTTGGCATGTGCAATCGTTCCAATAGGTGCGACTTCTTGGCCGTTACTCGCAAGCTCAATCGAGCGGCCAGCCCGACCTTGGTAATACGCAATCATTGCTCTGGTCAAGGCCGCCCAACCGGCAATATCGGGATAGCCCGATTCGTAACTTCGTCGCTCGGCATCGACACACCAAATAAGCGCCGACCCATGGTCCCCCATGTAGCTAGTGGCGACAGCGAGTAGATTGGACAGCCATCCCGCCGCGACGATTAGGTCTGATCTAGTATGCCGTGTCGGTGACCTGAGCCGTTCGAGTAGAGTACCGGCGTACGACCTGACGTTGAGCAGGTCGTCATACATGTCGGTCGGTGGCGAGACGGACAGTTTCTCCGAATAGTGGGATATCAACTCGTTCAGACAATCGGTGGCGATAGTAAGGGTGTCGGCTTGGTCTGACATTACAATTTCGAGCGCTTGCAGCACCCGCGCCGGGGCAGATAGCGCGGTGTCGTCAGCGAGCTGCGCCGTCTCCTGCCGCTGACGCTGCACCAGGGCTTCCAGATGGTCCGCGGCTGCCAGCAAGCAACCGTCCGCGTTGAGCGCTCGCTCGCAGCGCTCCCAGAACGCACGGGGCACGTTCTGCCGGCCGGTCTCGACGTTGGCGATAGTACTGCGGCCGTAGTAGGTGTGCGGCGCGAGGTCACGCTGGTTCAGGCCAGCGGCCCTGCGGCACTTGGCCAGCAACCGGCCCAGGGCCAGGCGAGCGGCAGCGATCTCGCTGGGATCGATCATGGCTCGCCTCCTCGGGTCCCGCCGTGTCAGACCAGTGTCACAGACGACCGGTTGACCTGTCCGACCTGGTAGCGCCTGCTGTTGGCTCCTGCCATGACCCCGCAGCCCACCACGAGTGCGGTAGCGCTGGCAACAGGATGCGCTGACCGCTCGACCGACCTGGATCGCCTACACGAGCTGGCGACGACCGTACTCAACGACCACACCAACGACAACGGCCTGTGCGCCATGTGCCCCGGCGTGGCCTTCCCCTGCGACCTCGCCGTCACGGCGGAACACAACGCAGCGCTGCTGTAGCCGCCCCTGAACGGCAGCACCGGGAACGGTGAGCGCTGCGGGGGCAGACCTCGCTCCGGTAAGTCCTCCGCTCTATGCCACTGCCCTAAAGACAGGGCTGTTCTGTAGTGGTCTGTCCGGGTTCTATTCTTCTGGGTAACGATCTTGTCACGGTGTGGTCGACACGCGTGAGGTTCCGGAGAGGTGACGAAGCTCCTGTTAGGACGTACGGGTCTCTACGCCAACGTCCGAACAGGAGCTTCGGTGTCGAAGTCTGCCATGCCTGGTGCTATCTCGACTACAGCCATGGCTGGGGGTGGGGAGGGCGAGGTCGGGCGGTTGCGCACGGCGGTGCTGGCTGGCCCGGGCGCGGCGGTGACGGTGGACGATGCTTGGTTGGCTGGGGCCCTGACGCTGTTGGTGGATGGGGATGTGATCGCAGCGGGGTTAGCGCGGGAGGGTCACGCCAACAAGGCCCGGCGGCGGGTGTTGACCGCGGCGGTGACGGTGGCGGCGATTTTGGGGTTGTGCCTGTTCCGGCGGGACAACTACAACGTGGTGTTGGCCCGGATGATGGCTTCGTTGCCGGGGGCGTTGGCGCCGGGAGACGGGCCGCCGAGTGGGCAGGCCCTGTCGGCTGCCAGGGACAGGCTGGTCGGGGAGCCGGTGCGGGCGGTGTTCGAGCGGACCGCTGGCGTCGGCGAGGCTGGGCCGAGGTCGGGCTCGCACCTGTTCGGTCTGTTGGTGACCGCGTTCGACGGCACGGTGGTCGATCTGGCTGCCACGGCCCAGATGAGGCAGGAGTTCGCCACCCCGTCAGGGGGCAGGTTTCCGCAGGCCCGGATCGTGACTCTGGTTGCCTGCGGTACCCGCCGGGTGGTAGCCGCCGCGATGGACTCGTGCGCGCTCAGCGAGCAGGCCCTTGTCGACTCCCTCGCCGGGGCCCTCAGACCGGGCACGCTGAACCTGTGCGACCGGAACTTCTTCTCGATGGAGCGGTTCATCGCGTTCTCCGCCGCGGGCGCGCACCTGGCCTGGCGGGTCAAGAACGGCGCCAAGTCCGTCCCGTTCAAGACCATCAAGACGCTCAAGGACGGATCAGAACTCGTGCTGCTGCGCGAATCGGATTCCATGCTCAGCAAGCGGCGCCGCGAGCACGGGGACAAGACCCTGCCCCGGCTCCCGGACACCGTCGCGCGGCTGGTCAGCTTCACCGTCACCACCCGTACTGCCCGCCGCGTCAAGACCAGCGTGATCAAGGTGCTCACCACGCTGCTGGACCCGCAGGAGTTCCCGGCATCCGAGATCGCCGCGCTCTACGCGCAGCGGTGGCAGGTCGAGATCGCGTTCTTGCACTTGAAGAAGACCGTCAAGGGCACCGGCCGCACCCTGCGCGGACGCTCGGTCCCCCTGGCCCGGCAGGAGGCCTGGGCACTGCTGCTGATCCACAACATGACCGCGACGATCGCCGCCCGCGCTGCCGGGCAGGCCGGCATCGACCCGCGCCTGATCTCGTTCACCGCCGTGCTCGCCTTGATCCGCGGCCACGTCACCGCCGATACCTGCTGCCCGCACTGCGGCAAGCGCCCCGCCAGCGGAAACGACCCCATCGCCCTACTCGTCAACCAGGTCCTCGCTCAGCCCGCCCACCGGGACCGGCCTGCCCGGACCTCCGGCAGGACAGCCTTCCAGCGGCAGCACTGGCACACCGAAGAGGTCACATACACCATAACGATCGCGCCGTCGAATCTCCCGAAAGCGAACATACGTCCCGGAAGTTAAGGGCAGTGGTGCTAGGGCTGTCGTCCAAGCGGGAGATCACCAGGACCAGCATCCGGATCCGCTTTGCGTCCATAACCATCGCGTGGCTATGGCTGCCTGAAAACACTCGGTGTTTCGGTAACAGACCCGGCCGCTGAGCCTGCGAGGTCGTCGCGCCCGCCGCCCCGGACCACATGGACCACACGCGGCGGCAGCCTGGGGTTCGCCGGTCAGGCAGCAGTTCTAGGCCGTCCGCTGCGTCGGCCAGATCTTCTCGCTACCTGGGTGCCTGGGTCAGCTGGCGTCCTCGGGCGGCTTGACCTCGCGGCGCAGGATCTTCCCGGTCGGGCCCTTCGGCAGCTCGTCGACCAGCCAGACCTGCCGCGGGTACTTGTACGCGGCGATCTTGTCGCGGGCGAACGCGCGCAGTTCCTCCGGGGTCGCGCTGGCGTCCGGCTTCAGCGCCACGGCCGCGCCGACCTCCTCGCCGAGATTGTCGTGCGGGATCCCGATCACGGCCACCTCGGCCACCGCCGGGTGCTCGTGCAGGACTTCCTCGATCTCGCGCGGGTAGACGTTGTAGCCGCCGCGGATGATCAGGTCCTTCTTGCGGTCGACGATGTAGAAATAGCCGTCCTCGTCGACCTTGGCCAGGTCCCCGCTGCGGAACCAGCCGTCGGTGATCGCCTCGGCGGTGGCCTCGGGCTTGCCCAGGTAGCCCTTCATCACGTTGGGGCCCTTGATGGCGATCTCGCCGATCTCTCCCTCGGGAACGGGCTGTCCCTGGTCGTCGACCAGGCGCATCTGTACGCCCTCGACCGGGACGCCGATCGAACCCGGCTTACGGGGCCGGTCCGGGAGGTTGAACGACGCGACCGGTGAGGTCTCAGACAGCCCGTAGCCCTCCAGGATGACGCAGTCGAACTTCTCCTCGAACCCGCGCAGGATCTCCAGCGGCAGCGAGGCGCCGCCGGAGATGCAGGTCCGCAGCGTCGCGGTCTGGGCCGGGTCGCCGCCGGGGCTGTGCAGCATGGCGGCGTACATGGTCGGCACGCCCTCGAAGATCGTCACCGCGTCGCGCTGGATGATCTCGAGTGCCCTGGCCGCGTCGAACCTGGGCAGCAGGGTCAGCGTGCCCCGGCCGCGACGGTCGCGTTCAGCCCGCAGGTCAGGCCGAAGACATGGAACAGCGGCAAGCAGCCCATCGTCACGTCGTCCGTGCCGTTCTGCAGCAGGGTCCGCGCGACGATATCGGCGTTGCTGGTCATGTTGGCGTGGGTGAGCTGGGCGCCCTTCGGCTTGCCGGTGGTCCCCGAGGTGTACAAGATGACCGCGTCGTCCTCGCCGCCCCGGCCGGACGGTTCGCCGGCGAGGGCGTGCCCGGCTAGCAGGCCAGCCAGGTCGGCGGTCTCGGCCACCAGGACCTGGGCTCCGGCGTCGGCGGCGCCCTTAGCCGCCTCGCCGGCCGCGGTGTGCCAGGCCAGCAGCACCCTGGCGCCGGAGTCGCTCAGGTAGTAGCCGATCTCCCGGCTCTTGAACAGCGGATTCATCGGTGGGGCCGCCGCCGAGGAAAAGCTCCGGGCGCTTCCCTCCCGCCGCCTTCGTGACGGCCTCCAGGCTGCTTGGTACTGCTCTTCGGTGCCACCCGGCCAGAGGTGCGTCAGGAAATAAGCACAACTGCCGCACGAATCGTACGAGATCACCACATGGTCGCCGGGCCGGAGCCCCGCGATCCCCGTCCCAGGGCCTCGATCACGCCCGCTCCCTCGTGGCCGAGAATAACCTGCTGCCCCGGGCCAGGCATGTCCTGGCCCGGGGCAGCAGGTCGGTGTGACACAGGCCCGTACCCGACACCCACACCCTACTAGGCGGTAACCGTTACCCTGATCGATTCAGCCGTCTCCGTTCGTCGCCCTGCTCCCATCAGTCGCTGCTCGACCGCACTTGATCATGAAGGAGCGGCAGTGATCGAGGCTGACGATCCGATATGCGTGTCGGCCGCTTTGCTCTTGAGGTTTCCCGGTAAGAACATTATTAAAGAAAGACAAGCCAGATACTCTTGTATACGCGACCTAATAAGTTGGCGGATACTGCAAAAGAGACCTCAGCTCCGGCCGCTCTTGCCCGGTGACCTGGCCGCGATGGACCCCACATATTCAGCCAGGCCGCGACGGTGGACATTCGGGAGGTGCCCGTACATGGACTTCGAGTTGACCGATGAGCAAGAGCTGGTCCGGGAGGCGGTACGGGAGTTCGCCGAGTCCGAGCTGGCGCCGGTCGCGGCCGAGATCGACCGTGATCACCGCTTTCCCTGCGAGGTCGTCCCGAAGATGGCGGCCCTTAATCTCATGGGCATGCCCTACCCCGAGGAAGTGGGTGGCGCCGGGGCGGATTACGTGAGCTACATAATCGCGCTTGAGGAAATCTCGAGGGCGTGCGCGACCACCGCCGTCATCATGACGGCTCACACCACGCTTGCCACCTGGCCGATCTTCAAGTTCGGAACCCAGGCCCAGAAGGACGGGTACCTTCATGACATGGCGTCCGGCCGCCGCCTGGGCGCTTTCGCCCTGACCGAGCCCGCCGCGGGCACCGATGCCGGCGCTGGCACCGCCACGGCGGTGCGGAGCGGGGACGAGTACGTTCTCAACGGATCGAAGATCTTCATCTCCAACGCCCCGTACGCCGAGATCTATATCGTCTTCGCGAAGACCGATCCGGCGCAGGGAACGCGCGGGATGAGCGCGTTCATCGTCGAGCAGGACACCCCCGGGTTCTCCGTCGGCGAGGCCGAGCACAAGCTGGGGATCCGCGGTTCCAGCACGCCGCCCCTGTACTTCGCCGACTGCCGTATCCCGAAGGACGCGCTGCTGGGCGGGGAGGGCAACGGCTTCAAGGTCGCGATGCAGACCCTCGATGGCGGGCGGATCGGCATCGCCGCGCAGGCGCTGGGCATAGCCCAGGCCGCGCTGGACGCGTCGGTCGCCTACGCGAAGGAGCGGGTCCAGTTCGGCAAGCCGATCGCGACCCTGCAGGCCATCCAGTGGATGATCGCCGACATGGCCACCGAGGTGGACGCTGCCCGGCTCCTTGCCTACCGCGCCGCGTCGTGCATAGACAACGGCCGCCCGTATTCCACGGAAGGGGCGATGGCCAAGCTGTTCGCGTCGGAGACCGCCACCCGGGTGGCCGGCAAGGCCATCCAGATCCATGGCGGATACGGTTACACGGAAAGCTATCCGGTGGAGCGGAATTGGCGCGATGCCAAGATAACCGAGATTTACGAGGGCACGTCCGAGGTGCAGCGCATGGTCATAGCCAGAAGCTACCTGCGGTGAGAATAATCGCCACATGGAGCGCTGGACGTGGGCGCGCCGCGGGTGAAGGCTGCCGCCGCCGAGCGCATCACCGCGCTGCGTGAGGCCAGGATCTGCCTCGCTACCGCCCACGTGGCCCTGAAACAGCACTATCCCCGCGGCGGGCCCGGCGCCCAGTTCCGCGGGGAATAGCGCTCCGTCACTTACCGCTGGAAGACGTAGGTACCTGGTGCGGGACCCAGCGGCCGGAACCTCGCGCTGCCCAGCGTGCGCGTGGCTTGCTTCATGTCGCCGCTGCGGTCCGCCAGCCACGTGGTGTAGTCGGGCCACCAGCTGCCCTGCGCCGTCTCGGCGTGGGCCAGCCATTCGCGGTGATCGGGCGGGTTGCCGGGCGCGAGCCGGAAGGTCGCCTTCGGGTTCGACGGCGGGTTGACCAGGGCGGCGATGTGCCCGCTGTTGGAGAGCACGAACCGGATGTTGCTGCTGCCGAGTAGCTGGGTGGCGCGATAGGCCGACGGCCAGGGCGAAATATGGTCGTCGATGCCCGCCACGACGTAGCTGTCGACGTCGATCGTGGACAGATCGACGGGGGAACCGAGCATGCTGGCGGCACCCGGCTTGGTCAGCGCGTTGCTCATGGCGATCTCGATGAAGTTGCGGTGCAGTGCCGCAGGCATCCTGGTGTTGTCGGCGTTCCAGTACAGGATGTCGAACGCCGGCGGGGGCTTTCCCTGCAGGTAGTTGTTGATCCAGTAGTTCCAGATCAGGTCATCGGGCCGGAGCCAGGCGAACACCTCGGCGAGGGTGCGCCCGTCCATGTAGCCGCGGGCGCGGGAGGCGAGGATAGACGCCTTGGCACTGCCCTCGTCCATCAGCGAGACTGTCGTGCCCGCCTCCGTCATGTCCAGCAGCGTCACGCCCAGGCACAAGCTGGCGACCTGATCGAGCTGCCCGGTCGCGCTCAGGTGCGCGCCGACCATGGAGGTGAGGATGCCGCCGGCACACAGGCCGATGATGTTGATCTTGGGGGCCTTGGTGATTTCGCGCGCCGCGCTCATCGACTCGATGACGGCATCGCCGTAGGTGTTCAGATCCCAGTGCCGGGCATGCTTGCCGGGATTGCGCCAGGAGATCACGAAGACCTGATATCCCTGCGCCACAAAGAACTCGAGCATGCTGCGGCCGGGCGCGAGGTCGGCGATGTAGTACTTGTTGATCATCGGCGGGACCATGAGCAGCGGGAACTGGTGCACGGTGGGTGTGGTGGGCTTGTACTGGATGAGCTCGAAGACGTCGGTGCGGGCCACCACCGCCCCCGGCGTCACCGCGAGGTCCGCGCCGATCTCGAACGCGTCGGGTGCCACCATCGTCGGGATGCGCGGGGGAGAGGCCATATCCGAGACGAAGGCACGGGTACCCCGGACCAGGCTCAGGCCGCCGCTGTCGATGTACGCCTTCCACGCGGCCGGGCTGAGGTACGGGTTGTTGCTCGGCGCGGACGCGGCGATGAGATTGGTCAGCACGAACTTCAGGCGTGTGTTGTCCCGCCAGTCCAGCTCGGCATCAGCCAGCAGCTCCCCGGCGCTCTGCCCGACGGCCAGGTACGTCTGCAGGGTGCGCTTGAGCAGCGGGTTCTCACTCCACGCAGGATCGGAGAACCGGCGGTCGCGGCGCTGCGGAGCGGTCGCCGAGCGGCCCGCCGCGATGCTGGCCAGCTCCGCGGCCAGCTTCCCGTACCGCGCGGCCACGGTCACCGGACGGCTGGCCAGCCGGACCGCGTAGCGCGTCATGCTGGCATCCGGCCAGAACCTGCGCAGCACGCCCACAGTAGCGTGGGGCAGGAGCAGATCCAGCGCGCCGGCGCCGGCTGACTCAGCTCCGCCGGTGTTCGCTGACTCACCAGCCGTGCGCGTAGTGTTCCTCGTCGCGTCGGTAGGAGTTGCAGCCGCCACGGTGATCACATCCTTCCCGTCACCATGTGAAACTGGCCATACTCCGGCAAGACAGAGCGCCGGAGCCAACCTCGTTTCAGTCAGACACGGCGATCCGGACATCCGTAGAGTCGACCGGCCTGACCGGGAGGGACGTTGGTCCGCTCGACAGGACCGGGCGCAGGTCCGGGCGCGCTCAGCGAGGCCGTCAGTCGCCGGAGCGGATGTCGCAATCGTCGTCGTCGACTGCGTGGATGGCCGCCTCCTCCGCGGTCGCCGTACCGCCGTCGATTCCGGCGTCGTGTGCGACCAGGTCGGCATGGTCGTCCGGATGGGCTTCCTCATCCTCGGCTACCAGCCGCCCCTGCCCGGGGTCCGGGCCGTCATCGAGGAGGAGCCCGTCCACGTCCTCATCCCCCGCGTCCTCGTCCCCGCTGATGTCCTCGGGCTGCTCATCGTCGATGTCCAGGGAGGTGCCGGCTCCTCCTCGGCTAGCAACTGCGCACGGACTCACCTGACTCCTGCTCGTCGGCCGTGGAGCCGAACCAATGTGCCGCCGCGGACGCCGGGCAACCCCAGCCGGGACGCCATGCCTTCGGCCTGCAGGCCACCTATCGGCGAGCCCGCTCATGCGTTCTGACCGCCCGCGTCGGCGCGTCCAGATCTGGATGATCTGCGTGCCGCTGCCCGCCGCGTGGGCACCGCTCTCAGCCGCCCGGATTCGGCGATCCGTGCGAAGGCTAGCCGGGGACCGGGTGGCGTTCGGTAATCAGCGCGGCAGCCAGCCGTAAGCATGACTGCCTGTACTGGATTCAGGGCGGCCTTCGGTGCCTGGATGGCATTCCAGGCTGGCGGCACGCCCGCAAAGAAGCCCAGATACGCGAGGGAGTGGTCATCGCCGGTGTGTGCTGTCCCGGCGGGCGGCCAGCCGCCAGCGGTCATCTTCTGCGTTCAGGGCACCACCCGCGCCGCCGATCGAACCCCGCAGCAGCGCCTGGGCATGGAGCAACGTCCACAGGCGCATGGCCAGGCGGCTCTTGCTCCGGTCGGCCGCGTCCGTGTCAGCGGCGCCGGCGGCATGCCGGGCTGGCCGGATCCCCGTCTCAGTCATCTGTTGTCCTTGACGTGTCAATGGTGAAAATTGCTGGCGAATTCAGGGAGACGCAGCCGCTACGGCAGGCGAGCCCTCATAGGGATGCCGTATGCGGCCAGGCGTCCGCGGGCAGGGCAAGCGCGAAGCCGGTGCCTCACGCCAGCCTGGTTCTTCGAACCCGGGGAGCCAGGGATCAGGCGCGCCGAAGAAAAGGGAACTACCGGCC
>WNGF01008656.1_pt1 | contig 12347 bp, 17 predicted proteins | sample 5400641 | NCBI WGS metagenome assembly WNGF01 (sample SAMN13153371, study PRJNA577476) | soil metagenome | isolation source: 80 cm soil or saprolite under grassland replicate 2 | place: USA:California | collected 2016-06-15
TGATCGACATCCAGCTGGTCAGGCTGTGAGGCACCGATGATCGGCCGGCTCAACCATGTCGCGATCGTGGTTCCCGACTTGGCCGCGGCGGCCGCCGTCTACCGCGACGCGCTCGGCGCCCGCGTGTCGGCGCCGCAGCCGCTGCCGGCGCATGGCGTGACAGTCGTTTTCGTCGAATTGCCGAACGCCAAGATCGAACTCTTGGAGCCGCTTGGATCCGATTCGCCGGTAAGCGGGTTTCTCGACAAGAACCCGGCCGGCGGCATGCACCACCTCTGCTACGAGGTCGACGACATCATCGCTGCACGCGACCGATTGCTGACGGAGGGCGCGCGCATCTTGGGCGACGGCGAGCCGCGGCTCGGCGCTCACGACAAGCCGGTGCTGTTCCTGCATCCGAGGGATTTCTGCGGCACCCTGATCGAGTTGGAGCAGGCGTCATAAACCCTGTCCCGCACCGTGGGAGAGGGTGCCTGAGCGCGGGGCGCGAAGGCGGGTGAGAGTGCCTGCAACCCGAGCGACCCTCACCCTCCCACACCTACGGCGTGGGCCCCTCCCTCTCCCGCGATGCGGGAGAACCCCGACCGGTCCCGACGAGCCGGGCTACGCCGCCGGAGCGCCGCAGCGGCCCCTGCTGCTGCGCAAATTGTTGCTAACGACCGCGGTGGCCGGGGTCATCTGGCTCGGCATCTACATCGTCGTCAGCGAGCCCTGGCTCAGCTTTCGCGGCTCCTGACATGAGCGCCGCGTATTGCCGACTCGCGCCCGCGCATCCGCTGCACGGGCCCTATCATGATGGCGAATACGGCTTCCCGGCCGGGGACGAAGCCGTGCTGTTCGAGCGGCTGGTGCTGGAGATCAACCAGGCCGGGCTCTCCTGGCAGACCGTCCTGCAAAAGCGCCCCGCCTTCCGCGCTGCCTTCGCTAACTTCGAGGTCGACCGGGTGGCCGGTTTCGGCGAGACGGACATCGCGCGCCTACTTGCCGATCCTGGCATCGTGCGCAACCGGCAGAAGGTCGCGGCGGTCATCGACAATGCCCGGCGCATCCAGCAATTGCGCGCCGCCCACGGCTCTTTCCACGCCTGGCTTGAGGCGCATCACCCGCGCCCGGCGGCCGAATGGACGCGGCTGTTTCGCCAGACATTCCGCTTTACCGGCGGGCTGATTGTCGGCGAGTTTCTGATGAGCCTGGGCTATTTGCCCGGCGCCCACGAGCCGGATTGTCCCGTCTATCCGCTTATTCTGGCGCTGGCGCCGCCCTGGTCGCGCGCCGCCTCGACGGCGCCAAATTGACGTTGCGGTGGACTGTGAGCTAGGCTGCCCACGGGCAGGTTTCGTGCCTGCACGGGGGATCAATCGAAAGCGCAGTGGTCGGCCTTGCCTGAGCGAATGGCTGCGCCCCCCGGTCAGCCTGTGTCGGGCCTTGCAGACCATCAGTTTGTGACGAGGGAGGGACCGTTGTCGTTGCCGCAGAAATATCTGAAGCTCGTGTCGGAGCTTGTGACCCAAGGGGCGATCGGTGGGGCTATCGGGGTGGCGCTGCTGCTCGGCTCTGCGGCATCGAGCGCGGCGAGCCAAGACCCGGTCGGCCAGCAACCGACAAGGGCGCAGGACGAGCGCGTGTCGGAACGGCTCGCCGCGATCCGCGAGGCCGTATCGGCCGTCTCGGGCCCGGAAGCGCAGACCGAAGAGCGCGCAGGCGGTCGCCGTATGGCCTGGCATAATGGCTGGGGTAATGGCTTGAGCTTTGGCTTCGGGCACCCGTGGGGCAATTTCAATTTCGGCACGCCGTGGAACAACTGGAACAACTGGCGTAATGGCTGGAACAACTGGCGGAACGGGTGGGGCAACTGGTAGCGGCTGACGCCGGAGATGGTGGTCCGAGCAGCGCCAAGCCAATGCCGCGCATCCAGCTGGTGGTGATTCAGCCGACGCCGTTCTGCAACATCGACTGCCGTTATTGCTACCTGCCGGATCGCAGCAGCAAGGCCGTCGTCGCCGAACAGACGATCGCGAATCTGTTCTCACAGATCTTCGCGTCCGGTTGGGCCGAGGACGGCCTGAGCGTCGTGTGGCACGCCGGCGAACCGATGGTGCTGCCGATCGATTTTTATCGCCGAGCGTTCCGGTTGATCGACGGGTTGAAGCCGGCAGGGTTGGGCCTGACGCATGCCTTCCAGACCAACGGAACCCTGATCGACGATGCCTGGTGCGGGTTCTTCGCCGAACAGCAGATCAATGTCGGGGTCAGCGTCGATGGCCCCCAGCGGCTGCACGACATCAACCGGGTGACCCGCGCCGGGCGCGGCACCTTCGACAGGACCATTGCCGGGATTCGCCGGCTTCGCCATCACGGGGTGCCGTTCCACGTGATCTCGGTGCTGTCGGCCGAGAGCCTGGCCGCGCCGCGCGAGATGTTTGACTTCTATGTGTCGGAAGAGATCGACCGGGTCTGCTTCAATGTCGAGGAGAGCGAGGGCGACCACGTCTCGCGCTCATTCGGCGAAACCGGCATCGAGGACGCCTATTACCGCTTTCTGCGCGAGTTCTGGCGCCTGGCGGCGGCCTCGCCCGGCAAGTTCACGTTGATCCGCGAGATCGACGAGGCGACCCGGGTGGTGTTGCGCCCCAAGGAGGAGGTGTTTTTCAACCAGTTGGTCGAACCGTTTGCGATCACCAGCATGGATTGGGCCGGCAACGTCGCGACCTTCTCGCCAGAATTGCTCGGGCTGAAAAACGCGGGCTATGACGATTTCATCCTCGGCAACATTAATCGCGATCTGCTGGCCGATCTGGCCGAGGGGCCCGTGCTGCGCAAGATGCGGGCCGACATCGCGGCCGGGGTCGAGTTGTGCCGCCAGAGCTGCGAATATTTCAGCGTTTGCGGCGGCGGCGAGCCAGTCAACAAACTGGCGGAGAACGGCAGCTTCGTCAGCACGGAGACGACCTTTTGCCGAATGACCAAGATGCGGGCCACCGATCTCGTCCTCGATCTGCTTGACCTGGTCGGGCAGCGGGCTGCCGAGCTCTCGGACGGCGGCATTCGCGACTTGGGCGCGGGACTGCTCGCCGGTGAGCGGGGCAGTCCCGAATTGCCAGTGGTTTGAAGCGGGCGGCGGGCCCGCGAGCGTCATTTCCAACTCGGAGGCGGGGGATGCGACAGATACATCGGATGTTCTTTGGCGGGATCGCGGCCATCCTTTTGCTGGCCGGCATGATCGGGTCGGCCTTTGCGCAGGGCGCTCAGCCGGCGGCAGGGCAGGGCGGTGCCGGTGACCAGGGCTATGTCGGGGGAGATCAGCCGACCGCCGGGCCCTCGGGTGCCAACCGGCCGCTCGAGACGCCAATTCTTTACGTGACCGGCATCGAGGTGCTGCGAACGGCAATGGACCCCAAAGTCGACGTCATCCACGTGTCCGGGCTGGTCAGCTCGCTGGGCTGGAGCTCGCCGCAGCTGGTGCCGTTCTTCTACGGTAAGCCGGCCGACGATGTCCTCGATCTGCAGCTCATCGCGACCAGCCCGCAACAATCGCAGAAGGCTGAAGGGTTCGTCCCGGTCAGCGCGATGTTCACGCTCGAGGCGGGCCACCCCTACAAGGGGGTGCGCATCCGCGGCGGCGCCAATGCGCTCGAGGTCAAGCAGATCCCCGGTACGGCCCAGACTACGGTCAAGGCCGATGACTGCAAGCAATGCATCGGCAAGAAATTCGCCGAAAAGGGCAGCGCTCCCGCCGGCACGGCCAATGTCGTGCGTGAGGAGGATCTGCCGCGGGGCTTTCGCACGATCGTGCCGACGCACGGGGTTGCCGGCATCGTACACAACCCGAACCGCATCAACCTGGTGCTCGACGCCAACAACATGATCGTTATGGCATTCTGGGAATAGGGGCTGGTCCGATCGGCTCCCCGGCGAGTGGCGGGCGTCTCCGGCAGCGCTCGCCGGCGGGAGGCACAGCCGTGCGCCGCTTCAAGGAAGATTAACCTGTCGTTCCCGTTATAGTGAGATCCGCACCCAAGACGAGGCGCATCATGTTGAAGTCCGGCCTTTTCATCGCCCTGTTGCTCGGCACCGTGGCCGCGATCCCGGTTTCCGCGCAGGCGCGCCCGGTTGTCCCGGAACATAGTCCGGCGATTTCCAACATCATCCCGGCCCAGGGTTATTGGGAGCGCTGCCGCTGGTTGCGCGAGCGGATCCGCGAGCTGCAGGACCGCCTCTATTCCGCGCCGCCCTGGGAGCGCCAGCGTATCGAGCGCCGGCTGTGGGAGAGGCGACAGGAATTCCGCGAAAGCTGCCGCCGATATTAGCCGGGGCAGCATCATCGATTGATCTGCGGCCGTCGCTATGGGCTCCGGCATCGGGGGAGCCGTCGATGCATGATCTCGCCAGCGCCGCGTTGCTGGTCGCAAACGCATTCGCGTGACAGACCCGCAGCACCCGGCGGATGCGCCGCCGGTCGAGGAGATCGAGCAGGTCCTCGCGCTGCACCCGATCTTCGGCCGGTTCGATCCGCCCTCGTTGCGCGCCGTCGCGGCGCGTTGCGGCTTCGCGGCCTTCCCCGCCGGCGAGACCGTCATGCGCCAAGGCGATCGCGGCACCTTCGCCTGCGTGATTCTCGAAGGCGAAGTCGACATCTATGTCGAGATTCCGGCTGGACAGATCCATCTGGCGACGCTCGGGCGTAACCGCTTCATCGGCGAACTGGGCGTCTTTACCGACTTGCCGCGCATCGCGAGTGTGGTGGCGCGGACCTATCTCGTCGTGCTGCGCATCGAGCGCGACAGCCTGATGAGCCTTAGTGCCGAGTTCCCTTCGATCGGCGTCGAGATCATCGGCGAGCTCGGCCGAAGGCTGCACAGCACGAACCGCTCGCTGGCCTACCTGACCTATGCGGCGAACGCGCTGGCGCGCGACGAGTATGATGCCGCGATGCTCGCCGAACTGACCAACCAGCCGGGCGAGCTGGCGAATTTCGCCCGCGCCTTCGCCAATATGGCGGCCGAGATCCGGGCCAAACAGAGCCGCCGCGAGGAGATGCAGGCGGCCGCCGCGATCCAGCAATCGATCCTGCCGGGGCCGTTGCCGCGCACCGGTGGCGCGTTGCGCGTCGACCTCCACGCCGAGATGCATCCGGCGCGCGAGATTGGCGGCGATTTCTACGACTATTTCCTGATCGATGAGGATCGGCTGGCGGTCACGGTCGCCGACGTCTCCGGCAAGGGCATCCCGGCGGCGCTGTTCATGGCGGTGTCGCGGACGGTGATGCGCAACATCGCCAGTGCCGCCGACATGGCGACGCGCATGGTCGACGCCAATCGTCTCTTGGCCGCCGAGAACACCGCTTGCATGTTCGTGACGATGTTCCATGGTGTGCTCGATCTCGCGACCGGCGTGCTGCGCTATTGCAATGCCGGGCACAACCCGCCCTACCTGCTGCGCGCCAAGGGCGGGCGGAAAACGCTGAAAGCGACCGGGATCCCGTTCGGCATCGACGCCAATCTGCCCTACAGCGTCGCGGAGACCGTGCTCGCCCCGGAAGACGCGCTGTTCCTGTTCAGCGACGGCATTACCGAGGCGTTCGATCCGGCCGGCAACATCTTCGGCGAGGCGCGGCTCGAAGCCGCGCTGGAAAACAGCCGCGGCCATGGCGCGGCGACGGTCGTCGCGGACATTCTGGCGGCAACCGCCGAGTTCGCCGCCGGCGCCGAGCAGTCCGACGACATCACCTGCCTGGCGCTGGTCTATCGCGGCTAGCGGACGCTCAGCGCCGGGCGGCTTCGATGCGCAACCGGTTATGCCCGTCCTTGCGGCGATATTCGACCCGATCGGTCATCTGGCGCATCAGGTGAATGCCGAGCCCGCCCGGGTCGCGTTCGTGCAGCGGTATGGCGAGATCGGGCGGCGGCGCAGCTGAGGGATCGAAGGGATGGCCGTTGTCGACGATTTCGGCAGCGCAGCGATCGGCGGCAATGTCGAGCCGCAGCTGGATCAGATGCGGCGGCGGCACCCCGAGAAAGGCGTGAGCGATGACATTGGCCAGCGCTTCCTCGATCGCCAGCATCATCTTGAAGGTGACGCCGCTATCGACCCCGTCATCGCCGCAGCACTGCTCGACCCATTCGATCAGCGGCGGGATCGCGGACATGTCCGGCGCGACGGCGGTATTGTGCGAGGCCATTGGGCCTCATACCGTGCCGATGGGGCACAAGCCAAGCGGGATCTCGGCGGGCAGCGCGGCGCACTGTGCGGCAACTGCGGTAACCTTCGTTCTATTGCCTCGCCAATTGCTTGCATGCTAACCAAGTCGCGGGCGCGCAAGCACGTGACGGGGGACATTATGGAATTTACCCAGGAGCAGGCGGGCGATGTCGTCATCGTCAAGCTCGCGGGCCGGCTCGACAGCGGCGCCGCCCGCTCGGCCGAGGACGGCTTCAACACCGTGCTGGCCAGCGGGACACCGCGGCTGGCGGTCGACATGAGCGGCCTAGACTATATCAGCAGCGCCGGGCTCAGAGTGCTCCTGGTCATGGCCAAAAAGGTCCAGCAGGCCAAAGGCAAGGTCGCCCTGTTCGGCCTGGTTCCCAACGTTAGGGAAGTGTTTTCCGTTAGCGGCTTCGATACGATCTTTTCAATCCAGCCGGATTCGGCGACCGCGGTCGCGGCGGTCCGGTAAAGGGGGCGACCGCGATGTTGGGCTTTGTCGAAGAAATCACCCTGCTGCTGCTGGATGACACCCAGGGCAGGTTCATCGATCTGCCGTTGTCTGCCTCTGATGTCGTGATCGCCGGCGCGGCACTGATGGATCTCGCGCTCGCCAACCGTGTCGACACCGACCTCGAGCGGCTGATCGTCGTCGATACAACGCCAACCGGCGACGACATCCTCGACGATGCGCTCGGGCGCCTCGCCCAACCCAGCGCGGAGTTGACCGTCTCCGCCGCGGTTGAGGGGCTATCCAATTTCGCCAGCGGCTACAAGGAGAAGGCGCTGCAGCGGCTGGTGGCGCACCGCATCCTGCGTGAGGAGAACGGCCGCTTCCTATGGGTCTTTCACACCCGCCGCTACCCGGTGATCGACGACACCGAGCAGCGCGAGGTCAAGGCGAGGCTGCGCCAGATCCTGCTGACCGACGAGATCCCCGACCCGCGCGACGTCGTGCTGATCTGTCTGATCGACGCCTGCAACCTGCTCGGCCTCGTGCTGACTGCCGATGAGATCAAGCACACCACCGCGCGGGTCGAGCAGCTCAGCAAGATGGATCTGATCGGCCAGGCGGTGACCAAGGCGGTCGCCGAGATCCGCTTCATCGTCATGCACGCCGTCTCGCCGATCCACTGAAGCAATCTTTGGTCTGACTGAACCGCCTTTAAAGCGGTCATGGCCGGACTTGCCCCACAGCTGTCCGGTTTAGCAACATCGGTTGTGGAAGACCGTTCTGCTACAACGGAAGCTCCCGTGCCCGGCCTTGTGCCGGGCACCCACGTCTTTCATGCCTCGGTTCGAGAGCACTCAAGAAGAGCATGCGCACGGAAAATCCGTGGGCTGAAGGCCCACCGGACAAGCCCGGCCACGGAGCGGCAGGTTCTAGGGCCAGTAGTAGGATGGCCGGGAGTACGGCGCGGGGCGCGGCACGCCTGGGCCGGCAGTGACCAGATCGGCCCTTGCCGGCTCGGACGCGGTCCGTTCGCGAGCCGGCGGAGGCGCGGCTTCGGCGCGGGCTTCCTCGGCGGCGCTCGGTTCCTGCCCGGCCGACGCGGTGACCATCGGCGCTGCGGGTGGCGATGCTGCAGGCGCCGGGGCGGCAGCGGGCGCCGCTGACGCGGCGAGCATTGACGGCGGCGGCGCCGATAGCATCTCGCCGGTGGATGCCGCGCCGCTGATCCGCCTTGCCGGCGCGGGCGCCGGTTGCGGCGGCGGATCATCGAGCGGGATGACGTCGGATGCGGTATGCCCCACGCCCCCCGACGGCTCCGTCCAGGTGGCCAGCGCCACGGGTGCCGTCGATGGCTCAGTCGGTGCCGCAGCCGCCGGCTCCTGGCTGGCGCTCCCCGCCATGCCCATCATGTAGACCGGCGCAGGCCCGCCGGGAGCCGTTGTGCAGGCCCCAATGATCAGGCTGCTCAACGCCAATACCGCCGCCGCACAGACGTTGCCGTGCCGGTTCAAGCTACTCTCCGCCATTTCCCCTCCTCGCCCGCCTCTCCCCCGACGAGCAACAGAGGAATTTTACGGCAAGGAAGCCCGGAGCCGTAGCCCCGGCCCCGGTAGCTTGGCGCAGCGCGGGAATGTCTGCGCAGCTCTGCTTCGAGCCAGCGGGCAGTCGCGCGAATCCACCGCTTTTTAGAGAGAGCCCCCCGCCTCTTTGCGCTTTAAGCGGGCCGGTTGCGGTTTGGCGATGAACTATTGAAAAGCTGGTCGGAGTGAGAGGATTTGAACCTCCGGCCCCTGCCTCCCGAAAGCAGTGCTCTACCAGGCTGAGCTACACTCCGCCGACCGGCCGCGATATATAGGGCGCTCGCCGCCGGCGCGCAACCCGATCGCCGCCGCGCCGTCGTGGCTCAGAAGCCGCGCGCGGTCGCGAAGGCGGCGGTCTCGGCGAGCGCCCGCCGCAACGGTCCGTCCGGGAAAACAGAAAGCGCCTCGGCCGCCGCCGCGGCATACAGACGCGCGCGGGCCAGGGTCTCGGCCAGGGCGCCATGGCGTTCGAGCAGCCGCACCGCGCGTTCGAGGTCCCCCGGGTCCTGCTCGCCCTGTTCGAGGGTGCGCCGCCAGAAGCCGCGCTCCTCGGGATCGCCACGCGAAAAGGCGATCAGGATAGGCAGGGTGATCTTGCCGTCGCGAAAATCGTCGCCGACCGATTTGCCGAATTCGGTCGGGCGCGCCGCGAAATCGAGCATGTCGTCGACCAGCTGGTAGGCAATGCCGAGATTGCGGCCAAAGCTGGCGAGCGCCTCTTCCTCGCTCGCCGGCCTCTCGGCAAGGACCGCGCCGATGCGGCTGGCCGCCGCGAACAACGCCGCGGTCTTCGCCTCGATGACCTCGAGGTAAGCCGTTTCGGTCGTTGCCGTGTCGTTGGCGGTGATCAGCTGGTGCACCTCGCCCTCGGCGATGATCGCGGCGGTGCGCGACAGGATGTCGAGGATGCGCAGCGACCCGTCATCGACCATCAGCTGAAACGAGCGGGCGAACAGGAAATCGCCGACCAGCACGGCGGGCTTGTTGCCCCACACCGCGTTCGCCGTATCGCGACCGCGGCGCAGCCCGCTGGCGTCGACGACATCGTCATGCAGCAGCGTCGCGGTGTGGATAAACTCGACGGCGGCGGCGAGCGCGATGTGGCGGTCGCCGCGATAGCCGCTCAGCCGGGCGCAACCGAGGGTCAGCATCGGCCGCAATCGCTTGCCGCCAGCCGAGACGATATGCCCGGCGAGCTGCGGGATCAGCTCCACCGGGCTGTCCATTCGTTCGACGATCAGCGTGTTGACGCGGTCGAGATCGCCCTGCAGCAGCCGGAACAGCGGGTCGAGCGACGGTTGCGCGGCTTCGCGGTTGCGATCGACAACAGGCACCGGCGCCACCGGGTTCTCCCTCAGCTCGAGCGCCGCCGTCAACCGGCTGGGTGGCGAGCTTGACGCGCCCGAGGGCGAGCGAGCATAGAATGGCGGGCGGTGTCAAGAGCCGCACCGTCGCCGCTGACGCCGGAATTGGGCCGCGCGGCCGCGCATTCCCGCCGAAGGCCGACGAGGCATCATGAAGGAGCTGCTGCGCACCAACGACGTCGTCCGCCTGTCCTGGGCGCAGGCATTGTTGCGCGACGTCGGCATCGACAGCCTTGTCCTCGACCATCACACCAGCCTCGTCGAAGGCAGCATCGGCGCGATCCCGCGCCGATTGATGGTGGCGACGGGCGATCATCGCCGCGCCACCGCGCTGCTCGCCGCGGCCGAAAAGGAGTTGCGGTGACTGCGTCCGACTCCGATGGCGCGGTGACCGAGGACCGCCTGCTCGGCGGGCGCGTCCTCTTGCACCAGCCGGCCGACGGCGCGCGGGCGGCGATCGATCCGGTGTTACTCGCTGCCGCCGTCGCGGCGGAACCGCAGCAGCAGATCCTCGATGTCGGCTGCGGCGCCGGTGCCGCGATGCTGTGCCTGGCCGCCCGGGTGCCGCAATGCCGGGTGGTCGGCATGGACCGGCAACGCGATCTCGTCAGGCTCGCCGGGGACAATGTGGTCCTCAACGGCATGAGCGACCGGCTGTCGGTGATGATCGGCGATCTGTTGCAGCCGCCGCCGCGGCTCAGCCCGGGCAGTTTCGACCATGTCATGGCGAACCCGCCCTTCCTCGAACGCGGGCGGGGCACGGAAGCCCCCAACCCGGCAAAGGCTGCCGCAACAATGGAAGGCGATGCTGGGCTCGCCGATTGGGTGCGGTTTGCGCTGGCGATGGTGCGGGCCAAGGGCACCCTGACGTTGATCCACCGCGCCGATCGCCTCGATGCGCTGCTCGGCCACATCGCCGGCCGTGCCGGGGAGGTCGTGATCTTTCCGCTGTGGCCCGGCGCCGGAAAAGCGGCGGGCCGGGTGTTGCTGCGGGTGCGCAAGCAGGTCGCCGCCCCGGCGCGGCTCGCTCCCGGCCTCGTTCTGCACGAGGCCGATGGCCGCTTCACCGCCGCTGCGGAGGCGGTGTTGCGGGGAGGCGAGGGATTGGTGCTGTAATGGCGATTTCGAGCCGGCACAAAGTTGCCCCTCACCCGTCCGCGCGCGGCGGCGCGGCCACCCTCTCCCCGTGAAACGGGGCGAGGGTTCTAGTCGGTGCCGTCGCACTATGGTCTCCCTCTCCCCGCTCGCAGGGAGAGAGTAGGGGTGAGGGGCATTTAGCGTCGCTCGATGCTTCTGGTCGGGCGGCGGGGCAATCCCCATCTTGGCGTAAGATGGGACCGCGCGATCTTCTCAAGCTGCTGCCGATCGAGCGCTTTCGCCACCCGCCGCCGAGCGTCGCGGTGGTGCGTTTCGACGGCGTGATCGGACCTCGCCAATGGCGCACCGCCCTGTCATTAGCGAGCCATTCGGCGGCACTCGACCGGGCCTTCGCGCTCAAAGGGCTTAGCGCCGTCGCGCTCTTAGTCAATTCGCCAGGCGGCTCGCCGGTGCAGTCGGCGCTGTTATTCCGCCGTATCCGCCAGCTGGCTGAGGAAAAGGGCGTGCCGGTCTTCGCCTTTGCCGAGGATGTCGCCGCTTCGGGCGGCTATTGGCTGGCGCTGGCCGGCGACGAGATCTATGCCGAGGAAGCCTCGCTGCTCGGCTCGATCGGCGTGGTTACCGCCGGGTTCGGGCTGGCGCGGCTGATCGACCGGTTCGGCATCGAGCGGCGGCTCCATACCGCGGGCGAGCGCAAATCGCTGCTCGACCCGTTTCTGCCGGAGGACCCGGAGGATGTCGCGCGGCTCTCGGCGTTGCAGCAGGACATCCATCTGACCTTCAAGGAGCACGTGCGCCGCCGCCGCGCCGGCAAGATCGACGCGGCCGACGAGACATTATTCAGCGGCGAAGTGCTGACCGGCCGCATGGCGCTGGCGCGGGGGCTGATCGACGGCATCGGCGATCTGCGCTCGGTGTTGCGCGCGCGGTTCGGCGACAATGTCCGGCTGGTGCCGGTCGCACCCGAGCGGCGCCGCCGCTGGTGGCTGCCGCGGCCGCGACCGTTTGCCGAACGCGAGCCCCATGGTCCATTGGCGGGGCCGCTCGCCGATCTGATCGGCTGGCTCGAAGCGCGGGCCCTGTGGGCCCGGTTCGGCCTCTAGCTTTCTTGACCCCCTGTCCACTGTCTCATACACCTGATGGATGATTGCCGTCCCGAAGATCGTCCTGATCATTCTGCTGATCTTCGTCATGTGGTACGCGGTGCGCTGGTTCAACCGCGCGCCGCCGACGGTGATGCGCCGCCGCCCGAGCCCGTCGCCACGGCCGCAACCGGTAGTCGAGGATCTGGTCTCCTGTCGCGTCTGCGGCGCCTATGTCGCGGCCAGTGCGCACCGCTGCGGCAAGGCGGATTGCCCGCAGCCGATCTGAGGCCGGGTCCAAAGGCTGTGAGATGAGTTCCGCCATTTCAGCCACCAGCTTCCAGGCGCTGATCCTCGCCTTGCAGCGCTATTGGGCGGAGCAGGGCTGCGTCATATTGCAGCCCTACGACATCGAGGTCGGTGCCGGCACCTTTCATCCGGCGACCGCCTTGCGCGCCTTGGGCCCGGACCCCTGGCGCGCCGCCTATGTCCAGCCGTCGCGGCGGCCAACCGACGGCCGCTATGGCGAGAACCCCAACCGGCTGCAGCATTACTACCAGCTGCAAGT
>WNGF01009039.1_pt1 | contig 12346 bp, 9 predicted proteins | sample 5400641 | NCBI WGS metagenome assembly WNGF01 (sample SAMN13153371, study PRJNA577476) | soil metagenome | isolation source: 80 cm soil or saprolite under grassland replicate 2 | place: USA:California | collected 2016-06-15
TCGCCCAGCAAAAATCACTCTACGAGCGCCTCGGCGGCAAAGACGCGATCTCGGCCGTGGTCGACGACTTCGCCGGGAACGTGCTCGCCGACTCGCGCATCAACAAGAAGTTCGCCAAGAGCGATCCCGCGCGCCTGCTCGCAAATCTCAAAGATTTCGTCTGCTTCGCCACCGGCGGCCCGTGCCGGTATACCGGCCTCAGCATGAAGGAATCCCACAAGAATATGGGGAGCACGGCGGGCGAGTTCAACGCGCTGGTCGAAGACCTGGTTAAGACTCTGAACAAGTTCAACGTCCCCGCAGCGGAGCAGAAGGAACTGCTCACGGCGCTGGCCGGATTGAGGAACGACATCGTCGAAAGCGAATCGCCCCAAACAGGCGGGGATCTGCCCGCGAATTTCAAACCCGCCCCGCCGCTGGGGGAAAGGGGCGCGCCCGTCGCTTCAGCGCCCGCGGCGGCGCCGGCCCCGTCAAGATCGCTCTACGAACGCCTCGGCGGCAAAGACGCGATCTCGGCCGTGGTTGACGACTTCGCCGGGAACGTGCTCAACGACTCGCGCATCAACAAGAAGTTCGCCAAGAGCAACGCTCCACGCCTGCTCGCCAATCTCAAAGATTTCGTCTGCTTCGCCACCGGCGGCCCGTGCAAATATACCGGCCTCAGCATGAAGGAATCACACAAGAATATGGGGAGCACGGCGGGCGAGTTCAACGCGCTGGTCGAAGACCTGGTCAAGACTCTGAACAAGTTCAACGTCCCTCAGGCGGAGCAGAAAGAACGACTTCGCCGGGAACGTGCTCGGCGACTCGCGCATCAACCAGAAGTTCGCCAAGACCGACGCCCCGCGCCTGCTCGCTAACCTCAAAGATTTCATGTGCATGGCTACGGGCGGCCCGTGCAAGTACAATGGGCTAAGCATGAAAAAATCGCACGAGCACATGCGTGTGACGGGAGGCGAGTTCAACGCGCTGGTCGAAGACCTGGTTAAAACTCTCGATAAATTCAATGTCGGCAAATACGATACGTCCGCCACTGGCACTCCGCTGGGGCCATCGTTCAAACCCGCCCCGCCTCTGGGCGTCACAAAAGGCAAGAAGTCGATGAAGAACGCCAAGGATGAGTAAGGAGGAAACTCCGTCAAACTCCATTATCACGAAACAGCCACACCGGTTGTCATTTGATCGGTGTGGCTCTATTTTTTTCCGCCGCCGTATGCCATATGAAATATGGCATACGGCGGCGCGACGCCCTGAAACAATGAAAACGCGCCCTGGGTACTCATCGCTTCCAGCGTGCAGTCTCGGCGAAAGACGAATTTATAGGAATCAGACCTGGGTACGCATCGCCTCAGGTTTGGGGGCGACTGATTCCGATCAATAGGTCTCTAGCCGAGATTGCACGCTGGAAGCGATGCGTACCCAGGGATTTTCCGAGGAGGCGTTTCTTTGCAGCGAGATCTATCCGTGTATCACGAACCGATCAGCGATCTATTTGTTCCGCCTGTCGACAGGCGTGATTGGGATCGCTACCGGTTGAGCGACGAGCAGGTTCGGTTTTTCAACGAGAACGGCTATCTGGCGGGCATCCGGATTCTGGACGACGGGCAGGTCGAGAGATTGCTCGAAGAGCTGATCGATTTGATGAACCCCGATTATCCCGGGCGTCATCTCTATTACGAATTTCACTCGAACGAATCGAAAGACCCGACGAAGATACTCTTTCACGCGTTGGGCGCATGGCGCATCAAGCCCGGCTTTCACGACATTCTGTGGCATCCGGCCTTCACAGTCCCGGCTTCACAACTCCTGGGCGGCGCGGCGCGGTTCTGGCACGACCAGTTGTTCTGCAAGCCGGCCTATCATGGCGGAGTGGTAGCGTGGCATCAGGACTATTCCTACTGGACGCGCACGACGCCGCTGGCGCATCTGACGTGCTGGATAGGGCTTGACGATTCGACGCGCGAGAACGGCTGTGTGCATTACGTCCCCGGCAGCCATCTCTGGCCTGACCTGCCGATTACCGGGCTGACCGGCGACATGGAAGCCGTGCAGCGGGGGTTGGCCAATGAATTGAAAGAGAAGTTCAGCCCCGTAGCCATCGAATTGAAGAAAGGCGAATGCTCGTTCCACCACGCGCGGATGATGCACGGCTCCTACGAGAACACGACCGACCGGCCGCGCCGGGCGACGGTCATCAATGTTTTTCGCGACGGGGTGATGTCGAATTCGGATGAACCGTTGCTGGAGGGGACGCAGGTGATTCCAAAAGGGGAAAAGATGGGAGGGCGATTCTTCCCGTTGCTATTCGACCCGTCGCGAATCGCCCTCTGATTGTCTGTCGTTCCTCTATCTGCCGAGGCGGCGCGATCTGAACGAACGGGACATGGGCGCCCTCCTGCGATCCAGCGAACGAAGCGGTTTGGACGACAGGGTCAGGCCGCCGAAGCCGGGCAACACGACCCGCTCCACTTTTTGCCCGGTCAACTTTTCTATCTCAAGCATCGACAACTCGTCGACCGGCGTCAGCAGAGTCATCGCGTGGCCGGCGTTTCCGGCGCGTCCGGTTCTGCCGATGCGGTGGACGTAATCTTCCGCCGTGGCCGGGACGTCGAAGTTGATGACGTGCGTGACCAGATCGACATCAATCCCCCGCGCGGCGATGTCGGTCGCCACCAGCACGCGGCAGCGGCCGCCCTTGAAACTGCGCAACGCGGCTTCGCGTTGCGGCTGCGAGCGATCCGCATGAATGCGGTCTACCAGGCTCCCGCCCGCGGAGAGAGCGCGGGCGAGGCTCTCGGCGCCGCGCCTGGTGCGAGTGAAGACCAGAGCGCGCGAGCACTGCTCGCGTTCAAGGAGATGGAGCAACAACGTCGTCTTCGACGCGGCCGCGACCGAATAGGCCGTCTGCTTGACCGTTACCGCGGCCTTGTTGCGAGGGTCGACTTCGACGATCTGGGGCCGGCGCATGTGCTCGCGCGCGATCTGTTCGATCGGCGGAGGCATAGTCGCGGAAAAGAGCAACGTCTGCCGCTCTGACGGAAGCCGTTTGATAATGCGGCGAATCGCGGGCAAGAAGCCCATGTCGAGCATACGGTCGGCTTCGTCCAACACCAGCGTCTCCACGCGTGAAAGGTCGATGGTCCCGTTTTCCAGGTGGTCGAGCAGCCGCCCCGGCGTCGCGATGGCGATCACCACCCCGCGCCGTAACGCCGCCCGCTGTCTGTTCATACTAGCGCCCCCGACGATGGTGACCGAGGTGGCCTTCTTCTTCGCGTCGAACGTCTGTAAGCTCTCGGCGATTTGCGCGGCAAGCTCGCGCGTCGGGGCCAGAATCAAGGCGCGCAGGCCGTCGGACCGTTTGGCGGACAGCCTTTGCAACATCGGCAACAAGAACGCCGCCGTCTTGCCCGTGCCGGTGGCGGCGCAGCCGATCAAATCAGAGCCGCTCAAAATGGCGGGAATCGCCCGTTGTTGAATCGGAGTCGGCTCGGTAAATCCCAAAGATGCACATCTACTTGCGAGCGCAGTGTGCAATCCCAGCTCAGTAAAAATCATTATTTTCCTTCCGGCGGCCGCAGATCGCGATCGCGGCGCGCCTGGCTTTATTACAAAGAAAACGCCTCCGGCCGTACGTCGCACGGCCGGAGGCGTTTTGCATGATAGGGTTCTGTTTGTTGAAAAACTCATCTCAGTAGCGATTGCCGCGCCCGCCGCCAAATCCTCCTCCACCCCGTCCGCCGCGCCCGCCGCCACGTCCGCCGCCGCCGAATCCGCCGCCGCCGCCGCGACTCTCACGCGGTCTGGCTTCGTTCACGGTCAGACTGCGACCATTGATTTCGACGCCGTTGAACTGCGCGATGGCGGCTTCGCCTTCAGATTTCGAGGCCATCTCGACGAAACCGAATCCGCGCGAGCGCCCCGTATCGCGGTCCATCACGACCTGGGCCGACTCGACAGCCCCGGCCTGTGAAAAGAGTTCAAGTAAATCCTCGTCGGTCGTCTGGAACGCGAGGTTGCCAACATAGAGTTTCATGGACATTGAAATGTTCCTTTCCCCTGATGGGATGGCACGTCGCCGCGAGTTTGTAGTTCCGCCTTTAGACGGCTGGTCTTGTTTAACGTAAAGTCCCGCCGCCTAAAGGCGGAACTACAAACTCGCGGTACTGTGCCGGATGTTAAAAGAAGCTTTGGATCAGACGGGCTTCGGTGTAACGGCGCCAGCGAAAGCTCTTGATCGGACGTTCTGACGAACGGCTTCTGAAAATTCAAACTAGCCTGCTCTCGAACTATCCATAACGCCGCCGCTATACCTCAGTGGCTGGTGGCGCATCACCGTTGATGCGCGAGAGAAGGAGTAACCACAAATATAGTGCATCATCGGAACTAGGTTTGCAAGCTCAGTCAGGAAAGCTCCGGTCGCCCTTTTTCGTCCGTCGCGGCGACAAGCGGCGGGATCGCTGGGTCCAACCCGGCCTTGACATCGGTACAGTACCGCGCGCGTAAGCAATCGGGCGCCTCTGCGCGGTACTGTGCCGATTTGACCTGGCCTTCATACTTGATTGACTCTTACTTAGGCGAAGGAACTACTCCTAGATTTCATGCCTTGCCATAAATAAAGCGTTATCTCAGAGCGTTGAAGACCTCACTGTGAAGCGTCACACGGCTCGGTCGCCGTGTGACGCCTCAGCTCTTGCCCTACTGACTTCAATAAGCGCCGGCCGTCGCGCGGATCAGCTTGAAGAAGATCTCGGTGTTCTCTTGCACGCCGTAGAAGAGCTGAAAGGCTTTGCCGCCTGTGCTGTAAGCGGAGATCGGAATGTCGGCGGCGGTATGCACAGCTTGATCCCTGCCTATGGCTTGGCCGCGCAGGAAGTAGCCAGTCCCCTTGTCCGAAGCGCGATCAACCGGTATGGGCGTGTAACCTTACGAACCCGTTGCGGTCCTTGGCGAGGACACGCAGCGCGGCGTCCGTCATCTCATCGAGCATCGGTTGATCCGGCGCGCGGTAATCGTCGACGACGAATGAGGTCGAGCCGGACAGCGGCGTCCCCCGGCGCTTGGCGATCTTGTCGAGCGCCACGTTCATGTTGCCGAACCCGAACAGGCCGAGCAGCTTGTCGGGCGCGCCCACTCCCTTCAACGCCGTCGACGAATCAACATAGGCGAACCCGGCCTTCTTGAAGTCGCCGAGCAGGTCGCGGTTCGGATCGGACGCGCCCGCGACCTGCAGGTTCCACCCCATAACCAGGTCGGCGGGAAGCGCCGTGTAATCGGAGCCTGCGGCGCGGCTCGAACCGAACTGCCCCGCCGGCAGAAACCAACGGCGGCCGCCGCCCATCAACACTCTCAGGCCCGTGCCGAACCGGCGCGTGTCGCCGGGATCGCTCTCGTCCAGATACTGATCGCAAATCCCAGTGCCCGCGCCACGGTTAGCGGTGTGGACCGCGTTTGCCGCCGGCGTCGCGTCTTCGATGTCTGCGGTCGTAACGATCCCGAGCGATTTGCCACGGGTGCGGTGCAAAAATTCGGACAGGTATTCGACTCGCGGACCGAAGAACGGATTGGTCACGTGTGACGGGAAGACGCCTTCCTGATTGTTATTTTGATGGTTGCCCGTGACGTATCCGCTCATCCCCGGCGCCGAGTCGGTGATGATGCTGTTGAGCGAGTGAGTAGTGACAAGCCCCGTGCCCGGGAATTTATCCATCGCCAGGTAATCGTTCGATGTCCCATCGGTCACCCCGTATCTGACGATGCGGGCCGCCGTGCGGTGCGCAACGCCCATTCCATCACCGACCATGATGATGATGTTCTTGATCGAACGGCTGTCGTGGCGCCGAAAATCGTGGTCGAACGATTTGCCGTTCGCGTGCCTGTCTTCATCGTCAAAGAGGGTTCACGCGGAAAGATCGAGACGCATGAGGCGCCTCTCTCAGCGGCGACAGCTGCTACGGCTTCTTATACTTCAGGATCAACCCCGTCAATCCGTCGGTCTTCCCTTCGTGGCGGAAGGCGTAGCAGTCCTTCAGTTGATCCATAACTTGCTTATTGATCGCCTCATATTGAGCGTTGCCTTCGGTGAGGGCCGCGGATCGCGCCAGCCAGTCAATCAGTTCATCCATCTTCTGCAAAGCCTCATTGAGCAACGATTGTTTCTTCTCAGTCTGATAGCGCTCAGCAATTTTCATGTATTCATCGTTGACGACGTTGCGGAGCATTAGCAGAGTGCTCAGGTCATAAGGATCGAGACCGGCGGCCTTCTCAAGTTTATCCTTCGCCGCGACCTTGTCATTGTTGACGAAAAGGATGATGCCTTGCGCCTGGTAGAGGCGCGGCAGCCACGTGTTGCGGAAATTGTTCCAGTACGTGGCGTCCATCTTCTCAGGCTTCTTGTCGGCCTCCAATAACTCGACGGCCTTCGCGCCGGCCTCTGAAGCCTTTTGCAGCATGCCGGCGGGCGGCGCCTGGCTGGATTGAATCTGTTTATTAGCCTGATTTGCGCCGGCCGAAGCCAACAGGGTCAGGACGACGACGTCATCGGGCTTCCTTTCAACATACTTCGAGCCCTCGTTGAAGGCCTCATCAAACTTGTTTAAAGCGATCAGCGAGTCGATCAAGCTGGGTTTGACCAGGTCGGCCTCTTCGGACAGGTTGAAAGTCTTGGTGAAGTTTTCGACGAAGCCGATGCGCTGATTGTGATCGGTCACTTTGGCGATCTCGTCGGAGACGTAAGCGGCGACGCGCGGGCGCATCTGGCTCTTGCCGTTCTTTTTCAGATACTCGGCGGCGGCCTTCAACTTCTCTGCCACGCCGCTGGCGGCGTTGATCTTATCGATCGCCTTCTGTTCGCCCTCGGAAATTTTAGGCGCGTCGTCCTTCGACTGTTGTTTATCTTGAACCGCCGCGAACCCCGCGGGGCAAGCCAGAAAAGAGCAGACGACCATCGCCAACGCCCTTATTTTCGGAGCCAAACCTGATTTCATTTTTACCTCGTATTTGATCTGGAATTTAAAGACGATGATGTGAACGACCAGCCACACCACAGCGGCGAATTATAAAAGAGGAAACAAAAAAGGCAAAAAGGATGAAAATGAGTGAAGAGCGCGCATAAATCGGAAGCGCGCCCTGGGTACGCATCGCTTCCAGCGTGCAGTCTCGGTTTGGCGGCCCATTGCTTCTTAATGCGCCTCCTGCCGAGACTGCACGCTGGAAGCGATGCGTACCCAGGCTATCGCTTCGTCCTCTCCTTCGCCTGCTGGCGGGCCTGGCGCAGCGCGTCCAATATCGCCGCCGGAGCGGCCGCGGGTTCAGCCTGCTCCGCTTCCGGCTGCGCTTGCCGATCAGCGGACGGTTGCGACGGAACTGGTTTGGCGATTTCAATCCGCTTTTTCTTTCGCGCCCATTTCAACTTCGCCTGCCTGAAATCTCCAATACGTTCGCGCCCTCGCCTCAACTCAGGCCACAGCCGCGCAGATATCAACCCTGTGTGACGCTCCAAAACTTCGATCAATAACAACGCGGTCGCGAGCATCAACAGCCACGGCGCAAGCTCGACCAGGCGCGGCAGACGCGATAAATCTTTCCACACGCCGGAAAGCTCCACGCGCTCCTTGCCGCCCGTGGCCTGGGCCAGACGCGCTAGCGCGGCCTGCCCTTCCTCGCCGCTCACGGGCTTGAACTCCGGCGAGTAAGGCAAGGCCACCGGCGCGAGCGTCATGCGGCCCGCCCCCGGGACTTCGACCGTCGAAAGCGCGGTCTCATTTCCGCGCAGCGGGATTTCGATCTCCAGCGTGTCCGCCGAGGCCCAGCGCATCTCCGCCTTCTCGCTCGAAGGCTTCGATCCGGCGGCGCCGCGCAGCGTCGTCACTTTCGGCAGTTCGTTCGGCGACGCGGCGCCCGACTCGTCGCGCTCGGGATCCAGATGAAGCTCGATCCGCGCGACGCCGTTCTTCACGTCCTGCGTGAGAAGCATATTGCCGGGCAGGTCGCCGGAGTCTCCGGCGACCCAGCGCGCCAGGCTGGCGAAGAAATCGCCCGCGTCCTTCCAACCGGCCACCGCGCCCGCGTACTGCCCGTCGGCTTCGCCCAGATAGCACAGGACGCGCCCGGCGCCGGCTTGCCACGAGGCCACCACCGGCGCCTTGTATTCATCTGTCGTGACCGCCGCCAGGTTCGCCTCGGGTCGCAGGTAAGTGAGATTGTAACCGCCGATCGACGGCAAACCAGTGAACTGTTTCCCGGTCAATGTTACCAACCCGCCGGTGAATTGTATCGGCGTCGGCTGGTCCAGAAACATGCTGCGTGAGACGATGATCGTGTCCTGCGCGAAGAGGCGGGGCAGGTCTTCGGCTTTTTCGGTGAAGTAGATTTGCCCGTTGCCGCGTTTGGCGATGTCGCGCAGCAGACCGGCGTCGGAGTCTGTCGGTTTGCCCAATCCGATGACGCTGACACTGATGCCCGATTGCTCGCATTGTTGGAGCAATTCCCGGTACTTGCCCGGCTCTTCCGAATCGGCCGCGTCGGCGAAGAGAATGATGTGGCGCGTGCCCGATTTGGCATTGAGCATCATCTCGGCCGCAGTGGTCAACGCTTCATAGACGAAGATGCCTCCGCCCCCAGAATCGATCTTTAGGATTTTGTTTCGTACGCTCCCTGCGTCATTCACTTTCTGCAGATCGGCGATGATGTGCGAGGCGCTGTCGACCGCGACGACGCCGAATTCATCCATCGGAGTCATCATGTCGAGCACTTGCGCGGCGGCCAGGTTGGCCAGGTCCATTTTCGTGCGCCCTCCGCCGACAGGGGCGGCCATACTACCCGAACGATCCATCGCGACGACTATCGCCAACGCGAGCTTGCGATGCTCCTGCCGCAGTTCCATCGAGACGGGCAAGACCGGTTCGAGAGGCGATTGGAAATAACGGCCGGAGCCGTAAGCGCGCCTGCCGCCGGTCATCATCAATCCTGCGCCGGCTTCGCTGACCCACGAGGCGATTGACTCCATTCCGCGATCGGTGATCTTTCCGGCGGAAACGTTTTCGATCAACACGCCCGAATACTGCGCGAGCGAATCCAGCGTCCAGTCGCAATCTTCGGGCGCGGCGAGCCTGACCTTTATACCGCCCGCCGACAGCAATCGCGCGAGCCCGGAGTTCGGAGAGGACGAGACGAGGAGCAACGGTCGCGGCCCCTGCACCCCGACCAGAACCTTCGCCGAATTGTTTTCAGGAACCGGATCATCGGAGGCGCCAGCGCCGTTTTTGGAGACCCTGATCGTATAGCCTTGCGCGCCCGGCTCCCCGGCGAGGTCGCGGAAGGTCAGACGGTTCAATCCCGCGACGGCGTTCGTCTTGCCCGCCGCCAGGACCTGCCCGCCGCGCCGCAGCTCATAGGCGATCTCCTGTTGAACCGGCGACTTCACCCAGGCAGTGATCATAAACGCTTCGCCCGGCGTGACCCTGACCGGCGCGTCGATTTGAGCGACGGCCAGGTCGTTCGCCGAGGATCGCTGCAGCGAGCGGTAATCAATCGCGACGCCGCGCGCGGCGGCCTTCGACGTAGCCGTCGCCGGATCTTTGCCCGTCCAGCGCCCGTCGGAAATTACCAGAATCTTTCCGGGAGCGTTTTGCGGTATCAGCGCAAGCGCTTTGTCGATCGCTTCGGCCAGGTTCGACGCGTCGCGCCCGACCTCGTTCGTGAACCCCGCGAACGTCCCTCTCTGAGGCGGACGCTCAATCGCGGCAGATTGCCCGAACGATACAACCGCAAGGCGGTCGTCGCTCGTCATCGCGCGCCCGATCAGATCAATCGCCTCTTTCTGCGCGGCCTCGGCGCCTTGCGGCATCGAGAGGCTGCGGTCGGCGACGACGACGATGGTCCCGTTGCGGCTTGGAAGTTTAACTGCCAACCCGCAAAGCGCGAACAGAATCAGCAAGAGCAGCGCCAATCGCGCGCACCGCAGAAAACGCGACGAATGCCGCCACAGCAGCCACGCGGCGGCGAGCGGTATCGCCAGCGCAAGCCAGATTGGATGAAGGAGCGTGATCATTACCATTTGACGCATCATTTGATGCGATTTGGCGCATCATTTGATGCGTCCAGCCCGATGCCATAGAATCAGGCTGTAGTTGGGGGTCAGAATTATGGAAAAAAGCTATGTAACAAAACTTGAAGATGGCGGCTATCGCCTTACCGGCAGCCGCGTCTCTCTCGATTCGATTGTTTACGACTGGTGGAACGGTCTTTCACCAGAAAGCATCGTAGAAAACTTTCAAACACTGACGCTTGAACAGGTTTATGGAGCCATCGCTTATTACCTTGCGCATAAGGAAGAAGTAGACGCTCAAATACAACGCAACCGTGAGAAGTTTGAAGAGTTGCGTGAGCAATGGCGCGCCGCTCATCCGCGTCTATACGAAAAACTTAAAGCCGCTGTTGAAGCAGAGACCACTGCTGTGGATAACGGCCGAAGCCGAAGAGTGGGAGAATGTGCTCTCCTTTCTTCCACATTGACTTAACGCCTCAATTCCCTTCTCGCAATCAACCACGCGTGAACCGCCAGCACGCTCAACGCCAGCAGCAACAACACCCACGCCACGCTGCGATACTCCCGCTGCAGCGCCGTCGCATTCGCCCAATTGCCCCAACGCCCGGACGCGGCGCGCGTCAAATCGGACTCTTCGCGCCGAAGCGCGTTCGCGGCGAATGAATACCTTTTCTGATTCGCGCTGATTTCATAGACACCGGCGACGTCCGCTCTGACCGACACGGATTTGTCGCGCGCCGGCAATTGGCGCGTGACTCGTCGCGGGTCGATGACGCTCACTGATTCGACGCCCGATTCGACCGTCAACGCGGCGTCGCCGCCCAGGCGAAGATTCGTCTGCCGCAATCCAGGCGCGGCCTGCGCGCGCCAGTTGATCAGGTTCCAGATCAGGATCGGCCAGTTCGGCGACTCTTGCAGCGTCGAAAGATCGGGTCGCAACCGCAACCGCAATTCGTGTGTTCCCGCGCGCTCGATGTCGGTGAGCAGCGGGACGTCGCCCGCATTGACGACGGGCGTCCCGGCCAATTGCCCCGATTTGCCCCCGCCCCAAACCACGCCGCCGAGCGACAGTCCTTCGGACAAGGGGTGGGAGCGGTCAATCACGAACGGGCCGAGGAAGCTCGCGGCCTCGCTTTCGCTTATGATTCGCAGCGTCCAGGCTTCGGCGTCTTCGATCTTCGCGTCGCCGTCGTCAGTGATCACCAGCTCCGGCTTATTCGCGCTCAAAGAGGCGTTCGGCGACGATGCGACCGCCTTTTCGACCAGCGCCCGCATCGCGGCGTCGCGCACGCGCAGATCGACGCGGACGCTCCTGCTCGGTTCCGCAAGCAGCGTGACCTCGTTGTCGACTGACAGAGCGTCGTCGCTCAAACGCGCTCGCAGCGCGGGCGCCCCGGGCTTGAGCGTCAAAAGAATGCGCCGCGTCTCTCCGGCCCCGAGAGCGATTGATTGCGGATTGGGACTCTGGGATTGCGGATTGTTAGGTTCGCCAGACTCGACGCTCAGTGTCGTTGAACCGGGCGCCGATGAGAGGTTTGCGATTTCGAGTAACACGCGGTCTTCGTCATCGCGCAGTGTGCGAGCGGCGTTGACGAACGCGAAGTTCGGCTGCGACGAGCCGAATGACCACCACTGCAGCCGGCTGTCGCTCAGGTCTTGCTGAGGCGCATGATCGGTCACGACCAACGCTCGCGCGCGTGGGCCGCCGAGCTCGAACGCGAACGTAATCGCCTCTTCAATCTCGGCGACAGGCGCGCCGCATCGCCAGTTCTGCAGAAGCTTGACGGCCTGATCGACGTTATTCGCCGCTTCGCCCAGAAGCTGCGGCGATTCGCCGGCGCCGACGAATGACACAGGCTCATAGCGATCGCTCTTCAACTCACTCTCAATCGCGCGAATGGCGCGGTCACGCACGCTGCCGGCCGTGTCGCCCTTGCCGGCCCCGGCCAGCATCGAGAACGAATCGTCCAACACGATCACCAGCGGTCGCCCGCCGGCGCCCGCGCGCATCATCGGCCCCGCCGCCGCCGTTACCAACAACAGGATCGCCAGCAGTTCAAGGAAGAAAAGCAGCGGCGTTTGCAACCGATGAATCATCCGCCCGCCCTCCCACATCTGCTTCTCGTCGAGCCACAGCAACAGGCTCGACACTCGCCGCTCGCGCGATTGATTGCGCAACCAGTAGATGGCGACCAGCGCCGGCGCGGCCAGCAAAGCGATAAATGCGATTGTGAATGTGAAGACCGGCATTGTTAACAGAAATTTTAGTCTCGCATGAGCCTACCTTGAGCCTTGTCTGCT
>WNGF01008218.1_pt1 | contig 12344 bp, 9 predicted proteins | sample 5400641 | NCBI WGS metagenome assembly WNGF01 (sample SAMN13153371, study PRJNA577476) | soil metagenome | isolation source: 80 cm soil or saprolite under grassland replicate 2 | place: USA:California | collected 2016-06-15
TGCTTGCGGGGAACACACGCGACGAGGCCAAGCTGTTCCCGACGTTCCTGGCGCTGTCGCCCGCGCTCGGCGGCGTGAGCGGTCGCCTGGTGAACGACGCCACGCTCTTCTTGATACAGTTCAACTACGACCCCGACGCCGCCCCACCGACGGTGACTATCGACCAGTGGATTCCGGCGAAGTACCTTCCGGTAAACACGCCCGGGACGGGCTTCAACGCGGAAACCAATCTGCTCAACCAGATCTTCTTCATCCCGAGCCGCGACAACGTCCTGAATGCGCTGAACGCGCAGCAGGCGGAGGTCTGGTACTACCGGTTCGACTGGGACGAAGAGCCGGCGCCGTGGAACGACATCTACGGCGCCGCCCACGCGTTCGACCTGCCGTTCGTCTTCGGCAATTTTGGCCCGTCGCTGTTCTCGAATGTCGCGAACTCCACGGCCAACCGCCCGGGCCGCCTGGAGCTGTCCGACGCGATGATGAAGAGCCTGGGTGCGTTCGCGGAACGCGGCGATCCGAACGCGCCGGCTGCCCTGGGCGTCATCTGGCCGACGTGGCCGTCGACCCTCCTCTTCGACGCCACGCCGACCTCCAAGGCCATCTCGGTGCAGTAGTCAGGCCGCCGCACCTTGGCGGCGATGCGCGCCCTCCGTCGCGGGGGGCGCCTTGCCCTCATGGTCAGCATGACCGTCCCACTCTCGGTGGGTTAGAGCGAGCTCGTCATCAACGATCTGACGATCGTCGGCCAGTTCATGTACCCGAAGGACTCGCTGGCAAGGCTAATCGCGATGGCCGCGAGCGGCGTGCTCGACTTGGCCATGGTCCAGATACGCTCATTCCCCCTTGCAGAGCTTCCCGCGGCTATGGCGCATGCCGCAGGCATGCGGGGGCTTCAGGCAACCGTGCTGAGAATGTGATGCGATGAAGGCTGTCTGGTACGAACGCCAGGGACCCGCCGCAGAGGTCCTGGTCGTCGGCGAGACCGACACGCCGAACGCGGGCCCGGGCGAGGTCCACGTGAAGCTCGCGGCATCCGGTGTCAACCCGTCGGACTGCAACAGGCGGCGCGGAGCGGGCTACCCGCGTGAGTACCCGCGCGTGATCCCGAACAGCGAAGGCGCCGGCGTGGTCGACCAGGTCGGCGCCGGCGTCCCGCGTGAATGGCTCAGACGCCGCGTGTGGCTCTACAACGGCCAGCACGGCCGGGCGTTCGGGACAGAGTTCATCGCTCTCGACGCCGGCCTCGTCACGAGGCTGCCGGATTCGGTCGGGTTCGAGGCGGGCGCGACTCTCGGCGTGCCCTGCATGACCGCCCATCGGTGCGTGTTCCGCGACGGGCCCATGGAAGGGCGCACGGTGCTCGTGACCGGTGGGGCCGGCGCAGTCGGTCACTATGCGATCCAGCTCGCCACGTGGGGTGGCGCGCAGGTCGTCACCACCGTCAGCTCCGAAGCCAAAGCCGCGCATGCCAGGGCCGCCGGCGCCGACTGCGTCGTCAACTACAGAACGGAGGACGTCGCCCAGCGCGTCATGCGCTTCACGGAAGGCCGGGGCGTCGACCGGATCGTAGAGGTGGACTTCGCGGCGAACCCCGAGACAAGCCTGAAGATCCTGAAGGTCAACGGAGCCATCGCGGCGTACGCGTCGACGAGGAACCGGACGCCAGCCGTCCCCTTCTACGACCTGATGCGGCGCAACGTGGCGGTGCAGGCCTTCGTGCTCTCGACGCTCCCGGCGGAGGCCCGGCGCCAGGCGCAGCAGGACATCACCCGCTGGCTCGAGGCTGGCCCGCGGCTCCACGCGATCGCCGGCCGATTCCCGCTCAAGGACGCGGCGGGCGCACACGCGGCGGTCGAAGCCGGGACCAAGCTCGGCACGGTCGTCGTCCTCTCCCGGGCGGAGGGGTCCGTGCACTAGGCCGTTTGACCCATCCGCTTGACACGTCCCCACGTTTCCCGACACGCTACCGGCGGAGCAATCCACACGAGGAAAGGACATGCCATGGGCCATCGGCTGAGCAGGCGGAGGTTTCTCAAGGGCGCTGCAGCCGCCGGTGCGCTCACCGCCGCCCCGGCCGTGATCGTTCGCCCGGGTTGGTCGCAGACGGGCCCCATCAGGATCGGCGTCCTCGAGCCGCGGAGCGGTCCCGTGAAGTACGTCGGCGACAAGCACGTGGCGGCCCTCGGCTACGCCGTCGAGCAGGTAAATGCCGCCGGCGGCCTGCTCGGCCGCAAGCTCGAGATTGTCGTGGCGGACAGCGAGATGAAGGGCGACATCGCGACCCGCCGGGCCAACGACCTGATCTTCTCGGAGAAGGTGGATTTTCTCACCGGGCTGGGTTCGACCGTGGGCAAGGCGGCCTCGCAGATCGCGTCGCAGAACAGGAAGATCTTCTTCACTCCCACGAGCGAGGCCGTCGAGCTGACGGGCGGGGAGTTCTTCGATACGACCTTCCGCTGCACCGTCAACACCGAGATGCACAGCGCGCTGCTTGCCGTCTACTTCACGAAGCTCGCGCCCCACGCGTACGAGAAGTTCTACCTCCTCAGCGAGGACGACAACTTCGGCCGGTCCGCGACGGCCGGGTTCAGGCGGAAGTTCGCCGCGCTGAAGCGACTGGGCCAGACGATCGTGGGCGAGGAGTACCACCCGTTCCAGCGCCTGCAGGACTTCGGCCCGTACATCACGAAGGTGAGGGCCTCGGGCGCCGAGGTCGTCATCACATCGGACTGGGGCCAAGACCTCCGGCTCCTGCTGCAGCAGGGGCGGGCGCTCGGCTGGAACGTCAAGGTGGGATCGTTCTTTCTCAACGATCCATCGACCCTGCAGGCGATCGGCGCCGATGCGGTCGGGCACGTCACCGCCTCCGATTACCTCGTGACGGTGGACTCTCCCGCCAACACGGAGTTTGTCAAGAAATGGCGGGCGCGGTATCCGAATCCCCCGCTGGAGTCGAGGGTTCCGGATCTGACGATGGGCCGCTATGCCGAATGCGTGAGGTGGCTCACCAGCGTCACCAAGAAAGCGGGAACCCTCGACACGGCGCGCCTGATCAAGGAGTGGGAAGGCGCCAAGTTCGACATCGTGTGGGGCGAGGTCGAGATGCGCGCCTGCGATCACCAGATGCAGACGCCAGGGTACGTCGCGGAGGTCATGGTGCCGGAGAAGATTCCCCAGGAGATCCGCTACTTCGGAAACGAGTTTCCCTACATCGGGCGGCCCGTCAAGATCCCCAGGGACGACATCGCGCAGCCTGCGCGGGACACCGGCAACAGGCGGTGCGCGTAGATGTACGCGCTGAGCGTGTACACCACGCAGGCGCTGCACGGCGTGGTGTCGGGGATGCTCCTGTTCCTGGTCGCCTCGGGGCTCACCCTCGTCTTCGGCATGATGGGCATTCTCAACATCGCCCATGCCGGCTTCTACATGCTCGGCGCCTATCTCGCCTACAGCACCGTCCACGCGACCGGCCACTTCTGGCTGTCGCTCCTGGTCGCCCCGCTCGTGGTCGGCGCGCTCGGCGCCCTCGTGGAGCGCTACCTGCTCCGGCGCACCCACGCCTTTGGCCACGCGTACGAGCTGCTCCTGACCTTCGGTCTCTTCTTCATGATCGGGGAAGCCGTGCGCTGGATCTGGGGCAGCAACCCGCTTCAGGTGCCGGTGCCCGCCGGTCTCGCGGGCTCGATCCCGTTCCTCGGCAGCCGATACCCGGTGTACCGGCTCTTCATCCTCTGCGTCTCCGCGCTGATCTGCCTCGCCATGGCCGCGGCGCTGCTGAAGACGCGGGTCGGCATCACCATCCGGTCCGCCGTCTCCGACGGCGAGATGGTCGCGGCCCTCGGCGTCAACACGCCGCTGGTCTCCCTCGGCGTCTTCACTGTGGGCTCGGCGCTGGCCGCCGTGGCCGGGGTCATCGCCGCCCCGTTCCTCCAGGCCGACCCGTCGATGGGCGCGGTGATCCTCACCGACCTGTTCGTGGTGATCGTGATTGGCGGCTTCGGTTCGCTCCTGGGCGCGCTCCTCGCCTCGCTGATGATCGGCGAGCTGCAGTCCTTCGGCATCCTCTGGTTTCCCGAGTTCGCCCTGGTCTTCCAGTTCCTCCTGATGGCCGTCGTGCTGATCGTCCGCCCACAGGGCCTCTTCGGAGAGAAGGGATGAGCGCCCGCGCCCGGGGGCTCGCCGTCGCGGCGCTCCTCGCGCTCTACGCCCTGCCGTGGGCGCTCGACGTCGTGCGGCTCCGCATGGCGATCGAGATCCTCTACTTCGGTCTTTTTGCGGTCTCGTTCAACCTGCTCTTCGGCTACGCGGGGCTCCTCTCGTTCGGCCATGCCGCGACCTTCGGTGTCGGCGGCTACACGGTGGGGCTCGCCCTCAAGCACATCATCGGGCTGCCGCTCCTCGGGGCCCTGGGCCTCGGCGCGCTCGCTGGGGCGCTTGGCGGCGCGCTGATCGGCTTTTTCTGCGTGAGGCTGCGCGGGACCTACTTTGCGCTCCTGACCTTGGCCTTCAGCCAGTTCCTCTACGCGGTGGCGCTCAAGTGGCGCAACGTCACCCGCGGCGACGACGGCCTGACCGTGACCGTGCCCGACATCAGCCTGCCCGGCCTCGGCGTGCTCCGCATGGGCCAGCCCGCGCACTTCTACTGGCTGGCCCTCACCGTGGTGCTCATCTGCCTCTGGGCGGCCTGGCGGTTCACGCGGACGCCCCTCGGCAATGCGGTGCTGCTCATGCGGGAGAACGACGAGCGTGCCGCATTTCTCGGCTACAGCGTCATGAGCACCAAGCTCATCGTGTTCATCGCGGCGGCCACGCTGGCGGCCGTGGCCGGCGGCCTCTTCGCCTCCTTCCAGCGCCTCATCTCGCCGACGTCCCTCGACCTGCCCATCGGCACCGAGGTCGTCTTCATGGCGGTGCTCGGCGGGACGAGGAGCTTTCTCGGGCCCTTCCTCGGCGCGACCGTTTACATCCTGCTCCAGGACTGGCTTTCGCGCACGACGGACCGGTGGCCGTTCCTCCTCGGGCTGCTCTTCGTCCTCATGGTGCTCTACGCCCACACCGGTCTCACCGGCCTCCTCGGGCGGGACGGTTCGGTCCGCCGCCTGTGGACGCGCCCCCAGGGGGAGGAGACCGCGTGACGGCGCTCGAGCTGCGCGACATCCACCACGACTTCTCCGGGCTGCAGGTGCTGACGGGGATCGATCTCGAGGTCCGCGAGGGAGAGCGCCACGCCGTCATCGGGCCAAACGGCGCGGGCAAGTCCACGCTCTTCAACATCATCACCGGCCGCTACGCCCCGCGGAGCGGCCGCGTCCTCTACCGTGGCAGGGACATCACGGGCGCGGCGCCGCACCGGATCGCGCGCCTGGGCGTCGGACGATCGTTCCAGATCATCAACACCTTCCCGCGGCTGACGGTCTTCCAGAACGTGCGCAGTGCCGTGCTCTCGCGCCGGCACATGCGCCTGGATGCCTGGTCGCTGCTCGATAGGCAGACCGACGTCAGCCGCGAGGCCGAGGAGACGCTCGGCATGGTCGGGCTCCTCGACCGGCGCGATGTGCTCGCCAGTGAGCTCTCCTACGGCGACCAGCGCGAGCTGGAGATCGCGCTCACCGTGGCGACCCGCCCGGACCTCGTCATGCTGGACGAGCCGACCGCCGGGCTCAACAGTGAGGACACGCGGCGGGCCGTCGCCCTCATCCGCCAGGTGACCGAGGGCCGGACGCTCGTCATGGTCGAGCACGACATGGAGGTGGTGTTCAATCTGGCCGACCGGATCAGCGTCATCTACTATGGCCGTGTCCTCGCCACCGGGACGCCCGACGAGATCCGGACCAACGACGAGGTCAAGCGCGCCTACCTCGGGAGGAAAGCCAGTGTTGCTGGCCGTTGAGGACCTGCACGCGCACTACGGCAAGTCCCACATCCTCCACGGCGTGAGCCTCGAGGTGGACGCCGGCGAGATCGTCTGCCTCCTCGGCCGGAACGGAGTGGGTAAATCCACCACGCTCAAGAGCGTCATGGGGCTCGTGGCGCCGTCGCGGGGCAGTGTCTCGTTCAAGGGCGCCCCGATCGCCGGCATGCCGCCCTACCGGATCGCCCGGCTCGGGCTGGGCTACGTGCCGGAGGAGCGGCGGATCTTCCCCACGATCACGGTGCGAGAGAACCTCCTGATGGGCATCAAGGGCGGTTCTCGAAACGGCGGCTGGACGCCCGAGCGGGTGTACGAGTTCTTTCCCCGGCTCGAGGAGCGCGCGCACCAGCGCGCCGGAACGCTCTCGGGCGGCGAGCAACAGATGCTCACGATGGGCCGGACCCTCATGGGCAATCCTGAGCTCCTGTTGGTGGACGAGCCCACGGAGGGGCTGGCGCCCATGATCGTGGAGCAGGTGGAGCGGATCCTCGGGGCGGTCCACAAGAGCGGGACACCCATTTTGCTGGTCGAGCAGTCCATGGAGACGGCGCTCGCGCTGGCGCAGCGGGTCTATGTAATGTCCAAGGGACAGATCGTCTTCAGCGGGAGCGTGCGCGAGCTGCAGGCGAGCGAATCGGTGCGCAAGCAGTATCTCGAGGTGTAAGCCAAAGGAGGCTGACATGATCGACAAGATGAACCGCAGGCAGTTCCTCAAGGGCGCGGCGGCCGTCGGCGCCGTCGCGACGGGTCCGTTCGTCATCACGCAGCCGGGCTGGTCGCAGACGGGTCCCATCAAGATCGGCGTGCTCGAGCCGACCAGCGGCCCGGTCGCCTACATCGGCGAGGGCAACCTGGCAGCCTTCCGCTTCGGGGCCGAGCGGGTCAACGCCACGGGCGGCGTGCTCGGGCGCAAGCTCGAGATCGTGCCGGCCGACAGCGAGCTTAAGCCGGACGTGGCCACGCGACGGGCCAACGACCTCCTGCTGAGCGACAAGGTGGACTTCCTGGCGGTGAACACGGGCTCCAACATCGCCAAGGCCGTGTCCCAGGTCGCCAACCAGGCCAAGAAGGTCTTCTTCTCGACGGGCACGGAGGCCTCCGAGCTGACGGGGGAGGAGTTCTTCGACACCACGTTCCGCTGCTGTCTGAACACCGACATGCACTCGGGCGAGCTCGCGCTCTACTTCGCCAAGCTCGCGCCCCAGAAGTACACGAAGTTCTACCTCCTGAACCAAGACTACAACTTCGGCCGGGCCGCCGCCGACGGCTTCAAGAAGAAGTTCAACAAGATCAAGGCCGCAAACCAGGTCATCGTGGGCGACGAGTACCACCCGCTCCAGAAAGTCCAGGACTTCGCGCCGTACATCACAAAGATCATGGCCTCCGGGGCCGAGGTGGTGATGACCGGCGACTGGGGCCAGGATCTCAAGCTGTTCCTCCAGCAGGGCGCAGCGCTCGGCTGGAAGGTCAAGGTCGGCAACTACTTCCTGGACGACCCGTTGGTAATGCAAACGGTGGCGAAGGCTGCGCTCGGCCAGATCACCGCCGACGCCTACCTCTCCACGGTGGACACAAAGGAGAACCGCGACTTCATCAAGGCGTGGCGGGCGCGCTACCCGGACGCGCCGATCAGCTACAAGTTCCCGACGCTCACCGCCGCGCGGGTCACGAACGCGACCATGTGGGTCGGCGACGTGGTCAAGCGCGCGGGAAGCCTCGATACGGAGAAGCTCATCAAGGCATGGGAGACCAGCAAGTTCAAGACCGTGTGGGGCGCCGAGGTCGAGATGCGGGCCTGCGACCACCAGATGCTGACCCAGGGGTATGTGGCCGAGGTCATGGAGCCGGACAAGATTCCGGCAGACCTCCGCTACTTCGGTAGCGAGTTCCCATACCTCGGCAAAGCGGTTCTGCTGCCGAAGGACGAGCTGACCGTCCCGCCAAAGGAGACGGGCAACAGGCGCTGCGCCTGAGTTCTAGGGCAGGTCTTGCAATTGATACATTGCCGAGCCGAACCTATCCGGTTTGGCAGTGGCTCTCGGTTTCTGATGCTGGATTGCAAGACCTGACCCCGATCAGGGGACGGGGATCGTCTGACCGCCCACCGTCGTGTACGAGGGGCTCGAGAAAGCCTTCTTCTCGACGGGGCCTTCATACGCCGCGACCCCACCGGGGGCGTTGAAAGTATTATGGTCGAGGTCAATAAGAAGCTCTTCATGGATATAAACACGTTCCGGAAGACGGCTGATTTCGACCGCGTCAGGTCAGACGTGTCGAAAGTCTTGATCGCCGTCACCACGATGGCGCGCGATGAGCAGGCTCGCCGTAGCCGATAGGGCGCCAGCTCAGGTCCGATAAAGGGTCTTGACAGAGCCTCGAAGTTAGGCTTACCTAATCGCGCGCGGTGCCAGCCAGCCATTCAGAGGACACGGGCCTCGTGTCCTCCGCCAGCCAGCCACGACAGCGAATCCTTGCGTCGAGGGGGTCTGCCCATGGCGGCATTGACCAGGCGAGCGTTCTTGCGGGCAGTCGGAGCGACTGCCAGTTCCACGATGGCGGCCGGGGTACTGCGGGCGAGACAGGCCGAGGCCAAGCGTCCCTCTGGAAGCCTGGCGAGATTCGTCGATCCGTTGCCGGTGCCATACCGTGCCCAACCGCGCGGCGCGGTCGACGGGATGCCGTTGTTCCGGATCGCCATGCGCCAGGTCAAGCAAAAGCTCCACCGCGACCTGCGCCCAACGACAGTATGGGGCTACGACAGGCTCTACCCGGGGCCGACGTTCGACGTCCGCCTAGGCGCCCCCATCGCGGTCGAATGGAGCAATACCCTGCCCGCGGCGCATCTGTTCCCGATCGACACCACGCTGCACGGCGACGAGCCCCCGGCACCCGCCGTCCGCACCGTCGTGCACCTGCACGGCGCGAAGGTGCTGCCCGACAGCGACGGCCATCCGGAAGCCTGGTTCACCCGCGGCTTCAGCCAAACCGGCCCGTTCTTCGGACCGACCATCTATCACTATCCGAACGATCAGCCGGCGACCAGCCTCTGGTACCACGATCACGCTCTCGGCACAACGCGGCTGAACGTCTATGCCGGCCTCGCGGGGTTCTATTTCATCCGCGACGCGATCGAGGATGCCCTCGATCTTCCGCGCGGGCCCGACGAGATTCCGCTGCTGATCCAGGACCGCTCATTCAACCCGGACGGCTCCTTGCTCTACCCGGTCCAGACGCCGGGCGATCCCGATCCGCGCGTTCCCCCTGTCTGGATTCCGGAGTTCTTCGGTGACACGATCCTCGTCAATGGCATGGTGTGGCCGTACCTCGAGGTCGAGCCCCGCCGGTACCGGTTCCGCATGCTGAACGGGTCCAACGCGCGCTTCTATCACCTCACGCTCAACGAGAGCTGGCCCGACGGCTCGCCGCTGGGGCGTCCCGGCCCCGCGTTCATCCAGATCGGCACCGACGGGGGCTTCCTGCCCGCCCCCGTGCACCGCTCGCATCTCACGATCGGGCCCGCCGAACGCTTCGACGTCATCCTCGATTTCTCCGGCGCCGACGGCCGGTTCTTCGTGTTGAACAACGATGCCAAGGCCCCGTACCCGGACGGAGACGATGTCGTTCCAACGGAGGTGATGCTGTTCAAGGTCACGAAGCGGCTACGCGGACACGACGGGAGCTCAGTCCCGGCATCGCTGGCGCCCGTGCCGCTCCTGTCGCCGTCGGCTGCCGTCACGACGCGAGACCTCGTCCTGACGGAGCTCGACTCGGATGCGGGTAACCCGATCGTTGGCCTGATCAACGCGCCGTGGGAGGCCCCGGTCACGGAGACGCCCAAGGCCGGCTCCATCGAGGTCTGGCAGATCATCAACACCACGGAGGACGCGCACCCGATCCACGTCCACCTCGTGCAGTTTCAGATCCTCGACCGCCGGCCCTTCGACGTCACGCGGTTTCCGGGCGCTCTCGTGTTCACGGGTCCGGCCGTTGCACCGCCGCCGAACGAGCGTCCGGCTTCCAAGGACACCGTGAAGGCGTTCCCCGGCGAGGTGACGCGGATCATCGCGCGCTTCGACCTGCCGACGGGCACGCCCGTGGTGCGTGGCGAAAAGTTCCGTTACGTGTTCCACTGCCACATCCTCGAACACGAGGACAACGACATGATGCGGCCGTACGACGTCATCGGAGGATAACAGAACTCTCAACGCGTTGGAGATGTATAGGGCCTTATCGGACCTGAGCTGATGCTTACCAGCACGGGGCAGGGTAGGCGAGCTGGTTGTGGACCCGTGAATTGAACCGGCAAAGGCCGAGAGATCTCGCCCCGGGACTTGAAAGTCGCGTTTCAATCCCTTCACGTCTGCCATGGACCTTTAAGACCTAAGCACTGGGGTCCGCCGCCCTTGGAAGATTGAAGCATCTGCCTCATTGCGCCAGTGCCTCGGCGGGTGTGTCATGATCGCTAGTAGAATTTCCGGCCAAGTAACCGGTCCAGACCTCAAGGAAGCAAGAGGTCCGCCAGGGGGCGGGAGGATGGCTAAGGATCATTCGCTACTTTCGGGTTGATTGTCTTGCCCGGGGCCCTGCGGCAGACGAGTGCGCGGCTCGTCGGAGGGCAGTCGACACCGGAGCGCCAAAGGGGGGCGGCGGCTCCGAGCGACCCGATCATCACGCGAGTCCCCATCAGCGGACAGGAAGGAGGTTCTCCATGCAGCTCGAAGGACGAACCGCTCTCGTTACCGGAGCCTCGCGCGGCATCGGCCGGGCCATCGCGATCGCCCTGGCCGAGGAAGGCGCAGACGTGGCCGTCAACTTCATCTCGAGCGAGCGTCTGGCCCGGGAGGTCGTCGACCAGATCCGGGGCATGGGACGCCGGGCGGTCCTAGCCCAGGCCGACGTGTCCGACTATCCGGCCGCCACCCGCATGGCGGAGCAGGTGCTCGAGGAATTCGGCCACCTCGACTTCCTGGTCAATAACGCGGGGATCAACTCCGACCACACCTTCGTGAAGATGGATCTCGCCTCCTGGGGGAAAGTGCTGGCCGTGAACCTCGACGGACCCTATAACTGCACCAAGGTCCTCATCGACCAGATGATCAAGCAGAGCTGGGGGCGGGTCGTGAACATCACGTCGATCATCGGGCAGATCGGGAACTTCGGCCAGGCGAACTACGCCGCCTCCAAGGCCGGCCTCGCGGCGTTCACCAAGTCCCTGGCCAAGGAGCTGGCCGCCAAGGGCATCACGGTGAACGCCGTGGCTCCCGGCTTCACGGAGACGGAGATGGTAACCGGCATCCCAGAGAAGGTGCGGAACCGGCTCCTCGACCAGATCCCGATGAAGCGCTTCGCCAAGTCGGAGGAAGTGGCGCGGGCCTGCGTGTACCTCTGCTCGAGCGATGGCGACTACATCACGGGCGCCGAGCTCAGCATCAATGGCGGCCTCTTCATGTAACGCGCCCGTGCAGTTCGCCTCGGACCCTATGTGCGGGTCTAGCGGGTGAGTTCGGCTCGGCTTCATACCCCAGTGGGACCTTGACGCCCATAGTGGCTTTACCTGCCAAGATGTAACCTTCTGAAAACCCGCCTCATCCAACCTCCGTAACAAAACTGGCGACCCAGAAGGCTTACGCCAGGGATGGACCGGACCCTCGCTGACCTGACCGAAGTACGGCGCGGTCTCAAGGAACTACTTAGTACACCGGATCATGAATTCGTTCCGGGTTTTTAGGTCCTTGAGGCCACTTCTGATATCGTCGCTCCTCAAGGGGCGATGGGCCGAAAGATCTCGCGACCTCGGGGACCGAAACCGCAGCGCCGCATCCGACTTACCGCTCCGGAGTACAAAGAGCTCAAACGCATCACGCGCCTTCGCACTGCACGCTACGCCGAGGTGGTGCGAGCCAAGATACTCCTGCTCGCGTACGAGCATCCGGACTGGACAAACACCGCCATCGCACGGGCGGTGGGGTGTACTGACCGGACAGTGCGCAAGTGGCGCAGCCGGAGCCGGACGGGACCAGCGCTCAACGAAGCGCCGACACGTGGTATGCGGCGCTGCTGACGGGCGTGGCGCTCGGCGTGAAGGTGAGCACGGCGCCGGCCGCCCTGATCGTCCTCGCCATGATGGTGCTGCGCGCGCGCGACGGTGCCTCGACAGCGCACCGCGGGCGACATTTCATGGTCGCGACGGCCGCGATCTTCGCGGTCTCCTGGGCCGCGACGGCCGGCTACTGGTACGCGCGCAACCTCTTGGACACCGGCAACCCCCTGTACCCTGCCGCCTTCGTCTTCTGGCCGGGCACCAGGTTTCCCGAGACGACACTGCGCGAATACGCGAGCCACTACGGGCTGCGTCGGGCGCTGGCAGATGCGTCCGACGTCTATCTAAACTGGCCGGCACTGCATGCCACGCTCGGGATGCTCGGACTCGCCG
>WNGF01017854.1_pt1 | contig 12342 bp, 7 predicted proteins | sample 5400641 | NCBI WGS metagenome assembly WNGF01 (sample SAMN13153371, study PRJNA577476) | soil metagenome | isolation source: 80 cm soil or saprolite under grassland replicate 2 | place: USA:California | collected 2016-06-15
CGGTGGTCGCCGACTCATCCAAAAGGAACGTCGACCATGGACTACATCCGTCTGAGGGTGCGGCCGCCTGATGACTGACGACGCACCCATCCGCCGCATCAAACAAGGCGCCTTCCAGGGATATCTCTGCTGGGACCCCGACCGTGTCTCCGAGACCGTCAACATGGACGCCGCCTCGCCGGCCCCGTCGACGCTGCTCGCCGTCCATCACCCCGCCCGGATCCGCCGGCGGGCGGTCGGCTCGACCGACGAGGGGGAGTTGGTCAGTGAGCAGGAGGTGCTCAGGCACTTCCTCGATCGGAGCCATCACCTCATGATCCTGCCCATCCTGGGCGAGTCGGGTACGGGCAAGTCGCACCTGGTGCAATGGCTCCGTGCCCAACTCGAGGACGTACCGACCCGAAGGGTGATCTACGTGCCCAGGAGCGGCACGGGCCTGCGCGGCCTGATCGAGCTCATCCTCGACCAGATGGAGGGCTCCGATGCCGTTCGCCTCCGGCAAGACTTGGCCAGGGCGTTCTCCTCAACCGACCGCACCCTGCTCCCGGTTCAACTGCTCGATGCCATCGCCCAAGAGGTCCCGAACGTCGCCGACCAGGGGGTCCAGGGGCGGGAGTTGCGCCGGCGCCGGGGTCTCGCCACCCTGCTTCCTCCGCTCCTGCGAGACGAAGTCTTCCGGCGCTGGTTCCTCCGTCCCGGCGGCGTCGTCGAGCGTTTCGTCGACGCTGTGCTTGACGAGGGCGTCCGCCCGGTTGAGGAGCGCTCTGGATTCGCGTTCACGATGGAGGACTTCCCCGAGCCGGATCGGCTCGATGACTTCGAAAAGATCGGCGGCTATGCCGCACGGGCGTTCAGCGAGGTGTCGTCGGCGCCGGTATTCCGACAAGCGGCCGCCGCACTGGTCACCGACGCGCTCGAGCGCGCGATCCCCAGAGTGTTCGGACTCACTGGCGAGATCACGCTGGACGCGGTCTTTCGGGAGACCCGGCGCATCCTCGGGGAACGCGGGGTCGAGTTGATCCTTCTGATCGAAGACCTCACTCGTTTCCAAGGAGTCGACCGCGACCTCGTCGATGCTCTGCTCGAACCCCCATTCCAGGATGGTCGGCGCGTCCTCTGTGACCTTCGTGCCGCCGTCGCGGTGACCACCGGGTACTTCGGTCGGTTCTTAGACACGTTCGCAACTCGCGCCCAGTACGCTGGCTTCGAGTTCCTCCTCGATGCGCCCTACGGTGATCCCAGTCGAGGGTGGTCCGATGAGGACGTCGCGGATTTCGTGAGCCGCTACCTGAACGCCACCCGCGTCGGCGCTGATGAGCTCCGCAGGCAGTACGATCGGGCAGGTCAGGAGACCCGAGCCGAGAGCAGGTGGATTCCCTCCGGCTGCGACGACTGCCCCCATCGGGCCATCTGCCATGAGGCGTTCGGGGAAGTCGACGGGCGGGGGTTGTACCCGTTCAACCGGCCAGCCCTGCGCGCCACCGCAGCCTCGGTCTTCAACGCCGGGCGGTTCGATCCCCGCGGGCTCCTGGGCCGCGTGGTCCATGCGACGCTCGCCAGCCACGCTGACGACCTCCAGCAGGGCCACTTCCCGTCGCGGGCGTTCGCGATGGCGTTTCCTGATGCTCCTCCGCTTCCAGGCACGACGACGACCGCGGCCGGGCTTCATCCTGACCGGGATCGGCGGGAGGTGCTCCTGCGATTCTGGGGAGGCGCTCCGGACCGGCTCGTAGATCTCGACCCAGGCATCCACACCGCGTTCGCGCTCCGTCCGGTGGGTGTCACGGGTAAGTCGGCCACGGCAGAACCGCCCCAACCCCGGACGAGATTGGAGCGTCCGGAGCCGAAACCGTCACCCTCGCGAAGCCTCGGGGAACTCGTCGATCGATGGGCGAGTGGTCAGCCGCTTCCCCGTCACGCCACGCAGGAACTGCAGCGCCATTTGTACCGGGCGGTCGTAGAAGCAGTCCCATGGGCAGCGCTCGGCGTCCGACCGAACCATCCATACCTCGTCGAGTCCGCCAGAGCACGGATCTTCCGCCAGCACTCAGTGCACATCGAGGACGCGCTCGGCACCGAGCGCGCCGCAACAGCCGTGACCGTCACGTTGACCCGAGACCAGCGCGACCTCCTCCACTTCCTGGCCAGAGCCCAGGAACTGGGAGCAGCGACGGCGCTAGGCGGACACGGTTATGCCGTCCTGCGGTCCTTCGTCGACCAATTGGCAGCCCGCGTGGCGGCGGCCATCGCCGAGGAGGTGGATCCCGAGTCACCCCAGAGCAAAGTGGGCATGCTCGCCGACCGACTCGCGATCGGCGCACTAGCCCTTGGGGTCGCCAGCGCGTGCAGCCAACCGCTCGAGCTGGCCCGGTCGGTGCTCGACGATCCCGCCGACCGGCGCCGCGCGACCTCCGCGACGCGATGGTCGGACTTCGTCAACGAACTGGTGGATGAGAGACCGGACGCGCAGGCGCACCTTGTCGATCTGGCCAGCACCCGCCAGGGAGCAACCGGACAGCCGAGCGCCTACCGGATCGGAAGGGTCGCCCGCAGCCTCCGCAAGCTCGTCATAGGGTGGGACCCGCGGGCCGCGCGCGAGCTTCCTGACGGACTCCACACGCGACTTGGCAGGATCTCGCAGCGGGACCTGAAGGTGGTCGCCGACGACGAGATCAGGCGACTGACCGAGCTTGCGGGGGCGTTGCATCTCCTGCTCGGTGACCAGACGCTCACGCGCGACGAATTTGTGCAGACCCTGTCCGCCGCCGTCGACGACGCAGAGGGTGTGGGCTGCCTGCCGGGAAATCCGATGGAGTCCCGACGGCTGGTCGAGTGGCTATCCCGCGTCCCCGTGGAGGAGTGGCGGACGCTGGCTGACCGCCTCCCACGGCCCGACACCGACACGGGAGACCGGCTCGCGAGGATCGCCGAGATCCACAAGCTCGACCCCCAGCGTGGGCTTGCCGCGCTTGAGCAACTGGATGACGTGCTCCGGACGGCCGAGGACACGATGCGCCACCGGCTGGACCAGTTGGGACACGGTGGTTCAGAGAGCCCGCTCGATCTGACGATGAATGCGGCCCGCCGGCTTGCAACCTCGCTCGGCCCGGAGGAGGCCTCGTGATTCTCCGACGAGCTCGCTGGATTCGCGACTCCGCCGCCTCCCTCCGGGAGCGGAAGCGGCAAGACTACAGCCGCCAGGTCTGGACCGCTCATGCCAAAGCACTCGATGAGTGTGCAGTCAGCATCGACCGGCCGAGAGCCGCCCTGGAATGGCTTCACGTCGAACGGCGTGAACAGGTCGCGGTGGAGAGTCCCGCCGTCGCCGCAGCTCGGTCCACCGTCCGGTTGCTCCTTGAACGTCTCGAACGGGATCCCAATGGCGTACTCGCTGGAGAACTGCTCGGCGATGCAGAGGAGCACGCCAAGCGTGCTGCCGACGACCTTGAGACGCGTGCGACCGACGGCTGGTCGGCCCATGTTGATCGGCTTCCACCTCCCGACGCCGAGTTGTACGCAGGGCTCCAGGGACAGGGGGCGTTCGCGAACCTCGTGGAGCAGGCCGAGCGGCAAGATCGGCAGTACGAGCAGCTCCGCAAGCGGAAATACCTCGATAGCGAGGAACTCCGGCGAGGGTTCGTTCGGCTGCTGAGCGAGCGCGACGAGACTCGAAGGCGACTGCCCGACATCCACGACGAGGAGATCCGGGCGTTCGTCACTGCGGCTGCTGCTCAAGGTGCGCCGCTCGCCGCCCTCACCCCAACCGTGCTGCAGTGGATCGAGTCGAACCGGTTGGCCGACGGTTACGTCGTGCGTCGGCGGCCGGTCGGACGGTGAAGCGAGAAGAAACGAGGCGAAGGTGACCGACACGGTGGAGGCCTTCCACACAGACCTCGACGCCCTTGATCGCCTCGAGGACTCTGAGTTGGCGCTCTTATCCTGGGGGATCGTCGATGGCGGCTATGACGAGTACGAATTACTCGACCTGCTCGATCGGATAGCCGAACAGACCGGCGACTCCCGAACGGCGGAGGACATCCGCAACAGCCTCCAAGACCGGGTGCTGCTGACCAAGGTCAACCTCCCGAGCGGTCCAGTCTGGCGGACCCGGATGGCTGAGACGGTCCGACTCCTCATCAGACTCCGCCAACTCTTCCCCCGCCACCTCACAACCAGAACCTGGCGGACGGCACCCAATCTCGTCTCGGACTTCCGGCTCGTCGCTCGGCCGCGTCGCTTCCCACGGCGGGACGTACCCGCACTCGAACTTATCGCCGCCGTGCAGCAGCTCCGCAGTCACGACCAGGTCGTCGCGGCATTGGGAGCGCTGGCCGCGTCCGATGCTGGCGACCTCCGCTTCGCTCCCTTCCAGGTCCGGTCCGCGACCGCGATCCTAAGCGCCCACGGCCTGCGGGAGCCAACTGCCACCCTCGTCGCGGCCGGGACCGGGTCGGGCAAGACCAAAGCCTTCTATCTACCTGCGCTCGCCGAACTTGCAACACTGGCCGACAGCGCAGGGTGGACCAAGCTCGTGGCTGTGTACCCCCGAAACGAACTGCTCAAGGACCAGTTGCAAACGGCGCTGGCAGAACTCCGAAACCTCCACCGCCGTACCGGCATTCAACTCACGATCGGCGCCTTCTACGGCGACACCCCCCTGCACGCCAACGAGCCTGACCGCTCCTGGCAGCAGTCAGGCGAGGAAGGTTACGTCTGTCCGTTCCTGAAATGCCCGACATGCAGTTCGGAGCTCCTGTGGTTCTCCCACCGCGGTAATGGGGCACTCCGGTGCTCCAACTGTGCGGACCAGGTACTGCCCAACGAGTTGCTCGTCTCCCGCTACCAGATGCAGCAGAGGCCTCCGGATGTCCTGCTCACCACCACCGAGACGCTGAACCGGCAACTCGCCAGCGACTACAGCCGACACGTCTTTGGGGTCGGCGTTCCCCCATCGCAACGACCGCGGTTTCTGTTGCTGGACGAGGTGCACACCTACAGCGGGCTCACCGGCGCCCAGGCTGCGATCCTGCTGCGCCGCTGGCGACACGCCGTCGGCGGCCATGTCCACACCGTCGGACTCTCAGCCACCGTCGTCGACGGCGCGACCTTCCTCGCCGACCTTGTCGGTGTCCCCGCCGCCAACGTCACCGTCGTCGAACCCGCCGAGGACGAACTGGACGAGGAAGGCAAGGAATACCTCATCGCGCTTCGCGGCGATCCGGCGTCGGGGACCGCGCTGTTGTCCACCAGCATTCAGGCGGCCATGCTCCTGCGGCGAACTTTGGACACGACCCGGAAACCCGTGTCGGACGGTACGACCGGGACAAAGCTCTTCGTCTTCACCGACGACCTCGACGTCACGAACCGACTCCTGCACTTTCTTCGAAACGCAGAAGGCCAAAACGACCGGGGAAGACCGGACGCGCGCTCCCCGAACGGGTCGCTCGCCAATCTCCGGAACGAGTTGTATCCAGATCACGCCCTTCGCCTTGAGGACGGGCAGGCCTGGGACCTCTGCCGTGCCGTCGGACATCGCCTCACACCCGCCAAAGCCCTCCAGATCGCCCGCACCAGCAGCCAGGACCCCGGCCTCGAACGATCAGCCGACATCGTGGTTACGACCGCCTCTCTCGAGGTCGGGCTCGACGACGACACGGTCGGCGCGATCCTGCAGCACAAGGCGCCACGGGACGCCGCGCAGTTCATCCAACGTCGCGGCCGAGCCGGTCGGACACGACGGATGCGACCCTGGACCTCGGTCGTGTTGTCCGACTACGGCCGGGACCGACTCGCGTTCCAGGCGTGGGACGCGCTTTTCGATCCGCAATTGCGTCCAGCACGGCTGCCGATCGGCAATCGTTATGTGCTGCGCATCCAGGCCACCTATGCCCTACTGGACTGGCTGGCCGCTCGCCTTCGGGAGACCGGGGCCAAGAAGGGCTACGTCTGGCAGGAGGTCCGAGGCCCTGATCCCAAGTATCAGGACCGACGACATCGGGTGGAGCGAGAGTTACGGGAACTGCTCGATCAGCCTACGCGTCGAGGGGAACTTGCACACTTCGTCGCCGACACACTCGCCGTGTCCCGCACTGAGGTCGACCACCTGCTCTGGGATCCACCGCGGGCCGTGCTTGCGACGGTCGTTCCCACGCTCCTCCGACGGATCGAGTCGGGGTGGCAGCGAAGCGCGCCCGGCGCCGGCCGTGAGGACCTGACAGCCGACACCCCGCTCCCGGACTTCCTGCCAAGCGCGCTGTTTCAGGATCTGCTACTCCCCGAGGTGGAGGTGACGCCCTCCACGTCGGGACAGTCCGCAGGTGAGCCCGAGCGGATGGGCGTGCAACAGGCGCTCCGGGAGTTCGCGCCAGGGCGTGTCACCCACCGGTTCGCGGTCGGGCACGCCCTTGACCGCCTATGGATCCCGGCCGGATCGGACGTCTACGGCGGCGACGTCCACATCCGCGACTTCGTCCGCGCGGATCCACTGGTGGAGATCGGCTTTGATGACATGGACAACGAACGCCTCCGGGTTCTGCGTCCGTGGAAACTCCTCCCGACCAACCCAGACCGTTCGATCGCCAACTCGTCGAACGCCCAGCCGATCTGGCGGACGACGATCGAGCCTCTCGGCCGGACCATCGCGCGTACCGCCCCAACCAGTGGGGGCTGGGATGCGGTGCTCCCCGAACTCCGCTTCCACCTGCATCAGGCCGGCGGTCGACTGGTAGTGCACCGGGTCGCCCTCGGGTCTGAGGCGACCGTCACGGTGAGCGGTGACTCGCGCATCCTGACGACCCGGTTTGTTGACGACGAAGGGCCTGTCGGCCTTGGCTTCCGACTGGATGTCGACGGCTTCTCGATCACGGTCGGTGATCCCGGGAACTGGGCGGAAGTGTTCGGCCGCGATCCCGTCCGCGCCCGCGGACTCCGCGCTGATTGGTTCCAGGAACGACTCCGACGGCACGTCGCGCTGCGGTCGTCAACCTCAATCTTCAAACGCGACTGGCTCTCGGAACTCACCCTGGCTGCGATCGCCGAGGAGGCCGTCACCTCCGGTCTCGATCTCGAAGGCGCCGTCGAGCGCTTGGAGAACCAGAAGCTAGGTGATGTCCTCGACCGGGTGCTAACTGTGGTGTTCCAGTCGGTGGACCCAACACAGGTCACTGGCGCCGAGGCCGCCGAAGATGACGTCAACGTCACCAAGCTCCACCAGGATCTTGTCGCTCTGGCGAACGAACCAGGCACCGTGACAGCGGTGGTCGAGGACCTCATCGTCGATCCAGGACGTTGGCGCGACGGGCAGGCGATCGTCCGGATCTCCGAGCACCGGCCAGGAGGCGTCGGCGTCGTTGAAGGCATCTTCAACCGCTACCAGGAGGACCCTCGCCGCTTCTGGCGACTGGCATCAGGTGTAGTGGACGCCTCCGAGCACGAAATCGTCGACAGCGAACTATCGCGCATCGTCCAACTGGCGGCGACCGACGACAACGTCGTCGCGGCGACTGCCCACGTGCGAGACGCTCGAACTCAGACTGAACGCACCGCAGCATGGCGTGGTCTGATCCGGGAACTCGACGAGCATGGCGCTACCACGACCCACGCGGTCCGGGTCGCCCTATCCTCCCGGCTCCTGCGACCAGCAACGTCCAAGGCAACAGACCAACTCCTACACGGACTCCTGCAGCGTTGGACCAGCATTGAGGAGTCGCTCGGGCTCGAACTCGACGCCCGGGTCTTTGCCCACCTCGCCTCCGAGGACACCACCCTCGATGCCAGCCTGGAATTGACGATACCTACACAATCGGCCGATCGGACGTGGCGCTTCAACGCGATTCTGAGCCTGCTGTGGCCGAGGGGAAGCGTGCTGCGGTCCCGACCACTCGAGCTCTGGCAGCCCTATTGTCAGCTTGCAGCCCCCGAGCGCACGCTCCTTGCAGAACGACTGACCCCGGGTGTCGCCTGGGTCGATCTCCGAAGCACCGGCGGTGCGCCACTGGAGGCCGTCACCCGCTCGCTCGAGGCACATGGAGCCGCTATCGTCGCCGGCCCAAATCGGGACCCTGCGCTGCGCCGTCAACTCCTGCAGGCTTTGGTCGAACCCGTGGATGTCGGGGTGCTCGAACTGCACCCGCGAATCGTCGGCGTCCGCAGAACCCCGACGGGACCCGCTATCGAACTTGAGATCCCGGAGGTCTTTGAATGAGCCGCCGGGTGATCCGCAAGTCGTCCCGCTATTGTGATCTGCAGGCTGCCGACCTGCTGCAGAGCCTGTTCGCGGTGGAGTTCATCTGTCCAAGTCGAGTGCTCTGGCTCGTGTCCGCGTGGGTCAGCGACGTGCTGGTCTTGGACAACAGCGCCGGAGGATTCGTGGGGATTGATCCGGCCTGGGATGCGCGCCAGATGCGCCTGAGCGAGGTTCTTGTTGCTCTCGCGGCGCGGGGCACCCAGATCGTCGTCGCCACGAACACCGACGACCACAACCGGGCATTCTTCGAGCGACTCCATTCCACATCCCTGCAGTTCGGAGTAGGCGACCTGGTGCAGGTTGGCCTGCATCCTGACTTGCATGCCAAGGGGTTACTCGGGGACGACTACCACCTCCACGGGTCGATGAACTTCACCCACAACGGTCTCCGGATCCTCACCGAAGAACTGGTGCTGGACCTGGACCCCGACCACGTGCAGCGAACAAGGCTCGACTATCTTGAGTGGTTCGGACCTGCCAGAACGGACCGCGCATGACCATTACCGAGTTCTTCAGCCCACCCAACCGCATGAAACCCGACGCCGAGGACTCTAACGGCAGGCTGGCGCTCCGAGCAGTCGCCGAACCCGATGGCATCGTCGTGCTGCCGTGGGACGACGGTCGCCGTGGGACCCGCTGGTACGTGCTGATCCGCCAAGAGCAGATCGAACAGGCCCGCGAGGAAATCGTCGCGCACGCGGGGATCACCTACACCGACTACCGCGGGCAGCCGACCCCACCGGAACCAGGAGATCCGGGCGACGAGGCGGCCGCCCAAGTGCAGGGCCCCCGGGCGATGATCCGGCTCGACCTCATCGAGACGGGAGCCCGGCAGAAAGTCGGCCGCTCGCTCGGGCGCTTCCTCGACCTCTGGGGTGTCCGTCCACCGCCCTCGGCACCGCCGGTCCGTGCCGCCGCGGAGATCCTCCGCGACTACCGACTCGCGCTCGCCGCAGGTCGGCGTCACGACGCCGAGGCTGCGCTCACCGAACTACGTGCTTCCGGCGGCCTGGAGATCATCAACCTCCGCTTCCTCGACCTTGAGATTGTCAGCAGGTTCGACGGTCCGCAGGCGGTTCTCAATCATCCTGCGCTCCCAGCACTCCTGCAGGTCCGAAGACCAGGTCGAGTCACCGATCTCATCGCTCAGGCCATTGACCAAGCGAGCCTGCGGCCCGATGACACCGCGACACCCCAGCTGCTCCGTCAGCGCTTCGACCGGCTCGATCTGCCGTTGCAGGATCTCGTCACAACCCCGGGCGAATGCCGCTCAGCGTCAGGCGCGTTGCTTCTCGCGCTTCGGGTCGCAGTGGCAGGCGGAGATGTCGGCGCTCTGGTCGAACAAGTCACCAGGGTAGTGGAACTCGACCGCAACACTTTCTCGCTCCTCCAGGCCCTCTCCCAATCGCCAGTCACCCCGCCGACTGGACAACCTGTGACGGCCACTTCCGCCTCGCTGGGTGAACTTCTTATGCGCGGCGAATACGACCGAGTCCTCCAACTGGTCGTGGACACACCTCAGACGACTGAGACAGTCGATGCGGCGCTCCGAGCCGCCCAGTGGCTCGATAGCATCGAGGCCGGGCGGATCGCGCTCGAGGTCCTCGAGGATGCCCCGTCCGAGGTCCGGGACTCCTTCGTCGGGAACCGGCTCAGGGCCCCGATGGTCGAAGCACTCCGCGAACTCGTGCAAGCAGAGGCCCCCCGCCCCGAGGTGAGGAACTGGAACGAGTTCTTCGAGAATCTCTGGAGCAATCCCGACTGGATGGATGCCGTCGACACAGCAGCACACGGGGCGGTCGAATGGCCAGTCCACCCAATTCTCAGCGACCGCGACGCCATCACCGCCCTAGCAGGACACGTCAGCCGTGGGGTAACTGCGGGCGTGGTGGCGTTCAGTCGTGTGGTCCCACACCTGATCGACTGGCTCGATCGCGTCCCGGACGACGCACGGCCAGCGATCGTCGACGTCGAAGAGGCGCTGATCGCCCACCTCGCCCTTGAAGACCAGACCCGTGCCGGGCTCGACCTACTCGGTAGCTTCGCCGGAGATGTGATCGCCGCGGGACTCGACGCCGCGCACTACGGGTTCGTGCTCGATAACCTTGAGGAACGCTGGCAGGTCGCCCGGTCTCCGGCAGCAATCACGTGGGCCGTCGACCTCATCGAGGTGGTCATCGACCATCCCTGCCCCGACCGGGTGAGGCGCACGGCGTTCGTCGCCACGCTTCTCCAGACATCGGCGGAGTTCGTCTCTCGCATCTCGCCCGACATGCGCGACCTGATGGAGCAGTTGGCCGCAGAACTCAACCTGGAGCATCTGCTCCCCACCATCCGCGAAGAAGTTGAGATCCGCGATGTACCCACACGGAAAGTCCGAGGGATCGTGATCGGCCTCTACTCCCTGACAGAATCCGCGCTGCAGCGCGCCCACGACCACGTGACCAGACGCTGGCCCGGCATTGAGGTCGTCACCCGCGCCGACCACGTGGCGTCCGCCGAACTGATGAACCTCGCTCGGACCGCTGATCTCATGGTGGTCGCGACCCGCTCCGCGAAGCACGCAGCGACTGGATTCATCAGCGACCACCGCCCGCCTCGCCTGCCAACGCGGTACGCCCGTGGCAAGGGATCGGCGAGCCTGGTGCAGGAGGTGGAGGAGTGGCTGGCCGCCTTCTAGCGGGCACTGCGGGCAGGATGGAGCGGAGTGACCTGCCGCAATCCCTGAGCACTGGACCAACAACCGGGGTCCGGTCAGTACCTCTCGTCTTTCTGGTCCTCCTCAGCCTTGGCGGAGCGCTTGAGCGTCTAATGGCGAGCCATCTCAACTCCCTCAAGGGGATGTAGCCCCATTCGAAGGGAGTGGAACAGTGGAACGACGTCTTGAATTTAGTAGCTGATGGTTCGGGGGAACCCTAGGTCTCGGTCCGCTCATATACGAACGGCCCGCCACCTGCGACGTCCGCTGTCGTCACGCGGCCGTCATCTGCCAACTCGACCAGGAGCAGCAGCTGTGCCAGGTAGTGGCTCAGGGACTCGTACCACACGCTGCTTTCAGTAGACCCCGAGACTGTCGAGGTCACGCCATCCCAGACTGTCAAGACAGTGGCGAAGCGCCTGCCGCTGATTTCGTACGCTGGGCTGGGTTCCGCGCCGCGCAACGACACCTCTTTGAACACAGGCCGGATGGCCGGCGGCCACCAGTCGCCCTCGCCGACGACGTCGACGGATCCCAGTGCCTCCTGGACCGCCGCACGTAGCTCGTCAGACGCCAGAAGCCGGCTTGCCGTCGGCCCGTCGCCAGCGCGAGTGGCGAGTGCATCGAGCAGGCCAGCTATCGAGGCGAGGTAGTGAAACGACGCGGTCGCTGCGAGCGCATCGACTTCCCGCTGTAGCGCAGGCAGCAGCTCATCGTGACCGAAGTCCTTCCGGTTGTCTGTGACGAAGTAGGTCACACTATTCGCCGGCTGGCGCCGGTGGGTCTCAAGGACGGTCAGCCAGATCAGCGCGTCGCGCGCGCTGATGCCGCTGCCCTTCGGGCCCGACCGCGTCGGAGCCCTGCGGTGCGCCTCTCGGCGCAGAGCCTCGTCTGCCGCACCGGGTGGCGCGTCGAGAGTGGTGAACGACCGCATCAGATCGGCCCGCCACTGCTCGACGCGCTTGCTGAGGTCAGGGTGGTCGATGCGGTACTGGGGGAAGAACCTGGCGAGGGCCTTTTCCGCCGCCTTCGCCTTGTCCCACTCGTTGCGGAGTTCACGGTCGAACTCGGCGACGCTCTCTTCAACAACGATCGCCGGCAGCGCCAGGTCGTGGCCCGTCTTCTTGGCGATCGCTCGGACCAGCGCGAACGTGGGGCCGGCAAGGGATCCGTGGCGCGGAAGAACGTTGGTGTCGAGGATGATCAACGTGGGCGCTCCGGCGTACACGGTCCGATGTGAACCAACTCTCAGGAACTACCTGAGGCTGTGCCTACATGCCAAGCGATATCAGCATACGAAGTGGGAGCCCGTGGTGCGCCAACGCCTTGTTCATCGTGTCGATCGTCGTGGGGTTCCAGGCCGGGGCTGTCGTGGCCAAGATGACCTCGTCAGCGGTGA
>WNGF01008220.1_pt1 | contig 12340 bp, 11 predicted proteins | sample 5400641 | NCBI WGS metagenome assembly WNGF01 (sample SAMN13153371, study PRJNA577476) | soil metagenome | isolation source: 80 cm soil or saprolite under grassland replicate 2 | place: USA:California | collected 2016-06-15
CCCACGGCGCAAAGCCGACGCCGCGAATCTGACCCCCGCCCCGGTGCGCGGTGAAGCTGTTGATCAGTGCTGCGATCGCTTCGCCCGGAAGTGGGCGGCTGAAGAACTCGGACTTCGTAGAGCGATATCCCTGCCGGAGCACCTCTCCATGCGGCGTCTGCTCGATCTGGTCGTACGCGACGCTGAGCTCGGCTTGGTAGAGGCACGTCTCGCCGTAGGAGAGCTCGCGGCGGTCCTCGAACACCGGGTCGGAGCCAACGCGCGCGGTCAGTTCCGCCAGCAGCTCCGAGGCGTCGCGCTCGCTGCCGCCGACGGCCCCATACATGTCCACCGTCGGCTCGCTAGCCGGATCGTCGTTCGCGGTCAACACCAGATCGGCGCTCAGCTCGTCTGGACCCTGCGGCGCCCACCGCTGCCACGCCTCGATCACCGCGGGCGCACGCGCAAACGCCCAGACGAAGTGGAAGTTCGTCATTCTGGGCGCCGGCAGCGGCCGGAACGTGAACGAGGTCACGACGCCGAAGTTGCCTGCTCCGGCCCCGCGCAGCGCCCAAAACAGGTCGGTGTCGTGATCCTCGTCGCAGTCGACCACACGCCCATCAGACAGGACCACCTGCGCCGCGAGCAGTTGGTCGAGCGTCAGTCCGTGCGCGCGCCCGAGGATGCCGAGCCCACCACCGAGCGTGAGCCCGGCGATTCCCACGGAGGGACAGGTGCCGGTCGGGATCGCCAGCTCGTGCTGGAACAGCTGCCTGCAGAGGTCACCCGAGCGCACGCCGGCACCGACCCGCACCAATCCGTCAGCGACGACGACCGAGCGCAGCGGGGTCACGTCGATGACGATCCCGCGCGTCGACGAGTGCCCGGCCAGGCAATGGCCGCCGCTCCGCGTTGCCGTGTCGGCACCGTAGCGGCGAGCGAACGCGACGACCTCGGCGACGTCCTCGGGAGCCGCGCAGCGCACGACCGCCTCCGGCTCGATCTCGTCGAAGCGAGCGATGAACGGCTTGCGCACCCACTCGTACGCCTCCGATCCGGGCAGTACGACATCGCCCGAGATCCCCCGCTCCAGTCCGCTCCAGTCGGGCTTCGAGAGCGCCACCGCGCCGCCCCTCACGTCCGATCGCGGCCGCGATCAGACTTGCTGAAGGACGAGCCTGTTCCCGTCAGGGTCGCGGACCACCGCCTCCTTCCCCCACGGCTGATCCTGCAGGGGCCGATCGAACTCCACCCCCCGCGCCACGAGCTCCTCACAATCCTTCTCGAGGTCAGCCGAGCCAAGCACAAGCCCCTGCAGCGACCCGGGGGGCATCGTCTCGAACCACGTCACCAGCGTCAGCGACGTCGCTCCTCCCTTCGGGGTCACCTGTACCCACCGGATCCCCGGAATCGAGTCATCTTCGCGACTGAGCTCGAACCCCAATTTCTCGACGTAGAACTCCTTCGCCCGCTCCTGATCCGACACCGGAACGGAAACCACCCTCACCTCTTGAATTGCCATCCCAACCTCACTCGTCGTCGGCTTACACCCATACATCGATCCTCGTCACGCTATCGAGCCTCTAGCGCTCGGGCCTGCCCCCAAGCTCGGTCGTCTTGCCTCAAGCTAGAGCGCAAATGTCGCTTGAGGAGGGTTAGCGTGCGTATCCGGCAACTCGCCACCTGAGATCGCAGTCTTGGATAAGGCTTACTGACCCCTTCTCTGAGCGAAAAGGGGTCACCGGACCGCACCGCGTTGCTGAAGCTGTGGCTACTCACAACGCTGAACCCATGCCGATGAGCGGACGGCAGGGCACTGGGGCCCTTTACCACCACCTTTAAGCGAGCTCGGCTTGGAGGATTTCGCCGACACGACGGCGGGTGCCGATGCGGCCTGCTATGGCGGTGAGTGCGGCGATCACGAGCGCGCTGCCCAGCACGACGGCGAGCAGTTGCCAGAGCGGCGGAATGGTGACAGGATCGTCGTCGACAGCCTCGGCCAGTGCGATTCCAGCAGGGAGGCCGAGGATGGCGCCGGCGAGCGCGGGGAGCACCCGTGCCGCGGACAGTCCTGCGCTGACGTGATCGACAATAACGAACCAGCCGTCGCATAGCAGCGGCCACGCCACGGCGGAGACGCTGTCGTCTGGTCGGCGGCGCGCCCTCTTGTCGACGGTCGGCCGCAAGCTTGGGATCACGCGCGAGGATGCACGGCAGCTCGAACGTGAGGCGCTGGCGAAACTGGAGCGCGCGCTCGCGACCGCGATCCTCGGTGAGAGCGACCGGAGGTCGGCGGAAGTCGCGCGCACCGCGTAACGCTGCCGAGGGCGTAGCGGCAATACTCGCGCGAGCAATCGATGGCAAACGCACTGATGATCGGCGGTGTCTTCCTGCTTGCGCGCGATCCACGCGCGCTGGCCGAGTGGTACCGGCGCCATCTCGGTTGGGAACTCGCTTACCTCGACAACGAGCGCGCCTACTACATCGAGCTGTACTACCGCGAGCTCGGTCATCCCGAGCAACGCCAGAACCTCGTGTTCGCGATCATGCCCGGCGATCCGGGCGAGCCTGGCCAGGGTCACGTGATCAACTATCGGGTCGACGACGTCGACGCAATCGTCGCTCGCCTGCACGAGCACGGCGTGGAGACGTCGGCGGTGACCGTCGGAGCAGACGCGGAAGGGCAAGGCAAGTTTGTCCGCCTCCTCGATCCTGAAGGTCACCGCATCGAGCTCTGGCAGCACCTGGGCGGCTAGACAGCGCGTGGAGCAACCATTGATCACGAGGGATCGGCCGCTCGCTCAACAACAACAACCCCAGATTGCCGACCAGCGCCGACCCTCGGCTCCCACCGATCCCGTGGGGTGCGGAAACTCGATCAGGCGGCGAGTTCGTATTCGTGGATGAGGGCGCCGAGGAGGTCGCGTCGGTGTACGCCGGTCATTGGCGGCGGCGGGTCGCCATTACCACGCGCCGCCGCGGCGGCGGTCGGGTCTGGTGGCTGGAGGTCGAGTGCGCGGTGTGGCCTCCCGCGGTTGTAGTGCGCACGTAGACGCGGAGCACGTGCTCGAGCTGGCGGCGGCCTACGATCAGGAGCCGGTCGAGGCATTCGCGACGGACGCTGCCGACCCAACGCTCGACGTGCGCGTTCGCGTTCGGCGCTCGGACCGGTGTTCGGACGATCCGGATGCCTTCGCCGGTGAACACCGCATCGAATGCTGCGGCGAACTTGCTGTCTCGGTCGTGGAGGAGGAAGCGCGCCTGGCGGCCGCGATCGTCGAGGTCGATGAGCAGGTTGCGGGCTTGCTGCAGCATCCAGGTCGTGTCCGGGTTGCTGGTGCAGGCGAGGTATTCGATCCGGCGGCTGCCGATCGAGAGGAAGACGAGCACGTAGATGCGCCGAAGCCAGACGGTGTCGACGGTCAGGAAGTCGCAGGCGAGGATCGATTCGCCCTGCTGGCGCAGGAAGCTGCGCCAGCTCTGCCGGTCGCGCTGCGGTGCCGGCGGAACGCCGGCTTCGGTGAGCACGCTCCGCACCAGCGTCGCCGAGACGTCGATGTCGAGCTTGCGCAGCTCGCCGACAATCCGCACGTAGCCCCAGCTTGCGTTCTCGCGCGCCAGCCGCACGATCAGGTCGCGCACCTCGCGTTCGACCGGCGGCCGGCCCGGCCGCCGGTGCGGGTATGTCCACCGGTGAGCGACCAGGCGCCGGTGCCAGCGCAGCAGCGTCTCCGGCCGCACCGGGAACGCTCTCCAAGAGCCGCGCGGCGCGACTCGGCTGAGCGCCGCCAACACGAGCCGGTCGCGCGGCTCATACCGCGGCCGACCCGCCTGGCGTCGGAGGATCGATAGCTCGTGCCGGAGCACGAGGAGCTCGAGCTCCTTCGAGCGATCGCCGCGGGCGAGCAGCAACAGCAGCGCCAGCATTCGACAGACGATGAGGTAGAGCGACGACACAAGCAAAGACGGCCTCCAAGAACGGGATGGCCGACGCTACCGACCCTACGGAAATCAGCTCCGACCGACCGCGATCGAGGTTCCGCACCCCACGCCTTACGTCGGCCGTGAAGAGGCCAACGCGACGCTCGCGACCGTGCCAGCTAATCGGAAGAGGGGGCGCCCGCCGTGCGACCACCCCCTCTCGGCCTTAGCTTAGGGGTCCGCGAGCACGTCGCAGAGCTGCGGAAACGGGCCGAAGTTGAAGTTTCCGGCCTGGAAGATAACGTCCGGCTCCTCGTCCTCAGGGCCGCTGAAGAACAAAACGATCCGCCCCACGTCCGAGGCCAGCGGCGGCCCACCGCCTACAACGAGGTGACCCTGGAGGCCCGTGATCGTGAGCGTTGCGGAACCATCAGGATTAATCGTGAGGTGCGACACTCCCGGCGAAACGGTCGTGATCGACTTCCCGTTCGCACTGAACGTCACCCGGAAGTTCGGAAACACCGTCAGGTCACGGATCTCGTTTCCCTGCTGGTCGAAGAAGTGCGTGTGTCGCAGGTCTCCGACGACGTGACCCTCGATCGCGAAGTCACACTCGCCTTCTATGGTGAAGGTCTCGTCGACGTGCTCCACAGGGAAGTGCTCCGGCGGAATCGCCCTAGCCGCCGCTCCAAGCGCGAGCGCCGCAAGGCCGGTGCATCCGAGCAGCACCGCAAGCTTGCGCATAACTCTCCTTTCGTCGCCGCAGGACTTCGCCGAGTATCCCACGGCACTTACGCAAGTGCTACCGGCGCTGCCGCCCGCTGAAGACGTAGCCGGCCACAGCCGCGACGCGCCAGCGTGGCTCCCTCGAGATTTGCAGGCGGATCGAATAAATGCACCCCACGGGGGTTTGCGCCGCATCATCCTCTCGTGGCAGCTCGAAGGAATCGGGCGCTCTGACGGTCGCCCGGCGTCCACCGCCCTACGCCACTCGGCCTCTCCGGCGATCCGTCGCGGAAACTGCTCCTCGTGGTCGTCCCTAACGCGCGCGTCGGCGGCGGCGAGTGGCGAACGTGCGTCTGGGGAAGGTGAAGATTTCGAGCATGGGCTCATACGACTTCGATGTTCTTGCCGCCTCGCTTCGCCGCGATACCGGCGACATGCGCGCCTATCTCAACGCTCTTGCGTCGAAACTCGGGGATGCGTTTCCGCAACGTGTGCGGATCAAACGGCGCCGGGGCCTCTTCGGTCGCCGTGGAGAGGTCGAGCGGATTCTGCTGAGGCTCGGCAACGGCCAGTATGAGTTGCGAATCGAAGACGGTGAGCCGGTCGGGTTTCGCCGGAGCGTCGTGCGCGGGATCACGCTTAAGAGCGATGAGCTGTCACTGGAAGCATGGATCGACGACGTGATCCGCGCGCTTGTGACGGCGGCCGAGCGAAGCGAGCGGGACCGCCAGTCCGTCGAGAAACTTCTGCGGCTTTGATGGCGACCTGTCGCAGCGGACCGAGGTGCGCCTACCCTCAGCGGCCCGCGAGCGGTTCTTGCTTCTCGTCGGCGCCTTCTACATCGGCGTGGCCGTGCTGCTCGGGATCCCTACCGGCGCGAGACTACGCGCGCGTCGCCGTCCTGCTCACGATCGCGGTGACGCTCGCGTCCCAGCCCGGCTCGACCGGCTAGCAACCCGGCGGTGTTCGTCCGATGTCGCCTTTCGGCTCAAGTGCGACAAGCAAGGATCGGCGAGGCCTCTGGCACGAAGATGCCCAGATCGTTGACGCTACGAGGAACTTCACACCAAGAGGGGCCGTCAGCAACGGATCGAGTGCTCGGTGAGCTGCTGGATCTTGATGATCACGAACTCGGCCGGCTTGAGGGGGGCGAAGCCAATGACGATGTTCACGACCCCGTCCTCGATGTCGGTTTGGGTCGTGGTCTCCTCGTCGCATTTGACGAAGTAGGCCTCTCGCGGAGTCGTTCCCTGGAACGCGCCCTGGCGGAAGAGGTTGTGCATGAAGGTGCCGATATTCAGCCGGATTTGCGCCCACAGCGGCGCATCGTTGGGCTCGAACACGACCCACTTGGTGCCGCGATAGAGGCTCTCCTCGAGGAAGAGTGCCAGCCGACGCACAGGCACGTATTTCCATTCCGAGGCGAGCATGTCGGCGCCGTCGAGCGTTCGCGCCCCCCAGACGACCGGTCCGATCAGCGGGAAGACACGCAGGCAGTTGACTCCGAGCGCGTTGAGCGGGCCGTTCTCGCCGTCCGTCAGCTTCACAGTCAGATCCTGGGTCCCGATGATCGCCGCGTCCTGGCCTGCCGGCGCCTTCCAAACGCCGCCCATATCGTCGGTTCGCGCAATCACCCCTGCGACCGCACCGCAGGGCGGGAAGTCCTCCAGCGCACCTCCGAGCGCCACGTCGGCCATCCGCACGCGGGGGAAGTACAGAGCTGCGTTCTCTCGTTCGACGCCGGCGTTGAAGGTGTTGAGACCGCTGTCCGCAGTGATATCGCCGGGCTCGTTCCACGTCGGGTCCGGGTCGACGATGTAAAACGCCCGGCGTCGCTTGCAGTAATTCGCCGCTGTCTTGCGTGCGTCGTTTGTCAGGACGCCCTCGCGCGCAATCGGGGGGACGCAGAGGAGGTTGAAGAGGTCCGCCTTCTCGAGCGCCCAGATGCCGGCCTCGCTGGCCTCGGAGGGCGGGAAAAGGTCAGTGATCTCGTGCCCCTCGCCGTCGTTCCCGTCGCTGACGAACACGGTTGACGTGGTTTCGGAAAACGGATCGCCTGTGGGGAACGGGTCGGTGTTCGCATCGGGCCTTGTGGCAAGGGCCGCACCTGGGGCGCGCACACGGATTAGCCGCGATTCTTGCTCCAGGGCTCGCGTGACGTAGCGCGGGTGGTCGGGGCTGACGCATACGTTGTGGAACTCCTCACTCACGCCGGTCGCCATGTCCTTCGCGAAGAGGTTGAAGAGAGTGGTCGCCGTTTCGCCGGGGATGCTCGTGTCGACGTCGCGCGTGTGGTGGTCGATGCGGATGCGAAGCGCGTTTCCCCAGCTGCCTTCGTTCGCCGCTTCGAGTTTGAACTGGTTCGGAGACGTGCCGAGGGCGAGCGTCGCTTTCTTGTCCGCCTTGTCGCCGGATCCGGTCGCGTGGACAGCGCGGACGATCAGCGCGTGGCCGCCTCCATTGGCGAAGAACTGACCGACGGCGTAGCTCATCGTGCTTCCCGCCCAGAGCCCTCCGAAGACGCGCTCGTACTCTGCGAAGCTCTGCACGTGCGTGGGCTCGTTGACCGGTCCGCGGTAGGCGAAGCCGACGAATGCGGTGATCGAGGTCGGGACGCCCGCGATCGTGCGGACGCCGCTCGGGATTTCCTCGATGTAGACGCCGGGATAGGTCGGTGCGGTCGCCATGCGACCCTGGTCGTCCTGCTGGCTGGAGGCTCGGCTCTTCACTTCACGCCCTCGTCAAGGCCCAGGACTGGGGTCTGCTCCGCGCTCGAGGCCGCCGAGGAGACCGGCTTGACTCGCCACGAGTAGAGCCTAACGAGCCGCGACCGTCCGTACCGGCCCGAACCCACGCCGAGCCCCGTGATAGTCGCGTGTCGAGGTTCCGCCAGAGGGCGACAGCCACGCACTTCGACACAAGCAGAACGAAATCGCCGCGCTAGCAGGAACGGTTTCGCATTGCTCCACAGGGTTATCCACAACTGGGTGGGACTGGCAGCTCGCTCGTTGCGAAGGCGGGCGAGCGCTTCAGCTCGACAAGCGCTCGATCAGTTCCAAACGTTGGCGGTCGCTGAGGCCGGCCACGGTCTTCGACGGGCTGATCCGGCAGTGCGCGAGTAGGCGCGCGACCCGCGCCGGACCGTACTTGGGCAGAGCGAGCAGGAGATCGTCAAGCTTCTGCGTCTGCGCACAGGCGGGCGGCCTCGCGAGGATGTCGCTGATCCGCACGCTGCCGCTTGCCACGTCCTTCTTCAGCTGCGCCCGGCCGATCCGGATCTCGTTCGCCCTGCGCAAGGCCTCGAGCCGCTGCGCGGCCGCCTCGCGGGCGTGCCCGCTTGTGCGCGCGGGGCCACCCGCCCATCCTATGGAACAAATCGCTCGTCAAGGCCTGCACGGCGGCTCTGGTTGTCGCAGAGGAGCCAAACCGCGAAACGGGCTCGCAGACCCGCACCCTTGCGGACACGGCTCGCCCTCGAAACCAGTTCAGGCTAGCGCCCGAGCCTCGTCCGGCGACGGATACCGAGCCGCGCCTGCAAAGCCCTGTCTTCGTGCCCGTCCTTGCGCGCTGCCCAGACGAACAAGCCCCCGACAAGAACGGCGGGCGCGAGGACCAATAGGCCGAGCACGATCGCAGCCGCGGTGTCCATCCGAGCAAGAGTTCCCCCGGAGCGGATTTCCACTCCGAGCAAGCGCCTACAGCTGCAGCACGCCGCTCACCTCGCGAACCCGCGCGAACGGGTGTCGCAGTTTGTTGGAAGAGCGACAGTCCGTGCCAGCTGACGGCGCCCCTCTCACAGGTCCGTGCTCCCACAGCCTAGGTGGCTTTACGCGCTTAGCTCGTCCAGCCGCTTGCGAAGGCGGGCGACTTCAGCTTTAAGCCGGTCGTCGATGACGTGCCCGGCCGCCCGGCGGGCGCCGTCGCGTGCCCCTTCGTCCGCCACCGCCTGCACGGCGCGCAGTTCTTTCGCCGTCAGCGATCCGAAGTCGAGCCCGGCAAGCTCGACGCCCTGCTCGACAGGCGTCGCTTTCCCGTCTCCAGGTGCTCAACCGTGACATCGAGCTTGGTCGCGACCTGTCGCAATGCCTTCACGGATGGCGTTCGCGCGGCCGCCTCGATCCGCGAGATGTACGCATACGAAGCACCAGCGGACGAGAGCTCCCGCTGCGACAGTCTCCGTTCGATCCGCAACCGACGCAGCCGCTGACCGATGCTCTCCCGCTTCGCCATCGCGCGCGATCCTTCCAGGCTCGCCGCGTCGCCGTCTCAAGCTCGCGCCCCTGCGGTTGATTGCCTAAAGTCAGCCCGCCGAGGGCGACGCATCGCCTCCGAGTTGGGAAGCTCGCCGCTGCTGTGCTCGCCCTCGGCTCACCCCGGCGCAGCCCCGAAGTGCTCGGCCCCGCGCTGTCGTACTCCAGCCAGTAGGCGTCATCTGCGCGCGCCGAGTCGAGCAGGAAGTACACGCGCGCTTACGGTGTGCGGTTGTCGCAGTTTGGCGGAAACGCGACACGCCCACTGTCGAACAAGCTCTCAAGGTTTCGCGGCGATGGGATCGGGCGGTGGTCTGCTGCCGGCCAGTGTCGGGCGAGGTTTCGAGGTTTCGCGTGGAGTCCGCCAGAAGACGAGGCTCTTTTGGAGTCAAAGGGTTCGCGACGACTCCGTCCGCGGCAGTGTCCTGCTCCGCCTCGCCTGGCTCGCGGTCGGCGCGGTCGTCCTCTGGAGGGTGAACGTCGCCCGCATCGTGGCCGTCCTGCTCGTGGCGGCCTGACCGGCCGGGCGGCGGGTCTAGCCCATCCGCTAGGTCACACCTCGCGCCGTCGGAGGGACGATTCCGCAGTGAGGCTGCGGCCCGGCACCGTGACGCTGCTCGCGGCTGTGCCGGCGGGCTTGTTTGACAGACCTCGTCGTCATGGCCCCTGCCTGCGCTTCGCTTATCGGGGCGTGCCAGTCCACGCGATGCTCGAGGTGACCGCGACGCCGTGGAGGTGAGCCTGCCGTGACCCCGGCCATCCGCGTGCTCGTCGCCGACGACCATCCGCCGACGCGTGCGGGCGTTCGCATCGCTCTCGAGCGCGACGACTTCGTCGTCTGCGCCGAAGTCGCCGACGCAGCGGCCGCGATCGACGCGGCGCGGCGCGAGCGCCCCGACATCTGCCTGCTCGACATCCACATGCCCGGGGACGGCATCCACGCCGCCGAGGCGATCGCACGTGAGCTCCCGGAGACCGCCGTCGTGATGTTGACCGTCTCGCGCACCGACTCGGACCTCTTCGGTGCGCTGCGCGCGGGCGCATCCGGCTATCTGCTCAAGGACGTCGACCCGGCGAGGCTGCCGCTCGCGCTTCGGGGTGTCCTGGACGGAGAGGCCGCCCTTCCGCGGCGGCTCGTCGCCTTGCTGATCGAAGAGTTCCGGGAGCGGCGGCGGCGGCGGATTCCGCTGGTCGGCCGTCGGAGCGTGGAGCTCACAGGTCGGGAGTGGGAGGTACTCGAGCTGATGCGGCAGGGACTCTCGACCGAGGAAATCGCCCACCGGCTGTTCATTGCGCCGGTGACGGTGCGCACACACGTCTCCGCCATCCTCAAGAAGCTCCACGTGCCCACACGGGAGGCCGCGGTCGAGCTCCTCAACAGCTAGCCCGCGTTCAATCGTATGAACAAAAGATAGGTTCCGCGGACTATTTACGGTGGGGCGCCGGACGGTGAAGGTGCGCAGGGAGTGCGGTGTGCTGGTCCGAGTACTCAGTGTCGCGCTTTGTTGGAACTGCGACAGCGACCTCGGCCTGGCGCGCGTCCACTCGGGCAGGACTCCGTTTCGCGCAGCCGCTCCGGTTCAGCGTTGACAGCGAACGACTCGGCTCGCCCGGCGGCTCGCATCGTCAGGCGCCGCGGGGCGAGGTGTCGTCGAGCGTGACGCGCATGAGGTCGCGGATCGAAACGATTCCAACGACCCGGTCGCCCTCGACAACGGGGAGATGGCGGAAGCCGCCGTGGATCATCAAGGCGGCCGCGTGATCCGTGGTGTCGGAGGGCTCGACGAACTCCGGGTCCCTCGTCATGCAGTCCTCAACAGTCGCGCTCTTGTCGAGGTCGGAGCCCACGGCCCTGAGGATGTCCCGTTCAGTCAGGATCCCGACGAGCCGATCGCCGTCGAGAACGATCGCCGCCCCGATACCCCGCTCCGCCATTCGGGTCGCCGCCTCGCGGAGGCGAAGCCCGCGCTCGACCGCGAATACGCCTCGTGTCATCACGTCGGCCAGCGCGTACATGCGCAGATGCTACTGCGCTTCGCCCGGAGCGATCGGTCAGGGTCACGTGCCAACACCGGGCCAGGGCATTCTTTGCACGATCAGTTCCGCTCGCTCTGGGTGGCCCTTTTGCCCATCCAGCAAACAGCGATGCCGGTTGGGCTGCACTCCCTTTTCCCTCACAGCTCACAGGTGTCGCGTTTTGGCGGAGGAGCGACACGGACGCAGTGCCGCGCCCACTGCCAAACAAGGGGAACGTGTCGCGTTGACGGGGTTCTCCTGGAAAGATCGGACGATGTTTGAGACGTGGATCTTGATGGGTGAGTAAGCGCGCGGCACCATCTATCCGGGTTGGGTGCGTGGGCGCGCTGGTCTTGCTCTTGGCAGCTTGTGGCTGCGGAAGCTCGCGCGCGCCGAGGGTCTCGGTCCCGCCTGTCGATACGACGGTGCTCGAGACCGCACTCGAGCGGCTCGCGGCTGCTCACCTGCGCGTGCAGCTCACAGACTTTGGCCCGCTTCCGGCTGGATACGACCTGGGTGGCGCAGGCGTCGGCGACAGGATCCCGAAGCGCGGACCCGAGTCGAGGCCGGATCTGTTGTGCGGTTGAACATGCACGGCGCCAACCCGATCCCGAGTCCGGTCGTACTGATTCATCACCCGCCGACAGTCACGGTGCCAATGCTCGTCGGGCTGACTTGGGCCGGCGCCCGCAGGGCGGTCTCGCCGGGATACTGACTGGCGATCGGTCATGTTCCTGCTCTCGGCCCGCACGATCCGGACGACGTGTATTCGTCTTACGTTGTCATCGGACAGTCACCAAGGGCGGGGACGAAGCTGCCGTTCGGAGGCGTGTCGTTGCAGGGTGGAGGCTTCAGGCCGACCGTGGTTCGACTCCGAATCGGTCGACGGTGACTTCGGCCCACGACCGCAGAGTTCAAGGCCTGCGGCGATTGCCGCAAGCGTTCAGACCCTTGTTCAGACAGCGGGCGTGTCGCGTTTCCGCCAAAACGCGACAGCTATCCACTTCACCGGTCGGACGGAACGACAGAAGGTGCGACTACGCGATGTTGGCCGTCTTGAGCGTAACGGAGCCCGAGCGGCCCGCACTTCTCCCAGAGGGAGCTGCCGTCAGCCCCTCGGGCGAACAGCTCGGGCTCCTACCAACTTAGATGCGCCGCACACTCGGCTCTTGCGGTTTCGGGGCGTCGGCCCAGGGCGCGAGGGCGACCTCTAAGCACGCTGCGCTGACGTCGCTTTTCGGCTCTTCCGCGACAACCAGAACGGCCTACGCCACAAACCGTGACCTCTCGGCGAGTGGGCGTTCTCGCGGGTACTGTTTCCGTGACCACACGAGTTAGAGCGAGTACCGGTTTTGGCTTGCGCCTTCCGCTGCACGTTCGTGACGCAGTCGAGGGAGGTGTAGATATGGCAACCGGAACCGTGAAGTGGTTCAGCAACGACAAGGGCT
>WNGF01008221.1_pt1 | contig 12340 bp, 8 predicted proteins | sample 5400641 | NCBI WGS metagenome assembly WNGF01 (sample SAMN13153371, study PRJNA577476) | soil metagenome | isolation source: 80 cm soil or saprolite under grassland replicate 2 | place: USA:California | collected 2016-06-15
TGCAGGCGGCGCAGGTGATCCGCCGGCAGTGGCCGCAGACGGCGATCGTGGTGCTGTCCGCGCATGTCGAGGTCGAGCATGCGATGGAGCTGCTGGCCAGCGGCCGCGGGATCGGCTACCTGCTGAAGAGCCGGGTGACCGACGTTGCGGAGTTCCTGCAGACGCTGGACCGGGTTGCCAGGGGCGGCTCGGTGGTGGACCCGGCGCTGGTGGCCGAGTTGGTCACCGCGCGGCGGCGGAGCGACCCGCTGGCCGCGCTGAGCACCCGCGAGCATGAGGTGCTGACGTTGATGGCGGAGGGCCGGTCGAACGCGGGTATCGCCCGGCGGCTGTGGGTCACCGAGGGGACGGTGGAAAAGCACGTCCGCAGCATTCTGGCCAAGCTGACCCTGCCGGAGGCCGACGACGACCACCGCCGGGTCCTGGCCGTGCTCACCTTCCTCGAGGCCCGCTGACCGGACCGCAGGTGCCGCCGGCGACCCGGTCGCCTTCCTCCTCGCCCACCACGACGCCATGGGAAGAGCCCTGACCCGTGCCCGGCGCCAGGCTGCGGTCATGGCCTCACAGGAGCACGCGGCGGGCCGCTTCGCGCAGGGCGGCAGCGCTGCGCTCCAGGGCGGCGCGCTCGTCGCTGGCCATCGGGGGTTCGTACATCTGCTGGACGCCGCCGGCGCCGAGCACGCTGACCAGTGACAGGGTCACGTCGTAGCGCGGCGCGTAGGCGGCCACCGGCAGGACGGCGCGCTCGTCGCGCAGGACTGCCTCGGCCAGGCGCGCCGAGACGGCCCCGATGCCGTACTGGCTCGCCCCGGTGCCTTCGATAATGGTGATATTCGCGTATCGGATGTCGTTCTCGATCTGCTGCCTGAGTTCGTCGACGGGTTGGCCGCTCTGGCGGAGCAGCTCGAGAACCGGAATGCCGCTCACCGATGCAGATGACCACAGGAGCACCTCGGAGGTGCCGTGCTCGCCCACCACCATCGCCTGAACGTCGCGAGGCCGTACCCGCAGCCGATCGGCCAGGTGGACGCGGAAGCGCAGGCTGTCGATCAGGGTGCCGGTTGAGAACACCCGGTCATGGCCGGCCAGCCGGCGGGTGAGGTCCGCAAGCGGGTCCGGCGGGTCGGTGACCACCATCAGCACAGCCCGCGGGGCGACCGCCACGATCTTGGGCACGATGTCGGCGTACACCTTCGCGTTGGTGTCGAGCAGCCGCCGCCGCCCCTGCGGATCGGACCGGTCGGTGGCGCCGCCGGCCTTCTCGTTCACCCCGGCAGTGATGATCACCAGCGCCGCGTCGGTCAGCGCGTCGTAGTCGCCGGCGCGCACGTCCACTGTCGGGGACAGCGGCGTGGCGTAGCGCATGTCAGTGGCGACTCCGTTCGCCCGCTCCATCGTGCGGTCCACGACGACGATCTCCCGGCACATCCCGCCACGCTCGATCAGCGACAGCGCCGTGGCCGCCCCGACGGCGCCAACCCCGACCACTCCCACCTTCACCGTTGCCCCTCCTTCATGATGCGATCGGACGCCGTGATCTCAGCCGCGCCCTGCTGAGCGGGCATCCGCGAGAGCATGCCGTCCACTGTCGCGTCGACGGCTGCGTACGTCTTCCCGGTCAGCGCCCAACCGCGCTACCGGCCAGCAGGAATCCAAGTGGACCCATCGGACGCGGTGGAGGTCGTGTTCGGGTCGCGGGGTCGGGGCGGGCTGGGTGAGGGGGTGAGACCGCCGCCGGGTCAATTCTGCGATGGCCATCAGCAGCGCCAGCAACATGAGCCCGGCGGCGCACAGCAGTGCGTCGGACACCGCCGCCGGGTAGTCCCGGCCTGTGCGGGTGAGCACCTGGTAGTAGATCGTGGCCAGTACCGCGGTGCCGATCGCCGCGCCGATCCGCTGGGCGGTCTGCAGCGCGCCGCCGGCCGCGCCGGCCATCTGCACGGGTACGTGTTGCAGGGTCAGCGTGAGGTTGGGTGAGGTGACCATGCCGCCGCCGAGCCCGGCCACCAGCAGCGGCCCTGCGGTCGCCCACGCCACGGCGTCCGCACCGACGTGCCGCAGCACCAGCGCGGTGGCGAACAGCCCGACCACGGCCGCGGTCAGCCCGGACACGGTCAGCCAGCGCCCCACCCGGGCCACCAGCCGGCCGGCGATCACCGCGGAGGCCGCCGCCCCGAGCGCGAACGGGGTCACGGCCAAACCGGAGCGCAGCGGTGAGTAGCCCAGCCCGTCCTGGAAGAACAGCGCGAACACCAGCCAGATGCCGGTGAAGCCGCTGAAATAGACCAGTCCGATCCCCGATCCGGCGGCGTAGCCAGGGGTGCGCAGCAGCCGCGGGTCCAGCAGCGGCTGCCGGCCCCGACGCACCGTGCGAAGCTCCCACCAGGCGAACGCGGCGAGCAGCAGCACGGCCACCCCGAACAGCCACGACAACCGGCTCAGGCTGCCGGTCTCGGCGTCCACCAGGGGCAGCAGCAGGCTGAGCACACCGCCGCCGAGCAGCAGCGACCCGACCAGGTCCAGGTGGACGCCGCGCGGACCGCCACCCGAAGCCGACGGCACGAGCCGGGCGGCGAGCACCAGCGCGAGCAAGCCGATCGGCACGTTGACGTAGAACACCCACCGCCAGCCGTCCGCGCCGGTGAACGCGGCCAGGATCAGCCCGCCGACCACCGGACCGACCGCGGTGGACAGCCCGACGGTGGCGCCGAGCAGGCCGAACGCCCTGCCCCGCTCGGCGCCACGGAACAGGTCCTGGACCAGCCCCGAGTTCTGCGGGATGAGCATGCCGCTCGCGGCGCCTTGCAGCAGCCGGGCGGCGATCAGCAGCCCCATGGTCGGCGCCGCACCGCTCAGCGCGCTGGTCAGCACGAACGCCGACAGGGCGATCAGGAACATTCGGCGCCGGCCGAGCGCGTCGCCGAGCCGGCCGGCCGGCACCAGCGCCAACCCCATGGCCAGCGCATAGCCGGACACTACCCACTGCACGGTCCCGGCCGACGCGCCCAGCCCGCGCTCCACCGACGGCAGCGCCACGTTGACGATGCTGACGTCGAGCAGCGCCATGAACGCGGCGACCAGACTGACCGCCAGCGCCCGCCACCGCCTCGGGTCGGCCCCCTCGGGGGGTGGAACCGGCAACGTCGCCTGGCCCCCGGCCGGCGCGGCACGCCGCGGGCTCCCGACAGCCTGTCCGGCCCGCGCCGTACCCGCCAGGGGGGAGTTCATCGCGTTGTCTCCTTTCCCTCGATGTGGCAACTCCGGCACGAACAGCGTCGCGCAACGCCCGGGGCGTGCCATCACCGCCAGCGGCCGTCGTCCATGCTGCTGGCTGGAGTCTCCGGATTGCTGCTGGCGGGTAGCGGTCTCAACGCGGCGCAAGCACCACCCGGGCGAGGTCGTCGGCGACACCGCCGAGCCACACTTCGACATCGACGACCCAGCTGTCGCAGACGCCACTGAGTGTGATGCCGCTGAGTGTCACGTCGCCGCGGCCGGGTGTCGACGGTGTCGGCTCGAGCAGGGTCGCCGCGAGGTCGTCGCAGGCGCGCTCGACGCGCCGGGCGTCGGTGGTCACCGACTCGGCCCACGGGGCCAGTGCACCGGCAGCACACTGCGCAAGCAGGACCTCGGCACCGTGCACAATGTGGTCGCCAGCGACGACCGCGGCCTGCCAGTCCACTGTGGACAACCGCGGGTCGGGGCGCTCGGCCTGGTACATGCCGTAGGACGCTTCGGCGAGCAGCATCGCCTGCCTGGCCCGGTCCAGGGCGCCGTGCGCGGGTGCGGCCCCGGCCAGCGCCGACACCGTCTCGCCCACCGCGTCACCGGCGGCTACCAGGAAATCGGCGGCATCCCGGCGCAGCTCTCCCCCGCCGCCGCGGGGCCACGCGGCGACACCGGCGAGCACCCCGACGGCCGCACCGATGAGGACGTCGACCACCCGCGCCTCGGCCAGCTGCCAGCTGGTCGGGGCGAGTTGGGTGAAGGCCATCGCGAGGAACACCGCGAAGAGCCCCTGCGTCCAGGCCGGCCCGCGCAGGGCACCCACGGCGAAGGCCAGCAGCATCGTCGGCGGCAGCGCGATGGCGTACACCTCGATGTCGGGTCCGACGACGACCAGCAGCACCGCGGCCGCCAGGGCGCCGACGACGGTGCCGGTGACGACCGGTATCAGGGCGGTACGAGTGTCCGCGGCGCGGCTGCGCATCAGGCTGAGGGTGGCGAGCAGCACCCAGAAACCGTGCTGGAGGTCCAGGACGCCGGCGACCAGGCGGGCCGCGGCCAGCGCCAGCGCCACCCGTACCGCGCCCTGGAAGTGGACCGACCGCGGGGTCAGGTGGGCGCGCAGCTGCCGCCACCACAGGACGGGATGGCGCTCGCGCGCGTACCAGAAGCGGCCGGTCGGGTCCGGCACCGCCGTCGGAACCCCACCAGCCAGGCGTACCGCCGTGGCGAGAACCCACACCCCGTCGGCGACGGCCACGGCGAGGGTATCCGCGCGCAGCGCGGCCGGGTCGCCGTCGCCCTGCTGCCGGCGGGCCCGCTGAAACGCCCTGATGGCAGCGGCGAGGGCGTCCGTGTCCGGCGCGGCGCCACCGGCCAGGCAACCGGCGCTGGCCCGGATGGTGGCGATCGCCTCGGTCAGCAGCGCGCCGGCGGAGGGCGTGAGTTGCCCTGTGTCAACCCCTGGGTCAGGCTGCGGCTGGTTGATCTTGGTTGAGGAGGGTTTGGAGGGCGCCGTGGAGGGCCGGGTTGTAGGGGAGGTTGTCCTGCCAGCAGCGCCAGATGATGTGTGCCCAGGCGCGGGCCAGGATGCGGACGGCGTGGGGGTGGTCGCAGCCGCGGGCGATGGCTTTGGCGTAGAGGTCGGCTGCCCAGGGGTTGGCGCGGCGGGAGTCGCCGGCGAAGTCGCACAGGGCGTCGCGCAGCTGTTTGTCGGCTCCCCAGCGGAAGGTGACGGTTTTGACCTTGCCCGATTGTCGGGTGGAGGGGGCGACGCCGGCCAGGCAGGTCAGGGACTCGCGGGTGGGGAACCGGCCGCGGGCGTCGCCGATCTCGGCCAGCAGCCGGGCGGCGCGGATGGTCCCGGAGCGGGGCAGCGAGGTGAAGATCGCCGCGTCGGGGTGGGTGGTGAGTTGTTCGCCGATGCTGGTGGCCAGCGCGTGGATTTGGGTGTTCAGGACGCGCAGGAGGGCGACCAGCGCGGCGGTGGTGCCGGCGTGGGTGGTTGCGTGCGCGCCGGTGGCGCCGCGGGGTGCGGCCAGGATCCGGGCGTGCAGCATCGTGGGGTCCACGCCGCCGCTGTAGGAGACGCTTTTCAGCCAGGTGGCCAGCCGGGTGGGCGAGAGCCAGTCCGCGGCGTCCTGGGTGGCGAAGCGGTCCAGGAACGAGAGGGTGATCGCCGAGTCGATGTCGGCGAAAAGTGTTGCGGCAGCGGGGAACACGATCTGCAGGTGGGCTCGCAGCTGGTTCGCCGCGGCGACCCGGTGGCCGACCAGGTCTCTTCGGGCGCGCACGCTGGAACGCAGCGCGGTGGTCGCCGCGCTGTCGGTGAGCATGGGCCGAAGCCGGCGGGCGTCGGTACGGACCACGTCGGCCAGGACGTAGGCGTCGAACCGGTCGTCTTTGTTGCCGGCCGACCCGTACCGGGAGCGCAGGTTCTTCAGCTGCCCCGGTGGGATCACGAACACGACCAGCCCGGCCGCCAGCAGCGTGTCCACGACGGGGCCGTCGCCGCGTTCGATGCCGACCTGCTCGACCCCGGCGCGCAGAATCCGCCGGGCCATCTGCTTCAACCCGGCCGCGTCATGCCGGACGGTGAACCGGTCCAGAACCTCCCCTTGGTCGCCGACCACACAGACCGCGTGGTCGTCCTTGGCCCAGTCCAGCCCCGCTGTGACACGCACGTGGAGGGGGTCGGGGGCGATACTCACTGTTGTCTCCTCGCTGTTGCCTCAGTGGGAAGACACCCGGTGGTCCCGGGACACCGCTGCCGGTCGCTCACTGAGCGGCGCTCCATGGCGCATAGCCCTGTAGCCAGTCGGGGTGCCCTGGGCCGCCGGGCCTCGCGGAACTCACGCTGGACCTCGAAGGTCGAGCGGGCGTGGCGATGGCCCGGCGGGGACCAGGGGTGCACCCGAACCCTCCCACCTAGTGATCAAGTGAGGGACTCGGACACGCGGATGGTGCACCAGTGAGCGGGTTGCGCGGCGCCGGGGTACTACCTGCGGCGGCGGGAACCCGTCCCAGCTCAGACAGCCGGGCCAGCGCGAAGCGCACCGCCCCGGCGGCCTGGCTGCGGGCGCGGTCGCGGCGACCCGGCCCGGCCGGGCGCAGCTGCGGCGGCAGCCGGGACGGCCGCAGCGCCTCGGCGGCCTCCTGCGCCGACCGCTGCGCCGCCACCCCGTCGGCGGTGAACAAGGCCTGCGCGTAGTCGGCCAGCCGCGAGCACGCCCTCACCAGCCGCGGCTCGTACCCCTCGGGCGCGCGGTCGGGCCACGCCAGCATCTGGGCGAGCGCGAGGAGCAGGACACCGACGCACACTCCGACCAGCCGGGAGCCGATCGTCGCCGGGGCATAGGGCGGGAAGCACGGCAGGATGTAGAACAGCTGCAGGCCGGCTGCCAGGCCGACCAGCCGCGGCCCGCCGACGCCGGCGAATGCGACAGCGAAGCCGACCACCAGCATGCCGGCGACCGCCGCCCAGGTGCTCGCCGCGAGCGCCGTGCCCAGCAGGATCAGCAGCGCCGCCACCGGCAGCACCGCGACCATGGTGCGCGCCCGCTGCGCCGCCGAGCCGGGTATCTGCGACAGCGCTCCCAACGCGACCGCGCCGAACAGCGCATAGGTCGCCATCACCGGGTCGTGCAGCCCGTACCGGCAGGCGTAGAAACCGACGCAGGCGGCGGCGACGGTCCGGACCGCCTGGCGCACCGCCCGTAGGCCGGGATCGCGACGCGCCAGCCCGGCAGCCACCCTCACCATCCCGCCCATCGCAGGCAGGATCCGCCCGCTCCAGTGATCCTGGTCGCGCGATTTCCGCACGCTCGTGTCACGTTCTCGGACGGCGTGGCGAGGAGCCCGGTTCACAGCGGAAGGACCCGGCCTGACGGGGTCCGTAGATCCAGCTCGCGGAGGGTCGTCCTCCTGGCTGGCTTGCGGATCTGGATCTGACGCATCTCGAGCACCCTCTCGCGTTCTCAGGCCGCGATGAGCGCTCGGACGCGGGTCGGCCGGCGCGGAGGGACGGCCCGACCGTCGGGCAGGAGCTCACCCGTGTCGTCGAACAGGATGACGCCGTTGCACAGCAGGCTCCATCCCTGCTCGGGGTGGGAGGCGATGGCGTGGGCGGCCTTGCGGTCGGGGCGGTCGGCTGGGGGACACGGGGTCTGGTGTGAACACATTGCGCACCTCTGGGTCTGGAGCTGTGAACCTCTACGGGTCTTCGCGTTGCCAAGCTGGATCCGACTCACCCCCAGCCTTCCCTTGACATGACTGAGCCGAATTGAGGGTCGCGACCCGGTACGCCCTTGTCTTCACGGCTAGCGGCCGTTCCGCTTTCCTGTCAGCTGGAAGTCGTCTCAGCCTGCTTGCGGGAGTGGGCCGGTCACGTCAGCGACCGCGGGCGCTACGCCTCGCCTGGACGGCGGGTTGCAGCCGAGCATGGTGTGCTCGCGAGCGGGGTCGTGCGGCGCATCCCGCGCAGCGCCCTGCAGTTGCTGGTGGGGACGCTGCTGTCGAGCTTCGGAACGTTCTGGGCCGTGCACGGACTGGGGGTCGACTGGCCAGGCAGCGGTGGCACGCCGCCGTGGCCGCCGGGACATCAGCGCTGCCCGCCTGGCACTGGGCAACCCAAGCCACCAAAGCTAGGACACCGACGCGCCGCCGGCCCGAACCAGCCGATCAGTGCCCGCTGACCGGAATCCTCTGATTCCTGCTGGCAGGTGGTCGATCTGGGCACTGGCCGCGAAGATTTGAGCGGGCCCGGCGGCGAGGCTGGACAGCATGCGGCGCGAGCCCAGCAGCGAAGGTGGAAGGAGGCGAGGCAAGAACGATGGTGGAGAGGTGATCGTGGGTCACGGATCGAGCGCCGACCACGAACCGAACGTGAAAGATCCAGAGATTGAACGGACATCGCGATGACGATTGTGAACGTCGGCGTGTCCCACCGGATCGCTCCGGCCGATGTGCTCGAGAAGCTCGTCGTGCCGTCCGCGGAGCTGGGCGACGTGTTGGCCCGGCTGCACGCCGTGCCGACCATCGACGAGGTGGTCGTCCTGTCCACCTGCAACCGGGTCGAGGTCTACGCGGCCGCGTCAGGCCCGGTCGAACTGGTGACCCGGGCGGTGGCCGCCCGGGTGGCTGCCCGTGGGCGGATCCCGGTCCACGAGGTCCTGCGGATGGCCCGCATCCACGTCGGCGCTGCGGCCGCCGAGCACCTGTTCTCGGTCGCGTGCGGGCTGGATTCGATGGCCGTCGGTGAGGACCAGATCGTCGCCCAGATCAAGGCTGCCGTCCGGGCCGCCGCCGAGACGGGGACCACCGGTCCCGTCGTCACCGGCCTGATGGACGCCGCACTACGGGTCAGCAAGCGGGCGCGCACCCAGACCACGATCAGCACCGCCGGTATCTCGCTCGTCCGCGCCGGCCTCGACCTCGCCCAGGCGCACCTTGGCGGCCCCGCCACCCGCCATGCGGTTGTCCTGGGGACCGGCAGCGTCGGCAAGCTCGCGGCACGGCTGCTGCGCGAGGCCGGTGTGGCGCGGCTGTCAGTGGCCGGCCGCAGCCAGGTGCGAGTCGCTGAGGTGGCCGCGGCGGTGCACGGCAGGCACCTGCGGGCCGTCGACGTGCCCGCCACGCTCGCCGACGCCGACATCTTGATCACGGCAACCGGGGCCGCCGTACCTGTCGTGCTTGCCGAGCAGGTGCGGGTGGCCAGGGAGTCGACCGCAGGCCGGCCGCTGTTCGTCCTCGACCTGGGCATGCCGCCCAACGTCGAACCCGCCGTTGGGCGGCTGGCCGGCGTCACGCTCGTCGACCTCACCGCACTCGGGCGGCACCTGGCAGACCGCGACGTACCAGACCAGATCCCCCAGGTCCGCGCCATCGTCGCCGCAGAGGCCGCTGCGTACATCGATCGGCAGAACCAAGCAGCCGCGGCGCCCGTCATCGCCGCGATGCATGCACAGATCAGGCAGCTCGCCGACGCCGAACTGGCCCGGCTGCATGACCGGCTCCCGGGCCTCAGCGAAGAGCAACGGGCCGAGACGGCGGCCACCGTCCACCGCATCCTCCGCAAGATCCTGCATCGGCCGACAGTACGGGCCAGGGAGTTCTCCACCGGCCCGAAAGGGCCGGTCTACCTCGAGGCGCTGCAAGAGCTCTTCGACCTCAGTACGGGCGAGGCCAAGGCATGAGCTGTCCGCACCACCGTCCACTGCGGTTGGGCACCCGCGGCAGTCCGCTCGCACTGGCCCAGGCCGGCCGGATCGCCCGGCAGTTGCGTGGGCGGTGCGGCCGGCCGTCCTGGTCACGGTCGCCACGCCGGGGGATGAGTCGACCGCGCCGATCGAACGGCTCGGCACGACCGGGGTGTTCACCACCACCCTGCGCGAGGCGTTGCTGCTCGGCTTCCTGGCCGCGCTCGACGCCGGCTGCAGCGCGCCGGTCGGCGCCTGGGCAGAGCATGCCCGCGACCACGGGAAGACGGTCACTGTGATTTGGCCTGATGGCGCACGCCGCGGTTAATGGCATCACTAGTGCCACCAGTCACATCATGCCGGCCGGCACAGGGGAAGGCAGTAAGGCGTGCCAAGGAGAGAGGTCACCAGAGGCTATTGCTTCTTGCTGGTAGACGCCGCCTTTCCTGCGGTCGGGTAGTACCGCAGCTGGTCCGCATGTTCCCTGGTCCGCAAGCCAGCCACCGTTGAGGTAGGACACCGGCGGCCCTGGCTGTGGCGGCCTGCGCTTGGCCTACCGACGTACCGCGAGATGAGGACGCCTACCGCGACGAGTACAGCAATGCCAGCCAGGACGACGAGTTCACCTTGCAACAGATGCATCAGCTCGGGCATTGACTGTGGCCTCCGGCGGGGTGAGGACATCGGCGGCAGGTGGAGTTTCAGGCAGAGGGTGCTTCGCCCCCGTTGTCCCACGCCTTCCCCTAACGTGAGTCGCGCGGAGCGAAGCACTCTCCGGTCTTGGAGGACAGAGCCGGGCCTGGGCCTTCCGCACGTACGGACAGATGGAAGCGAGGATGCCCGTACGTTTGCTCACCAGGCCCGGCTCTGCCGTCTGGGGGGTACAACAGGGCGGTATTGTGCTCGGCCAGGATTGCTGCCTCACGGGGAAGGCGCCACCACAGACGGCACACAGTCCCTCATGGTTGGTGTTGTTCGTTCAGGACCACGGTGGCCAGCTGGGCGAGGCGCTGCAGTTCGGCGGTCAGGTTGCCAACTGGGTGATGGTCTGTGGCGGCAATCATGGCGTCACCCGCTCACCCAGCAGCTCGAATATCTGCCCCATGGTCAACTGGACACCGTGACGTAGACGCAGGTCGAACATGACATCCGCCACGGGCCGAAGTGTGGTGTCACGCCGCACCCGGTAACGTAGGGCCAGGAGCCGCAGACGCTTGCGGTCGCGGTCGGACAGGCCTTCAAGGGTGGGAGGGGCAGGGGCGGTAATTGGCGCTCGTGGCATAACGGCGAAGCTACGGACGGCCGCGACACCAAGGAACGGACAGGATGTCCGCGTTTGGGCGCACGGGGGCGGCAACTAGGACGCCGTGTCCGGGTTTTGGCGCCAGGAACGGATACCGTGTCACCCGGTTGCGGCATATCCTGAGGAGAACGCAAAGATCGTCCGGGAGAGGACCGTGGGACCACCCACCATCGGCGGCCGTATCCGACAACTGCGGCGGGAGCGCAAACCTCGTCTGACGCAGCGGGAGCTGGCGGAGCGGGCGGGCGTCAGCGTTGACCTGATCGCCAAGCTGGAGCAGGGCGTCAAGCAGACGACGCTACTGGTGACGCTGCACAAGATCGCGGCGGCGCTGGACGTGGACGTGTCGGTGCTGCTGAGCCGGCCGACCCGGATCGACGTGGCCGCTGACGACCAGCAGCCCGCCGGCGTACTCGCTATCCGCCGGGCCATCACCGAGGTGCGGGAGGACCACGAGCCGACTTCGCTGGAGGAGCTGGGCCGCTCGACCGGCTACGCTTGGAGTGCCTACTGGACGAACCGCTTTGACCTGCTGGGTGGGCTGCTGCCTGAGCTGATCCCGACGAGTCGGGCGACGGCGCGACAGACGGAATCGGCGGAGGCGTTCGCGCTGCTGTCAGAGGTCTACGGCGTGACCGCCTCGACACTGGTCCACCTCGGGCACCTGGACCTGGCGTACCTGGTGATGGAGCGGGCCCTCGGAGCTGCGGACCGCTCGGGCGACGAGCTGCGGCGGGCGTCGGTGGCCGGTTGGATGAGCTGGCTGATGCTGCATCAGACGGGCGTGGCTGACCAGGCTGAACGGCTGGCGGTGGATACGGCCGAAGCTATCGAGCCGATGCTCGGGCGGGCCCGGCCGGAGCACATCGCGGTCTGGGGTGGGCTGCTGGTGTCCGGGGCGGTGGCGGCAGCCCGGGAGGAGCAGACGGACAAGGCTGACGACTTGCTCAGTCTGGCGGAGGCGGCAGCTACCCGGCTGGATGCCACGGGGTCGGCGATGCGGCGGGACTATGAGACGCCGTTCGGGCTGCCGCAGGTCATCATGCAGGCAGTGGATGTGTCGGTGGTGACGAACCGGCCAGCCCGAGCACTGGACATCGCCAGGCGCATGCCACCGGACGCGGCGCTGCCGTTGGCCGCCAAGGCCCGGCACCTGGCCGACAAGGCCGCCGCGCAGACGGCCCTGGGCCGGGACCGGGAGGCGACAGACACGTTGCTGGCTATAGAGCGGGAGGCCACGCGCTGGATCTCGTACCAACCGTACCCGAGGACAATCGTGCGGGAACTGCTGGAACGCGAGCGGCGGGTGCGGACGCCGAGGCTACGCGGACTAGCGGAGCGGCTGGGAGTGGCGTGAGCGCGGCCATCCGGCTCACGAAGCGTGAGAGACTGTAATGGCATAAATGTTCAGGGCGAGAGACATAAGTGTGCCGAGAACGACAGTGAATCCATATGAAATACGCCTATCAGTACACTTTGCATACAGACAAATCCCTTTAACAATCCTATACCTAGCCATAAAGAACATCAGCGAGATCCTGGCAACCTTGCCGTAGCACATTTCGCGGATCGTGGGAGACTGCACCCGGTTCGGCTACTCGCCAGGGGCCGCATC
>WNGF01008225.1_pt1 | contig 12339 bp, 5 predicted proteins | sample 5400641 | NCBI WGS metagenome assembly WNGF01 (sample SAMN13153371, study PRJNA577476) | soil metagenome | isolation source: 80 cm soil or saprolite under grassland replicate 2 | place: USA:California | collected 2016-06-15
CTGGCTGATCATGTGGTGCTGGGGTCGGTGCTGGTGCCGGGCACGGCGCTGCTGGAGCTGGCGGTGCGGGCCGGTGACGAGGCTGGCTGCGACCGGGTGGAGGAGCTGACCCTGGCCGCGCCGCTGGTGCTGCCCGAACGGGGCGGCGTGGCGGTGCAGCTCTGGGTGGGCGCGCCGGACGAGTCCGGACGCAGTGCCGTCAGCATCCGGTCGCGTCCGGACAGCGCGCATGAGCAGCCATGGACGCTGCATGCGAGCGGCGTCCTGGCCCGGGGCACGAGCGCGGTGGAGTTCGACGCCGTTGTATGGCCGCCGGAAGGGGCCCGGCCACTGGACATCACAGACGTGTACGGCCGGTTCGCTGAGGGCGGGTTTGTGTACGGGCCGGTGTTTCAGGGGCTGCGGGCGGCGTGGCGGCGTGGTGATGAGGTGTTCGCCGAGGTGACGCTGCCCGAGGTGGTTGACAACACCGGATTTGGCGTGCATCCGGCGTTGCTGGATGCCTGCCTGCACGCGGGTGCGCTGGCGGCTGCGGATGAGGGCGGCTGGAATCGGGTGCCGTTTTCCTGGCGCGGGGTGTCGCTGCATTCTGGCGGTGCGTCGGCGGTGCGGGTGCGGCTGGCGCCGGCCGGTGCGGACGCCGTGTCGGTCGCGGTTGTGGATGCCGCGGGCGCGCCGGTGGTGTCGGTGGAGTCGCTGGCGTCCCGCCCGGTGTCGGCGGGGCAGCTGGGGACTGCGCAGGGGGATGGGCTGTTCCAGGTCGGCTGGGTCCCGGCCCAGGTTGGGGGGCAGGTTCTGGAGTCCCAGGTCGTGCTTGGCTCCGACGTCTCGGATCTGGCCGCGATAACTGAGGTGCCGTCGGTGGTGGTGGTCCCGGTGGCTGGTTCGGGTGGGGTGGTGGAGTCGGTTCATGGGGTGTGTGTGTGGGTGCTGGGCTTGGTGCGGGAGTGGCTGGCGGCGGAGCGGTTCGGGGGGTCGCGGTTGGTGTTTGTGACGCGGGGGGCGGTGGCGGGTGCGGATCTGGCTGGGGCGGCGGTGTGGGGGCTGGTGGGGTCGGCGCAGGCGGAGCATCCGGGGTGTTTCGGCCTGATCGATGTGGCGGAGGGGGCGGGTTCTGGGGTGGTGCCGGCGGGGGCGTTGGCGGCGGGTGAGCCGCGGTTGCTGGTGCGTGGGGGTGAGGTGCTGGCGGCGCGGCTGGCGCGGGTGGGGCCGGGGGCGGGGCCGGGGCCGGTGTGGGGCGGGGATGGGGTGGTGCTGGTCACGGGGGGCACGGGTGGGCTGGGCGGGGTGGTGGCGCGGCATCTGGTGGCGCGGCATGGGGTGCGGCATCTGGTGCTGGCTGGCCGGCGGGGGCTGGCCGCTGAGGGGGCGGCGGAGCTGGTGGCGGAGTTGTCCGGGCTGGGCGCGGAGGTGCGGGTGGCGGCGTGTGACGTCGCGGACCGGGACGCGGTGGCGGGGCTGCTGGCCGAGATCACCGCCGGGCGGCCGCTGTCGGGGGTGGTGCACGCGGCGGGGGTGCTGGATGACGGGGTGGTGGGGTCGCTGACCGCGCGGCGGCTGGCGGGGGTGCTGGCGCCGAAGGTGGACGCGGCGTGGCATCTGCACGAGCTGACCCGGGATATGGGCTTGTCCGCGTTTGTGGTGTTCTCGTCGGTGGCCGGGACGCTGGGCGGGGCGGGGCAGGCCAATTATGCGGCGGGTAACGCGTTCCTGGACGGGCTGGCCCGGCACCGGCGGGCGGCGGGGTTGCCGGGGGTGTCGCTGGCCTGGGGCCCGTGGACGCAGGGCGGGGGGATGACTGGCACGCTGTCGCAGGCGGATATGGCGCGGGTCACCCGCGCGGGGCTGGTGCCGCTGTCGCCGGAGCAGGGGCTGGCGTTGTTCGACGCGGGGTTGTCGGCGGGTGAGCCGGTGGTGGTGCCGGCCCGGTTCGACGTCGCGGCGCTGCGGGCCCGCGGCGAGGTCCCCGCGTTGTTGCGGGGCCTGGTCCGTGTTCCGGTTCAGCGCAAGGCCGCGGCTGGCGCTGGGCTGGCGCGGCAGCTGGAGGGCCTGCCGGCGGCGCGGCGCCGGCCGGTGGTGCTGGATGTGGTGCGGGCGCAGATCGCGGTGGTGCTGGGGCATGATTCGCCGAGCGCGGTGGTGCCCGATCGCGCGTTTCAGGATCTGGGGTTTGATTCGCTGACCGCGGTGGAGCTGCGGAACCGGCTGGGCGCGGCGGCGGGGGTGCGGCTGCCGGCGACGGTGGTGTTTGACTATCCGACCGCGGACGCGCTGGCGGATTTCCTGCTGGCGGAGCTGTCCGGAGAAGTCCTCAAGGCCGAGGCGCCGGTGCTGGCCGCGGTGGCCGGTGATGACCCGGTGGTGATCGTGGGGATGGCGTGCCGTTACCCGGGCGGGGTGACCTCGCCGGAGGAGCTGTGGCAGCTAGTGACCTCCGGCACCGACGCGATCGCTCCGTTCCCGGCCGACCGTGGCTGGAACCTGTCGCTCCTGCGCGACCCCGAAGCCACGCACCCCGACGGGTACTACGCCCGCGAAGGAGGATTCCTGGACTCAGCGGCGGAGTTCGACGCCGGGTTCTTCGGGATCTCCCCGCGCGAGGCGCTGGCCATGGACCCGCAGCAGCGGCTGACCCTGGAGCTGTCGTGGGAGGCGCTGGAACGGGCGGGAATCGATCCGGCCTCGCTCAAGAACAGCCAAACAGGGATCTTCGTCGGCGTGATGTACCACGACTATCCCGGCAGCGACGGGAACGGCAGCGTGGTGTCCGGCCGGGTGGCCTACAAGCTCGGCCTGGAAGGTCCCGCCATCTCGGTGGACACCGCCTGTTCGTCTTCGCTGGTGGCGATGCATCTCGCGGTGCAGGCCCTCCGCCAGGGCGACTGCTCCCTGGCGGTGACAGGCGGAGTCACCGTTCTGTCCACGCCGGCCGTCTTCGTCGAGTTCGGCCGTCAGCGCGGGCTGGCGCCGGACGGCCGATGCAAGTCATTCGCCTCCGCCGCGGACGGCACCAGCTTCTCCGAGGGCGCCGGCCTCCTCGTGATGGAGCGGCTGTCGGACGCCGTCGCCAACGGCCACCACGTTCTCGCCGTGATCCGCGGCTCGGCGGTCAACCAGGACGGTGCCAGCAACGGCCTTACTGCGCCGAACGGGCCGTCCCAGCGCCGGGTGATCCGGCAGGCGCTCGCGAACGCGCGCATGTCCGCCGACCAGATCGACGCGGTTGAGGCACATGGCACGGGCACCACCCTGGGCGACCCGATCGAGGCCCAGGCCCTACTGGCCACCTACGGGCAGGACCGGGATGAGCCACTGTGGCTCGGCTCGATCAAGTCGAACATCGGCCACACCCAGGCCGCTGCCGGTGTCGCCGGTGTGATCAAGATGGTCATGGCCATGCGGCACGGAATCCTGCCCGCAACGCTCCACGTAGATGAACCGACCACGCACGTGGACTGGTCCGCGGGCGCGGTAGGGTTGCTGACCGAGAATCTTGACTGGCCCAACACCGGCCGCCCGCGCCGCGCCGGGATCTCCTCGTTCGGGATCAGCGGCACCAATGCCCATGTGCTGGTGGAGCAGGCGCCCATGGCCGAGCCGGCCCCGGTGGCACGGAAGACCCCAGCCCCGGTGGTGCCCTGGGTCCTGTCCGCACGGGACTCCGACGCCCTTCGCGCCCAGGCCGAACGGCTGCGTTCCTGGGTGGCCAGCCACGACCTCCACCCGGTCGACGTGGCGTGCTCGCTGGCCACCACCCGGGCGGCGCTCGATCGTCGCGCCGTTGTGCTCGGCGCACACCGGGACGAACTGGTGACGGGCCTGGCCGCCGTGATAAGCGGCGAGTCACCCACCTGGAGAGCATCCGAAGGCCTGCTGGCCATGCTGTTCTCTGGTCAGGGATCGCAGCGTCTCGGGATGGGCCGGGAGTTGTACGAGCGGTTCGGCGTGTTCACCGAGGCGCTGGACGCGATATGCGCAGCCTTGGACGAGCACCTGGAGCGACCGATTCGCCAGGTGATGTGGGGTGAGGATGAGGAGACGCTGAACGACACGGGGTTCGCCCAGCCTGCGCTGTTTGCAGTCGAGGTGGCCTTGTTCCGGCTGGTGGAGTCGTGGGGTGTGCGGCCCGACTATGTGGCGGGTCATTCGATCGGTGAGGTCGCAGCGGCGCATGTGGCCGGAGTGTTCTCGCTCGCCGACGCTTGTGCGATGGTGGCAGCCCGTGGTCGGCTGATGGCCGCGCTTCCGCCCGGTGGTGCGATGGTGGCGATCGAGGCCACCGAGGCTGAGATCTCGCCTTTGCTCGTCGAGGGTGTGTCCATCGCCGCGATCAACGGCCCGTCCTCTGTGGTGATATCCGGTGACGAAGACGCCGTCGCGGGTATCGCTGCGTCCTTCGAGGAACGCAGGACCCGGCGGCTGCGGGTCTCCCACGCGTTCCACTCGCCGCTGATGGAGCCGATGCTGGCCGGTTTCGCCGCGGTGGTCGAAGGGCTGTCGCCACAAGCGCCGAAGATCCCGGTCGTGTCCAACCTCACCGGCATGCTGGCCGACGAAGACCAGCTATGTTCCGCGGACTACTGGGTGAGCCACGTCCGCCAGGCGGTCCGGTTCGCCGACGGCATCGCTGCGCTCCGGGCTCAGCGCGTGACGCGTTTCCTGGAGATCGGGCCCGATAGCGCGCTGTCGGGCCTGGTGGCTGACGGCGCGCTGGCCGTGCCGATCCTACGCCGGGGCCGGCCCGAGGAGAACGCGGCCGTGGAGGCAGTGGCCCGGCTGTACGCTCACGGCACGCCAGTCGACTGGGCGGCGTTCTTCACCGGGACGGGTGCCCAGCAGGTCGACCTGCCCACCTATGCCTTCCAGCATCGGCGTTTCTGGTCAACCACCCTGGCCATGCCAGGAAACACAGCGGGCGCGGGGCTGACCACGACCGACCATCCTCTCCTTTCCGACGTGATCGAGCTGGCCGGGTCCGACGGCTTCCTGTGCACCGGGCGGCTCTCGGCGCTGTCGCACTCCTGGCTGGCCGACCACACGGTGCTGGGACAGGTACTGGTTCCGGGCACAGCGCTGCTGGAGCTGGCGATCAGGGCAGGTGACGAGGTCGGCTGCGATCGGGTCGAGGAACTGACCCTGGCCGCGCCTTTGGTGCTACCCGAACACGGCGACGTGCAGGTGCAGGTCTGGGCCGCTGCACCGGACGAATCCGGGCGCCGCGCCCTGACCGTGCACTCCCGGCCGGGCGACGATCCGCAGGCGCCCTGGACCGAGTACGCCTCAGGTCTGCTGGCGTCGGGCGCTCAGTCCCTGCCGCTCGACGCCATGGAATGGCCTCCCGCCGACGCACGACCGCTGGACATCACCGGCCTGTACGACCGGCTCGCAGATCTTGGCTTCGGCTACGGGCCGGCGTTCCAGGGCTTGCGTGCCGCCTGGTGGCGTGGCGATGAGGTGTTCGCCGAGGTGGCGCTGCCCGATGAGGTTGACGGTACCGGGTACGGCTTGCACCCGGCGCTGCTGGACTCCTGCCTGCACGTCCCAGCTGGGGCGGGCGACGAGCCGGGCCGCAGCGGCGTCCCCTTCGTGTGGCGCGGGGTGTCGCTGCACGCGGGCGGGGTCTTGGCGGTCCGTGTACGGCTGGCGCCAGCCGGGGAGAACGCCACGTTGATCGCTATCGCCGACGCTGCGGGTGCGCCGGTCGCCTCGGTGGAGGCGCTGGTAACCCGCCCGATCCCGGCCGGAGGCCTCGGCAGTGCCACAGACCGCGGTTCGCTGTTCGGGATCGAGTGGGTGCCGGTGCCGGCGGGGGAGCCTGGCCCGGCGGTGGTGGTCGGCTCTGCCGCCGGGCTGGTGGCCGGGTCGCTGGTGGAGATGTACCCGGATCTGGCGTCGGTGCCGGGGGGGCCTGCGACGGTGGCGGTGCCGGTGGCTGGCTCGGGTGCAGTGGTGGATTCGGTCCACGCGGTCACCTCACAGGTATTGGGCCTGCTGCGGTCATGGCTGGCCGAGGAGCGGTTCGCGGGGTCGCGTCTCGTGTTCGTGACCAGCGGGGCGATGAGTGGCGCGGATCTTACCGGGGCCGCGGTCTGGGGACTGGTGCGTTCGGCGCAGTCGGAGAACCCGGGCCGGTTCGCCCTGATCGACCTGGAGAACAGTTCATCGGTGGTTCCGCCCGGGGCGCTGACGGCCGGCGAGCCCCAGCTCTTGGTGCGGGCCGACGAGGTGCTGGCTCCCCGACTGACCCGGATACGGCCGCCGTCGGACGGGTCGGCCTGGGGCGCCGACGGGATGGTGCTGGTCACTGGTGGCACCGGTGGCCTGGGCCGCATGGTGGCCCGTCATATGGTGGCCGATCATGGGGTGCGGAACCTGCTGCTGGTGAGCCGCCGTGGCCCGGCCGCTGAGGGGGCGGCGGAGCTGGTCGCCGAGCTGGCCGCCATGGGTGCCGTGGCCACAGTCGAGGCTTGTGATGTCGCCGATCGGGCTGCGGCGACGGCTCTGCTGGCGCGGTATCGGGACCAGGTGACGGCGGTGGTGCATACGGCCGGGCTGCTGGACGACGGCGTGATCGGGTCGCTGACACCGGAGCGGCTCGCCACAGTACTGCGTCCCAAGGTGGACGGGGCATGGAACCTGCACGAGGCGACAAGCGGCCACCATCTACGGGCGTTCGTCCTGTTCTCGTCGGTGTCAGGGACCTTCGGCGGGCCGGGTCAGGGCAACTACGCGGCTGCGAACGCATTCCTGGACGGGCTGGCCAGGCACCGCCGGGCCGCAGGGCTGTCGGCCGTTTCCCTGGCCTTCGGCCCGTGGACCGGGGGGGACGGGATGACCGGGGCACTCAGCGAGGCGGACCTCCAGCGGATGACGCGCTCCGGAACGCCGCCGCTGTCACCGGACCAGGGGCTTGCGCTGTTCGACGCCGCGATGGCGAGCACCGAACCGGTGGTGTTGCCAGTGCGGCTGGACCTCGCGGCGTTGCGGGCCCGGGGCGAGGTCCCGGCGCTCTTCCAGCGCCTGATCCGTGCTCCCGCGCGGCGCTCGGCGACCGGCGCGAACCTCGCCCAGCGCCTGGCCGGGCTGTCAATGGCCGAAGGTCATGAGGTGCTGCTGGATCTGGTACGCGCTCAGGTAGCCGTCGTGCTGGGCCATGTCGGTGGGTCAGAAGTGGATCCCAGCCTGGCGTTTGCCGAGCTCGGCTTTGACTCGCTGACCGCGTTGGAGATGCGCAACCGGCTGAACTCGATCACCGGCGTCCGGCTGCCTGCCACCCTGGTGTTCGACTACCCGACACCGGGGGAACTCGCGGCCATGCTTTACGCCGCGATCGCGCCGGCGCCCCTCTCCGGGCCGGATTCCGTCCTGGCCGAGCTCGACCGGCTGGAGAAGTCGTTTGCCGACCTGGTGGAGGCCGACGAGGAGCTGCACAAGAAGGTGGCAGGCCGCCTGGAGGTGCTCAGGACCCGGTGGAACGCCCGCCGGGCCGGTCCGGACGCGGACAGTCCCACGGCCGGGTTCGACCTGGACTCCGCCTCCGACGACGAGGTCTTCGACCTCCTCGACAAAGAGCTCGGCATGTCCTGAAGGCCGTGCCGCCTCGCCAAATCGGAAAGGGATAACCGGCATGCCGGAGGTCGCTCCGCGCGCCCGTCTTGCCGCCTTCGCGGAATTCACGTAGAGCGTAGGGATTTCCAGGTACCGATATGGGTTGAATGGCCTTGTCGGAAAGCGTGCCCCGCTATGCAGATCCTGGCCGGTAACGACCAGCGATCAGCCCGTCGTCTGACCCGCGCGAGGAAACAATGACGTTCAAGTACCCGGTTTCGCAGCCTTATCTCACCGGTCGGGAAATGGCCTATGTCGCCGAGTCGATCGAAACTGGCTGGATCTCCTCCCTGGGGCCGTGCGTCCGGCGGTTCGAAGAGGAGTTCGCCCGCTACAACGGGGTCGCCCGCGGGGTCGCCTGCTCCTCGGGTACGGCCGCGCTGACCCTGGCCCTGCGGGCCCTCGGCATCGGCCCAGGCGACGAGGTGCTCGTCCCCGAGTTCACGATGATCGCCTCCGCGTGGGCCGTGACCTACACGGGGGGCACGCCGGTCTTCGCCGACTGTGGCGACGACCTCAACATCGACGTCGCGTTGATGGCGCAGAAGATCACGCCACGGACCAAGGCCATCATGCCGGTGCACATCCACGGCCGCCGCTGTGATATGGACGCGATCATGAGGCTTGCCTACGAGTACAACCTGCGGGTGGTGGAAGACTCCGCGCACGCGCACGGTATCCGGCCGGTGGGCGACATCGCCTGCTTCTCCCTCTACGCCAACAAGATCATCACGTCGGGGGAGGGCGGTATCTGCGTCACCGACGACATCCGGCTGGCCGAGCAGATGAAGCACCTCCGCGACATGGCGATCTCCAGCGACCACAGCTTCCTGCACGCCAAGCTCGCCTACAACTTCCGCATGACCAGCCTGCAGGCCGGCGTCGCGCTGGCCCAGCTAGAGAAGCTGGACGAGATCCTCGAACTGCGCGCGGCGATCGAGAAGCGCTACGACGCGGGCCTCGACGGCATCGCGGGCATCACCCGAATGCCGCCACGGGATGTGCTGTGGATTTATGACCTGCGTGCCGAGCGCCACGAGGAACTTCGCAAGTTCCTGGGCCAGGAGGGCATCGAAACACGCTTGTTCTTCAAGCCGATGAGTCGGCAGCCCATGTACTTCGACCCGAAGTGGCCGTCGCTGAACGCCAGCCGGTTCGCCGCGGACGGCCTCTATCTACCCACGTACACCGGGCTGACCGAGTCGGACCAGGATTACATCATCGACCGGATCCGTCGTTTCTACCGCGTCTGCTGAAGCGGTGTCAGTGCGCGACAGCGCCGACCACGCGCGGCGTGAGTGATGCTCCCACGATCACATGCATGTGCAGGTGGCTGGGAGTATCAAAATCCGGTGCTATGAATGGCGCACCCGGCCCGGCAGCGCCGCCGCGAAGCGGCGCGAGCTGCTAAAGGTCAAGATCGGGGCCGATTCGCTTAGTGAAATCGGCGTTAATGCTTTCCGGCGGTGCTCTCAAGGCTTTCCGCGAAAAGTCTGGGGATTTCCTTGGAGTTCCGGGTGTGCGTGGCGGTACGGCCTGTGTGGGTATGGCTACTGCGTTATAGGACTTGTCGATTCCTTAGTCTACTGAAATTCTCTTGACACCTCCTCGTTACAGCTGCGATTGTTGATTTATGGGCCTCGTCCGCCGGGTGGTCTTGTTTTCTATTCTTGGTCCTGGTTTCGGTCCTTTTCTTTCGTGTCGTCGCTGGTTGTCTTTTCCGTCGGGAAAGGGTTCCGCGCCGGGTGTTGGGCCGCTGTGGTGAGAGGAAGACGATGTGTAGGCAAGTGCTGATCACGGGAATCGCTGGCCAGGATGGTTCTTGGCCGGCACTCAAAAACAGCGGCTTTACGGATAAGCAAGCGCTGTACCTGACCGGGCAGTTCATGACTGCGAAATTGCGAGGGCCGACTTCATGAGATACCTCGTCACCGGTGGCACCGGGTTCATTGGCTCGGCGCTGGTCAAGCGGTTGGTAGCGGACGGCCATGAGGTCCGGGTCCTGGATGATATGTCCCGCGGCCGCAAGGACCGGCTGCGCGGCGTCAACTGCGAGATCGTCGATGATGACGTGCGCTTGCCGGGTGCTGTCGTGAACGCCGTGCGTGGCTGCGATTCGGTCATCCACTTGGCCTATTGCCAGGGCACCCAGATGTTCTATGTTGAACCCCGCCAAGTGCTCGACGTCGCGGTGCGGGGCATCACCAACGTGCTGTCCGCCTGTGAGCACACTGGTGTGGGCGAGCTCCTGCTGGTGTCGTCCTCAGAGGTGTACCAGGTGCCCACCATGGTGCCCACCAATGAGACTGTGCCACTGGCGGTACCTGACCCGCTGAACCCCCGGTATTCCTACGGTGGCGGCAAGATTATCAGTGAGCTGATGTGCGTCGCCTGGGCCCGCACCGGCGTCTTCGACCGGCTTATCGTTGCGCGGCCGCACAATGTCATCGGGCCGGACATGGGCCGCGAGCACGTGATCCCCGAGTTCGCCATCCGGATGAACCGGCTTGTGCAGGAGTACCCCTATCCCCGCATCATCCCGTTCCCGATCCAGGGCACCGGCGAGGAGACCAGGTCGTTTTGTTACATCGATGACTGCATCGAGCAGTTTTGCCTTCTGCTGAAGCAAGCAGAGCCCCTGGGCATCTACCATGTCGGCACCATGGAGGAGATCACCATCGCCGAAACCGCACACGCTGTGGCCGGCTGGTACGGGCGCGAGATCAAGCTGCAGCCAGGCACCCTACCGAAGGGCTCACCACCACGGCGTCTGCCGGACACGCACAAGATGCGGGCCCTAGGGTATCGCCCGGAGGTTCATTTCGCTGAGGCCCTCGGCCGGACATTGACGTGGTACCGGGACAATGGCTAACTTCTTCCAGGATGAGCGGGGCACCATCCACGATCTGCTGGGCCGGTTGACGCCGCCACCGAGATAAACACGACCCCGCCTGCTCCTGGCCATCCCCTCGGCCTGCAAAGAATGTATAACCAGCCAAAAAAACTTTGCGGGTCACCCTATCCACGCGCCGAACGTCTATGATTTCCGCGAGCGCGACGACATGCTGTTCGCTTATCTTAACGACAGCGTCGACCTCGCCGCGCGACTTACCCGGTTAGTAAGCGGTAGCTGTCTTATGCGACGTGTACCATTTAATAGTTTGGCGCAAGCCTTCCTCGAAAGTTATCCGCGGCTTGAATCCGAATTCCTTTTCCGCGAGGGAGATATCTAGTTTGCGGCGCGGCTGGCCGTCCGGCCTACTGGTGTCCCAAGTAATTTTTCCGCTAAAGCCGGTTTCTTTGGCAATCAGTTCAATAAGACCCTTGATAGTAATTTCAAATGCAGACCCCAGGTTAACCGGGTCACTTTTGTTGTATTGTTCGGTTGCCAAAATAATGCCTTCAGCTGCATCCTCAACGTAGAGAAACTCCCGACTCGCGGACCCATCACCCCAGACCGCAACCTCTTTATCGCCGTTCTCGACTGCGTCAACGCATTTCTTGATGAGCGCCGGAATCACATGAGAGCGTCTGGGATCGAAGTTATCACCGGGGCCATATAGGTTCACTGGCAGGAGAAAAATTGAGTTATATCCGTATTCTTGGCGGTAACCCTGGGATTGTACGAGCATCATCTTTTTGGCGAGGCCATATGGGGCGTTGGTCTCCTCTGGGTATCCAGCCCACAGATCCTCTTCCTTAAAGGGGGTCAGCGTATATTTGGGGTATGCACAAACTGTGCCAAGCGCTACAAACTTTGGAATGTGGCGCTGATAGGCATGATGCAGGAGCTGAACCCCCATCATTAAATTGTCATAAAAAAATGAACCCGGATGCTCCCTGTTTGCGCTGATCCCGCCAACCCTGGCAGCAAGGTGAATGACAACATCGACATCTGGGCAGGCAGAGTACATTTTTTTAATTTCACTCTCGTGAACTAGATCGAAGTCGTCATGTGATGGCGCGTAAACCGTGGCACCCAAGCCCTTTATCTTTCTTACCAAACAAGTTCCCAAGAACCCACGCCCGCCAGTTACGAGTATGTTTTTCCCTTGCCAATTCATTACCAGCCCTCAACGAAAAGAGCAGTCATTTTATGGATTAGTGATCGCTGACGGTAGCCACGGAGGCGCCAACGTCTCCGCTGCGCATCCAAATCGGAGCTTTACTATTACCGAGGCTACGGAAATACGTGCTAGGGAAAACCGTAGTACGGTGGCGGCGCGGCTGCAGCGGCGCACGGTCACCGGCGTGAAGGCCGCCGTGCCCGCGGGTGCGGCCAGGGACGGCGGCTTCCTGCCGGTTTCCCGGCCTGCGTCGCCGGCCGGTCCGCTGCCCGGGGCTAGCGCCGGCCTGGGGACCCAGATGGTGCCCCGTGCCAACGCGGATCCGCAACAGACAACAGCAGTTCACGGAGGGCCTGGCCTCCTCGGTCCCAGGTGGCGGCGGCCGCGACCGCGCTACCCACCGCCACCATGGCCGAAGCCGTCGCCGGGTCGTCAAGGACCCGCGTTATCGCCGTGGCCCAGGCGGTCGCGTCATGCGGCGGCACAAGTACCGCGGCCGGCCCGCTGACCTCCTCCACCGCGGGTATAGCGCTCGCCACCACCGGGACGCCCGCGGCCATGGCCTCCAGCGGGGGGAAACCGTAGCCTTCGACGAGCGACGGGAATGCGAATACCGATGCCGCCCGGTACACGGCGGGCAGTGCTTCTTCGGTCACGGCAGGCA
>WNGF01008226.1_pt1 | contig 12338 bp, 6 predicted proteins | sample 5400641 | NCBI WGS metagenome assembly WNGF01 (sample SAMN13153371, study PRJNA577476) | soil metagenome | isolation source: 80 cm soil or saprolite under grassland replicate 2 | place: USA:California | collected 2016-06-15
TCTGGTGGTACGCGGCTCTCGCCGCGCCGCTCGCCGCAGTCCTTCTGGTGATCGTCGTTCGGTGTGCGTCTCCCGGACAGAGTAGCGCGATCAGCGGTGCCACGAGAATGGCGAGCGCGATCGTCGGCGCCTCCGGCCGCCCTTGCGGCGTGGACGTCGCCGGTGGTTCTCGCCCTCGTGGCCGCACGCGTTTTCTCGGGCGCGCCGGAGGCGCCGACGATCGCGCTCGCCATTCTCGTGGCACCGCTGATCGCGCTACTCTGTCCGGCCTCGGACGCAGCGCAGCGACCGAACCGTGTCGCGGCGCTGGGGATCAGCGCCGGCGTCGGATTGGTCCTTTGGGCGAATCTCCTCCTGCTCGCGGACGTCGCCGGCTTGCTGGGTCTCCCTCGCTGGGCGACGAGCATCGTAGCGGCATCCGTGGCCCTTCTGGCCGTCGCACTGCTGCGTGGCGACACGGCCGTCGAAACTGGTCCACGCCTCGTTCAGGCCGGCCTCAGGAGCTCCGGCCTCTGGCTCCTATACGTGAGCGGCCTGGGGTTCGTGGCGTTGGTCACGGTCGTCGCCGTCGCTCTCGCCGCCTCTCCCTGGGACGCCTGGAAGGACGTCGCCTCGCGGCCCGCGCTCACGTTCGGAGCGCGCAATCCGTGGGTGACCGAGGGCCGGACGCTCGCCGCGCCGACGACGCTCGAGTTCACGGAGGCTCATCGCGTTACGGCGCTGAGCCCCGCCACTTACCGCGTCCTCGAGCCCGGCCGGTTCCGCGAGTGGCGGCTTCGCGCCGGCGAATCGCTGTCACTCCGGGCGGGCGATCATCTGGTGATCGGCGCCGGTGCGCGTTTGATGTTCGAGGCCGGAAAGCGGGTCCCGGGAGCGGCCGCCTCGGGTGCCACGTGGGCCGACCCGCCGGAGCGGAGCGGGCTTTCGACGGTCGTGCATGCGCTGGGCGCCGCGCTCACGCTGGTCGGTGGCGCGGTCGCCCTCGTCGTACCCGAGCGGGCGCTGACGATCCGGGCTGTCTCCACGGAGTCAGTGCTCATGCTGGCGTTCGTGCTCGGGGCCCTCTGCCTCGGCGTTTACGGGGCCTACTCGGCGCCCGGGCTCTCCATCGGCGCGCCCGCGCTCGCGGCCGTCTTCGGCCTTCCGGATGCTGTCGTCCCCGGACGGGCTGGCAGCGCCGTGGTGGTGGTGAGCGCCGTCGTGCTGCTCCTTCTCCTCTCGGCAACTGTGCTGGCGCTGCGGGGTGTCCTCGGCCGAGCGTGGGGCGAAGCGAGCACTGCGCTGACGGAGCCCACCGTAGCATTCCTCGTCGTCGCCGCATCCATCGGCAGCCTGTGGCCGGGCGACGCATCGCGAGCCCTCCTGGTCGGACTCGGGCTGACCGCGTCGGCCGCCGTCGCGCCCCGTGTCGCAGGCGACAGCCCGGAGGCCCGGCTGGCGGGTTCCCTGGTCGGCGTGATCGCGTTCGCCGGTCTCTCCGTGCTCGGCTCGCGCCTGCCGGCATGGGCCGACATTGTCTGGACATACCCCGCGCTGGCCGCGGCGCCCCGCGCATGGGTGGTAGTGCGAGCGGAGACCGTGCGACGGGAGAGGCGAGCGCTCCAATGACCGGCGGCCAGCGAGCACGGAATGTTGCCGCGGCCTCGCGACGCTGACACAATAGGTCCCCATGGCGAGTGATCGGATCGTCATCCGGGGCGCCCGCGAGCACAATCTCAAGAACATCGATCTCGAGATCCCCCGCGACCAACTGGTCGTGATCACCGGACTCTCCGGCTCGGGCAAGTCCTCGCTCGCCTTCGACACCATCTATGCCGAGGGCCAGCGCCGCTACGTCGAGTCGCTGTCGGCGTACGCCCGGCAGTTCCTGGAGCAGATGGAGAAGCCGGAAGTGGACTCGATCGAGGGGCTCTCGCCCGCGATCTCGATCGAGCAGAGAACCACGTCGAAGAATCCGCGCTCGACCGTCGGCACCGTCACCGAGATCTACGATTACCTCCGTGTGCTCTTCGCGCGCGTGGGCGTGCCCCACTGCCCGACCTGCGGCCGGGTGATCTCGGCCCAGACCGTGCAGCAGATGGTCGATCGGGTCCTCGCCCAGGCGCCCGGCACGCGGCTCCTCGTCCTGGCGCCGGTCGTGCGCGGGCGCAAGGGCGAGTACAAGAAGCTCTTCTTCGATCTGCAGCGTCAAGGCTATTCCCGGGTCCGTGTCAACGGCACGATCCGCGAGGTCGGCGACGACATCGAGCTGGACAGGAAGCGCAAGCACACGATCGAGGTCGTCGTGGATCGGCTGGTCGTGCGCGAGAACCTCGGCTCGCGCCTGGCGGACTCGCTCGAGACCGCCCTCCGCCTCGCCGACGGAATCGTCACCGTCGAGACGGTGGACAGCGGAGACGGGGCCACACGCACCTCCAGCAGGCCACCCTCGGCCGGTCCGACCACCTTTTCGGAGAAGCTGGCCTGCGCGGAGTGCGGCATCTCCTTCCCGGAGGTCTCGCCGCGGATGTTCTCGTTCAATAACCCGTACGGCGCGTGCCCGGAGTGCGGAGGGCTCGGTTCGCGTGACGAGATCGACCCGGTCCGGCTCGTACCGAACTCCGCTCGCTCCCTCAAGGACGGCGCGCTGGCGCCCTGGGCGGGCCACGAGACGACGTACTTCCGGCAGACATTGCAGGTGCTGGCGAAGCGACACAGGTTTTCTCTCGAGACACCGTGGTCCGAGCTGCGCAAGCCCGTACGCGACGTGATCCTCCACGGCGAGCGCGACGGCGGCTTCGAGGGCGTCATCAAGACGCTCGAGCGCCGGTACCGCGAGACCTCGTCCGAGGAGGCCCGAGCCGAGATCGAGCAGTTCATGACCGAGCGGCCGTGCCCGGCGTGCCGGGGTTCGCGCCTGCGGCCCGAGTCGCTCGGCGTCAAGATCGCGGGTCACTCGATCGCGGAGGTCGTGCGGCAGACCATCAAGGAGGCGACCGTATTCTTCGACGGTCTCACGCTGACGGAGCGCGAGGCCGCGATCGCCCGGCGCGTCCTCAAGGAGATCCGTGAGCGCCTCGGCTTCCTGATCAATGTCGGCCTCGACTACCTGACGCTCGACCGTCCGGCCGGCACGCTCTCGGGGGGAGAAGGGCAACGAATTCGTTTGGCGACCCAGATTGGGTCGAGCCTGGTCGGAGTGCTGTACATCCTCGACGAACCGTCCATCGGACTGCACCAGCGCGACAACCGGAGGCTGCTGGAGACCCTCAGGCGCTTGCGGGACCTCGGCAACACCGTGCTGGTCGTCGAGCACGACGAGGAGACGATCCGGTCGGCCGATTATGTCATCGACCTCGGTCCGGGCGCCGGCGAGCTGGGCGGACATCTCGTCGCGGTCGGGACGCCCGACGAGATCATGGCGAACGCCGGCTCGCTCACCGGGCGCTACCTCGCGCGGGCGCTCACGATCCCGGTGCCCACGGGCCGCCGGAAGGGCAGCGGCCACTTCATCACGATCCACAATCCGCGTGAGCACAACCTGAAGGGCATGGCGGTGAAGATCCCGCTCGGGACGTTCACCTGCGTCACCGGGGTGTCGGGGTCCGGCAAGTCGACGCTCGTCAACGACATCCTCTACCGCGCCCTCGCGCAGATGCTGCACCGGGCGCAGGACCGCCCCGGCGCGCACGACCGCGTCGAAGGCGCGCAGCGGATCGACAAGGTGGTGGACATCGACCAGTCGCCGATCGGCCGCACGCCGCGCTCGAACCCCGCGACGTACACCGGCGTGTTTACGTTCATCCGCACGCTGTTCGCGCGGACGCCGGAGGCGCGGATGCGCGGCTACCAGCCCGGCCGCTTCTCCTTCAACGTGAAGGGCGGCCGGTGCGAGGCGTGCCAGGGCGATGGGCTCGTCAAGATCGAGATGCACTTCCTGCCCGACGTGTACGTGACGTGCGACGTGTGCAAGGGGCGCCGCTACAACCGCGAGACGCTCGACGTCCACTACAAAGCGATGAGCATCGCCGCGGTCCTCGAGATGACGGTGCGCGAGGCGCTCGGGTTCTTCGAGGCGGTGCCCGTGATCAAGTCCAAGCTCGCAACCCTCGACGACGTCGGGCTCGACTACATCCGGCTGGGCCAGTCGGCGACGACCTTGTCGGGGGGAGAAGCTCAACGAGTGAAGTTGGCGACCGAACTGTCGCGTCGCGCGACGGGACGCACCCTGTACATCCTCGACGAGCCGACCACCGGGTTGCACTTCGCCGACATCCAGCGTTTGCTCGACGTGCTGAACAAGCTCGTGGATCAAGGCAACACGGTCGTGATCATCGAGCACAACCTCGACGTGGTCAAAACCGCCGACTGGGTCATCGATCTCGGGCCCGAGGGCGGCGACGAGGGCGGACGCGTGGTGGCCATCGGCACGCCGGAAGAGCTCGTTCGCCATCCGGAGCACACGTATACCGGGCAGTTCTTGAGACCGCTGCTCTCAGGGGCCTGACGCATGCGCCGGACCAAGATCGTCTGCACGATCGGTCCCGCGAGCCGCAGCGTCGCCGAGCTCGATCGCTTGGTCGGAGCTGGCCTGGATGTCGCCCGCCTCAACTTTTCGCATGGCACGCACGACGAGCATGCGGAAGTTCTCCGGCGGCTCCGTGAGGGCGAGGCGCGATGGGGCCGCCCGGTCGCCATCCTTCAGGACCTGCAGGGGCCGAAGATCAGACTGGGAACGTTCGGCCCCGGTGGGGGCGCCCGCGTCGACCTCGAGCCGGGCCGGACGTTCACCCTCTATGCCCGTCCGGTCGAGGGCACTGCGGAACGGGCGTCGCTCACCCATCCGGAGTATTTGAAAGACCTGCGGCCCGACGACGAGATCTGGATGGACGACGGGATGATCCAGCTCCGCGTCGAAGCGGTGTCATCGGACGACGTGCGGTGCCGCGTGGTCGTCGGCGGACGCATCAGCGATCACAAAGGGCTCTCGCTGCCGCGGGTCACGCTGCCGGTGTCCTGCCTGACGCCGAAGGACCGCGACGACCTGCGCTTCGGTCTCCGCCAGGGGGTGGACTTCGTCGCGGTCTCGTTCGTCCGGTCGGCCGACGACATTGAAGAGGTGCGGAGCTTTCTGCGGGCCGAGGCCGCCGGGGACCTGCCGATCGTCGCGAAGCTCGAGCGTCACGAGATCCTCGGCAATCTCCCGGGCATCTTGAACAAGGTGGACGCGGTCATGGTCGCGCGCGGCGACCTCGGCGTCGACGTGCCGATCGAGGACGTGCCCCATATCCAGAAGGAGATCATTCGCCAGGCGCGCGACGCGAAGGTCCCGGTGATCGTCGCGACCCAGATGCTGGAGTCGATGGTCACGCATCTACGGCCCACGCGGGCCGAGGTCTCGGACGTCTCGACGGCGATCTTCGACGGCGCCGACGCGATCATGCTGTCCGCCGAGACCGCCACCGGGCGGTATCCCGGCGAGGCGGTCTCCGTCATGGCGCGGATCGCCGAGCGCGCCGACGGCGCGATGCTGGCCGTCGAACGGGAGCGGCGGCGGCGGCCGGGCGGGAGCTTCCAGGAGGCCATCTCCGACGCGGCGGCGACGGCGGCGCACATGCTCGGCGCGCGCGCCATCGTGGCGTTCACCGAGTCGGGCTTCTCGGCCCGCCTCATCTCGCAGGCTCGGCCGGGCGTGCCGATCATTGCGCTGACGCCGTTCGTCGAGGTCCAGCGGCGGCTGGCGCTTTCGTGGGGCGTCTCCTCCCGTCTGATCCGAAAGGTCGAGACGACCGACGAGATGATCGAGGAGGTCGAAGCGACGCTGCTGAGCAACGGCTCGGTGCGCCCCAACGACGTGATCGTCATCATCTCCGGATCGCCCATGTGGGTCCGGGGAACGACGAATCTATTGAAGCTCCACCGGGTGGGCGAGCGCCGCGCGTGAGGGTCGCGCTCGGGCGCCCGGCCGTCCGCCGCGTGGTCCCGGTGCTGATCGGCCTCGTCGTGCTCTGGTTCGTCGCGGGCATCTTCCTGGCGCGCGCGCTCGCCGCGCGCCACGACACCGCCGCCACCGCCACGCTCGCGTCCGTTCGAACGATCGTCGCGGCGGCGCTCGAGGAGGTGCGTCGCGAAGCGTCGCTCCTGGCCCAGGATCCGGCCGTCGTCGAGGGTGCGACTCGGAGCGACTGGGCCACCCTCGTGCGCGGCGCGTGGCCGCGGATTCTGGCGCTGACGCACGAGCGCCGCGCCGACCTACTGCTGATCGTGGACGCGAGCGGCGTTCCGCTCGTCCAGGTGCCGGCCGCACGGCACGTCGTCGCGGCGGCGGTCGCTCGACCTCCCGAGGCCGTCGCGCGGCTTGCCGTCATCGACGAGCGGCCCTACGTGCTCGGGATCGCGCCGATGCCCGCCGGTCTGGTGATCGTCGGGCGGCGCTTCGAGTCGCTCGCCGGAGCGGTCGCGCGCCTGCCATCGCGCCCTGCGCTCGTGGTGGTGGCGGGCGATCGAGCCCTCGGCTCCACGCTGCCCGGCGCGCCCCCGCTCGGCTGGGACACCGCGGTGCGGGCCGGGCAGATCACGATCAGCGGGGAACTCTGGTTCGCACGTCAGCTCGGCGAGGCCGGCGGCGGTCTCTGGGCACTCGTCTCGGCGCGGGAGCAGCGCCGGGAGAGCAGCCAGCTCTGGTTCTGGTGGGCGGTCTCGCTGTCGGCGGCCGGCGCCACCGCCGTTGGGATCGCAGCGGTTTCTGTATCGGAGCGTGGCGACGGCGCAACGGAAGGTGGCCCGAGACCGACGCGACCGCGAGAGCCGGCCCCGGCCGGACGCGAGGCGTCCGACAACCGTCGGAGTCGGGAGCTCGAAGCACTGCACGCGGTCGTGGTGGCGACTGGCAGCGGCGACGATCTGGCCCTCACCGCCGAGCGGACGCTCGAGGTCGTGTGCGACGTCGCGCGGATCCCCTTCGGAGCCGTGTTCCGGTTCGACCGGGCAACCCAGACGCTTGTCCTCACCGCCCACCGTGGTCTGCTGCCCGACGACGTCGAGCGCTTGCGTGTCCGCTCGCTCGACCAGAGCCACGTCGGCGAAGTGATCCGCAGCGGCCGGCCGGTCGTGACCGATCTCACGGCTTCCCGCGTGCTGGCGCCCGACGTCGTCGAGCGCGTGCAGGCCGGCGGCTATCGAACTCAGCTCGGGCTGCCGATTCCGGTGAACGGCGAGACATGGGGCGTCATGGCTCTCATCACGCGAGAGGCCAGGACCTTCGATGCCGATGAGCTGACGCTGCTTCAGGCGGTCGCGCACCAGGTGGGACAGGCGGTGGCGCGCGCCGCGCTCCTGGCGGAAGGCCGGGAGAAGAGTCGTCGGCTCGAGACACTCGCGCGTCTGGCGCAGACGTTGACCGCGACGCTGTCGCTCGACGAGGTGTTCCGCCGCGTGGTCGATGCGGCGGTCGAGCTGTTCGGGTCGAGCACTGCGCAGCTCTGGCTCGTGGACGACGACGACCGCCACGTCTCGCTGCGGGCGGCCGCGGGGACCCAGTCGTCGGAAGGCGTCGAGCGCCTGCGCGTCGGCGAAGGACTCGTCGGGATGGTCGTGGCGACCCGCAAGCCGCTGACGGCGGTCGACGCGCTTCGGGACCCGCGGGCGCGCAACGTCGAGCGGGTCCGCGCCGAAGGCGTGATCAGCGTCGGCATCGTGCCACTTCAGCTGGGCGAGCGGGTGCTGGGCGTTCTGGCCATCGGCGTACGGGCCCGGCACGAATACACCGCCGAGGAGCTGCGGCTCCTCGGCTTCCTCGCCTCGCACGCGGCGAACGCGATCAACAACGCCCAGCTCTATCGCGAATCGACTCGGCAAGCGCAGCGCATGAGCGCGCTGACCGACCTGGTGCGTCTGGTGTCCGAGACCCTCGACTTCGACCCCGCCGCGCAACGCGTCGCCGACAGCGTGTGCTCGTTGCTCGGGGCCCGGGCCTCGTGCCTCTACCGGGTCGACCCGGCCTCCGACGCTCTCGTCGCGTTCGCGACCTCGAGGGACGCCGACCAGCTCTTCCAGTGGCAGCCGGTACTGCCGAGCGGAACCGGGATCGCCGGGCTCGCCGTCAGCCAGCGCTGTTCGGTCGCTTCGTCCGACGTGCTGGCCGATTCGCGCATCACGTACACCGACGACACGCGTGCCCGTGTCGCGCAAGAGGCGCACCGCTCCCTGCTCGCCGTTCCGCTGCTGGTGCAGGGACGGATGTTTGGCGCGCTCGCCGTCAGTGATCGCGTCGGGCGTGTCTTCGATGAGTCCGAGATCCGTCTCGCGCAGGCTTTCGCCGACCAGGCCGCGCTGGCGCTGGAGAACGCGCGGCTCTACACGGAGGCGACGCGCCGCCGGCTCGAAGCGGAAGAGCTGGCCCGGCTGGCGCGGACGCTGACCGAGAGCCTCGATCCGCAGGCGGTCGGCGACCAGATCGCCGAGAGCGTGCTCGTGCTCTTCCGGGTGAGATCGTCCGTGCTGCGACTGCTGCAGCCCGACGGGTCGCTGGTGACCCTTGCGCACGGGGGTCATCTTCGCGATGCCTCGCCGCTCGGGGCCGTGCTGCCCGCGGGCGTCGGGGCGTCCGGGCGAGCGGCCGTCGAGGGCCGAGCGGTGACGTCGCCCGACGTCTTCAACGACCCGTCGATCGTTCTGAGCGAAGAGGTCGCGGAGACGATGCGGCGCGACGGCGACGGCGCGCTGCTCGCGGTGCCGCTCCGGGCGAAAGGGCGGATCATCGGCACGCTGTCGCTGGGAGACGCCTCGGGCCGGATCTTTTCGGATGCGGAGGTCGGGCTGCTCCAGGCCTTCGGCGACCAGGCGGCGCTCGCGCTCGAGAACGCGCACCTCTTCTCGCTCGAGACGGCCCGTCGGGGGCAGATCGCAGCCCTCGCCGAGGCCGAGCGCGAGTTCGCCCCCGAGCTCGACCCCGACCGTCTTCTCACGCTGGTCGTCGAACGCGCCACACGGCTCTTCGACGCCCACGGCGTCATCTACCTCGTGGACGCGGACGGCGGGCTGGCGCCGCGCGCCTGGACGCGGGACGGCGGGTTCGAGGACCTCGCCGTCGGGCACGGCGTGATCGGCGCCTGCGCCGAGCAGCGCCGCGGACTCATCGTCAACGACTACGCGGCGTCGCGCTTCGCCCTGCGCAAGTGGGTCGACATGGGCGTGCGCCGCGCGATGGCGTTTCCGCTCAGCGTGCAGGAACGGCTGCTCGGCGTCATCGCGATGAATCGAATCGGCCCCGCCGCCGCGCCATTTCTCGACGAAGACCTGGCGGTGCTAGAGAGCTTCGCCGCCCGCGCGGCCATCGCCCTCGAGAACGCGCGACTCTACGCGCAGAACCGGCGGCAGGTCGAGGAGCTCTCGGTGCTCTACGAGCTATCGCGGGCGGTCACCGGCCAGCTCGATCGCGCAACGCTGCTCGAGGCCATCCGGGCCCAGGTCGCCCGCATCCTCGACGCCGCCAACATGGCCATCGTGCTCCTTGACGACGAGCGGCGGGATCTCGAGGTGGTGCTTCGTACCGTGGACGGTGCGCGCGACATGCGGACGCCCCTCCGATACCCGAGCCACGCGGTGGGACTGATGTCGGTCGTGCTCGTGACGGGCGAGGCGGTCCTGACGGAGGACTACATCGCCGAGTGTTCGCGTCGCGGCGTCGAACCCGTGGCGACCTTCGCACATCCGCGACACTGGCTCGGTGTTCCGATGAAGGCCGGGGACACGGTGATCGGCGTTCTGACGTTGCGGAGCGCGGAGAGGGCATTCACCGAAGCCGACGAGCGGCTGTTGACGAACATCGCCGATCTCGCCGCGCTGTCGCTGCGCAACGCGCGCCTCTTCGAGGAGCGCACACGCGCCTATGGCGAGCTGGCCGCAGCGCAGGATCAGCTCGTGCGCACGGAGAAGCTCCGCGCACTCGGCGAGATGGCCTCGGGGGTGGCTCACGACTTCAACAACCTGCTCGCGTCGATCCTGGGACGGGCCCAGCTCACGCTCCAGCGTTTGCAAGATCCACAGCTTCGCAAGTGGATCCAGGTCATCGAGCACGCCGCCCTGGACGGCGCGCAGACCGTCCGCCGACTGCAGGAGTTTACGCGGATCCGCCGCGATCAGCAGCGCTTCGTCGCGGTCGACCTCAACGAGGTCGTGCGCGGCGCCCTCGAGATCACCCAGTCGCGCTGGCGGGAGGAGACGCGCAGCCGGGGCGTCGCGGTCGACGTGCAGACCTCGTTCGCGAGCCTGCCGCTGGTGGCGGGCGATCCCGCCGAGCTGCGCGAGGCGATGACCAATCTCATCCTGAACGCGGTGGACGCCATGCCGACGGGTGGCACCCTGACGCTGACCACGGCCGTCGAGAACAACGAGGTCGTGGTGACGGTGGCCGACTCCGGCGTCGGCATCCCCGAGGCCATCCGGGGCAAGATCTTCGACCCGTTCTTCACCACGAAGGGACCCCAGGGCACCGGGCTCGGGCTCTCGATGACGTACGGGATCCTCTCCCGTCACGGCGGGCGCATCACGGTCGAGAGCCACGTCGGGCGCGGCACCGCGTTCCGTCTGACCTTCGCGCCTGGCGAAGCCCCCGACCTGGACGGGCCCGCCCCGGCACCCGAGCCCACCCCGCTTGGCGTCTCGCTGCGGTGCCTGGTCGTCGACGACGAGGAAGAGGTCGGTACGGTGCTCGGCGATGTCCTGACGACGGGAGGCCATCGGGTCGTGGTGCTCACCGACGGAGGCGAGGCGATCGCGCGATTCCGCGCGGAGCCCTTCGATCTGGTGTTCACCGACCTGGCGATGCCGCGGGTCTCGGGCTGGCAGGTGGCGCAGTCGGTCAAGGAGATCGCGCCCGCGGTGCCGGTCGTCCTGGTCACCGGCTTCGGCGTCGAGCTGTCCGCGGAGGAGCGCCAGATCCACGGCGTAGACCTGGTGGTGGTGAAGCCGTTGAAGATCAAAGACGTCCTGGACGTCGTTGCGCGCGTGGCCCGCCGGCGCGCTCGGCAGACCTGAAACGGAGGAGGACACCGCCATGGACTTCCAGTTCTTGACCCTCGAGCGCCGCGATGGGGTCGCCACGATCACGCTCAACCGCCCCGACGCGTTCAACGCGTTGAGTCTCGGCCTCGGCCGGGAGCTCTTCCACGCGGCGCTCGAGGTCGACGAGGACCCGGCGATCCGCTGCGTCGTGGTGACGGGTGCGGGTCGAGCCTTCTGCGCCGGCGGCGACGTCAAGGACTTCCTCGACAACCTGGAGCGCATCGGCGTGCTCGTCAAGGAGCTGACGACCTATCTGCACGGGACCGTGTCCCGATTCTGTCGGAGCGACAAGCCCGTCATCATGGCGGTGAACGGCGTCGCGGCCGGCGGCGGGCTCAGCTTCGCCCTCTCCGGCGACCTGGTGATCGCCGCCGAGTCCGCGCGGTTCACGATGGCCTACTCGAAGATCGCCGCCACGCCCGACGGGTCGTCGTCGTACTTTCTCCCGCGATTGGTCGGTCTCCGGCGCGCGATGGAGCTCTACTTCACCAACCGCGTGCTCTCGGCGCGCGAAGCCCTGGAGTGGGGGCTGGTGACCCGCGTGGTGCCCGACGCCGAGCTCGCCACGGCGGTCGCGGCGCTCGCCCGCGAGATGGCCCAGGGACCGTCGAAGGCGTTCGGCGGCGCCAAGCGGCTCTTCCACCAGTCGACGTGGGAGAGCCTCGAGACGCAGATGGAGCTCGAAGCGCAGGCGATCGCCGCGAGCGGCCACACCGAAGACTTCCGCAACGGCGTGAGCGCGTTCGCCCGCAAGCAGGCGCCGACCTTCCGCGGACGGTGACGCGGAGGGGCGCAGGAGGGGCTATGCTGAACCCAACGGCCTTCGCCAACTCACTCGCGATACTGTCGGGCGGGTTCTACATCCTTTTCTATGTCTTGGCGGTCGTGTGGCGAGACGCGTTCCGGTTCGTGTTCAACGCGCAGTTCTTCGGAGCCGACGTCGCCGCGCTCCTGCCCCAGCAACTGACCTACGGCGGATTCGTCGGGACCTTCGTCGTCCTGGTCGTGTTCACGTGGCTCGCCGCCTTCGGCTGGGCGTGGCTCTACAATCGGCTCGCCGCCTGAGGGCGTCGACGGACCCGTGGCCCTCGGGTACAATCTTGATCGCGATTCCGCGAGGAGACTCACATGACGAGTAAAGAAGCGGCTCGAGGTTCCGGAACGGTGGTCAAGCTCTTCTACCGGCCGGGCTGATCGTCCTGCGCCAAGACGAAGGAGCTCCTCTCGTCTTGGGGGGTCGAGTTCGACCCGGTCGACGTGCAGGCGAACCCGGCGGGCTACGCCGAGCTGGCCCG
>WNGF01017793.1_pt1 | contig 12334 bp, 14 predicted proteins | sample 5400641 | NCBI WGS metagenome assembly WNGF01 (sample SAMN13153371, study PRJNA577476) | soil metagenome | isolation source: 80 cm soil or saprolite under grassland replicate 2 | place: USA:California | collected 2016-06-15
CGAGCAGCAGCAACACGATTGATATGAAGATCGATGTAGGGTGCTCCGCTAATCTGTTCGGGGTACACGTCCTTCGCTCCGGGCACATCACGAACAGCATCGGCTACGCGACGTGAGAGTTCTTCGAGGCTCTTTAAGTCGTTCCCAAAAATCTTTATGCCAACCTGGGAACGAATACCGGTAGAGAGCATGTCGATGCGATTCTTGATCGGCTGCGTCCAAATATTCGTGACACCGGGCATCCGGAGTTTCTCGTCGAGTTCGGCGATCAGCGACTCACGCGTCAAGCCCGGTCGCCATTGTTCGCTCGGCCTCAAGTGAACCACCGTTTCAGTCATGTTGGTCGGCGACGGATCGGTTGATGTTTCCGCTCGTCCGGCTTTACCCACCGCCCATTCAACTTCCGGGACGCTCTTGAGGATTTCATCCTGCCTGCCGGTGATCTTGATTGCTTCGTCGATCGAGAGTGCCGGATCAGTTACTGGCATGAACATTAGGTCGCCCTCATTGAGGGGCGGCATGAACTCTTTGCCGATTCCGGTAGCGAGAAGGATTGCGCCGCTGAAAAGCAGTACGGCAAACGCAACTGTTAATACGCGATGAGTCAATGCAAAGCGCAACACAGGACGATAGGCGAAGTGCAAACCCCGCATCACGGGATTCGCCTGCTCCGCGTGAAACTTGCCGCGCAAGAGCAACGTGCAGAGCACCGGCACCAGCGTGACGGCAATTATCGTCGCGCCTACCATCGCGAAAGTTTTTGTGAACGCCAACGGATGAAAAAGCCTGCCTTCTTCCCCGGTGAGCGAAAAAACCGGAATGAAAGCGAGGATAATGATCGCCATAGAAAAGAAGATTGGGCGCCCTACCAACCGCGTGGACTCCAGTACCGTCTGCCAGACTAATGGTCGATCTTTCGGATCAACCTTCCGTTGTTCGATGAAACGGAATGCGTTCTCGGTCACAACGATCCCGGCATCGACTAAGACCCCGATCGCAATCGCGATACCCGATAGCGACATCAGGTTCGAGCTGATGCCCATGTAATACATGAACAGAAAAGCCAGGAGCACTGCGAGCGGCAGCGGTATGGTGACGATCAGAATCGACCGGAAATGCGCCAGGAAGAGGATGTGAGCCAGCGTGACGAGGATCAATTCTTCGATCAGCGCACGCTTCAGCGTATGCGTTGCTCGATTAATAAGTTGTGTGCGGTCGTAAAACGGAACGACCTGCACACCGCTGGGCAAACCGCTTTGTATCGCGGCGATCTTTTCTTTTACTGCGCCAATTACTTCCAGCGTGTTCACGCCATAACGCGCGATGACCACACCACCGACAGCTTCTTTGCCATTCTTATCCAGCGCGCCCACACGAAACGCATTGCCGAGTTTCACTGTGGCGACATTCTTCACAAAGATCGGAATGCCGTTTTGAGCGATCAGAACGATGTTCTCAAGGTCAGCTGTGGATTGAATCAACCCGACGCCACGTACAACTGCCCATTGGCCCGCCTGCTCGATAACATTGCCGCCCACGTTATTGTTTGAGCGCTCGACTGCTTCGACAACCATGGACAAGGGCAGCGCATACGAGCGCAGCTTGTTTGGATCCACATCAACCTGGTACTGCTGCACGTAGCCACCGACGCTGGCAACTTCCGCGACGCCCGGCACTGAATTTAACTGATAACGCACGAACCAATCCTGCAACGTGCGCAGATCGCGCAAGCTCATCTGATCGCTTTCGAGTGTGTACCAGAAAATTTGTCCAATGCCCGTGGCGTCAGGACCAAGCGTGGGGGTAACACCTTGGGGCAGTTGGGCGGTGACGAGGTTTAATCGTTCTAAAACTCGTGTGCGCGCCCAGTAGAGGTCGACTTTGTCTTCGAAGATCACATTGATCATCGAAAAGCCAAACGCCGAACTTGCGCGCACAACACGCACACCGGGCAAACCTTGCAAGCTCGTGACTAGCGGATAAGTGACTTGATCTTCGACTTCCTGTGGCGAGCGCCCAGTCCAATCCGTAAACACAATCACCTGGTTCTCGGAGAGATCCGGGATCGCGTCGATGGGCGTGCGCAGCAGGGCCCAATAGCCCCAAGCCGCCAGTCCAAGATAGAGTGCGATTACCAGGCCGCGATTGCGCAGGCCCAGTTCAATGAGTCGATGTATCATCGGGCCGTCACGCTAAACGTAGCTTTCCCTTTACCAGCTGAACCTTCATACGCAAGCTGTGCCTGCCATTCACCCGCGACTTCGATATTTACCTTGCCGCGATAGGCTCCAGGAGTATCGGTTGTCGTGAATGTCACGCCGTCAGTCATGGCAGCCATGCCGCCCATCTGTGGCATATGAAAACTAAGCGAGACGGCGCCGACATCGACTGGCTTACCTGAAGCATCAGTGAAGGAAAGCATTAGCTCCTGATTGCCGTGCTTCAGCGCGCCACTCTCATTCGAAAGCGTAGCGGTCAAATTTCCCACCGGTACGGCCTTGATGACTTTGCCGGTTTGCACGCCAGCATCATTACGTGTCTTAGAACCGCAGGCAGATGCGATCAGCACAACCACTGCGAGCAATGACGGAATAGCGATCAACGATTTCTTCATAGGTCCTCCCAATTTCGAAGTGAATCAGACGGTTGCGTTTAGTGTGCTAGTCGGTTGTAGATTGCGCCCGACGCGGCGCAGACGATCGCTACGAAGATCGTAACGAAGGCAAATCCGATGACTGCTCCTCCCCAGGTAACAGATCTTCCAACTTTGTTTAGGTCCATGTGCGTTATGTAGGTCCCGAGTGTGGATGCGGCTTCTGGCGCGATCGCGACGAAAGTGGCGCACACCACGTAAGTAATCGCGGCCATCACAAGGCCGGTAATTGCTAATGCTTTGACGTTTGTCATGATGATTTCTCCTTTCAATGAGATTGATTGTTCAAACTAGCGGACCTTCAATGATGTCCTCCTCTACCATTGCTGTGTTTGCCGTGACCTCGATGCATGAACATGTGCATGAATGGACATGCGAGCAACAGCAAATACGGAAGGATGCCAAACAGGTGTGCCCGATGTTCTGTAAAAAGGAAGAAGCCGATGATTGCCAGGAACGCCAGCAGCACAATGCCTCTGCGTGAGCTCAGCCAATTTCCACTTCCAGATGCTTGTTCGTGATTCATAATGCCTCCTAACTTTTCTGACGAAGTCCGACCGTCCATTCGTTTATCGGCTGACGCTCGTATCCGGTAACAGAATGTGCCTGACCTTCTCCCCTGCGATCTGAATCTCCTGAATCGACCGTTCGCCGGCGTTGGTTTTGGAAAGAATAACTTTAGTGTTGTTCACTGATTTCGTAGTTGGCTCGACGCTGCACTCCATTCGAGCGATTTCCTTGCCTTCCCACATGCTGCCTTCACGATATCCGCCGCCGAGACTCACGGTTTTGAAAATCAACCAGTGCTTCTCTCCTTCGACAACATGCTTCACGTGATACATGCCGCTCTTCAAACGGACATTTCCGGCCCATGCTGGCTTTGAAAGACGCAGCATTCCTTTCTTCCATGAGATCTTGTCGTGCTCGAGGTGTGAGTGTTGAGCTGAAACACGCACCGTCATTACTGTTGAAGCCAGAACCAGCACCAGACTCAGCCCAATCAATTGGATTTTCCGTTTCATGATCTTGTTCCCTCTTTTCTGTCTTGTAGCTCCGATGCTCACGCTTATTTACGCAGGTCATCCGTAGATGAATCGTTAGTTGACGCGAAGCGGCACCTGACAGCCGTCGCTGTCCGATAGATACACGTCTGCCCAAACCTGTGGAGCGATCGATGCAGACCGCGCCTACAAGCGGGCACACTACGGCCTTGTTGGAATCAGATTAGAAGGGCGAGATGGCGAAGGTAAGTGGGAGCGGCACCCGGAGGTCCGTGTAAACGGTTTGAGCGCAGGAATCGCAGCGATGAGTTCGGTAACGGTAGCGCAATCGCCGGATGAGAAGCGGTGCGCGCTGGCGAGGGCGGCGTGGCGTGAATACTGCCCGTTGGGAAGGTGGTACCATTTTGAGCGCAATTGAGCGCGCAACAGAGTTTCGCGTCGGCAACCTCGGGCGTTTCGGTCTGCATGAGTGCTGCGTTGCAGCAATCCATGTCCATCCTGCTCATACCGCAGTCGCTTTCACCGGAGTGCAGCGGCACGCCAGTGAACGCACTGCCAACGACTACGAGCAAAAGGAATAAGGATGCGAGCCGCTTCTTCATGCTATAGGCCACTCTATTTGAAATGGCTAATTCAAGTCAATCTTTCAACTGCTCCCCGCCTGAAGCAAGTCCCGGCGCAAGCATTCAACAACCATTGAGCAACGCTCATGCCTAACGATTTGCAGCCCGTTTTGGCCGGACGGCTAGGTAATTGCGCAAATTCACGCGGCTATAGCCTATGAGCCCTGGGTCTTCTGCGAATAATTCCACAGACGTAGCCTGTTCTTTGCTTTCCAAGTTGTTCATAATCGCTGGCGCTCAACGCTGACATCAATTGCCACTGAGACTAGGATACGCACGTCCACGAGCACCAAGTGAAAGCATCTGCCGACGGCACAAACTTATTGGGCGAGTCTCTAAGCGGGCGGTCACGTCTTTACTCCGTTGATATGCTTCGCGGCTTGGTAATGGTCATCATGGCTCTCGACCATGTCCGCGATTTCTTCTCCAATGCTTACGCCTTCGACCCAACCGATTTGACCCAGACAAACGCGGCCTTGTTTTCCACTCGTTGGGTCACACATTTTTGCGCTCCTGTCTTTGTATTCCTTGCGGGGACTGGTGCTTTTCTGTCTACTTCACGGGGAAAGACAAAAAAGGAGCTAGCAGGCTTTCTGCTGTCGCGTGGTCTGTGGCTGGTTTTTCTTGATCTCTTTTTCGTTCACACCTTTGGTTGGTGGTTCAACTTCGATTACCACTTGCTTTACGGTGACGTCCTTTGGGCTTTGGGCTGGTCAATGGTCGTGATGGCGGGCCTCGTCTTTCTTCCTGTGTGGTCTATTACGGTTATCGGAATTGCAATGGTCGCATTCCATAACCTGTTCGATGGCGTGCGTGCCGACAGCTTTGGTTTCTTCCGCTGGCTTTGGGCGATTCTTCATAGCGGCGACATCTTGGAGCCGCGACCGGGATTTCATTTTGTACCCGGCTATCCACTCGTGCCGTGGATCGGAGTGATGGCCGCCGGCTATGGATTTGGCACGCTCTTGCTTCGCCCAAAAGACGAGAGGCGAAAGTGGCTTCTGGTATTAGGCATCGGGCTTACCCTTGCCTTCATCGTCATTCGAGTTACTAACCTTTACGGGGACCCGCACGCCTGGGCTACACAAAAGACTGGACTATTCACGTTCTTCTCCTTCATCAATCCAGAAAAGTATCCGCCCTCGCTCCTATACCTGCTGATGACACTAGGTCCGGCAATAATTGCCCTTGCTCTATTTGAACGAATCTCACATCCGCTCAGTCGCCCCTTTGTAATATTCGGTCGAGTGCCGCTGTTCTACTATTTGCTTCATCTCGTAGTGATCCATGCATTAGCGATCGTGTTCGCGTATGCCCGATACGGTCAGGCTGGTTGGATGTTCAAGAACATCACAGTGCCGAGCAACTCTGTGCTGCCGTACCCTCAAGGCTACGGCTACAGTCTAGTGATGGTATACGCGATTTGGCTTGCTGTCGTTTTAATGCTTTATCCTGCTTGCCGATGGTTCGCAAACGTCAAGAGGCGTCGTCGTGAAGCGTGGTTAAGCTATTTATGAACGCTCTTTGGTGGTTCCTCCTCGGGTCACAGTTACAGCTGCGCTCGCCGAAGACGCAATGCGTTCACGATCACCGAAACTGAGCTGAAGCTCATGGCTGCCGCTGCAATCATCGGGCTGAGGAGAATGCCGAAAAACGGATAGAGAACCCCGGCCGCGATGGGAACGCCAATTGAGTTGTAGATGAAGGCGAAGAAAAGGTTCTGCTTGATATTGCTCATCGTTAAGCGGCTCAGCACGCGAGCACGGACGATGCCGCGCAGGTCTCCTTTGACCAGGGTAACTCCGGCACTCTTCATGGCCACATCGGTTCCGGTTCCCATCGCTATTCCCACCTGAGCCTGAGCAAGCGCTGGCGCATCATTGATGCCATCGCCGGCCATCGCGACAAACCTTCCCTCCGCTTGAAACTTTTTCACCACGTCCACTTTCTGATTCGGAAGTACTTCAGCCACCACTTCATCGATGTTCAATTTCCTGGCCACGGCCTCAGCAGTGGTGTGGCTGTCGCCGGTGAGCATGACAATGCGAATGCCTTCTTCATGTAGCTGCTTAATCGCTTCCGGTGTGGTTTTTTTGATCGGATCAGCGACACCGATCAGACCGGCAGCCTTTCCGTCCACAGTTACGAACATCACAGTCTGGCCGTCAGCACGTAAACTCTCGGCCCTCGTCGCAAGTTCACCAGGATCGATTTGCAAATCATCGAGAAGAGCGCGATTGCCAAGCGAAACTTTATGACCTTCAATCTCTCCCGTCACTCCCTTACCTGTTAATGAGTTAAAAGCGGTTGCATCCGAGAGATTCACCCCACGCTCATGCGCTCCAGCAACAATCGCTGCCGCCAAAGGATGTTCACTACCTCGCTCCAAGCTGGCTGCCAATTTCAATAATGTCGGTTCATCAACCGCTTCAACCGTAACGACGCTGACCAGTTTGGGTTTTCCTTCGGTAAGTGTTCCCGTTTTATCCACCACCAGCGTGTTAACTTTGCGCATGATCTCGATGGCTTCGGCATTCTTGAACAGCACGCCGCTCTGCGCCGCTCTTCCGGTGGCTACCATGATCGACATCGGCGTCGCCAAACCAAGCGCACACGGACACGCGATGATCAGGACAGCGACGGCATTCACCAGCCCGTGGGCCATCCGCGGTTCCGGCCCCCAAATGCTCCAAACAATGAAAGTAATTACTGCAATAACGACAACTGCTGGTACGAAATAACCGGATACGACATCCGCCAGTTTTTGAATGGGCGCGCGACTGCGTTGAGCTTCGGCCACCATCTGGACGATCTGCGATAACAATGTCTCCGCACCAACGCGTTCCGCGCGCATCACAAACGACCCTGTGCCGTTCACCGTCGCGCCAATCACGGCGTCGCCCGCATGCTTTTCAACCGGAATCGATTCGCCCGTGACCATCGATTCATCGACCGCGCTAGAGCCCTCGATCACTACACCGTCAACTGGCACTTTCTCGCGCGACGCGCGGTCTTGGGTGCCAGCCCAAGTAGAGCTTTGATCGCCGCGCCAGTCTGGCTACGCGCGCGAAGTTCGAGAACTTGGCCCAACAGCACAAGAGTTGTGATGGCCGCCGCCGCTTCAAAGTAAACCGGAACGTTACCCATTGGATCGCGAAAGGAAGACGGAAAGATTTCAGGAAAGAGCTTCGCAATCACGCTGAAGAGATAGGCGACACCCACACCCAGACCAATCAGCGTGAACATGTTCAAGCTGCGATTCACGATCGACTGCCAGCCCCGAACGAAGAAAGGCCACCCGCCCCAAAGCACCACTGGCGTAGCCAGAGCAAATTGAATCCAGCCGAGTGTGCGCATTGATGCAACTCGTTCAAGCAGGTTGCCCGGAATGAACTCGCTCATTGCGATCAAGAGCAGAGGGATGGTCAAAACGACGCTCACCCAAAAGCGACGTGTCATATCCACCAACTCGGGATTCTTTTCGTCTTCGAGTGAAACCGTTCGTGGTTCGAGAGCCATCCCGCAGATCGGACAGTTGCCGGGTTTGTCTCGCACTATCTGCGGATGCATCGGGCAGGTGTATTCAATCTTTTGTTGCGGCGCGCTAACGGTGAGTGGTTCCAGCGCCATACCACACTTGGAACAGGGGCCGGGGTTATTCTGCCGCACGTCAGGATGCATTGGACAGGTGTATGTCTGCGCTATCGGTGAGGGAGCCGTCGACGCAGGAGGCTTGGTAAGAAACTTTTCTGGATCGGCTTGGAATTTATGTAGGCAGTGCGTGCTGCAAAAGTAGTAGGTCTTTCCGTTGTACTCGTACGAACCTGCCGCAGTTTCTGGATTAACAGTCATGCCGCAGACCGGATCTAATGCTTTTCTGGTAACGTGTTTTTGGTTTTCATTACTAGGCTGGGGATGCATCATCACTACGTTTCTTCCTTTTGGCCCAAATATCTTTGTCGATTCGATAGCTTGGGCGCGCCACTCCAGATGAAGAGTGTGCACAGGAGATCTGCTGACATCTTCAACGAATGCTCAATGTGAAATAAAACTAAGGCTTCTTGTTTGAATTAGCCTTCTTACCCATATTCATGTTTCCCATGTTCATATTCGCATGCTCGCTCGCGTTCATGTTCGCGTGCACGTTCGCATTGGCATTGGCCGGAGTCATCATCGGACTAGGTGACGCCGTAACCGTCGTGTTTGAGTTAGCATTGGCGTTGCTGTTTGAATTCTCTCCGGTGCTACAAGCGGCTCCGAAAACAGCCAAAGCCAACAAAAGTAGAAAACCTGTAATTCGTCGCATATCAATTCCTCCTGCGTGCAATTGATTTCAAGTGCCTTAGCGGTAATAAATTCTGCTTCGGCCAAATCCTGGTTTTTTTGATCCGAATTAAGTAGCGGCTTCGATAGCCGTCACTTTTATCGTTTTCCCGCTTACACGCCCTGTGACCTTTACCTTCTGACCGGCAAACTCTCGGGCCTTCTCTTGTCCAGTCTTATCGAGCTGGTAGACACGTTTAAGGTCGCGATGGGCGAGCACAAACTTGCCGTTCTTAACGCACATCAGCGTGCAGGACTTGTCATCGCCCATTCCCGCCATGTGTCTCAAGCCGCAATGGTTGTCGCTTACATAACCGGTCAGCGTTTTCTCTGGCCGCTGGGTTTTCTGAGCAACGCCGGATTGCGGCGTAACTAACACCACTCCAAGTACGAGTAGCATCAACATTCGCGAAACGGTTTTCATGATTCTCTCTCCTCTTGTTTTCATTACGGTTTATTCCTTGGGGACCTATGAACTTTTTGCGATCAGTTTTGGTGACGCCGAATGGTCCGACGCAAGCGCTTCATCTGCTCATTTCATCGAGTTTCCTTTTCATCTGGTCGATCTCCGCCTGCTGGCCCGACATAATTGTCTTACACAATTCTTTGATTTCCCGGTCCTGTATCGAACCTTTCTCGCACATCAGGATTGCTCCCGCGTGATGCGGAATCATTGACCGTAAAAATTGGCGATCCGAAATCAGGACCTGCTGTCGAATCATCAGGAAAGATCCGATCAGCACGGCGGCGCCGACCGCAATAATGACGGCATTAATTCTCTTGGACTTGTACATAGAACTCATTAGCGGCAGTTCTATCAGGATCATCGAGGCGGTCATCAGAGCGGCCATGTAGACCTGATTGAAACTGCTAAATACGTTGTTAAAGGCGTTCACCATCGCGTACATGAGTATGTACATAGCGATGAAATGAAGCGCAATCATGGTGAGAAATCGGCTGTAATGGTTTGTGCGCATGTTCATATGTCCCTCCGGTTCCTGACTCAATCGCGATAATCTATAAGTTCTTTGCGTGCACCAACGCGTCTACAAGACCGGCAATGCAAAAGAGTGAAAGCACGGTTGCGTCATTGAAAAGATGCTGCTGGCTCATGCCAGCAAGCGGTCTGCCTGTCAATTGCGTTATCCAAGCGCCGATTAAAGCCAGAAACGCCAGTACGCCACAAAAACGTCCCACGTAAATGGCCATTTTGCTTTTGCTCATTTCATCTCCTTTAGAGTCCACCGACAAAGTTACGCTTCGGTAGACTTCTTCAGTTATAGTCCAAAGGCGTGAACAGGTTGATTCGAAAATTCATGCTACAACATGCTCACCCCGCGAAATTCGTGGCAGAGATTCTGGGTATCATCTGGTGCACTTATCTCTCAGAGAAACTTTACTGCTCCGCAAACTGCGCGACGATCCATTCACGGATCTGTTTCGAGAATTATTCCACCGGTCACGATTCGCATGTGGCAAATGCTTGTTAGCTACGAACTTCGCCTCATAGCTTATCTCCTTTTCAACTGCTTCTTTCGAATTAGCCAAATAACGATTGCTAAGATCACAATACTGAATGGGACGATGATGACCGCAAGGCCTCTTTCTCCTTTGACAACGGCAAGCGTTATCACTATGCCGCCCTGTGAGACCTTTCGAATTCGAGGACTGGCCAGCCGGTCCTCAAGCGTCGAGGCCTGAAACAGTGAGCTTGGTCCATAAGGATTGCCCATGCGCTCGATAACGTAGACATCGCTTGCTGCTGTGGCGACGCCAACCGGTACCCATGGCCATCTTGAACTCAAGACTGTGGTGATCCTTCCGTCCGGACTCAGTTTGAAAACAGCTCGCTTCCAGTAGTTTGCTACGTACACCGAGTTGCCAGCATCAACAGCAAATCCCATCCTGCGCACACGTCTCTCTTCTCCGCCCTCGGCGTAGCATGCTTCCTGGCTGTTGGCCAAGGTCGAGACAGTCCCATCTCGCTCGACTTTGCGGATGCGTTGCTCATCATCCAATACGTACAGCAAGCCGTTCGGTCCCCAAGCAGCCGAATTCATTCTGCCGAATTTCGCCTCAGCGCCTTTCCCGTCCTTAAAACCCCAATTGCTCCCGGCGACTAAAATGACTTGTCCATCGGGGCTTCGACGAAAAATCTGCGATTCACGCTTAAGGTGAAAGTCGCCGTTAGTGAAGTGAATATTGCCTTGACGATCGACTGCGAAAGCCCAGCCAACCTCCTTAGGCACATCCGTGGACCGAAGAAGCTCGGTAAGATTTCCCTGCGAAGTAAGTTTCCAAATACGATCGTTGATGAGATAAAGATTGCCATCATCACCGACGATCAAAAAATCCAGGTGCAGACCTTGAGCTAACGTCGTAAGTTTGCCGTCCGGATCGAGACGCCAAATCCGGTTGTGAAGAGTATCGGTGAAGTAAACTCGGCCCTCGCGGTCGAGATCGATGCCCGTGCCCACGTGCGCCTCCACCATACGGGCATGGATTCCGCAACTGAACAGGACCGTGATCACTATGACGATAGTTCGTGCCATCTTATGTCAACGCTTTTTTGACTTGCATAACCAATTCAGTCATCTGCGGCGTCTGTGTCCGATAAGCTCCCCAGGGCTCGCGATAACTAATCAGCAGCGCAGCGGCAACAAATAAAAAAGGTCCACGGATAAGCCAGCAGTTTATTTCTCCGCCGCCAGAGAATGTCAGCGGTCCTGAAGAGCGCGACCAGGATTACCGGTGCCCCCTTGATAGTGATGTCTTCTCATGGACTCGGCAACAGCTTCCGGCGTGCCATACTGAGTATGAAAAAGTAATTCCATACCTCGTTTCCCGGTTGCTATATTCGGCCCAGATTTTCACCCGGCCTGTGGCGAGTAATACCCTCCCTTAGTTCGGACTCGCATTTAATGCTTGTGTGTATGCTTGTGTTTCGGCGGATTCGCGCCTTGTATCGATTTATCTTCTTTGTTTGGCCCTTCGCCGCCCTTTTCATCTACTGGTTCGCCACTCTCACTCGCCGTTTGCTGAAGCCGTTTCAATTCTTCTGGCGAAAGCTTTGGCAGGCGCCGAATCAGTGACACGAGATCCCAGATCGCTTCGGGTTTGTCTTCCGATCCCCACGCGGGCATTCCCGTGAGCCGAATGCCGTTGAAGATGATGTAGTAAAGCTCGCCATCGCTGAGTTGCTGCGTGTCGGGCTGGGTCATATCGGGAACCTTTGGATAAAGGTTCTTGCCAATCAGCGTGTCGCCGCGGCCATCAATTCCATGGCACATTCCACAATGCTCCACGAAATGTTCGTCGGCTTCAGCGATCATCTCTGTGCTTTGTTGCGGCCTCGGATTCTTCAGGTTTTTGGCGTCAGCGGGCGTAGCAATCTTGCGCGCATTTTGCGCCATCACCTTTTCCATCCACGAAGGCTGCTCGCGTGCGCTAAATCCGGTTCCGCGTATGTAGACTAGAAAGCCGCCGATTAATGCGGCTACTACGGCTACAGTGCTGATGACTGAGATGATTACCTTTCTCATTGCTGCGCTCCCTTCATTTAGCCGAGTGCTACTTCAAGGTATTCGTTCGCCAGGAAAAGCCTACGGCTTAGTCGGGATTGTCTCTTGTTCTCTATTTGGGTTCCCGTGCATTCCATGCATCCCTTGCATGCTCATGTCCATCTTGCCGGGCCGAATTCGGAAGAATAGTTTCCATGAAACCGGATTGCTTCC
>WNGF01008230.1_pt1 | contig 12332 bp, 11 predicted proteins | sample 5400641 | NCBI WGS metagenome assembly WNGF01 (sample SAMN13153371, study PRJNA577476) | soil metagenome | isolation source: 80 cm soil or saprolite under grassland replicate 2 | place: USA:California | collected 2016-06-15
CGCTCGCTGCCGAAGCGGCCAATCACGTTGCCGTCGAGATCGCGGATGCTGACGTGGTCTTCGAGCTCCGAGATATACACCACGCCTTCTTTGTCGACGTACATGTCGGTCGGCCGCTCGAGCTGCGTCCACATGTCGACGAACTCGCCATCGGTGGTGAAGATCTGGATGCGGTTGTTCTCGCGATCGAGCAGGAAGACACGCTCACCGTGGACCCAGATGCCATGCGGCGTGTGGAACTTGCCGGGTTCCTTGCGGCTGTTGCGCAGGTCCTGCGCGTTGCCTGGCTCGCCCCACGATTTCTGCAGCGTGCCATCGGCGGCGAACTTGTGGACACGCGCGTTGCGGTAGCCGTCCGAGACGAAGATGTCGCCGTTGGCCGCGGTCGCGACGTCAGTCGGCTGGTGGAACGGCGGGCCACTGTACGCCACGCCGTTGGTCACGGGCAGGCCCGGACCGGACAACCACGGCGAGCCCGGGACGCGGCCCTCTTTGGTATAGCCAGTGTCCGACGGTTGACCACGTGTCCCCAGCGTGAGCAGGTGCTTGCCGTCGTTGCTCATCTTCATCACGGTGTGCGCGTGGTGGCTGACGAAGAACACCGAGTCAGACGGGTCGATGAACAGGCTGTGCGCCTGGTCGAGGTTGTCTTGATGGTCCAGCAGGGCGCCGTCGCGGTCGAACACCATGTACGGATGTTCGGTGCGTGTATAGATGTGGACGCGGTCCTGTGAGTCGCAGGCAACGCCCGCGCATTGGCCCCATTCCCATCCGTCGGGCAGCTTGCCCCAGCCCTCGACCAGCTCGTAGCGGCGTTCGCCCGCCTCGATCGTGATCATGGTTGTCGCCTCCCTTGTGAACGCTTCATCCTGAGCGCAGCGAAGGATCTCGCGTAGATCCTTCTCGCGTTCCGGCATGTCAGGGCATAGGGTATTCGGCTGCGTTCAGCACCCAGCCGGGCTTCTCGGAGAAGTCGACCCGCGGTGGGCTGAAGATGTCGATCAGCAGGTTGTCGCCCTGAGCCATGGCCTGGCTGGTGTGAATTGACGTCGGTGGAATCACGGTGATCGAGGGGCTGCCCACGCGCACGTGGTCGTCCTCGCGCCACTCGTTCAGGTTGGTCGTCCACGGCCAGCGCAGGTGGTGGACGAACTCGCCCTCGAGGACCAGCGAGCACTGCTCGAAATCGGGGTGCGAGTGCGGCGACATCTTCGTCACGTCGCGTGGGCCAGGCCGTGGCTCGCCCCAGTTCACCATGAGCGTGGTGCACCGCCAGATGCGGCCAAAGCGGCCCTCTTGTGATGGCACGTTCAGATCGTACGCGCGCACTTTGTAGCCCGCCGGCGGGGCAGGCCAGGGCTCGAGCGGCGCAACGTGCGGATGTGGCTTCGCATATGACGCGGCATTGCTGCAGCGCTCGAGCAAGTCTGCGGCACGGTCGGTGAACACCCGTATCAGCCGGCCGGCAGTGGTGACTCTGATGTTGCTCTCGCCTGGCGGGAGCACCACCAGTGACTGGCCCTTGACGCTCACACGCTCCTCGGGCGTGGTGATCTCCAGCTGGCTCGCCGCGTCAGGCAGTAGCAGCATGTACTCATCGGCCTGGTCAGCGCGAGCCAGCACCGCCCCGGCGGCAGCTTCTGAGTAGGCGACGACAAAATTCTGGCCTCGCGCGAGCCAGGTACCCGGTTCCGCGGGCGGCAGCTTGTGGAACTCGACGTAGTCGCCGGCCGCGGCGACGCCGCCCGCGGCAGGGCGGGCGGCTACGGCGAGCGAGCTGCGCGGATCGCGTGCGTCAAACATGCGGCGCTATGAAAACCACAGCTCGGACACCGCGACATTGGTCGCCAGGTCGTACCGCAGGCCTTCGACGTTCGGCTTCATCAGGTCGATGTCGCTGTACGGGCAGATGACCATGCCGTACGACGCATCCAGCAGGAAATCGCTGTACTGGCTGTACAACTGCTTGCGCTTGGCCGCGTCCGGCTCAGTCGACGCCGCGGCGACCAGGTCTTTGAACTTGTCGTCGTAGAACCCGGCCAGATTCGAGGCGTAGCCCCACGTTCGACTCAGCGTGGACATGGTCGTCGCCTCGTACAACTGGGCAAATGCGCCGGCGCTCAGGCGCATGCCGTTGTACGGCGGTTGGTTGCCGTTGCCCTGAGCCGTGAACGTCGGCGGATCGGTCGGCTTGAGGTTGGTCTTGACACCGATCTTGGCCAGGTCGCTCTGGATGATCGAGGCCAGGGCCTGGTACTCCGCCTGGTAGCCAGCGGTGGACCAGCTGATGTCGAACTCAATGTTGCTCACGCCTGACTGCGTGATCAGCGATTTCGCCTTGTCCAGGTCAAACCCGTACATCTTGTTCTTGGCGGGTTCGAAGGCCGGCGAGGTCTTGGCCCACGGCAGCGTACGCACCTCACCCGGGAAGCCCTTGAGCACGCTGTCGACGAAGCGCTGGCGGTCGATGGCGTAGTTGACGGCCTGGCGTACGAGCTTGTTGTCGGTCGGCGCCTGGCCGGCGTTGACGATGGCGTAGAAGTACTGGCCCAGATCGTGGGTTTCGAACGTCTTGAACTTCGGATCGCCTTTCAAGCGGGCGGCGTCTGGAATCGGGATCAGGTCGGCGACGTCGAGGGCGCCCGCTTCGAGCGCGGACACCATGGCTTGAGCATCGCGAAAGACCTTGATCTCGATGCCATCGAGATACGGCTTATTACGATCCCAGTAGTTGGGATTCTTGACCAGCGAGATGTGGTCGCCGGGCACCCACTCCTTCCACATGAAGGCGCCCGTGCCAACCACCTTGGTGGCGGCATCGGGTCCTTCCATCGTGTCCTTGTCGAGGATGCGCAGGTACTGCAGGAAGTCGAAGACGCCAGGTCGTGGCTTATCCGACTGCAGCACGATCGTGTTCTTGTCGGGCTTCTCCCAGCTGGTCCACCAGGCACTCCCGGGCGCCACCTGCGAGGCGAACGGATTCTTCGGGAAATCGCGCGCGCGCAGCAGGTTGTATTCGATGTCGTCACTCGTGAACTCGCGCCCGGTGTGGTACGTCACGCCCTTGCGCAGGTTGAGCTTGATCTTTGTCAGATCGCTGCTCTGCTCCCAGCTCTCCGCCAGCCGCGGCAGGGGAGTCAGATCGTCGGCATAGACGATGAGTGTCTCGTTGACGGCGCCGGTCGTGTTGTTGGCAGTCGGCGACCACTGGAAGGCGTCGGTCGTGACGATGTCGCCCACCTGGCCCCACTGCAAGACGCCGCCGCGCTTGATTTGAGCGGCTGCAGGCGCGGTCGGCTTGGCCTGAGCTGCGCCGACGACGGTTGCGCCGGCGGCCGGTTTCGGCTGTGCCGCAGTTGGTGCGGGCTGTTGTGAAGCTGCGGGCCCGCACGCGGCGAGCAGGCTGGCGGCGCCCGCGGCGATGATGGCGCGCAAGGCGGTGCGGCGGCTGAGCTGAGTGTGCATGGATGCCCCCCCGGGTTAGGCATGAATGCGCCGCGGATCTAAAGCATCCCGAAGCGCATCGGACAGGAAGTTGAGTCCCAGCAGTAGGAGCGCCAGCGCGGCGCCCGGGAAGATGCCGAAGCCGGGAGCGGTGCGGAGATACGCGCGACTCTCATTGAGCATCGTCCCCCACGATGGCTGCGGCGGCTGGGTGCCCAGGCCGAGGAAGGACAGCGCCGATTCGGCCAACACGGAGAACGCCATCGCCAGACTGATCTGCACGATCAAAGGCGAGATGGCATTGGGCAACACGTGCATGCCCATGATCCGCCCGTCGCCCGCGCCGATGCACCGCGCTGCCAGCACATAGTCGCGCTCGCGCTCCGACAGAACACGCGAGCGCATCAGCCGCGCGAAGATGGGCAGCGACGCGATCGCGAGGGCGTAGGCGACGCTCAGCATGCCTGTTCCGAGCACGGAGACCACCCCGATACCGAGCAGGATGGCCGGAAACGCGAGCAGCGCGTCGTAGATGCGCATGATCACCGCGTCCACTACCCCACCGAAATAGCCCGCCGCGAGGCCTGTCGCGATGCCGATGCTGGCGCCCAGGCCAACGGCGACGACGCCCACGAGCAGCGAGGCGCGGCTGCCAAAGATGATCCGTGACAGGATGTCGCGGCCGAGGTTGTCGGTGCCCAGAAAAAAGCCGCTGCCCGGCGGAAGCAATTCCGAGCCGGGGTGCTGCTCGAGCGGATCGAACGGGCTGATCAGCTGCGCCCCCAGCGCGCACACCACCAGCAGGCCGAGCACGACCGCCCCGAACAGGCCCATCGGATTGCGCAGCGTGCGCTCGATTGCCTGCGTGAGCGGGGCACGTGGCCTGCGGAGGTGGCCCGCGCCGATCAACGGCACGCCCGGCCGCGCAAGGGTGGCTGGTGGTGTTGAAGTCGTCGTCGCCATGGCTGTTACCTGCCTCGCGCGAACCGGATCCGCGGGTCAAGGAAGCCGTACGCGATATCGGTGGCCATGTTGACGACGATGAAGATCCCAACCAGCAGCAGCAGGCCAGCCTGCACGATGCCGTAGTCGCGGTTGCCGATCGATGACAGCATCAGCGTTCCCAGCCCGGGCCAGGCGAACACCGACTCGACGATGATCGACCCGCCGAGCAGCCTGCCGAACTCGAGTCCGATGGCGGTCACCACGGGCACCAGCGCGTTGCGCACCACGTGTCGCCAGACGACGCCATCGTTTGGGACACCCTTGGCGCGCGCGGTGCGCACGTGGTCCTCGTACAGGATTTCGAGTACTGAGGCCTTGGTCAGTCGGGACAGGTTCATCGCCGCTGGTAGGGCGAGCGTGAAGGCTGGCAGGGCGAGAAACTTTAGCGCGGTCGTCGGGTCGCGCGTGAAGTCGCCGCGGCCGCCGGGTGGCAGCCAGCCCAAGACGATCGCAAACAGGATGATCAGCAGGATGCCCAGCCAGAAGTTGGGCACCGCCAGACCCAGGCTGACGACCGAGGAGATGCCCCAGTCGGCGCGCTTGCGCTGGTTGACCGCTGCCGCGACGCCCAGAGGTAGAGCGATCGAAATGGTGAGCAGCTCGGCGGTGAGTGCCAGCTCCATGGTGGCCGGCGCGCGCTGGCCGATCAGCTGTGCGATGGGCAGCTTGCTGGCCGCCGACTTGCCCAGGTCGCCCCGCAGGACGTGGCCGAGCCAGGTGACGTACTGAACGGGCAGTGGCTCGTCGAGGCCCATCTCCTGACGGATGGCCGCGATGGCCTGCGGCGGCGCCTCAGGCCCGGCAAGCATTAGCGCCGGGTCGCCCGGCAGCAGATGCAGCAGCAGGAACACCGCGACCGTGGACAGGAACACGACCGGCACCGCCTGAGCCAGGCGTCCGAGAATGAACCTTCCCACCGCGGCTAGACCCTCCTACGCTTCTTCGGGCAACCAACCCCAGGCGTACGGTCCCCAGTCTGGCGAGAACATCTCGCCAGCCCGGAGCGTCTGGACCGGCACGAGCACCTTATCGCCGGTAAACGGCACGTCCTTCGTGTCGGTGAATTTCCACTTACCCGCAACAACATCAAAGATGGTGACGTCCGCATCGCGCCCGACGGCGAGCGCACCGGCCTGATCCTGCAAGCCAATGGCTTTGGCGGCGCCGCTCGTGGCCATGCGCACTACGTCCGGCATGCTGTAGCGCAGGCTCAGGAACTTGCTCATGCTGTCCAGCAAGCCCACGCCGCGCGTGCGCCCGCCCAGCGTGACGTCACTGCTCAGGGTGTCAGGGTGCAGTCCCTTGTCCGCCTGATATCGGGCGACCTCGATGCCGAAGTTGCCACGGCCGAGCGCGGGATCGAGCACCACGCCGCGCTTGCGTGCCTCCTGCACCTCCGCCAGTGTGCCGTTCGCTGGATCGGTGACGCCGCCTGGATTGGGCGTACACAGGTGCGTGAGGATGTCGCCTTCGACAAACGTGTTCAACAGCTGCCGCGTCAGCTCTTTCATCCGCGCTGGATCACCGCGGCCATAGCCGATGTGGACCATCAGCGGCAGTTTGTGCTCGCGGGCGATGTCGCTGCACCGCCGAATCACTTCTTCGCCCTGCTCCTCTACCAGCGGTCCGACCATGCGCAGCTTGAGGCCATGAACCAGGCCCGGGTTCGCCTGCACACACGCGGCAATGGCTTTGGCGTCGATCTCATCGAGGCGATTCACGTCCGCGATGCCAGGCATGGTGTGGGCGAAGCTGCCCACGTTCAGGAAGACGACGACACGCGTCTTCGAGTGCGGCAGGATGTGGTATTTGAAGACGCCGATATTGGCCACGCCAACGGAGCCGCAATCCAGGACCGTCGTCACGCCGGATTGCACACCGCCAACGTCGGGTTTCACGCACCCCATGCCGACGCCCGCGGTCTGCGCGCCGTACGCGACGTGGGTATGGATGTCGATCAGGCCCGGCACCACGTAGCGATTGGCGCCTTTGACCTCGACAGTGCGCACGGCCTCGCTGGCCGGAATGTCGCCTTGAATCGCGGCGATCTTGCCGCCGCTGATCCCAATGTCCAGCGTGCCGTCGAGGTTCTGCCCCGGATCCAGGACGTGGCCGCCTTTGATCAGCAGGTCGTATGGCATCGCAGTGCGGCTCAGACGCGCGCCGCCAGCGTTTCGGCGGTCACATTCTCCTTTTCGGTCACCTGTTGGATGACGAAGTCGAACGTGCCTTTCTTGCCGCCGTCGGGGGCGTCCTCGACCTGGACTTCTAGCTCCTTGAGGTACCAGTTGTCGCGCAGCCGATCCTCGTCATCCGAGAAGAACAGCTGCGTGGTCAGCGGTCTGCTCACGCCCTGCACTTTGACATGCACGTGCTTGGCCTGGCGGGGCTCATAGCACGCTGGCACGATCATCTCCATGTGGTATCTGCCCTTGGCATCCGCCAGCGTATAGCCCTGCAGTCGATACCCAACCATGTCGTAGTTGCCCTTGTCGTCGGACAGCCAGAAGTGCAGCACCGCGTTCGGGATCGCCTTGCCCTGCGGCGTGAAGACCTTGCCGCTGAGGCGCAATCGCTCACCGGTGATGCCCGGCTCGAGCAGCGAATCTCGCCGCGGCGCGCCGATGCGGAAGTACGGCCCCTCGATCTGCGAAGGTGTGACTGGCAGCAGCTCTTCGGCTCGTTCTGTGGTCTGTCCAACGGTCATTGTTTCGCTCCTTTGTTGTCGATGCTTCAGCGGGCCCAGAGCTCCTGGCTTGCCAGTCGCGCGCCTTCCCCGGCGGTTGAATGCGCTCAGATCGCCGTCCGACTGGTTGAGCGCTTCGAGATCAGCCGGGCGCGGCAAATTGCCCGTGTGCGAAACCAGGATCTGCGGGTCGCCGCGTCGGGCGTTCATGGCGCTACTTACTTTGCCCGGCGCAGCGCTCTAGATCAACGGCCTCTTTCCGATCACCTGATAGCTCAGGCCGATCAGTGATTGCTTCATGCTCGAGCGCAGCCGCTTCATCCTGAGCGCAGCGAAGGATCTACGAATGCGACCGTAGATCCTTCGGCTCGCAGGCTCGCCTCAGGATGAGGCAGTGGGGTGGCGGCGGCGTCTCAGGATAAGGCAGTGGGGTGGCGGCGGCGTCTCAGGATAAGGCAGTGGGGTGGCGCGCAATGGCGCGGGTGACGTCGTGTCCGCGGCCGATGGTGAAGCCCGGGCACACAGTCGAGACGCCGCCGTTGTTGGCGCCCGCCACGATCAGCCAGATCGCGTCCGGCCCTGCCGAGCTACGAATGAACGCGTCCTCGGGCTCGTTCTCGAAGTCGCTGTGGAGTTTCCCGAACCGCCGCAGGTCAGCCTTCGGCTTGCCGAACCGTTCCCACAGAAACTGCTTGACGTCCTGCTTCGACCAGCCCTGGTGGGCGATCGACTGCGCGTGCTCTGGTCCCATCACCACGATGGAGCTGTGGTTCATGCGCTGCTCGGTGACTTGGGTGATCATGCCCGCGTTCGACATCGAGTCGGCAATCGTGGCCAGGATCTCCTCAGCCACCTGTGTCGAGCGGTGCTCGACGGCGAGGTCGCTGCGAATCATCTGCGTCGTCACCGTGCTGGTGTCGGCAGCGAACCCGCACTCGACGTGGAATGGCTCCCACGGACTCTCTTCTTCGTTTTCCGCGATACACGAGGCCCACTTCGCCGTCGTCCCCTGGGTGCTCTGATCGAACTCGTGCGGGCGTATCCCGAGCACGTTCATCACGATCAGGTGCATCGCCCGGCCGATGGTCGCGTTGGGCCGATCGCCCTGTCCGAAGATGTTGCCCGTGGAGTTGAAGCCGAGCTCGTTGCGAATCGGTCCGTTGACGATGGTGATCAGTGCCTGACCCGTCGTGCTCTGCATGAGATTGCTGCGCGCGACGCCGCTTTCGAAGGCGTCCAGGGCCGCGAGCAGGACAGGGAAATACTCAGAACGGCAGCCAGCCATCACCGCGTTGATCGCCGCGTGACGCACGGTACAGGTGCGATCGAGATGCTCCTGGACCATCAGCACCTCGTCCGCGTCGCGACTTGTCTGCGCCAGGAACTCGTCGACGAATTCCTGGATCGGCGGGACAACCGGCAGCCCGTCGGTCCAACCCTGGTCGTAGCAGTATTCGATTAGCTCGCGCGCTCCGCGCGCTGCCTCCTGCGCGGTGAGCTCATGCGTCAGCGTCATGCTGTATTCCAAGAATGGCCAGAACCTCGGGCAGCACGGCTAGTGCGCGTTCCCGCACTTGATTCTGGTTCAAGCTGCTGATCGGGTGTGGAATGACCGCGTAGCGGTAGTCGAGAAATCCCTGCACCCGCGCCATCGCGTCACCTGGACGACGGAACGTGTCGGTCAAGACCGCCGCCGTCTGTAGCCCTTTGCGCTCGAAGGTCGTCCCGTCGGCCACACTGGCCGCACTGCATGACCCTCAATCACCGACACCGGTGACGAGCACGTCGGCGTTGGCCAGCATCTCCTCGACCTGGTCGTTCGCGGCTGGCTTGGAGAACGTGGGCTTGGAGCGGATGAACACCGATTCGAGCGCGTAGCGCTCCTTCAGCAGATCGCCGATTGCCAGCAACACGGCGTCAGCGTTGAGCTTGGAGTTGCCCAGCAGACCCAGCCGAACGCCGTCCAGTGTTTTGAAGCGCCGCGGCGCGAGCTTGTGCTGCTTGGCGCTCGAGGATCCTTCCGGACTGAGCACCGCCTCCATGCCTGCGAGCGTCATTCGATCCATGCAGCCTCTACCCACTCCGGGTGCCTTCGGCCCCCTTCGGGAGCACCAGTACCCTGTTTGAGTCTACCTGCGCTCATGGAGATCCGGCAGCTTCAGTACTTCGTCACCATCGCCCACACGGGCGGCTTTCGCACCGCCGCCGACACGCTCGGTGTCAGCCTGGCCACGTTGTCGGAGCAGATCAAGTCGCTCGAGCACGAGCTGGGTGTGCGGCTCGTGGAGCGCGGCAGCCGCAGCCTGAGCCTGACCGAGACTGGCCGTGTGCTGTTGCCACGCGCGGAGCGCTTGCTGGCCGACCTGAAGGCGACGCGCGAGGAGATGCTCGAGTTTGCGCAGCTCGAACGCGGACAGATTGTTGTCGGCGCCGTGACCGGTGCGGGCACGTCGTGGCTGCCGACATTCCTCGCCGCCTTTTTGCGGCGCCACCCGAATGTCGAAGTACGGCTGGTCGAGCGCACGAGCAGCCTGCTGCTGGGGTTGCTCGACAGCGGCGACCTGCACGTCGCCTGTCTGCTGGTGCCGGCTGAAGAAGGAGCGCACACGATCGCGCCGCAAGGCATTTCCCTGCGCCGCGTGTTTTCACGCGATCTCGTGGTGGTGGTGTCGCCGCGGCACCGACTCGCGAGCCGAAAGTCCGTCGCCCTGGAAGAGCTCGCGTGCGAGCCGCTGATCCTGACCTCGCCCGAAGAGGCGCCGCGGCTAATCGTCGACGAGGCGTTTCGCGCGCGCGGCATCGCGCCGATGGTGCGGTTCGAGGCGAATGACCCGACCGCCCTGATTGGCCTGGCTGCTGAAGGCATCGGGATTGGCATCACGGGCGATCGCATCGCTCGCCGCAACGCCGACAAGGTCGTGGCCGTGCCGTTCGATGGCCTCAGCTTGCGCTATGCGATGGCGCTGGCGTGGTCCGAACGCGGCGCCCATACCCGCGCGCTGGCCACGTTCCTGGATTTCGCCAGCGAGTGGCTCGAAGGCTGGGGAGGCCGCACGCTCGCCTCGCCGTAGTGTTCGGTCAGCGCCTCAGGAATGCGGCCAGGCGCGGTGAACGACCTCGGTCGAGAAGGTCACCTGGCCGGACTTGATCACCCAGCTACGGACCGGCAGATCGATGACCGCGTTGGCGTAGGTAAAGGTATCGAGCACGACCAGATCGGCGCGCGCGCCGGGTTCGACACCGTAGCCGCCGGTGCAGCCGATTGCGCGGGCGGCGTTGCGCGTTACCAGATCGAGCGCGCCCGGCAGCGTGTCTTCGCCGCCCAGGTGGGCCGCCGGAATGAGTGTCAGCGCGGTCAGCAGGGGATCGCCCGTCCCGAAGGGCGTGAACGCGTTGCGCAGGTTGTTGGCGCCCGCGGCGACGTTGACCCCGGCCGCGAGCAACGCTTTGACGGGCGCCAGCGCTCGGCGCACGTTGTGGCTGTCGGCGCGGCCGCCGAGGTGCAGGTCCGTGAGCGGCAGCGTGATGACCGAGATGTCCGCTTCTCGCAGCAGGTCGCAGATGGCTGTCAGTCGCGGTGGCGGCAACGCGCCCAGGGCGGTGGCGTGGCCAATCTCGACCCGACCCTGCATCCCCTCGGCGATCGTGCGCTGGGCGAGATACTCGACGGACAGCGACGTCGCATCGTCGGCAAAGTCCTGGTGGAAAGAGAGCGGTCGACCGTAGCGCTTGGCCAGGGCGAAGCAGGTGTCGATGTGCTCCTCGGCTGAGCGATCGTTGTAGGGCACTCCGCCGACCACGTCCGCGCCCATCCGCAGCGCCTCGTGGAAGAGATCCTCGGTCCCGGGCGCCTGGTGGATGCCCTCCTGGGGAAACGCCACCACCTGCAGGTCCACGCGATTCGCGTACGTCGATCGAAGCTCGAGCAGCACTTCCAGCCCGACCAGGCCCAGATCGGGATCGAACTCTGTCTGCGCGCGCACAGCCGTGGTGCCATGGCGCAAGCACATGTTCAGGGCGGCCTCGGCTCGCTCGCGGATGTCTGTCCTGGTGAACGTGCGCTTGGCAGCGCGCGTTGCCGCCAGGGCCTCGGCCAGGGTGCCCGAGCGGTTGTGGACGCGACCCCTGAGCAACGCCTTGTCGAGGTGGATGTGTGGCTCGACCAGACCGGGGATGACGACGCGCCCACCAATATCGATCGTCTCGAGCGGCTCACCGCTGCCAGGCGCCGACTGGATTCGGCCGTGGTCGATGGCGATGTCGTGCTGGGTACCGGTGTCGTCGATGGTCGCGTTGCGGAGGAGGAGGTCCACGCGCGGCTGAGTGTAGTAGCGTGCGTGGCGTGAAAGTGCTGGTCATCCAGGGCGCGGGCATGAACATGCGCGGCAAGGTCGACGTCGAGTTGTTTGGCCCGATGACGCTCGAGCAATTGAACGACCAGATTCGCGGCTACGCGGCCCAGGTGGGTGTCGAGGTCGAGTTCTGGCAGTCGAACATCGAGGGCGAAGTGGTCAATGCGCTGTACGACGCGCACGAGCGCGACGTCGATGCTGCCCTGATCAATCCAGCGGGCTTCATGCGTACGACGGGACCGCTGCCAACCGCCATCGGCCAGGTGCGTTTTCCCGTCATCGAAGTGCATGTGAGCAACCCGGTTGCACGTGGAATTGTCTCGACGATCCTGCCGGCGTGTCGCGGTTCGGTGACCGGTTTTGGTCCATTTGGGTACTCGCTGGCACTCGCGGCTGCGAAGGAGCTGGTTCAGGCCAAACGCCCCGCGGCTGCTCAGAGCAGGTGAGGCGGCGGGCGGCGCCACAGGGAGCCGCCCAGTGTGAGTGCGTAGACGTCGGCAGCGGCCGGCCACAGCAGGGACACAACTGACGGTGGAGAGATGCCTTCGCTCCAGTCTGAAAAATGCTCGCCGCCGTCGACCGAGATGAATGGGCCACGATTGGTGCCCGCCACGATCGTCCGATCGCTGGCGAAGGTCGGCGACACCACCAGATCCGTGAGCTGGGTCGATGAGTGGTCCAACGCGGCACTGCGCCACATCGGGCGGCGCTCGCCGCCGCGGACTTCGGTTGCATAGCTGATCGGGCGCAGGACACGGCCGGGAAGACCCACGAAGACCGCCTCAGCCGTCGGGTCACTCGCGAGCGGCAACACATCGCCGCCAGCGGCCGGCTCGACCAACCAG
>WNGF01013490.1_pt1 | contig 12331 bp, 7 predicted proteins | sample 5400641 | NCBI WGS metagenome assembly WNGF01 (sample SAMN13153371, study PRJNA577476) | soil metagenome | isolation source: 80 cm soil or saprolite under grassland replicate 2 | place: USA:California | collected 2016-06-15
CTGCTGGCCGGTCCGGCCCCTGAGCGGAACGTCGCTGGCCACGCTGGCCACCGCCATCACCGGCACGAGCAGGAGGCCGAGCAGGATCAGCCACCAGGCTCTCCCCCGCACGCTGCCCACCAGCAGCCCGACGCCGATGACGCTGAGCACCAGCGCCACGATCCTGGCCGGTGTCAGGTTCACCACGCCGAGGTTGTCGAGCGCGCCGGCCACCCCGGCCGCCAGCAGCGCGGCGGCGACCGTCAACCAGCCGAGCATCGACCGGGGACGTGGTCGCCGCTCGGCCACGCTGGTTGGTGCGGCCCCCCAGCCCGCCGGGGAGGCGGCGGAGCCCCAGCCGCTCTGGGTCGTGGCCGCGCTGGCGGCTCCCGGGTGCCACTCGCCGCCTGAGGGCTGCCCGGTGGACGCGTCCCAGGCGGGGCGGGTGTCGTCATGAGCGATCGGCTGCGTCGCGGTCGCGTAGGCCGTACCGGACGGTTCGCCCGACGGGCCCTGGCCGCCCTGGGACGGCTGTGGCGCCTGCCCGGGTCCGTGCTGCCCCCACTGCTCGCCGGGCTGCTGGCCGCCGCCCGCCGCTGGCGTGGGTGAGCCGGGCGGCCATGGCGAGGCGGACCCGGGCGCCTGCTCTGGCCGGTCCTGGACCATCAGCAGCACACCGACGCCGATCAGCAGCAGGGCGAACACCACCGTCGGCCGCGCGAACGGGCCAACCAGCAGCAGCACCGCCAGGACCATGGCGCCGATCGCCAGGTAGCGCTTGGCGCCGCCCTGGCGCAGGGCCGCGATGATCGGCGGATCGCCCTGGGCGGGGCCCGTGGGCGGCGGCGGACCTGCCGCCCCGCCGTAGGAGACCGCCGGCAGCAGCGCCCACAGGAGCAGGTAGATCAGCAGCCCGGTGCCGCCGGCAAGCGTGAGCGCCACGAAGCCGATCCGGAAGATGACGGGGTCGACCCCGAAATAGGTGCCGAGGCCGCTGGCGACCCCGCCGATGACGCGGTTGTCCATCCGTCGGGTCAAGCGCCTGGACGGCGCCGGCGGCGGGTACCCGCCGTGCGGCGGATACGCCTGCCCCGGCCCGGCCGGATACCCAGGACCACCGGGACCCGCGCTCGGGGCGCTCGGCCGCCCCGGGCCCGGCGGGGGCGGGGGCTGTTGGGTTCCCTCCGGTCGGGGCGGGGGTGGAGCTGGCTCCCCCGCCGCCGGCCGCTGCTCGCCGGGCCGCTCGAACCCGGTCGGCTCTTCCTGCATGATCTCGAAGCCTCCTCGCGCCGCTCGTACTGGTCGCCGCCCTGGCACCGGCGGTGACCATGCACAGCCTCCCCCCGCGCGGACCCCATCACCATCGGGGATCGCCCTGGAACATCCCTGACCTTTCGGGGACAGCGTCAGGGTCATACCCCGTGGCGCACGCCCGTGGCGGATGCCACCATTGGGCCATCACCCCGAACGCCCAGGTGGTTGGCCCAGAGCCCGCCGCAAGCGACGAGGAGCAGGCAGACGGGTCAGACCAGCGCACCACAGCGGGAGACGCCGCCCACCAGGCCGGCGCACCCTGGGCTGCCGTCCCGCGGCAGGCTGCGGCTCGACGCACTGGCGTTCACCCGCAGCCGCGGCAACCGCGTCATCGCCGGCGTGGCCGGCGGGCTGAGCGAACGGCTCGGCGTCGACCCGGTCCTCACCCGGATCGCGTTCGTGCTGCTCACCATCGCCGGCGGCGTCGGCCTGGTGGCCTACGTCGTGCTGGCGTTCGCGAGCGAGGAGCCTGGCCCGCGGCGACCGGCCATCTGGCGGGAGCCCACCCGCCGCCGCACCTTCGGCTTCGCCCTGGTGATCGCCGGCGCCATGCTGCTGCTGCGCGAGGTCGGCGTGTGGTTCGGGGACCGCGTGGTCTGGCCGGTGACGCTCGCCGCGATCGGCTCGGCGGTGATCTGGGCGCGCGGGAGCGACGACGACCGCGGCCGCTGGCTCCAGAGCGCGCAGAGCGGCAACTCGATCGAGACGCTGTTCGGCGACCGCGCCTCCATCCCAAGGGTCCTGGTCGGCGGGCTGATGGTCGCCACTGGCATGGGCTACGCGCTGGCCACCACCGACACGCTCGCCGCCGCCGGCAGCGCGCTGCTGGCCATCGCCGTCACCACCGCCGGGCTGGTGCTGATCCTCGGGCCCTGGATCCTGCGGCTGTACCGGGCGCTCACCGAGGAGCGGCGCGAGCGCATCCGCTCCGCCGAGCGCGCCGAGATGGCCGCCCATCTGCACGACTCCGTGCTGCACACGCTCGCGCTGATCCAGCGCGCCGACGCCCCCATGGAAGTGGTGACCCTGGCCCGCCGCCAGGAACGCGAGCTGCGCTCCTGGCTGTACGGGCAGCCGGCGCCGCTGGAGCAGGAGCGGCTGGGGACCGCGGTGGAGGCGCTCGCCAGCCGCGTCGAGGAGCTGCACGCCATCGCCGTGGACGTGGTCGTGGTCGGCGACGAGCCGCTCGACGAGCGCTCCCGCGCGGTCGTGCTCGCCTGCCAGGAGGCGGCCGTCAACGCCGCCAGGCACTCCGGCGTGACCAACGTCTCGGTCTACGTGGAGGCCGAGCCCGACGGCATCACCGCCTACGTGCGCGACGAGGGCAAGGGCTTCGACCCCGACGCGGTCCCGCCGGACCGGCGCGGCATCCGCGACTCCATCCGCGGGCGGATCGAGCGCCAGGGTGGCACGGTGACGATCACCAGCGAGCCAGGGGGCGGCACGGAGGTCGCCCTGCACCTGCCCAGGGAGAGGAGATGAACCGGTGAGCGGAGCGATCCGGGTGTTCCTGGTCGACGACCATCATTTCTTCCTCTCCGGGCTCCGCGCGGAGCTGGGAGCCCAGTTCGAGATCGTCGGCGCCGCCGGCGACGTGGACAGCGCGGTCGAGGGCATCCGCCGCACTGTTCCCGACGTGGTGCTGCTGGACGTGCACCTGCCGGGTGGCGGCGGCCGCGCCGTGCTCGAGAGCGTCCGCCAGAGCCACACCGACATCCTCTTCCTGGCGCTGTCGGTCTCCGACGCCGCCGATGACGTGATCGGCGTCATCCGCGCCGGCGCCCGGGGCTATGTCACCAAGTCGATCTCGCCGCCGGACCTGGCCAACGCCATCCGGCGGATCCACGGCGGCGACGCGGTGTTCTCCCCCCGGCTGGCCGGCTTCGTGCTGGACGCCTTCCACGGCGAGCTGACCGGGCCGATCGACCCGGAGCTGGACCAGCTCACCGCGCGCGAGCGGGAGGTGCTGCGCCACATCGCCCGAGGCTTCACCTACAAGGAGGTCGCGCGGCGCCTCCACCTGTCGGTCAAGACCGTCGAGACCCACGTCTCCTCGGTCCTGCGCAAGCTCCAGCTCTCCAGCCGCCACGAGCTCACCCGCTGGGCCAACGACCGCCGCCTGGTCTGAGCCACCCGCGCCTCGACGGCTCCAAGCAACCACTACTGGGTGGTGCTGGTTGCGCCGGAGTCACCCGCCTGGTCGGGGCAGGGCGGGAGGGTGGTGGTGGTTGGTGCTGCTGGTGCTGGTCGACGTGGTCGTGGTGGCGCAGGGCGCGGTGGTGGTCGTGGTGCTGCTGCTGGTGGTGGTGGTGGTGGTGGTCGACGAGCTGCTCGGCGGCGCGGTGGTCGGCGGGGCGGTGGTCGGCGCCTGGGTCGTGGGCGCCCTGGTCGAGGTGGTGGAGCTGGACGACGAGGAGCTGACATGGGTGCTGGGCGCCGTCGGCGAGGTCGTCGCGCCCGCTGAGGAGGGCGTGGCGATCGCGCCGCCAGGGGTGGTGGCGACCCCGGTTCACGTAGTCCACGGAGTGGTTGTAGGCGTAGATCGCGCGCCGCAGATTCGCCTGGTCCGACAGCGGGCCCCCGCCGCTCAGGCAGAGGTAGCCCGCGGCGCTCACGGCGGCGTCGAAGAGGTTGTTCGGATTGGCGATGCCGTCGCCGTTGCCGTCCCGCCCCAGCGACTGCCAGGTGGACGGGATGAACTGCATCGGCCCGACCGCACGGTCCCACACCGCGTCGCCGTCGAGGCGACCGCCGTCGGTGTCGTGGATGGTGCCGGTGTTGGGTGCGCCGTTGAGCACCGGGCCGAGGATGGTCGGGGTGACATCGCCGGTCGAGCTGAAGCGGGTCTGGGCGCCGAAGTGCCGGCCGTGGTTGGACTCGATCCGGCCGATGCCGGCCAGCACGCTCCACGACAGCTTGCAGCTCGGGTCGAAGCCCGAGGCCCAGGCCTCCGCGTAGCGGTACGCGCGCAGCGCCATTTCGGGGATCTCGTTGTCGGAGGCGGTGGGCGTGGTGACCGTTGGCGTCGGCGCGGCGGCTCCGGGACCGGCGGCGGCCTGCTGCGCGGCGGCCGCGGCGGCCGAGGGGTCGGCACCGGCGGCACGACCCCGCAGCCAGGCCTGGTAGCGGGCGGCGGCCTCGTCCTGGGCGCTCACGCCGAGCCCGTCGCCGAGCGCGCTGCCGCTGCTCTGGCCGGGGACCAGGCTCGGCAGCGTCGCCAGGGCGGCGAGCGCCACCAGCGCCCACAGGGCCCCTGCCTGGTAGCGGCGGAACGCGAGACGGGGGAGGCGGAACCTGCGGTGGGGGCGGGGGATCTTCGGCTTTGGAAGGCGGACCTTGAGGTGTGGAGGACGTGGCATGAGGATCTCCGGTACGGCGGGTCACTTCCATGGGAACACACCACAGCGGATACCAACACCCCCGCCGCGACCGATCGGGTCCTTCCGGCGAGTGCCGTAGAACCCTCCCCCGGGCCGTCCGGTGCCAAACCCCAACGACCTGCCCGAGTTTCCTTATTCGCATCGCTCTGTCATTCTTTGGGTGCTGCCAGGCAGACATCACTTCGTGGACGGCGTCGGCGCACGACGCCCCCATGAGGGACGAGGGGGCATCCACGCCAGCCGGTGGGCCGGTTCCCGGATGGCGGGGATTTGGAGGGAGGGCGGTGGCCGAGGGGGCCCACGGCAAGCGATTTTCGCCTGCGCTCACGTTCTACCGTCTCGCGCTCACGGTGCCGGCGGCCGTCTGGCTCGGGTTCGAGCTGGCCCGCGCGCCAGCCGATCTGGACCCCTCGATGCTGCAGTGGATCGTGCTGCTGGCGGTGGTCGAGCTGGTGGCCACCGAGGCGTGGGGCGGTCCCGGCCTGAGCGTCGCGTTCGGGCTCCAGGTCACCGTGGCAATGCTGTACGACCCCTTGGCGGCCGGGCTGATCGCGCTGGCTGGCGCGTTCGACCCGCGCGAGCTCCGCGGCCAGATGCGGCCGCTGCACGACCTGTCCCACCGCGCCCTGGCGCTCAGCGTCGTGGCCATCGGCAGCGCCAGCTTCCACGCGCTGGCCGCGGGCGCCGGCGACGCGCTGGCGCGGCTGGTGCCGGCGTATGCCGTGACGGTCACGCTGATGTACTTCGCGTTCCTGTGCGCCGACCTGCTCGACCGGATGCTGGAATCGGGCAGGGACGCGCGCGAGCTCCTGCGCGAAATGGACCGGGTCTCCCCCTACCGGTTCCCGTTGACCTTCCCCGGGATCGCCTGGTTCAGCCTGCCGGCCGCGCGCCTCGAGCAGACCGAGGGGCTCTGGCCGGTGATGATGGTCTTCGGGCTGACCGCCTACGGCCGCTGGGTCTGCATCAAGGCGTGGACGCTCAAGAACCGGCTCCAGGAGCGCAACGAGCTGCTGGACGAGCAGGCCAGGGAGCTGGCCGTGCACCTGTACCGCGAGCAGCGCACCGTGGCGGAGCTGGAGGAGCTGAGCCGGCTCAAGAGCCAGCTCGTGGCGATGGCCTCCCACGAGGTGCGCACTCCGCTGACGTCGATCGTCGGCTACGCGAGCGCCCTGCGCCGGATGCCTGGCAGCGCCGAGCCGGACAAGCGCCACGACTTCCTCGACATCATCGAGCGCCAGGCCAAGCGCCTGCTGAGCCTGGTGGAGCGCCTGCTAACGGCCTCCCGGCTGGAGAGTGGCAAGTTCGTCACCAGCCTCGGCCCCGTCTGTGTGGACGAGCTGTGCCACGAGGTGGTCGAGGGGCTGGGGGTCGACGGTGGCCGGGTCGTCATCGAGCTGCCGGGCGACCTCCCGGACCCGGTCACCGACCGCCGCTTCCTCGCGCAGGTGATCGGCAACCTGACCGAGAACGCGCTCAAGTACTCGCCCCGCGACCGGCCCTGCACGATCGGCGCCCGCCGCGAGGGCGACCACCTGGTCCTGTGGGTGCAGGACCAGGGCATCGGCATCCCCGACAGCGAGCTTCGGCGCATCTTCGAGCGCTTCTATCGGGTCGACCGCACCGAGACGCGCCAGGTCGGCGGCGTCGGCCTCGGCCTCACGCTGGTCCGCGAGCTCGTCGAGGTCCTCGCGGGGACCATCGCGGTGCAGTCCGGGGTCGGGCGGGGCAGCCGCTTCACGGTCAGGCTGCCGCTGCGGCACCCGGCCGCCGGACCGACCGGAGGGACTACGAACGGGTCACGAACAAACGTCTCGGATAACTGGATCGGGCCAATAGTTGACTCCGGAATGTCCCCCATTCGGCGCCGGTCTAGTAACTTTTGATCACTGGTCGGGAACGGCCGGGTTTGCTCGTGTATCGTTGGAAGTCAGCTTGGGCACTTTCGTGTCGGAGCGCTACCGACCTCGAGCCCCTCCGAGGCCCGATGTGAGCGTTGAAAGCGCCGCTTTGAGGAACCGCACCGCCGCGGGGGCGGTGCGGTTCCTCATGCCCCTGACCAGGACGGCACCGTGAGCCCGCAGCGGCTGTACCGCGTGGCCGCGGGGTCCTCGATCGCGCTGGTCGCGTTCTTCCTTCTCTGGGTGCACGGCGGCCTCGGCGGCCCGCTCGCTCAAGCCTTCGACGACCTGGCGATCGCGGCCGCCGCGCTGGCCGCGGGGCTCGCCTGCCTGCACTCGGCCAACCGGGGTCAGTACGGCTTCGGCCGCGCCTGGACGATCGCCATGCGGCGCGCCTGGCGGCTGCTCGGGGCCGCCGCCCTGTCCTGGGGCATCGGCCAGCTCATCTGGTCCCTGCTCGACCTGACCGGGGGAACGGGCGCGTCCTTCCCGTCGCCGGCGGACGCCTTCTTCCTGGCGGCGATCCCGCTGGTCGCCGCGGGAGTGCTCGCATGGCCGACCGCGCCGGTCCGGGCGCTGGCGCAGGCCAGGACGCTGCTCGACGGGCTGCTGATCGCCTCGTCGCTGCTGTTCGCGAGCTGGGCGCTGGTGCTCGGCCCGACCTACCACGCCGGCGGCGACGCGCTGCTGCCCCGCGCGATCGGCCTGGCCTATCCCATCGGCGACCTGGTCCTGCTGACGATCGCCTTCTCCGTGCTGGTCCGCACCCGGGGGCGCGCGATCATCCAGCCGGCGCTGATCACCCTGGCGATCGTCTCCCTTGGCGTGGCCGACTCGGCGTTCGCCTACCTGGTCGGCAAGGGCACCTACGCCACCGGGGCATGGCTGGATCTCGGCTGGCTGGTCGCCTGGCTGTTCCTGGGGGTGGCGGCGCTCCGCCCGACCCCGGCCGAGCTGCTGCGCGAAGACGACGACGAGGACGTCCCGATCTCCTGGTCGCGTTTCTCGCTGCCGTACGTGCCCCCGGCGATCGCGTTCGTGACCGGCACCGCCGTCCAGGCGGTCAGGGGGGAGCTGGAGCCGTTCCTGGTCTTCAACGGCGCCGTGATCGCCCTGTTCGTGTTCGCGCGCCAGGTCATCGCCAACATCGAGAACCAGCGGCTGCACCAGCGCGTGCGCAGCACGGTGGACCGGCTCTTCCAGCGCGAGGCGGAGCTGGAGACGGCGCTGCGGCGCGAGTACGCGGCCGCCGACCGCCTGCGGGCGATGTCGCAGATGAAGGACACCTTCCTGCGGGCGGTCTCGCACGACCTGCGGACGCCGCTGACGGCCATGCACGGCGTGGCGGTCACACTCGAGCGGACCAAGCTCAACCTGCCCCGTGAGCAGGCGCTCGACCTGATCAAGATGATGATCGAGAAGACCCGCAAGATGGACCGGCTGCTGGCGGACCTGCTCGACCTCAACCGGATGGAGGAGGGCATCCTCGAGCCGAACCGCACCCTGATCGACGTCAAGGACCTGGCCCACCGGGTCGTGGACGAGGTCGACCAGCTCCGCGGCTGGCCGATCGAGATCGACGCCGAGCCGGTCCGGGCCGCCGTTGACGCCCCCAAGGTCGAGCGGATCGTGGAGAACCTGCTGCTCAACACGACCAGGCACACACCGCCGGGGACGCAGGTGTGGGTCCGCGCCCATGCCAGCGAGCGCGACCTCGAGCTGGTCGTCGAGGATGCCGGCCCCGGTGTGCCCGCCGAGCTGGCCGGCACCATCTTCGAGCCGTTCCGGCAGGGCCAGACCCCCGCGGCCGCTCCGGGCAAGCAGGGCAAGGGCGTGGGCATCGGCCTGTCGCTGGTGGCGCGGTTCGCCCAGCTCCACGGAGGGCGCGCCTGGGTCGCCGAGCGGCCCGGCGGCGGCGCTTCCTTCCACGTGCTGCTGCCCGGCTGCGTCAAGCGTGCCGAGGGGACCGCCCAGCCGGCCGCCGCCGACGCCGGCAGCAGCCAGCCGGAGAGCCGCGGGCGCTCGACCGGCGCGCACGCCCCGGACGGCGGTGGCCAGCGCGGCATCCCCGAGACGGACCTGGAGCGGTTGCCACGCCACTGAGCACCGCCTCCCCGGCCCGCGCAGTTTGACCGTTTCCGCTGGCCAGCGCCTCCTTCGCCGGCTCAATCCCCTCTGCTACAGTGAGCGCGACTGACCGCGCGCCGCTGCCGGTCGACGGGGTGGTCGCACGTCCTCGGGCGGCGCCGGTGCCAACGCCGTCGCCCCGGCCGCGTCGTGAGGTCCACATGAGCAACATCCCGAATCCAGGTCCGTTCGCCCCCCGTGTCCCGCGCGCGCACGCGGTCACCCAGCCGCTGCCGTATCCGCTCCAGCGCGAGTGGGCCGAGCCCGACTGGCGACGCCTGCCCGGCTACCGCGACGTCAGCCGGAGCGACTGGGAATCGGCACAGTGGCAGCGCGCCCACTCGGTCAAGAACCTCCGCCAGCTCCGCGCCGCGTTGGGGGAGCTGCTGCCCGAGCCGCTGCTGGCCTCCATCGAGCGGGACCAGGCCGAGCGGGCGACCATGTCGATGCTGCTCCCGCCGCAGATGCTCAACACCATGGACGAGCGGGACCTGTGGAGCGACCCGGTGCGGCGCTACATGCTGCCCGCCTTCGACGACCGGGACCCCCAGTGGCCGAGCCACCCGCTGGCGACCCGCGACAGCCTGCACGAGGCCGAGATGTGGGCGGTGGAGGGCCTCACCCACCGCTACCCGACCAAGGTGCTGGCCGAGGTGCTGGCGACCTGCCCGCAGTACTGCGGGCACTGCACCCGCATGGACCTGGTCGGCAACTCCACACCGCAGGTCGACAAGTACAAGTTCCAGATCAAGCAGCCCAGCCGCCACGAGCAGATCCTCGACTACCTGCGCGCCACCCCGTCCGTGCGCGACGTGGTGGTCTCCGGCGGCGACATCGCCAACCTGCCGATCCGGGCGCTGGAGGGGTTCGTCTCCCAACTCCTGGACATCGAGAACATCCGCGATATCCGGCTGGCCACCAAGGGCCTGATGGGCATCCCCCAGCACTTCCTCCAGCCGGAGGTCCTCCAGGGGCTGGAGCGGCTGGCCCGCAAGGCCCGGGAGCGCGAGGTCGACCTGGCCGTCCATACCCACGTGAACCACGCCAACCAGCTCACCCCGCTGGTGGGCAAGGTCGTGCGGGAGCTGCTCGACATGGGCTTCCGGGACGTGCGCAACCAGGGGGTGCTGCTCCGCGGCGTCAACACCACCCCCCGCGACCTGCTGGAGCTGTGCTTCACGCTGCTGGACCGGGCAAAGATCATGCCGTACTACTTCTACATGTGCGACATGATCCCCAACTCCGAGCACTGGCGGATCTCGGTCGCCCAGGCGCAGGCCATCCAGCACGGGATCATGGGCTACCTGCCGGGCTTCGCCACCCCCCGGGTGGTCTGCGACGTGCCCTTCGTCGGCAAGCGCTGGATCCACCAGGTCGAGTCCTACGACCGCGAGAAGGGCATCTCGTACTGGACGAAGAACTACCGCACCGGCATCGAGTTCGACGACCCCGACGCGCTGAACCGCCGGTTCGAGTACTACGACCCGATCCACTCGCTCCCCGAGGCCGGCAAGGAGTACTGGCGGCGCTTCCGCATCCCCCACCCTTCGCCGTCGCAGGTCACCTGATCAGGCCGGCTGGTCGCGCGGGACCGGTCGCTGTCAGCCGCGGAGGAGCTCGGCGACCTGGAAGGCGAGCTCGAGCGACTGGCTCGCGTTGAGGCGCGGGTCGCAGGCGGTCTCGTAGCGCAGGCTCAGGTGGCCGTCCTCGATCTCGTGGGCGCCGCCCAGGCACTCGGTGACGTCCTCGCCGGTGAGCTCGATGTGGATCCCGCCAGGGTGGGTGCCCAGTCCCCGGTGGACCGCGAAGAAGCCGCGGAGCTCGGCCATGACGTCGTCGAACCGGCGCGTCTTGTGGCCCGAGGCACCGACGAAGGTGTTGCCGTGCATGGGATCGCACTCCCACACCACCGGGTGGCCGGCCGCGGCGACGGCGCTGATCAGCGAGGGCAGTACGCGCTCGACGTTCATCGAGCCCATACGGCTGATCAGGGTGAGCCGGCCCGGGACGCGCTGTGGGTCCAGCCGCTCGCAGAGGGCGACGACCTGGTCGGGCGTGGAGGTGGGGCCGAGCTTGAGCCCGATCGGGTTGCCGACGCCGGCGAGGAACTCGACGTGGGCCCCGTCGAGCTGGCGGGTGCGCTCACCGATCCACAGCAGGTGGGCGCTGGTGTCGTACCAGCCGCCGGTGAGGCTGTCCTCGCGGGTCATCGCCTGCTCGAAGCCGAGCACCAGCGCCTCGTGCGAGGTGTAGAAGTCGACCTGGTGCAGGGCCGGCGTGCCGGACACCTCGATCCCGCAGGCGGTCATGAACCGCAGCGCCCGGTCGATGGCGTCGGCGGTGGCGTCGTAGCGCCGCCCCGACGGGCTGCCCGCCACGAACTCCTGGTTCCAGGTGTGCACCTGGTGCAGGTCGGCGAAGCCACCGGTGGTGAACGCCCGCAGCAGGTTCAGGGTGGCGGCGGCCTGGTGGTAGGCGCGCAGCATGCGCGCCGGGTCGGGACTGCGGGCCTCGGCCGTGGGCTCGACCGCGTTGATCATGTCGCCACGGAAGGCCGGCAGCTCGACCCCGTCGACCACCTCGACCGGCGAGCTGCGCGGCTTGGCGAACTGGCCGGCGATGCGGCCCACCTTGACGACCGGCAGGCCGGCGCCGTAGGTCAGCACCACCGCCATCTGCAGGATCACCTTGAGCTTGTCGCGGATGGCGTTGGCGGAGAACGCCTCGAACGACTCGGCACAGTCCCCCGCCTGGAGCAGGAAGCCATGGCCGGCGGCGACGTTGGCCAGCGCGGCCTGGAGCGTGCGAGCCTCGCCAGCGAAGACCAGCGGCGGGAGCTTGGCGACCTGTGCCAGGACGTCGTCGGCGGCCGCCTGGTCGGGCCAGTCCGGCTGCTGCGCCGCCGACAGCGAGCGCCAGCCAGTCGGAGACCAGCCCCGTGAGCCAGTCGCGTTCGGGGGTGCCTGCATGGCAGCCATCCTGGCCGCTGCCCGGCGATCCGGCAAGTCGATTTCGCGCGGCCGGCGAGGAGGGCGAAAGGCCAGCAGTCAGGGTTCTCGACGCTGGTGCTGGCGCCCAGCTTCCGGCAGGCCGACTACCTGGCCACCCGCAGATCAGAGGGTCGCCTCAGTCCTAGGCCTCGAGCCGCCTCAGGGCCAGCTTCAGCACGTCGGCGCGGCTGCGCGCGCCGTGATCGGCGGCGATGAAGTGGCTGCCGATCCACAGCGAGTAGAAGACCATGCAGCGGGCCTCGACGTCGTACTCGTCGGGGCAGAAGGCACCGAACAGCGAGCGCAGGTAATCCATGCGCCGGTTGTCGACGCGTCGGAGGCGCTCGGCGACCGTCTGCTCGCGCCGGGCCCAGTCGCGGACTGCGAGGTCGATCCTCAGCGGCTCGTCGCTGGAGGCGGCGAGCGCGGACAGTCGCCGCAGCTTGGCCCTGGCGTCCCCACCCTCGCTCTCGACGCGCTCGATCACCTCGTCGACGCTCACCCGCTCCCACGTGTCGAGTATCTCCTCGAGCAGCGCGCGCCGGTCGTCGAAGTGCCAGTAGAAGCCGCCCCTGGTGACGCCGAGCGCCCGCGCCAGCAGCTCGATCCGGACGGCGTCCGGGCCGCCGGCGGCAAGCGC
>WNGF01013897.1_pt1 | contig 12331 bp, 8 predicted proteins | sample 5400641 | NCBI WGS metagenome assembly WNGF01 (sample SAMN13153371, study PRJNA577476) | soil metagenome | isolation source: 80 cm soil or saprolite under grassland replicate 2 | place: USA:California | collected 2016-06-15
ACGTGAAGAGCCTGATGTCTGGCGGTCAGGACGCCGCCGGCCTGGCCCGCGCCGGCATCCGTCAGGCCGTGCAGGCCGCCAGACGCGCCGACGCCGTCGTGCTCGTGATTGGCGAAACCGGTGACATGAGCGGTGAAGCCGCCTCCCGCAGTTCGCTCGACCTCCCGGGCCGCCAGCTCGAGCTCGCGCAGGCCATCATCGGCGCCGGCCGGCCAACCGCAGTCGTCTTGGTCAACGGGCGCCCGTTGACCATTCCTTGGCTCGCCGAACACGCCGCCGCGATTCTCGAGGCGTGGTTTCCGGGCACCGAGGCGGGACACGCGGTGGCGGACGTGATCTTCGGGAAAGTGAATCCGGGCGGCAAGCTGCCCGTCACGTTCCCGCGCGCCGCCGGCCAGGAGCCCTTGTACTACAACCACAAGAACACGGGACGACCGGCCGACGAGAAGAACAAGTACACCTCCAAGTATCTCGACGTGCCGTGGACGCCGCTGTTTCCGTTCGGCCACGGGTTCGGCTACAGCACGTTCAAACTGACGAACCTGCGGCTGGGCGCGACGCGGGTGAGCGCGGATGCCACAATCGATGTCTCCCTCGACGTGACGAATACCGGCACGCGCCAGGGTGACGAGGTCGTGCAGCTTTACGTGCAGGACGTCGCTGCAAGCGTGACGCGACCGGTGCAGGAGCTGAAAGGGTTCGAGCGCGTGACGCTGCAGCCCGGCGAGACGCGGCATGTCGCGTTCAAACTCGGGACACAGGAGCTGGGCTTCTACGATCGCAACATGCAGTGGGTTGTCGAGCCCGGCGAATTTCGAGTCCGCGTGAGCAACAGCTCCCTTGGCGGGCTCACCGGATCGTTCGAGGTGAGGTGACGACGTGCGGTGCGCGCGCATCCCGATCGTCTCCGTCGCCATATGCGTTGCGCTTGCCACATCCGCGTGCGCCGGTCGTCGGCCATCTCAGGATCAGGCGCGACCCGCCGCCATCCGGCCGGCGGTTCTCGCTGCTGAAGACGATGCACTACTCGAGGACCTGTCCAGGCGATCGTTCATGTTCTTCTGGGAACAGGCCGATCCAGGGACGGGCATCGTGCGGGACCGCTCGCGAACGGACGGCTCGCCGGTGGAAGGGCGCGCGCGGAACATTGGCAGCATCGCCGCCGTGGGCTTCGGCCTGAGCGGCCTCTGCATCGCCGCAGAGCGGGCATGGGTGCCGCGCGAGCAGGCCGTCGAGCGCGCCCGCAATACCCTTCGCTTCTTCGCCGAACGTCAGACGGAGGAGCGGGGCTGGTTCTATCACTTCATCGATCTGCGGACGGGAGCGCGCGAGTGGAACAGCGAGTTGTCGTCGATCGACACGGCGCTGCTGCTGGCAGGGGTGCTGACGGCGAAGCGATGCTTTCCCGGCGATCCGGTAATCGCGCGGCTTGCTGACGCGATCTATCGGCGCGTCGATTTCCAATGGATGCTCGCTGGCGATCCGCGGCTGCTCTCACACGGCTGGAAGCCGGAAAGCGCGTTCCTATCAGCGCGATGGGATCACTACTGCGAGCTGATGATCCTGTATTTGCTGGGAATCGGATCGCCAACACACCCGATTCCGGCGGCCTCGTGGCAGGCCTGGCGGCGGCCGGTGATCGCCTTCGAGAACTATTCGTACATCGGCGGCCCGCCGCCGCTGTTCGTCCATCAGTACTCGCACGCCTGGGTGGATTTCCGCGGGTGGCGCGAGGCCGCGGAGCCGCACACCGACTGGTTCGACAACTCGCTGATCGCGACCCGCGCGCACAAGGCTTTCTGCCTGAGCCTGTCGAACGAGTTTCCCGGCTATGCCGACAACGTGTGGGGCATCACGGCCTCCGACAGCCGGAAGGGGTACGTCGCTTGGGGTGGTCCGCCGCGACAGAAGGCGATCGACGGCTCCGTTGTTCCCTGCGCTGCCGCCGGATCGCTGATGCTCGCGCCCGACATCACGGTGCCCGCAGTCCGCGAAATGCGCCGCCGTTTCGGCGATCGCATTTACGGCCGTTACGGGTTCGCCGATGCGTTTCACCCGGCCGACGGGTGGGTGAACCCTGACGTGATCGGCATCGATGTCGGCATCACGCTGCTGAGCGCCGAGAACCTGCGGACGGGACACGTGTGGCAGTGGTTCATGCGCAATCCTGAAATTCCTGCCGCGATGACACGCGCGGGCCTCAGGCATTGACGTCCCCAACGCTGATGCTGTCCGACGAGGGCGTGCGCAAGGCTGTCTAATGGTGCCCGCAGCGTCGACAAAAGGCACTGTGTCTGAGGACTTCTTCCAGCAGCGCTGCCAATTACCGATTCGTTAAGCGACACGAGCACAGCACTTTAGACCATCAATCCGACCTGCGAACCGGCTGGCGCTGGTCGTGAAGTTCTGGGTCGCCATGACCGTCCCGACTGAAGCCATAACTGTGGTGCTGGCGTTCCTGTTTGTGCTGGGCATCATGATCTGCGTCCACGAGCTGGGCCATTTCCTGATGGCGCGGCGCATCGGCGTGCGCGTGCTGACGTTTTCGCTGGGATTCGGTCCAAAGCTCTTCACGATCCACTGCAACGGCACCGACTACTGCCTCAGCGCGCTGCCGCTCGGCGGGTACGTCAAGCTGGCGGGCGAGAAAGCCTGCAGCGCGCTAACCGGCGCGCCGGACGAGTTCATGTCCAAGAGCAAGTGGCAGCGATGTCAGGTGCTCCTCATGGGTCCGCTGATGAATGTCGTCTTCGCTTTTACGATGATGACGGCCGTCCTCTACCATCCCGCGCAGCGCCCCGTTTTCGAGCAGCAGCCCGTCGTCATCGGCACGGTGAACGCGGACTCGGCCGGGGCAAAGGCCGGCCTGCAGCCGGGCGACCGTCTCGTCGCCATCGACGAGAGCACGGTGAACACCTGGCAGGACTATGCGGTGGGGATCGCGTCAAAGGCGAAGCGCAACGTTCGGTTGGGGGTGTTGCGGGACGGCCGGTTGCGCGAGCTGATCGTCGAGCCCGAGGCCCGGGGCAAGTACGCACTGGGATACCTCGGCATCGAACCGACCGTACACCCGCAGGTGCTGTCGATCGAAGATGGTCAGCCGGCATCGATCGGGGGTCTCGAGGTCGGGGACGTCGTCCTCGCGGCAGACGGCGCGGACGGGATTACCTACGACGGGCTGCTCGCGGCGATCGGCGCGCACGCGGGTCAGCGGCTCAGTCTCAGTGTCCGGCGCGCCGGCCAGCGACAGGAGATCACCCTCGTTCCCCGCGACCGCGAGGGAAAAGGAAGGATCGGGGCCAGGTTCAGCTTCTGCGAAACTTACAGCGAGAACCTGGGGGCAATCGAGGCGATTCGATTGAGCGCAACCACGAACCTGGAATGGGGCCGGCTGATCTTCTCGACGCTCGGCGGACTCTTCACGGGAGACACGTCGCTGGCCCAGTTGATGGGGCCCGTAGCGATTGCCGACCTCTCCGGCCAGGCCGCGCAGGCGGGATGGATCCCGCTATTCACATTGATCGCGATGCTCAGCCTCAACCTGGGCCTAGTGAATCTGTTGCCGATCCCGGTGCTCGATGGCGGGCACATCACGATGCTCGCGCTGGAAGGTCTGGCGCGCAGGGACGCGAGCCCGAGGGTCAAGAACCAGATCCTTCGCGCCGGGGCACTGGCCCTCTTGTCCGTGATGGCCGTGGTCCTGTTCAACGACGTCATGCGCCTGCCGTGGATCGGGCGGCTCGTGCAGCTCGCATCGTAAGGACGCGCCGCCTCTTCATCCCGTCCTCAATCTGCCGCGCTGAAAACATTCCTATATCGGGAATATATAACCGTGGCATGGCCCGCGCGTCGACGCGACGTGCTAACGATTCGCGGCGAGATCCGCGGCCGGGTGGGCACAAAGCGCAAGGTCATGGGCGATGATCCTGATCACGTACAAGCACGGTCTGACCGCCTCAGAGGTGTGCAGCCCGCGTTGAATGGGCGGCGACTCGCGGCGCTGACACTACTGCGGCGCCGGGAGCGAGTCGACGAACAGCCGCCAGTTGTCCTGCGCCGTTTTCACAACCTCCGCGCCACAGCAGAATCGATCCTCCGCCTCCAGGTGGCCGGTCCAGACGCGGTGGGCGTTCACGATTGCTCCGCCCGCCGGCAGCGCGATCTCGAAAGTCGGCGGAATCTCGCAGGGATCGCTGAAGGCCAGCCGCACGCCCCCGTAACTCATGTCAACGATCTGGGCGGGCGCGTCGGCGGCGTTCACTTCGACCACGCCGAAAACGGGCTTGCGGAACCAGCGCCGCATCGGTGCCTGCATGTCCGGCTGCGCGAGGAGGGCCGCTCGCACACACGGCAGAAAACGCGGATTCGAGAGCGGCGCGGCGATGAAGGTGGCGCCGTAACGCCTCGCTTCCGCCTCGGTAACGGCGTCCTCGCTTGTATGTGTGACGACGATGGGTACGTCGGGATGATCGAGATGACTCCTGATGGCCAGCTGGAGGCCATTGTGCGCTCCGAGCCGAATGCCCGTAATCAGGAGATCCGGCGTCATGGACTCGAGAAGTTTCTTTGTACGCTCGAATGATGTCGACGCGACGACGCGATAGCCCTCTTTTGAGAGCATCGCCTCGGTGCGGCGAAGCGTTCGCCGATTGGCGTCGACGAGAATAATCAGCGCGCGCATGACGTTTTTCTGAGTGATCGCGCTGAACAGGCAGGCCGGCGCCCCGAGTCCAGTCGCGACTCCACGAGGCGCAGGCAAGGAAGGTTCCAGGCGTCAGGCGTCGAAACGCCGCGAGATTCCCTTAGTCCCTGATGAATTGTGGCGAATGCGAGGATCCTGGTGATCGCAATCATGCCTTCGAGATTACAGTTCCGTCGCCGTCGGAGCCGTTCTGATCGCATTCGACCTCCGGCGTCAGGTGCTTTTTGAAGTGCGCTCGAATCGACCGGAGTTTTGGAGATGTTTTGGAGACGCCGCCGCAGTCACCTTCGCGAACAGCCGCTAAGGCGAGCGTCTCCGCTTAGCCCTGATGCGCGTCACGGCGCGCTTTGGTCCGGGACGCCGCTCGCTCGCGTCGCGGGTGCTCTGACGGCGCTCCTCTCCCGCCCGGCGCTCCGCACGCAATTCCGTATTCAACCGTTCGGCTAACTGGCCGAATTTCTCGGCGGCGCGCCGAAGGAGGTCATTTTCTTCCTCAAGTTGTTCGATCCGTTTTCGGCGGTCGTCCTCATTTTGGGTCATCGCAGCTCCCCGCCGGCCACTGTTCACGGACTGTACCGCTCATGGGAGCACCGTGGCGACGAAGCTTGTGGCAAAATTGGGTGAAATTCCACGAATTGCCGTTATTCACTAAGCGATCAGTTACAAAAATTGGCACTGACGCTGACAGGAAGTGTCGAACCGGTATGTCCTCGGCGGCTCCAAGAGCCCCTGCTCCTATGCGAATCGCGGCGCAGGATCTCGAACACCTCAAAATCGCAATCGAACGCACGGGGTCATGCGAAACCGTTGACTCGGCTTCGCCGCACCGACCGACCACCCGGCTTACTCGCCCCTACTCACCTATGGTCTGTCGCACACTCACGTCCGCACATATACGTCAATGGACCACACGAACGTTCGCCTGCGGTAGATGCGCCGAAAGCCGTCGCGAGTGACAAGCGTATCCATCGCGCTCGGCGAGTGCACAAAGGTGCGGAATCCATTCCCAAACAGCCGTCGGCGAACGTTCTGAACCGCCAGCCAGGCGCGGATGTACCAGCGGTCGCGGGGATACGAGAACGCCAGCACTCGACGTGCATGCCTCGTCGCTGCCCGCAGGAGTGAACCGTGGTCGGGATAGCAGCAGATCACTCGGTGCATTGTGACGATGTCAGCCGAGGGGATGCTGCCGGCGACGCTGGTAAAGTCGCCGACCACGCGCTGAATGCGATTGGCCAGTTGCCGCTGCTCCGCCTCGCGCGCAGCCGCATCGAGGTACGCAGGCGACGCATCGACGAGCGTCGCCGCGATCACGCCCTTCGCCAGGAGTTCGAAATCGAGGACGCCTACTCCGGCACCGATGTCCAGCACCGAATCGGCCGTCCGCACTTGGTCGGCGACGGCTTTGAGTAGTAGCCGAGAGGTCGCGTCGGGACCTTCGCGTCGGTATCGTTCGAGATCGCGCGCAGCGATGGCCGGCCCGAATTGGCGCTCTGCATCAACGTAACGCGACGAATTACAACAGTCCACGATTCAGAATGTTACGACGCGGTGGCGCTTTTCATGGCGCACAAGTTGACGCCGACGACGCCGTACCGTCGGGCCGTGCGCTCTTTGGTCGTGCCGGCAAAGCAATCGAAGCGGGTCGTGATCGCCACGTTGCGGAACCCCGCCGCCTGGAACACGTCGATGAGCTCTACTTCCAGCAGAGCACCGGCGATTCAACCAGTCCACAAATCGATGTCGCGCAGCGCGCTCTCGGGAAGGACCTCGCCGATGATGATGTCCGCGATCTGGACGCGGCCTCCTGGCTTGAGGACGCGCGCGATCTCGGCGACCGCCCGCTCCTTTTCTGGCACGAGATTCAACACGCCGTTCGAGATCACGACCTCGACGCTGCCATCCTCGACCGGCAGCCTCGTCGCATCGCCATTCCGAACGTCCACGTTGTCAAGGCCGCACGTCGCCGCGCCCTGCACGGCGCGTCGACGCATGGCTTCGGTCATGTCAACGCCAATGGCGCGGCCGCGAGACCCGGCGCGACGTGCCGCCAACAGCAGATCGGTGCCGGCGCCGCAGCCAATGTCGACCACCACCACGCCGGCCGGGATTCGGCCGATCGCGTGCGGATTGCCGACGCCCGCAAATGACGATGTCACGTCCAACGGCAACGCGGCCAGTTCGGTCGCGTCGTAGCCAAGCATCGTCGCCGCGTACTGCGGCCCACGATGAAAATGGAACTCGCCGTCCGGCGACGTGGCCACGCGGGAGTAAATCGTTTGGATTTCCACGCGCAGGCTCGCGACGTCGAAATCAATCGGGCAGTTGACAGCCACAGATCCTCCTTCCCAATCGACAGGGCAAATCTAGTCCCCCCTTTCCGATTCGTCCAATGAAATGATTGAATTCGTCTGATAGACTGTACGAATGGAGCTGCGGCAGTTGCGCACCTTCGTCGCCGTCGCGGAACTCCGTCACTTTGCGCGCGCCGCCAGTCTCTGCAACCTCTCCCAACCAGCGGTTTCACACCAGATCGCGCTGCTCGAGGAGGAACTTGGCGCCAAGCTCCTGAATCGTGCCGCTCGCCGGGTGTCCCTGACCGTGGCGGGTGAAGTGTTTCAGGAAGAGGCGCGACGCATTCTTGGGGCCGTCGACCGGGCACACGAGCGGATGCAAGAGGTCGCGCGCGGCGCGGTCGGCCGCATTCGTCTGGGCGCCACGCCGACGCCCGGTCTCTACCTGCTTCCACCGGTGCTCGCCAAGTATCGGGGCGAACACGAGAGCTACGATCTCCGATTGGAGATTGGGCCGATTCACGCGATTGCGGAACGCGTCGCCCGTAACGATCTCGACATGGCGATCGTGGCCGGAGCGCTGCCTTCTGGCGAACTGCAGGCGCGGAGTCTGTCGCAGGACGAACTGGTGATCATCGCGCCGCCGAACTCACCACTCCTTCGCGCTCGATCGCTCAAACCCAAGCAACTCGAAACCGAAACGTGGTTGCTGCGAGAAGAGGGATCCGACACGAGGCGGCAGACCGCCACGTGGTGGCACCGTCACCGAGTCGCGCCGACGCGAATGATGACATTCGACAATCCGGATGCGGTCAAGCGCGCCGTTATGGCCGGTCTCGGTGTGGCGATGGTGTCTCGGCTTACCGTCGCCGACGATCTCGAGAGCCGTCGAGTGGCCACTCTTGCCGTCAACACCGGCCTTCCCACGCGAGAATTCCTCGTGATCGATCATCCGCAGAAGCATCACGGTGCCGCCTGCCGGGCGATGCTGCAGCTTCTCGAAGGGACGTTTCCCCTGCGTGCCGTGTCCCCGCGGCTTCGCAAAGGCGGCGGCTAGCGATTCATCAGAGCTATCGTCGCGATTTGGTCGTTTCATTGGACGAATAAATTTCCAATGCGTACGCTCGGTGAATGCGTCGGTCGCCGATCCACGGCGAGCACCGGTTGGGCATTCGCGAGAACTGGCCGCAGTTTTCACTGCTCGTCTTGATCAATGCGTGCGTCGGCGGCATGGTCGGGCTCGAGCGCACCGTCGTCCCGCTCGTCGCCACGCAGGAATTCCATCTCACATCCGACACGCTGATTTTCTCGTTCATCGTCGCGTTCGGCCTCGTGAAAGCATTCTCGAACGTCGCCTCGGGGATGCTTGCCGATCGCTTCTCGCGGAAGGCGATGCTCGTCAGCGGCTGGCTGATCGGCCTGCCCGTGCCTTTCATGCTGGCGTGGGGCCCCTCGTGGACATGGATCGTCCTCGCGAATGTTCTGCTAGGCGCGAGCCAGGGCTTTACATGGTCGATGACCGTGATCATGAAGAACGACCTCGTCGGAACGAGGCAGCGCGGACTCGCGATGGGCCTCAACGAATTTGCGGGATATGGCGGGTTGGGGATCCCGATCCTCGATCCGCCATCGGCCAAACGAACGATGTTCGGCGTCTGTCAGGCAGGATTGGTGAACAACCTGAACGACGGCATTTCATGGGGCGTGCTGCCGCTGCTCTTTGCAGCGCATGACTTGGCCATCGATGACATCGGCATCATCAAAGCGGTGTACCCGCTCACTTGGAGTGTCGGACAGCTCGGAACGGGTGCGCTTGCCGATCGCGTCGGGAGGCGACCTTTGATCATGTGGGGCATGATCGTCCAGGCGCTTGCCCTCGCATTGATTGGATTCGGCGCGCCGTCGGCCTACACGAGCGGCATCGCAGGCGCCGTCCTGCTCGGGCTTGGCACGGCGATGGTCTATCCGGCGCTTCTCGCCGCGGCAGCCGACATTTCACCTGCAGCAAAGCGGGCCACGACCTTGGGGTGGTATCGCTTCTGGCGAGACCTTGGCTATCCGGCTGGAGCGTTACTCGCGGGCATTGTCAGCGCAACGTTCGGTCTGGTGTGGGCCATCTACCTCGCTGGGTTTCTGACATTCGCGTCCGGCGTCATCGCCGCGTTGTCGATGATCGAAAAGCGATCTGATCCATCTGGTTTCGTCAGGCCAAACGATGTTCGAGCGAAATTTGCGGGACCGCTACCCGAACGAACAGGAGAAGCAAGATGAGATATCTGTTCGGATGCGCGTTGGCAGCCTTGGGCGCGCGCCTGTCTTCCACGTTGCGGCCAAACCTGCCGAGGCGGTGCGTTTCGTCACAGTTGCAGACCTTCGACGCGCCGCTGACGGACGAGGAGCACGGTCATCTTGGACAAAAGCTCGATCAGTGCCTGGCCGCGTACGCCGCGCGCTGGATGCGAAGCTATCTGTCTACCGATCGGCGCCGAATGGTGTGCGAATTCGAGGCGCCGGACGCGGAAGCTGTGCGTACGTCGTACCGATCGGCAGGCGTCCATTTCGATCGTGTATGGACAGCGGAGGTTTACGCGAGAGACGGCCGGCGGAGTGAACGCAGAGGGGTGAACGGTCGGCGCGCGGCTTGCACTCTCTCGCCGCACGAGGTGAACCGTGCCAAAACGAAGCGAGCGATCTCGACTGAAGCAAGATCTGCGCAATACGGAGACCAAGCGTGAGACCGATATCCGCAATTCCCTGGGCGAGCCGAGCCCCGGGAGCGAGAACCCAAAGGTGACGCCGGAAAGCGACGTCTTCAAGGAAAAAGAAGAGCCGAAGCCTCAATGAAGAGGGCTCAATGAAAGGGATTTGCGGCGTCTCGTGCGGCCCTTCCCGTCTCGAGCAGTGCCTTCATGCGCACGAGATCCTCGTCCAGACTCGTCCGATCGCAAGGCGCGCTCCCGGGCTTACGTGAAGCAGCCCCGGCCGTCTGGTGCCTGGTTTGCACGTCTGGTCGTGTTGTCACACGGACGCAGCTGAAGCGGAGAGACACATGGCGAGAACAACGTCCGATGTCCTCGTGGAACGGCTCATTGACTGGGATGTTCGCGTCGTCTTTGGCCTGCCCGGCGATGGGATCAACGGAATCATGGAGGCCTTGCGAACGCGTCAGGACCGCATCTCGTTCATTCAGGTCCGCCATGAAGAAGCTGCGGCCTTCATGGCGTGCGGCTACGCAAAGTACACCGGACGGATCGGCGTGTGTCTGGCGACATCCGGTCCGGGCGCAATCCATCTCTTGAATGGGTTGTACGACGCGAAGATGGACGGCGCACCGGTCCTCGCCCTCACTGGCCAGACGTATCACGATTTGATCGGGACGCACTATCAGCAGGAAGTCGACCTGCTTTCCCTCTTCAAAGATGTGGCCGTCTACAACCAGCAGATTCTGGGAGCCGGTCACGTCGAGGCGCTTGTGGACGCGGGTTGCCGTGCTGCGCTCGCGCTGCGCGGCGTCGCGCACATCACGTGTCCCGTCGATCTTCAGGAGCAATCAGTCAAGGAGGACGAGCGGTCACAAAAGAAGGTTGAGGGTCACACCTCCGACGTGTGGCGCCCGCCGATCGTCGTCCCGTGCGATGCCGACATTCGCGCAGCGGCAGACGTGCTGAACTCCGGAACCAGGACCGTCATCCTCGCCGGACAGGGGGCGCTTGGCGCAGGGGCCGAGCTCGAACAGCTTGCGGATCTCATGGCAGCACCGATCGTCAAACCTCTGCTCGGTAAAGGTGTCGTGCCGGATGTCTCGCCGTTCACAACCGGCGGAATTGGACTCCTGGGCACGGAACCGTCCGAAGTCGCGATGGAGCAGTGCGACACGCTGCTGATGGCCGGCACGAGTTTCCCCTACATGGAGTTCTATCCCAAACACGACGCTTGCCGCGGCGTGCAGATCGATCGCGACCCGTCGCGCATCGGATTGCGCTTTCCTGTCGAAGTCGGACTCTGCGGCCATGCTCGGAGCACGCTGCAGGTGCTGATCCCACACATCCGGCGCCGGGAGGATCGGTCCTTCCTCGAAGCCGCGCAGAGCGGCATGAAACAGTGGCGCGAAGTGCTGCACACCCGGTCGCATCGCGACGAGATGCCGATGAAGCCGCAGGTCGTGGCACGTGAGCTCAATGACCTGTTGGCCGAGGACGCGATCGTGTCGACGGATTCAGGGACGATCACGACGTGGGTGGCACGATACGTCGACATGAAACGCGGTCAGATGTTTTCCTGTTCAGGCAACCTGGCCAGCATGGCACCCGGGCTGCCGTACGCCATCGCGGCGCAGGTGGCGTATCCGGGCCGTCAGTCGGTCGCGTTCGTCGGCGATGGCGGCTTTACGATGCTCATGGGGGAATTCGCCACTGCGGTGAAATATCGGCTGCCTGTCAAAGTCGTGATCATCAAAAACAACAGCCTCGGCATGATCAAGTGGGAACAGATGGTGTTTCTCGGAAACCCCGAGTATGGCGTGTCGCTCGAACCGATCGACTTCGTCCGCTTCGCAGAAGCATGCGGTGCGGTCGGGTTCCGCTGTGAACGACCTGACGAGGCGCGGTCGGCGCTGGAAGCGATGCTGCTCGCCGATGGTCCCGCGTTGTGTGAAGCGATCGTCGACCCGTTCGAGCCACCGATGCCGGCGCGCGTGAAGGCGAAACAGGCGCTTCACATGGCCCAATCGCTCGCGAAAGGGGAACCCAACCGAGGACGCATCGCGCTCACCCTGTTTCGCGACAAAGTGCACGATCTTCGTGGACGATGAAACGGATCGTCGTCATCACCGGCGCATCGGCTGGTGTCGGCCGCGCAACCGTTCGGGCATTCGCGCGGCAAGGCGCTGATGTCGGTCTGATCGCACGCGGCGTCGATGGTCTCGAAGCTGCGCGACGCGAGGTGGAGGCCGACGGCGGACGGGCATTGGTGCTGCCGGCGGATGTCGCGGATCCCGATCAGGTCGAAGCAGCCGCGGAACGAGTGGAGCGAGAGCTGGGCCCGATCGACGTGTGGGTCAACAACGCCATGGTGTCGGTCTTTTCACCGGTGAAACAACTGCAGCCTGACGAAGTGAAACGTGTAACGGACGTTACCTATCTGGGTGTTGTCTATGGCACGCTCGCGGCGCTCAAACGAATGCTGCCGCGCAACCGCGGCGCGATCGTCCAGGTCGGATCCGCACTGGCGTACCGCGGCATCCCGCTGCAGGCCGCGTACTGCGGCGCGAAGCATGCGATCCAGGGCTTCACCGAATCGTTGCGATGCGAGCTGCTGCACGACCGCAGCCGGGTTC
>WNGF01009425.1_pt1 | contig 12329 bp, 13 predicted proteins | sample 5400641 | NCBI WGS metagenome assembly WNGF01 (sample SAMN13153371, study PRJNA577476) | soil metagenome | isolation source: 80 cm soil or saprolite under grassland replicate 2 | place: USA:California | collected 2016-06-15
GATGGGCACGGTCACCTGGCCGTCGGCGCCAGCTGAGTCTGGGTGAAGAATGGCGGCGCGGGTCGATTGGGCCAGGTTGCTGAGGAAGGAGCCATACCCGCCGGAGATCTCCATCTTGACGGTGTACTTGTCGACAACAGTCGTTTTCAGGTTGATCGGCGTAAGAACGGTGTACAGGATGGCGCCCACGTCCTTGTTGAGGACGCGGTCCAGGCTCCACTTGACCTCTTCGGCCGTCATCTCCTTGCCGTTGTGGAACTTGACGCCCTGGCGCAGCTTGAAGGTCCAGGTCTTGCCGCCATCGTCGGTTTTGAAGCTCTCGGCCAGGACTGGCTCGATTTCGTCCTTGGCGGTGCCCGCCACCAGTGGCTGCGCCAGCAGCCCCTGGATGAGGATGTCGCCGACCCCCTGGAGCTTGTGGGGATCCATCGATGTCAGGTCTTCGTGGATTGCCAGCGTGAGCATCCCGCCGCGCTTGGGCGTGCCGGACCGCGCCGCGGGCTTGGCCGCTGGTGCGCTGGTCGGCGCCGCGGCCTGCGCCGCCGGTGCGGTGGTCGGCGCCGCGGGCTTGGCTGTTGATGCACTGGTTGGCGGAGCGGTGGACGGCGCGGGCTGAGCGCACCCGGCGATCTCCACGAGCCCGACTGCCGCGCCAAGCCAGGCGGCACCTGCGAGGAACCGTCGCCGTGAGATCTGTGGCATGCCAAATGTCTTCCTTCCTCCTTAGTAGTGCTGGTCACGCGAACCTGACGCGCGGATCGAGGACGGAGTAGCTGAGGTCAACCAGCAGGCTGATGACAACGACCAGGGTCGCGATCAGCAGCACCACCGCCTGCACGATCGGATAGTCGCGGCCCAGGATGGCGTCGACGGCCAGACTGCCAATGCCCGGCCAGGCGAAAACGATCTCAACGATGACTGTGCCACCGATGAGATAGCTGAGCTGGAGGCCGATCAGTGTGACCACCGGCAGCAGCGCGTTCTTCAAGACGTGCCGCACCAGCACCACGTGCTCAACCAGCCCCTTTGCGCGAGCCGTACTTACGTAGTCCCTGGCCAGCTCCTCGAGTACAGTCGAGCGGGTCAGACGCAGAACGACCCCGACGAGCGTCGCTGCCAGCGTGAGCGTCGGTAGGACGAGGTACGCGAGCCAGGCCAGCGGCCCGGTTTGAGCGGCCGGCGTGCCCATCGGTGGCAGCAGGTGGAAGATGATTGAGAAGAGCAGCACCAGCACCAGGCCCGAGACAAACGGCGGCACCGACAGGCTTATGAGCGCGGCGGCCATGCCGTCAGAACGCCCAACGGGATCGCGATCAGCACCGTCAGACCAATCGCGGCGGCAACCAGCAGTAGGGTGGCCGGCAAGCGATAGGCAACGAGCGCCAGCACCGGCTGACTGGAGCGGTAGGAAAAACCGAAATCGCCGACCAGCGCCCGACCCATCCAGCGCACGTATTGGACTGGCACGGGCTCGTCGAGCCCGAGCTTCTGGGCAACCGCAGCGCGGACGGCCGGGTCGGGGCGCTCAGCGCCGTACAGGACGTCGATCGGATCGCCCGGCACGAAGCGCATCAGACCGAAGGTAACAACCGAGATGAACAGGAGGGTTAGCGCAAGCGCAGCCAGACGTCGCCCCACGTACACCAGCAGCACGATCGCCCGTCTTGGCCCCCGATCCCTCGCCTGGGGCCGATAGTAGCAGCCGCTTGCGCCGACACCAGTGTGCCGCTCTGCGCCGCACGCGGATTCTCGACAGTCAGCGTGCACATGTCGGACGCCAGTAGGATCTGCCGTAACGAGGAGCACTGCATGGACGCCACCCTCGCCCCAGCCGCCCTGGGCGACGCGACGGTCGTGCAATGTTCCATGCCGCGCTACGGAATTGTTGTCGCGAGAGACGTGATGGTCGTTCACTTCAACCGGGGCTTCCCGTCGCACGTGGTGCTACCGATCATCCACCGCTGAGATGAACGACCGTGTACTGTGTCGCGTGGGCGTGGATATCGGAGGCGCCTTCACCGATATCGTCCTGCTGTTGCCCGACGGCTCGATGACGACGCGGAAAGTCCGGTCGACGCCGGCCGATTACAGCGTAGGCATCGTGGAGTGTCTCACTCAGTTGCTCGCGGAGTATGCCCTGTCAGGCGACGCGATCGACGAAATCGTGCACGGCACAACGGTCGCCACCAACATGATCCTGGAATACACCGGCGCGCGGACCGCCCTGCTCACCACGGCGGGGTTTCGCGAGGGAAGTCCATCGCCCACCAACGCCAGTGATCAGAAGAAGCGGAACACGACGGCCGAGTGCCATGACCTCGGCGCGTTCAGACTCGCCAAGAACTCGGTTTCCCGGCCCCCAGGTGTCCGCCAAGACGGCATCAATGTCACCGGCATCGACTGCCTCGTGGATCTCGGCGAGTGTCGAGCACCGCACTACATCGAGTTGCCTGAGGGACAGAATCTCTTCCAGGAGAGCCTCGATCGCAGGGTCGTTTTCGTAAAGCGCAATTCTGGAGGTCACTTTGTATCTGCCGCGACGTTTGGCGAAGCGTAGTCTGGGCGCGCGCCGGCGTGCAGCGAGTGTTGAGCGTGCACTAACAGATGCGGCTCGTCTACACACTGGTAGTGGATAGCGGACCCTTGCCGAGCACCTGATTTGTCGCGCCGTCTGTGATCCACCTCGGTTGGATCATCAATGACGCAGCTCTCGGCTTTTGTCGATCCCTCTATTGAGGCATGACCAGTGTTTGTCCCCTCAGTTGATCCAGCGCTTACGTCAAACCAACTAACTCTGCATCACCGCGGAGCCATTGGCGGACAGTCCGTAGGATCGGTCACCACCCGTATGGGCGCTCCTGCGAGGTATGCCGCGACATCCTCCGCCATCCGTTGCCAGGCGGAGCGAAAGAGGTGCTCGGTGACGTAGCCCACGTGCGGAGTAACGACGACGTTGTCGAGCGATCGGAAGGGGTGATCCACTGGAAGAGGCTCACGGTCGAAGACGTCGAGACCGGCACCGGTGAGCTGACCGGAACGAAGCGCCGCGACAAGGGCCGCCTCCTCGACGATCGGACCGCGGGAGATGTTCACCAGGATGGCGCCTCGCTTCATCTTGGCGAGGTCGTCGGCGCGCAGCGTGTTGCGAGAACGCTCCGAGAAGACAAGGAAGACTCCAAGGACGTCCGCGGACGACAGGAGCTCGTCCTTGGTGACTCTGGTCACGCCGAGCTCTGCACATCGTTCCTCGGTCAGGTTCTGACTCCAGGCGACGACCTCCATGCCGAACGCCTTCGCGACCGGGACCATCGCACCGCCAAGGTGGCCCGCGCCGAGAAGACCCAGGGTCTTACCGGCGAGCGGGATCGGGAAGCCGGTCTGCCAGCCACCGGCACGGATGACCCGGTCCTCAATACCGATCCGCTTTGTGACGGCGAGGATGAGCGCCCAGGCCATTTCTGACGGCGAGGGCAGGCCACGGGGTGCGTCGGAGCCGCGTGAGCGCACCGCGGCGCCGCGCTCGGTCTCCGCGGTGCCGCACAGCAGGATCCCGCGCTCGATGCGGGCCTCGTGGTCGACAACATTGCTCGTTCGGCCGTTACACACGATCAGCTTCAGGTTCGCGAGGCCTTCGAGCACCGCACGCGGGAAACGTGCCCGCTGCTGAGTGATGACAACGATTTCGTAGTCGGCGAGCTCAGCGACGAGGCGCTCAGGCGGGATCGCCTCCCGGTAGACGGTGATCTCCGCGTCCTTGGGCAGCGCTGTCCACTCGCCGTATTCCAGGGCGACCCCGATGTAGTCGTCGAGAATGGCGATCTTCTTCACGCCCACCAACCCGCCTCTCTGCCAAACCAAGCATTGTCCCGTCTTCGGAGCATCGCATTCTCCTCGACTTCACTGACGCTCTCCTCAACCTCGTGCGAACCGCGAAGCCTCACATGCGGAAACTACTGCAACGGGCTGACGCTGCGCTACGCTGGAACGCGGCTTAGCCCGCGCATTGGGCGCGTGCGTCGATCGACGGCTGATCTGGCCGGCGACGTCCACGAACGGCCTTCAAGCCAGGAGGCACCACGCGTCTCGTAGGAGCGCAAGCGAGACAGCTGACTCGAAGCAAGTGACTGCGCGCGGGAAACAGGCGGTTTCAGGCCATAGAACTGTCGATTTCGCGCGAATTCTTTGCTTCGCTCGCCAGGGAACTCTTAGTAGCTTGGGCTAGCACTCCTCCTCTCAAGGCGGCTTAAGGGCTTCAACTACATAGCGGGCCTCTAGCTCAATGGCAGAGCAAGCGACTCTTAGTCGCCAGGTTCTCGGTTCGCATCCGAGAGGGCTTACCACGAGATTACATTGGATCCCACGGAGCTGTCGCCACGGCGGCTCTTCGCTGTTGTGCCACTCCCCAGCGACTCGCCACCTGTGAGCGGCCGGAAGCGATAATTCTTCCAGTCTGAGGCTAGGCGTGGCAGATTACCCCGTTACAGCGTTAGGTGGGACGATCTAGTGCGGCGAGACCCTGGGGATGGGCCCTATACCGTGTCTCGGCGCGTCCGAGCGGACCAACCACGGTGACGTAGCCGCTTGCAGCCAGGTGGGTCAGAGCGGTACTCAGATCGGCCCAGTGTCGCGCACGTATTCGGCGCGCCAACTCATCTGCGGTGAGATGGCCGCCTTCGGCCAACTCTCGCAATAACTGCTCCTCAAGCGCATCCACACAATGATCAATGCACAAGCTCGCCTGCGCTGTCGAGCTTGAGGGCGTAGGCGAAGTAGGTGGTCGAAAGATCGCGACTTTCGCAACGGCGCGCCCAGCGCGCGAACTCCTCATGGTGAGCCCGCCCGGCTTGCGGCGGATAGTGCCAAACATAGCGCCAGCGACGGTGGTGGTCATTCAGCAGTGTGATCAGGCTCAGTGCGCAGGCACTGGATCGACGCGATAGATGTCGGGGTAGGTACGTCTCAAGTTGTCGATTTTCGGCAAGTCGTTGATCACGATGTACGGATCGGTCGAGTTTCGCGACAGGAAGTCCTGATGGTAGGCTTCGGCCGGATAGAAGCGCTTGTCGGGCTCGATGCGAGTGACGATAGGCGCGTTGAATACGCCCGCCTGCTCCAATTGGTCAATATACGACTTCGCGATGCGCGCTTGCTCGTCGGTGGTTGGAAAGATCGCCGACCTGTATTCGTTGCCGGCGTCCGGACCCTGCCGGTCGAGCTCAGTCGGATCATGGACGACTGAGAAGAAGATTTGCAGGACACGGCCGTAGCTGATCTGCCGCGGATCGAAGGTGATCCGGACTGACTCCGCATGACCGGTCGTGCCAGTGCTGACCGTTTCGTAATCGGCCGTCGCCTCGCTACCACCGGTGTATCCGGACAGAGCCTGCGAGACTCCGATCACGTGCTCGAAGACGCCTTGCACGCCCCAGAAGCAGCCGCCCGCCAGAATCGCGGTTTCGGACTGCGCCTGGCTAGCGGGCTCATCGAGCACGGGCGCGGGCACATCGACGGCTGCTTTTGATGCCAGCGCTGTGCATCCGGCCAGCAGCGCCGTCGCGACCAGCAGCGTTGTCGCGACCAGCCGTGCTGGCGAACCGCCCCGAAGTCGGTGCTGGTAGGCCACGTCTACCTCAGGCTACCTCGGTCTCGGTCAGGCTCGCCGCGTTCGCGTGCCGATCGTTCTTGGATAGTTCGCGGCACATGGTCGAACCTTGCGTGGATCATGTCGCCGTCGATCCCATACGCACAGCCATTGCAGTCTGGCGCTGACGTGCCTCCTCGTGCGAGTTGGCGACCGACGTATCCTCGTCGACACCTGATACGGCGCCCAACCCGGACGACCCGAAGTGGGTGAGGTCGCGAGAAGCCTGACGGAGGTGGGTGTATCGCCGCGCAACATTGACAATGGTCTTCAGCCATCCCCACGAGACCATATTGGCGGCGCGACAGTCGGCAGCGGAGACGCTGCGCACCGAGACGCGCCGCAACCTGATCGAGCTGGCGCGCCGTGAGCATGCGCTGGTGCTCTCGTACCACGTGCCACTTCCCGGCGTCGGCCACATCGGCGCTGCCGGGGTGGGAGGCCGGCTAACGCACTGGATCGGTGGACTCGAGTGGCGGCACCAGGCGACGCTACTCCGGGCGCGGCCACCCGTTGCCCGTTGCGGGTGCGCCGGCAAGGCCTTGCTCCAGATAGGTGCCGATCTGGCCGAGCAGGCGGGTGAACTCCATTGGAATGAGGAACGTGCTACTCGGGCTCGCCCCGAGCGCTTTCAGACCTTCGATCACCTGGATCGTCATCGTCTTGGCGTCCACCTCTTGCGCTGCCGAAAAGACGGTCTGAAGGGCTTTGGCGTAGCCCTCAGCTTTCAGGATCTGGCGCTGGCGCTCGCCCTCCGCACGCAGGATCTGCGCTTGCTTTTCACCTTGGGCGACGGTGATCGTCGCCTGCCGTTTACCGTCAGGTTTAACCGCGGCACGCCGTGTACGTTCGGCCGACATCTGGCGATTCATGGCCTCCTGAACCTCACGCGGTGGCAGGACCTCGCGGATCTCCACTGCGGTTACTTTGACACCCCACCGCTCAGTGACCTCGTCCAACTTGCGGCGCAAGTCCTCATTGATCTGCTCCCGACGTGCCAGGACATCATCCAGCACGATGTCGCCGATCACAGCGCGCAGCGTCGTGGCCGCAATGCCTTGCGAAGCGCTGGCGAAATTGGTTACCGCGATGACGCTGGCGACCGCGTCGATTACCTGGCGATACACCAGGAAATCGAATCTGGATCGAAACATTGTCCTTGGTGATGCACGCCTGATGGGAACTTCCACGAACAGCTCCCGCAAACCGACCCACACCGGTCGGTCTACGAACGGGATCAACAGCACTGCGCCAGGCCCGCGCTCACCAATGCACTTGCCTAGTCGAAACACGACGACGCGCTGATACTCGCGCACGACCCGGATCGACTGGCTCAGGAGACCCGCGACGACCGCCAGCAGAAGGACGAGCAGGACAATGTTGACAATCAGCGCGGCGTTCATGGTTTGGCTCCTATCGCTTCCGCGGCACCGACCGCGTCGGCCGGCTCCACGTCGAGTACGAGTCCCTTGCGTCCAAGAACTCGGATTGGCCGGCCGGCCTCGAGGCGGCCACTACGCAGCCGGGCAGACCAGACCTGTCCGGCGACATTCACAGTCCCGTTGGGATTCAGTGAGCTACGCGACGTGCCGCTGGCACCATTCAGGCGCTGGGCGCCGGTGATTGGTGCTCGTCCGGCCACGCGCATCGCGGTGCGCACCACCACTACGCTGAACAGGGCCCCAACGCCGGCCGCCGCTATCAGCGCCGGAAGGCTGACGGACACGTCGGGCAACGTCGGCGATAGCGTGCCGATTGGCGAGTACAGCAGCAGCGAGCCGACGACGAAGCAGATGAGGCCGGCGACTGTTAGTCCACCGTGAGCAGCGGCTTGATATCGAGCACAAACAGCGCCGCCGCAGCAAGGATGAGCACGACACCGCCCCAGTTCATGGGCAGGGTCGCGAACCCCATTAAGGCGAGCACCAGGCACACGACACCCGTTACGCCTGGCACCAGGGCTCCAGGATGGAACAGCTCGATCAGAATGGCGAAAAATCCGATTGTCATCAACAGGTACGCAATATTCGGATCGAAATCGGCCTGTCCGATCAGCTCGACCAGCTGTGGACCAAGCGTCGTGATTTCGGCTCCAGCAACCTGAATCGTCACCGGTCCGCTGCTCGTCTAGACAATGCCCCCTTCCACGATCCTTAGCATCGCGCTCAGATCGGATGCCGTGAAATCGGCCACACCTTGCGCAACTGCCTGGTCCGCATCGAGTGACACGCTTTGCCGCACCGCATCCTGGACCCAGGTGTCATTTCGGCCACGCTGTTTGGCAATGCTCGCGATATACACCGCGGCGTCGTTGGTGATCTTGTCACGCAAATCACCAGGAATATCTTCGCCGCTGCCCTGGATTGGATGAGCGGCGCCGATATTCGTGCCAGGCGCCATCACCAGGACATTGGCTGCTTCGGCGACAAAGACGCCCGCCGAGGCAACGCGGGCCCCGGACGGTGACGCGAAGGCGACAGAGGGGATTGGGCTGTTCAAAAGGTCGCGCACCATCTGGCGCATGGAGGTATCCAATCCACCGGGCGTGTCGATGGTGAGCACGAGTAGTGCAGCGCCCTGATCCGTTGCGGCACCGACGACACGATGGACGTACTGTGCGGTGATTGGACTGACGATTGCGTCCAGATGGGCGACGATGACTGTTGAGTGGCCAGGAACTGGCTGGGCCGCCGCACAATCCGCGCGCGAGATGCTCGCCAGCACGACGAGCGCCACCACGGCTGTGATCAGCCGAGCGACAAGGAGGGCCATCCTACGCGTCCTACGCGTCCTGGGCCCACTGTACGGCTCGTCGGCCCGTAAAGCGAGCCATGGCGGCGGCGGGCTCGTCGGCACTGCGGGCGCGGCGATGCAGGCGGTCCCGATCCGGCGGAATCCGCCGTGCTCGTAGATACGACTGGCCGCCACATCGCCGGCCGCGAGAGACACCGTCCGGACGCCCTGCTGCGATGCGTCGTCCACCAGATGGCTCGTCAGAGCGGCCGCTTCTCCGAGCGCCCGACAATCGCAGCTTGCTCAGCCAAATTGCAGTCAGCCCGTACACGCTGACGTTCGAGCGGCAGTTGTCGACACCATTGGGGCGCATGCGCGCCATGCTGGTCACTTGGGCAGAACACGGGCGCTGTGTAGTCTTGCGAAATGCAACGGATGCACGGTTTGGAATGGCGCGTCACGGGATCCTCGTGCCTCAGTGCGTCCAACCGATGCTCGGGTTCGCTAGTCGGTGGCATAAGGGCCTGAGCGCCGTGCCAGATTCAGGGCCGCTTCGGTCGAGGCGATCAGGGCCGCGTCGCCTTTGGCCGTGCGCAGATGCAGGGCTGCGTCCAAACATGAAAGCGCCTCGGCGTGGCAACCCATATCGAGCAGGCACTTGCCCAGGTGCTGCAGGGCGAAGTCTTCGTAGACCCCCAGGCGAGAGTCGGCACGGCACTTCGCCAGAGCCTCGCGAAAGCAGGCCTCAGCGCTTGGAAAGGCATCGCGACAACGGTCCACTTCACCGAGGCGGATGAGTGCGACCACTTCAGCGGCGGGCGAGTTCGCTGCCCGGGCCAGGCTGTACGCTGCGCGCAGGTGACCCGACGCGGCGCGCCAGCGGCCCAGGATGCGGTAGGCCGTTCCGAGATAGCCACGTAGGCGAAGTTCTGCGTCTCGATCGCCAACTGAGCGCGCCTGCCGTAACTGCCGCGTGGCCAGCCGTGCTGCCGCGGCGAGGGCAATCGGATCACGTGGCACCTGACGCAGGCGCGCATCGAAAAGCGCCAACACCTCCAGGTCAGGCAGCTGATTGGGCACGCACGTTACAGTCGGAAGGCGGAATGTTCCACACCTCAGGATAGGCAGGCACTGCCCGGTAATCGCCGATGTCTTGCAGGACACCGACGTACTCGGCGCGGTTCGTCGGCAATTCGAGGAGCGCGTGGCGCGCCCCCTGCGGCGACAAGTCGGTAAGCCCGCGCGACGCCATCGCCCGCAAGCCCGACGCCGGTAGCACACGCACGCTTGCATGGTAGGCACATGGGCGAGATACGCCAGATCGGTTACGTAGCCCGGCGAGGTCGCGGCGTTGGCGGGTCAACGGCTATCAGCTCAGCCGAGCGGGTGCACTAGTTTCGACCGTCGCTCCTCCAACTGGTACTCAAAAAGGCACTCAATAACCACGACAGATGCCGCACGTGGACGACACACAACGGACGCACGTCAAATTCGGGAGGCGGCTGCTGAGTACGAAAAAACGGCTCCGCCCTTGCCTGGCAGGCAAGGGGTCGGCGGTTCGAATCCGCCATGCTCCACCCACTATATCTGAACTCAGAATTAGCACTCGGGCACGAAGAGTGCCAGGCTCAGAAGGCGGGTCGCCGCGGTCCGAGTTCAGAATGATCCCTTGCCCGTCAAGCAAGGGGTCAGCAAAAGCTGCGGTAAATATGAGTTCGGCGCCACAGCGTGATAGTGGCGTACCGCAGTTTCTACCGCGGTTCGTTCGGCATGCTTCGCTCGACCGAAGCTGTGAACGCCTGGTCACTCGATCGTCGCCGCATGGGCATCAGGCTCGGATGCTGAGCCCGCTGCAGCGCAACACGCGCATGTTTGAGGCTTCGACTCTACGCGCGCCGCTCTAACTGCGCGCGAGCTCGACTTGTCGCACGGGCGGGCAGGCTCAATCCCTGACCCAGCGGCTGAGCCTGCCGCGCTGGCGCGAGTAGTGCAGCAGCGGCTGGCGGTGCAGTGTCCGTGCCGCCTCGACGAGGCCGATGACGAACGCGTGATCGCCGATGCGTCCCTGTTGACGATGCCGATCAGTGGTTCGCGGCGCCGCGCGATTCATTGTGGCTCAGTGTGACGTATCGACGGAACCGCCTCGGAGGTGACCCAATGCCCATTCGCGTGATTCGACCTGGTGATGGCGAGCCGGTGCTGAGCGGGTCTATCGGCCTGCGCATCATCGAGGACGGCTCTCCTACCGGCCATCGACTGGGCCTCGTCGAGTCCACGCTCCAGCCCGGTCCAGCACGGCCACCGCAGCACGTCCATCATGAACACGACGAGGTGTTCCTCCTCACCGCCTGCAAGCTCCGGTTCACAAGCGGCACCGAGTCCGTCGACGTGGATGCCGGGAGTGTCGTCGTGATCCCGATCGGCGTACCGCACACCTTTTCCAACCCTTTTCAGGGCACGGCAGTCTTCATCGGGACCATGACGCCCGACCCGTACATCCAGTACTTTCGCGACATCGGTCAACTGCCAGTTGGCCACGCCGGCGTTCCCGACACCAGAGACATCGCGCGAACCATGACGCGCTACGCGACAGAAGTCGTTCAGACGGCAGAGCGTCTCAACGAGGGAGCATCCTGATGGCTCGACCAGTTGTCGTTTTCAACTGCGCTCGCAACTACACACCTGGCTCGCTCGAGCGCGACATGCCACGTTTGATGGAGGCGTGCGAGGCGCGCCTGACGGAGGCGAAGGACGGACCGGATCTCGCGCGTGCGTTGGCCGCCGCACAGGTGCTCGTGGCGCGGCGCGACTATGTAGGGCGCGCCACGCTGTCACTGGTCGACGGGTTGCGCGGAGTGGTGACCCCTGGCGTAGGTATCGAGAAGATCGATGTCGCGGCGGCGACTGACCTGGGCATCGTCGTCGCGAATTCGCCGGGCAATTCCATCACCATGGCCGAGGCGACGCTCCTGCTCATGCTCGCCGTCGGGAAGCAGCTTCCGTATTGGATGGACAAGGCGCGGGCGGGCGCTGAACCCACGGCGAGCATGCGCGGTATGGAGCTGCACGGGAAAACTCTCGGACTCGTCGGCCTGGGCCGCATCGGTCGCCTTGTCGGCGATCTTGCCCGAGCGTTCGGCATGCGTGTGGTTGCGTTTGACCCGTACGCACCATCCTCTGACATGGTCGAGCTGGTCAGCCTCGAATCCGTGCTCTCGCAGTCGGATTTCGTTTCCCTGCACCCGGTGCTAACGCCCGAAACGCGCCACATGATCAACGCCGAACGCCTGGCGTTGATGAAGCCGTCGGCCTTCCTGATCAATACCTCTCGCGGTGGCGTTATCGACGAGCCAGCGCTCATTGCCGCATTGCAAGACAACCAGATCGCCGGCGCGGGCCTCGACGTCTTCGAAACCGAACCACCGGCGCCTGACAATCCGCTGCTCTCCATGGCCAACGTCATCTGCACTCCGCACGGCCTGGGCCATGCCGACGAATCGATCCGCCGCTGCGCCGCGATGACCGAAGAAAACGTGCTCGCAATGATCGACGGTCGCCTGCCGCCGTACATCGTCAACCGCGGAGTCCAGTGGCGGGTCCTTCAGGAAGCCTGACTCCCTAGATAGCCGCTCTTCGGCGATCAGGGCCTCTGCTGGGAGGAGCCCGTCGAGCAGCTGGTTCAGGGTCCGCGACTGCTGCACGGATATCGCTTCCGCGCTGCGGTCCGACAACCGCAGTGTGAAGTCCGGGTCGTTGCGAATGTCCTCGCCGCGCCGCTCGGGCGCGCGCTGGCCGAGTACGCCGGCACCGTGATCGCCGTGCCCCACGATCGCCGATTCCTTCGCAGCTTCGACCGCGATATCGAGTTCCGCCGCGACGGCTCAGTCCAGGAGCTGCAGTAAATTGCTACCAGCGCGCCGGTACGTTCATCTCGGTGCGCATCACGGGTACGTCG
>WNGF01013030.1_pt1 | contig 12326 bp, 9 predicted proteins | sample 5400641 | NCBI WGS metagenome assembly WNGF01 (sample SAMN13153371, study PRJNA577476) | soil metagenome | isolation source: 80 cm soil or saprolite under grassland replicate 2 | place: USA:California | collected 2016-06-15
AGGATGGGGGAATCGGTGCGCGCGCTCAGGTCCCTGCAGAGTTCAAGCCCGCGCCCACTAGAGATGAGCAGGTCCACCTTGATCAGATCAGGTGACATCTCCAACGCCCTGGTGAGCGCGCTTTCCGCGTCAAGCTCGATGACCACCTCGTAGCCCTCGGTGCGCAGGAAGTACTCGGCGAATTCGGCGGCGTAGGTGTCTCGCTCGGCCAGCAGGATCAGTAGCTTGCCGCCCTCCGGCTTGGCATCGCCGGTGCCGCGTCCGTCGGCGAGCCTTTGCCGAAGGAGCCGGTGCGCGTCTGCCGGCGGCAGGCCCTCGGCGACCCTGTCGGCAACGAACCGTAGATGTTCCAGTTGGTCACGCGAATACAGCCGATGGCCCCCCGCGCTTCGAGTCGGCTGCACGATGCCGTAGCGGTCCTGCCACGTGCGCAGCGTCGCGGTCGGCACGTTGAGGATCTTGGCCACCGCACCGATGCTGTAGATAGGTTGACTGGAAGAGGTCATCGTCTGGAATGATAACCTCTTAAACCATCTGTAGGCCAAAACGTCTTCATCCCTTACTCATAGAGCCTGTTGACCAGTATGGCTGCTGCTCGGTAAACTCTTAACTTGTTCAACTGTTCAACATCTTGAGCTGTGGCGCTTCTGCCTCACGCTCACCCTGTGGAGTCCAGCGCGGAACGGCCTTCGGCGCAGCGAGTACCTGTGCGCGTCATGCGGATCAGAGCGAGGTGGCCAGGTGAATGCGAACCGGACCGCGTCGCCGCCCCTACCTGTGGACGCGGATGACGAGATCACCGGTTTGCGGGAGCGGGTCTCGGCACTGCGCCATTCGGCCGAGCTTCCCGAGATCGAGGTGCGGCCCATGCTGGACGCTGCGCTTGCTGAACTAGACCTCACGGTGGGGATGCTCGGCAGGCTGCGATCGGCCTTTGACACCGGTGAAGCTGACCGCGCGGAGGGCGCCGAGCCTGAGCGCAGGCTTCTCCGCGCCGTCTTCCAGGAGCTTCCGGCCCCGATCTTCCTGCTTGAGCACGACGGGCAGGTTCGGCGTGTCAACAGGCAGGCGGCTGCCTTGCTTGGCATCGATCCGGGGTCCGCGAGCGGACGACCGTTCACGGCGCTGATTCATCTGCCTGACCGCGCCGTGGTGAAAAAACAGCTCACCGCCGTAACACATACCCGCTCGCCGCGCGGGGTCCACTGCAAGCTGCTCGGGGCGAGCGGGTTGCTCGATATTGCGATTACGATCGACCTCGTGGACCACCCGGGCGAGGCCGGGCCGTTGGTCATTGCCGTCGCGGGACCTGCCGCGACGCCCCTGCGACCTTTTGTTGGCGCCGCGCCGGCGCCGTCCCGCACGCGCACCTCCCGCCGTGCCATCGCGGAAGCCACACAGCGCTTCGATCTCATGAACTCGGCAACCAGGCTGCTGCTCGAGAATGCCGCCTTCAGCGAATCCGTGATGCTGCGGCGGTGTGCTTCGCTGCTCGCCTCGGAGCTCACCGCGTGGGTGTTAGTGGACGTCGAGCAGGAGGAGGAACTGCGCCGCATGTTCGTGACCGGCCCGGTTGGCGAGCAGTTTACCGACCTTGCCGGAGCGATCGAGGGTCGCGATCCGCAACCGGGTTCGCTGCCTTTCGAGGTTTACCGATCCGGACGCTCCCGGTTGCTTGCGGAAGCGACTGATCCTCTTGCCCTCGGCACCGTGTCGTCCGGCGTGCCGGTCCTTGACCTGCTTGGTGCCACCACCATCCTGTGCGCGCCGCTAGCTGGCGGTGAACGCCGCTATGGGGCTGTCACCCTCGCCCGCCGCCTCGACGCGGGCGCCTTCACCGTAGCGGATCTTGAGCTTGCGGAAGAAATCGCGCAGCACATTGCCATAGCGATCAAGGTAGGCCGGATGTTCATGCGGCGTTCTGCCGTTACTGAGGCTCTCCAGGCGAGCCTGCTCCCGCGTGAGCTGCCCCGCATCCCAGGCGTCGAGCTCGCCACGGCGTATCTGGCCTCCACCGAGAACCCGGAGGTGGGCGGTGACTTCTATGACCTGTACCAAAGCCCAGGAAGCTGGGGCCTTGCGATCGGTGACGTGCGCGGCAGGGGTGAGGAAGCCGCCGCGGTCACGGCGATGGCCCGCCACGCGATCAGGGTGTTCGCGCATTGGAATCCGGATCCTGCCGATGTGCTCAAAAAGGCCAACGAGGTCATGCACGCCCAGCCGGGCAGTGAGCAATTCGTCACCGCGATCGCGGCGAACCTAGCCTGGCACGAGGGTCTCTTGCGCGTTGTTCTGGCTAGCACGGGGCACCCTGCGCCGCTGCTCATGCGGCCGGACGGCCGGGTCCGCATGCTGTCAGGCGGGGGACTGCCCCTGGGCGTCTTCGATGACGCGCACCCAACTGCAGAACAAGTTGATCTTGAGGTGGGGGACCTGCTGTTCTTTTACTCGGACGGCATCACAGAGGCGCGAAGCTCAGAAGGCAGCTACTTTGAGAGCAGGCTGGCCGACGAGTTGGTGGGAACGGCTGGACAGCCCGCGGGCGCTGTTGTTAACAGCATCCGTGACTGCGTGCTTGAGTTCAGCGGCAATTGCCTGCGCGATGACATCACGATGATGGCGCTGCGCGTCATTGAGCCGCCGGATGAGATATCGGCCGGTGGAGTGCCCCATGACAGCTGACGACGAACTCGCACACGAGGCGGCCGAGCTTTTCACCGCCGCGGACCCAACCGGCTCGAAGGCAATTCGTCAGCTGGCCGAGCTTGTGGCACGCCGGGTTCCTGCCTGCTCCGGCGCCGGCGCCGCGCTGTGGCGGGCCGGGGAGATGGTGACGATGGCCGCGAGCGATCCGGACGTGGCGGCGCTCACCTCCTTCCAGATAGAAACGCGCCGTGGCCCGCTCATCGAGACCTTGCGCACCAAGGAGTCAGAAGGATGCGCCGACACCCTCACCGACGACAGGTGGCAGGAATTCGCCGCCGCCGCCTTGAGCAAGGGCGTCCGCTGCTGCGCCTGCCTGATGCATGAATTCAACGATATGGTCGTGTCGCTCGCGCTCTACAGCGTGCGGCCCCGTTCGCTCGATCCTGGACAGCTCCCCCTCGCCGCACTGTTCGCCGCTTTCGGGGCGGCCGGAGTCGCCAACGCGTCCAGGTACGGCGACGCTCAGCGGACGGCTTCGCAGCTCCAAGGGGCCGTCGCGGCCCGCGCCGTGGTAGATCAGGCCAAGGGAATGCTGATGCACGCGCTCGGCTGCGACGCCGACGAGGCCTTCGAGCGGTTGCGCCACATCTCGCAGACGCAGCACGTCAAGCTGACTGAGATAGCTCGTCGCCTCGTTGAGACGGGCATCACCGAGCAGCCCGCGCCAGAAGACATCGTGCGCTGAATACGCCGCGACCAAAATTTTTGGTCAATTCTGCGAAGGAAGCGATTGATCTAGAATTTCGCGGCAAGGTGAAAAGAGGTACATACCACCTGGCAGCACGTCGGAGGTCGTCATGAGCCTGCCCGCCCGTGAGCGGCGGCGTCTGAGCGGGATTCAGGCTTCGCTCAATCGTTCGGATCCGCAGCTCGCGTCGCTGTTCACGACCTTTGCTCGGCTTAACAGCGAGGAGGAGATGCCTCAGCTGGAGCGGCTGAGGGTCACCGCAGACCGCTTGACAGCGCGCGGTCGGCAACTACGCACGTCGGCGTTCAGCCGGCTGCGGGTAATCCTCATCGCTCCGGTCGCACTCGCGGCGACCTGCGCCGCGCTCCTGATCGGCGGATGGTCGAGCGGGCCGAGCACATGCAAGGCGCGGCCGGCCGCGGCACACTCATTGAAGAGCAGCCCTTCGGGGCCGGCGCGGCCCGCGCTGTGTCGGCCATTGCTTCTTCACGCCGGTGCGGGCGGGCACTGACCCGAAACCGGGCCCCCACCAGGCGCGCGGCGGCGGACCCCGGGCCGTGATATCGGCGAGGGTGGTGTGAGGCGTACGTGTCCGGTGTCTGGGGGACCGGGTGCGGACGAGATCGGGTGGCATCGGCTCCGTGCTCAGCGGGAACGGCTGGGTGTGGTTCCGCCTTCAGGCGGCCTGCGCGGGTGTGATGGTGATGGCGCGGCCGGGGCTGAGCTTTTCCAGCTGCACATCGATCCCGGCGACCCGCTCAAACATCACTCTCATGGGCCCGCCCGCCTCCCGCGACGGCTCACTCCGAAACAACAGGGCAACGGCGCGCCGCCGGCCGGAGCCCAAGATCAGCACAGGAGACTGACACACGCGCGCGCAGCAGCAACCGGGGGGTACCCGACACAGGGCTCCCGCACCAAACTAGTACCCGGCCTCGAACCGACCACGGCCGATCGGTGCCGGCAGGCGGCATGAGGAACCTTCTTACCCACTGGCGGCCCGCTGTTGGCTTTGCGAGCCAACAGCGGGCCGCCTCGCCGCTTTAAAGACCACAAGCGGATGTGCTCGCAGCTTCCATCTGCCGCTTGGCGCGCGGGCGGCGCACGCGCTCGTAGGCGGCGAGGGTTTCCGAAGAGATTCGCTGCCAGGAGTAACGTGCCCGGGCACGGTCGGCGCCCGCGATGCCGTAACCCTGACGAAGCATGGGGTTCGCGATCAGCTCACGGATGTTTCGCGCGAGCACCTGTGGCTGCTTCGGCGGGATGAGTACGCCGGTGGTGCCGTCCACTACGGTGTCGGTGTGGCCGCCCACTGCGGACGCCACAACCGGCTTGCCGCACGCCATTGCCTCGAGGGGAACCAAGCCGGCGCAGGCGTGCCACGGCACACTCACCACCAGGTCGGCCGAACGCAGCAGGGCGGGCATGTCGCGACGACCGGTCCGGCCGCAGAATTTCACCCGGTCGGCAACGCCAAGCTGCCCAGCGAGCTTGGCTAGCCTTCGGTATTCACGGTCACGGCGAAGCTGTGCCTTCGTTGGCCCGCCGATCACAAGCAGTTCGGAGTCGGGCACGGCGGACAGCGCGGACAAGGCGTCGTCGATGCCGTCGTGCTTGGTCAACTGGGCCACGCTGACCAGTCGCGTGCGCTCGTCCCGCTGTGCGATGTTGCCCTCCGGTGAGAACTCCTCCACGTCCACCCCAGGTGGCACGACTCTAACGGTGCTGCGTGACACACCCAGCCTGGTCAGCTCGAACGCCTCGTCGGAGGTCGTCGCGAGTACGGTGTTCACCCCGCGCGCGATGGCCACCTCGAGCCGGATCCGGGCCGGCGAGACCCTGTCCTGGCCGCTGTCCATGCGGCGCGCCGTGACGCCAAGGCCATGGAACGTCTGCACCACAGGCAAACCAAGATCGCGTGCGCCGGTCAGCGCGGCGAGCCCGCTGATCCAAAAATGCGCATGCACGATGTCGGGCGGCTCGCGCAGCCAGCGGTCGGCGAGATAGCCACCAAACTGCGCCATGCACGGCAGTTGCTTGTCCGTGCCAAGCGCGTGCGGCGGCCCGGCGGGCACGTGCTCAACCATGACGCCAGGTCCGATTCGTACCCGTTCTGGAAGCGTCGCCGAGTCTCTGCGGGTGTAAATGGTTACCTGGTGACCGCGCCTGCCGAGTTCGGCTGCGAGTTCGCCTACGTAGACGATCTGACTGCCTGAGCCAGTCCCGCCCACGGTGGCAAGGGGGCTCACGTGGGCCGACACAAGCGCAATCTTCATGACACACCTCCATGGGAATGGTCGTCAGCCAACCGAGGTGTGCCTGCGTCGTAGGCACCGACGCTAGTTCCATTACCGGCTACGCGCCGCTCAAACCCCGCCCTGGTAGGAGGGCACATCAGGGCCGTGGCGGGAGGGCTGTGGCCGTGCGGGAGGGTCGTCCGCGCCTTGGTGGGGGGCTGTCCGCGCCCTGGCGGGCGCTAAATGCCGGCCCTACCGGGCAAGCCGCCAATGCGGACTGGCAAGGTTTAGCGTTCACCGCGCGGGTGAAAAAACTGAAATGCCTATGAAAGACCTCGGTCGCCTATGGCGCCGGCGGTCCGTTGCAGGCGCCGCGGTAGCCGCCGCAACGCTGGGGATGCTCGCGGCAGGAACGGCGGCGTGTCGCGCGCCTGACGCCAGTCACGCGGCACAATCGGGCGGCCCATCGGGTGCCGCCTCGACACCCACTTCGCCGGCCGTGCGCGCACTTCAGACGGCTTACACCCAAACCAGAGCGGCGGGGACAGCGCGCATCGCCATGCAGGCGAACACGGTTGCGGCCGACGGCGCGCTAGGGTCACCGACGGTGCGCGAGCACGGCCTCGTCGAGTTCAGCGGACACCACGCCGATCTGGTCGCAACGTTGCCGGGCAACCTGGGCACCACGGAAATACGGGTGATCGGGTCAACTCTTTATGACCGGCTTCCTGCGCCCGTGCGAATGCGGCTGCCCGGACACACGGCGTGGATAAAGATCAGCCTTCCCGCTGCGGCCGGCCGTAAGGCGGCGGCGATCCTTGGCGGCGGCCAGGCCAGCCCGCAAGATGCGCTGCGGGTCCTGCGAAAGTTCACCAACTCGGTCACCAAGGTTGGACCGGGGAAGATCGCGGGCACCCCCGTGACCCACTACCGTGGCACCGTAAGGTCCCAACTGGTCGACGTGTGGGTGGACCCGCAGAACCGGGTGCGCAGGCTGCGGGTGACCTCGCCGATGCCCGGCGTCGGCAGCGCCGCGCCTTCCACGCAGCCCAGTCCGGCCAGCGGCGAGGAACGGCTTCAGGTGACCCTCAACCTTTCCGGCTTCGGCACGCCCGTCATGGTCAACCCTCCACCGGCGAGCCATACCACCGACCTGACCCGGCTCTTCGCGCGCAGCCCCGCCCCTTCTGCCCAAACCGGGTAACGGGTGCGTGCCGCCACGTCAGTCCCACCCATTTGATCCCCCTCGGTGTCAGGTTCAGTGCGCGAGTCCCCGCTCTCGCGCGTGCTCTGCGAGCAGTGCCCGCAACTGGGTCCGGCCGCGATGAAGGCGGGACATTACCGTGCCGATAGGTGTTCGCATGATGTCGGCGATCTCCTTGTAGGAGAACCCGTCGACATCGGCGAGATAGATGGCAATGCGGAACTCGGCAGGCAACTGCTCCAGCGCCACCTTCACGGCCGAGTCCGGCAGGCGGTCAAGCGCCGCCTCCTCGGCGGACCGTAGGGCGCTTGCGCTGTGCGACCCCGCGCGGGCAAGCTGCCAATCCTCGATCCTTTCGACTGTTGACTGCTGCGGCTCTCGCTGTCGCACGCGGTAGTTGCTGATGAAGGTGTTGGTCAGGATCCGGTACAGCCACGCCCGCAGGTTGGTTCCCGGCTTGAACCGATGGAATCCGGCGTACGCCTTGGCGAAGGTCTCCTGGACCAGGTCTTCTGCGTCCGCAGGATTGCGTGTCATCCGAATGGCCGCCGAGTACAGCTGATCGGTGTAGGGCATCGCGTCGTCGGTGAACCGCTGATCGCGGCGTATATCGGTGGCCGTACGAGGCTCCACCGGGCCTCCTCTCGCTGCTGCTAACGAATAAGACGCGGCAAGCTGCCTCGCGGTTCGGGCAGCGGGCTGGTGCCGGGCGCTGCGGGCCACGCACGAGAACACTTCGTTGCTGGTCGTCAGGGCTACCCATCGCGTCCTTGACCAAACGGTTCGCGCATATCCACGCATCATCTGGTCATCCGGTGTTTCAAATCGTGGCTGAACGGTAGGGGTGCAGTCACGCCATGCTTTCCAGGCGCTGGAGGCTGTCAATGAGGCTGAAGGTTCGGGACGTGATGACGGGGATCCCCGTGATGCTTCGGCCGGATCAAACGCTGGCCGACGCCGCCTGCGCGATGCGTGACCACGCTGTGGGCTGCGTCCTCGTCGCCACAGGCAGGCATATTCGCGGCGTGATCACTGATCGAGACATCGTCGTGCGCGCGATCGCCGAGTCGCGTGACCCGGCAAAGGTGCAGCTCCGCGACGTATGCAGTGTCGACATCGCGGTGATCGCGCCCGACGACGACGTGGCAGACGCGTTGCTCGCCATGCGCCGCCGCGCGGTGCGCAGGCTGCCTGTTGTCGAAGGCCGCCGTGCGGTCGGCATGCTGTCGCTTGGGGACCTGACGCTGGAGCGCGCGCAGGACGGTGCCTCAGCGCTCATGGACATCAGCGCCGCGCCGCCAAACGCATGATGAGGCTCTCCACATTGAAGCCGCAGGGATCACCGTCGGCGCAATAAACTTGCTGCCGGGCGGCCCACCGATTTCGTGGTCACCATGCACAGGCCGCTCGCGTTCACCTACATTGCGCTACCAAGGCGCGTAACGCAGATTGGACCCACATGTCTCAGCCATCCGACCCTGCTGAGCTGGAGGTCGAACTCGATGAGCTTGAGGCACGAGTCAGCGATCTTCGTCAGGCGGCCCGGATCCCCGACGCCGCCCTGCGGCCGATCCTCGACGCCACTCTTATCGAGCTGGAGCTCGGCCTTGACATGCTGGTAAAGCTGCGCGCACGCATTTCCGCTGTGCCGGATGACGCAAGGCGACCAGGGACCGCCAATGCGGAGCGTCGTCTGCTGCGGGCGGTGTTCGAGGGCGCGCCGACGCCGATCTTCCTGCTCGACACCGATGGCAGCGTACGCAGAGCCAACCGCCAGGCCGGTGCGCTGCTCGGCGTGCCCGCCGGATACACCACCGGGAAACCCCTGACCGCGTTCGTCGACCTTTCCGGAAGAGCGGCGATGAAAAGCCAGCTCAACGCCGTGGTCCGGACGCGCAAACCGCGCCGGGTCCGCTGCCAGCTGGCCGGCGTAGGCGGCAAGGTCGCGACCGAAATGATATTCGACCTGGTGGAGCTAACGGGCGAGCCCGAGCCGCTGATCGTCGCGGTCGCCGGATCTGGTGGTGCGTCCAGTGGCGCGCCGGCGCCTGTGCCCACATGGCGCGGATCGAACAGCGGCCGCAGCAGCCGCGCCAAGTCCGCGGACCGGGCCGTCGCCGGAGCGACCCAGCGCCTGGATCTCATGACTGCAGCGACCCGGCTGCTCCTGGGCCGCCAGCTCGTGGTAGGGCCCCCGAGCGAGCGCACTGCCGTGTTGACCGCGGCCATCGGCGAAGTCGACCCGATGCCTGGCACCCTGCCGTGCGACGTGCAGGAGTCGGGTAGTTCGCGTTTGCTCACCCACGCCGAGGACGTCACGGTGCTGGGCAGCACGCAGTCAGGTGTGCCGGTGCTTTCGCTGCTTGGTGCGACCTCCGCGCTGTGCGTGCCGCTCTCAGACGGCCAGCGCAGTTACGGCGTGCTCACCCTCATCCGGCAGGCCGACGCGCAGCCGCTGGCGGTGGCCGATCTCGGGCTGGTCGAGGAGCTAGGTGAGAAGGTGGCCCTCGCGATCCGGGTGGACCGGATGTTCGTGCGCCGCTCCGAGGTGGCCGAAGCGCTGCAGGCAAGTCTGCTGCCACGGGAGATTCCGCCAGTCTCTGGCATGGATATCGCCGGTGTCTACGTCGCTGCGACGGAGGGCTTGTATGTGGGCGGCGACTTCTACGATGTTTACGACAGCCCTGACGGCTGGGGTCTGGTCATCGGTGACGTCCAGGGAAAGGGCGAGGAGGCGGCCGCGGTCACGGCGATGGCACGTCACGCCGCGCGGGTCCTCGCGCATTGGAACAAAGACCCCGCCGTGGTTCTGGGCATGGTCAATGATGTGCTCCAGGCGCAGCCAAGTAGTGACCGTTTCGTCACGGCTATAGCTGCCGACCTGCGCTGGGAGGGCGCTGTCTTGCATGCGACCGTGGCCTCCGCGGGTCATCCCGGTCCGGCGCTCGTCCGGCCGGACGGGCGCGTGCGGATGCTGCATGGTGGCGGAATGCCGCTCGGCCTGTTCGCGGACTGTGAGTTGGTCACAACGCATATGGACCTCGAACCCGGAGACATGCTTGTCTTCTTCACTGACGGCGTCACCGAGGCGCGAAGCCCGGCGAACGCCTATTTCGAGAGCAGGCTGGCCGATGAACTCGCCGCCTTGGCCGGGCAGTCGGCCCATGAGGTTGTCTCAGCGATGCAGGCACTCGTACTCGAACACAGTGTGAACAACCTCCGCGACGATATGACCATGCTCGCCCTGCGTGTGCTTGAGTCGCCGAGGTAACCGAAGCGTGCTTCGGGCAGATCCGGGGGCTGCGCCGCGGCTTGATCCGCTCGTCAGCGGTCAGCGGTCAGCGCGTCGGGGTGTGGCGAAGCCGCCCGACCCGTACGTCAGCGGTCAGCGCGTCGGGCGCGTGGCGAAGCCGCCCGATCCGTTCGTCAGCGGTCAGCGCGCAGCGCGTCAAACGCGTCCCGAAGCCGCCCTATCCGCTGCTCGAGCCGTGACACCGAGTCCGCCAAGACGTTGTCCATGGCCAGGTTCGCCTGGCCCGCGAGGACGGCGACCTGATCCTCCACGGCGGCGAGCCGACCGGACAGCTCAGCCATCACAGATTCCGCGCCACCAACCGGGCCCTCCAGCTGCGCGCGGAGCAGCTCCGCCTGCGCCTGCAGTTGCCTGTTCTTGGCGTACAGTTCGACGAACACGGAAACCTTCGCGCGCAGCACCCACGGATCGAACGGCTTGGAGATGTAGTCGACTGCGCCGGCCGCGTAGCCGCGGAACGCGTGATCGGAGTCCGCACCCACCGCGGTGAGAAAGATGATCGGGATATCGCGCGTCTTCGCACGCCGTTTGATGTGGCCTGCAGTCTCGAACCCATCCATGCCCGGCATAACGACATCGAGCAGGATGACCGCGAAATCGTCGGTGAGCAACGCCTTGAGCGCTTCCTCACCGGACCCGACGGACACCAGCGCATGATCAAGTGAGCTGAGGATTGCCTCCAGCGCGACAAGGTTCTCCGCACGGTCGTCGACCAATAGGATCTTCGCCTTGTCGGCCACCTCACGTGCTCCCTTTCCCGTTCTCCGCGTTCTCCCCGTTGTTCAGGCGGCGAAGCATTCAGGCTTTGACACTAGCTGACTTGCAACTAGCTGTGCATGATTGACAGCACATTGCTACCTAATCGGCTGCCGAGCAGCCACGCGGTCCAGCCACTGCCGCATGACACGCAGCAAATGCTCGACATCGACGGGCTTGGGGATGTAGTCAGATGCGCCCGCGGCGATGCTCTTCTCCCTGTCGCCCTTCATCGCCTTCGCGGTGAGCGCGATGATCGGCAGATCTGCGAACTGCGGCATGCGGCGGATCGCCTCAGTCGTCGCGTACCCATCGAGCTCAGGCATCATCACATCCATGAGCACGAGCACGACATCGTCGGCTCGCTCGAGCACATCAACGCCCTCCCGGCCGTTTTCCGCATAGAGCACCTGGGCGCCACACCGTTCAAACACACTGGTGAGAGCGAAAACATTGCGTACGTCATCGTCAATGATCAGGATCTTGGCGCCGTTGAGTGGATCATGCGGATCGGGCGTTGCCGCAAGCGCTGGCCCGCGACCGCGGCGCTGAGGCGGCACCTGGCTGGGCTGCGCCAGGCGGCCCGATTCGCTGGGGTGCGCTAGGCGGTTCTCTTGGCTGGGCTGCGCAAGGCGGCTCTCTTCGCTGAGCTGCGCCGGGCGGGTTTCTAGGCTGCTGGCTGAGATCGCCGGAAAACCGGTGGGCGGGGTCGCCTCGGCTGGCGCGCGCCGCGTGGCCGTCGCGGGCTGGGGTTGGACATAGCGGACCGGAAGGAACATGGTGAACGTGCTGCCGTGGCCAACCCGGCTTCTCGCGCGGACCTCGCCGCCAAGCAGCCGCGCGATGTCGCGGCTGATCGAAAGGCCAAGGCCAGTGCCTCCGTAACGGCGGCTCGTCGTTCCATCAGCCTGCTGGAACGCATCGAAGATCACGCGGAGCTTGTCGTCGGCAATTCCGACCCCGGTGTCGGAAACCGCGAACGCGACGACGTCTGGCTCAGCGGCAAGCGTGCCGGTGAACTGGACGTTGCGGGCACGAGATATCCGCAGCCTGACGTCACCCGCCGAGGTGAACTTCACTGCGTTCGACAGCAGATTGCGCAACACCTGCTGCAGCCGTTGCTCGTCGGTGAACAGCTGCTCAGGGACATCGGGCGAGACCTCAACTCCGAAACCGAGGCCCTTGTCGACAGCCACCGGCCGGAAGACGGCTTCCACGTACTCGACCAGCGTTGCCATGGTGAGCACCTGTGGATGCACGTCCATCTTGCCCGCCTCGACCTTCGACAGGTCCAGGATGTCGTTGATCAGTTGCAGCAGGTCGCTACCCGCTTCATGGATCGTCGCGGCGAAGTCCACCTGCTTGCCTGTCAGATTGCCATCCGGGTTTTCAGAAAGCAGCTTGGCGAGCACGAGCAGGCTG
>WNGF01008235.1_pt1 | contig 12325 bp, 9 predicted proteins | sample 5400641 | NCBI WGS metagenome assembly WNGF01 (sample SAMN13153371, study PRJNA577476) | soil metagenome | isolation source: 80 cm soil or saprolite under grassland replicate 2 | place: USA:California | collected 2016-06-15
CAGCACGGCGACACCCTGCGCCGCGAGCTCGGAGAGGAGCCGGTGCACCTCTGCCTTCGTGCCGACGTCGATCCCGCGCGTCGGCTCGTCCACGATCAGCAGCCGCGGCTTGCGCGCGAGCCACTTCGCGAGGACGGCCTTCTGCTGGTTGCCGCCGGAGAGCATCCAGACCGGGTTCGTCAGCTTGCCGTACTTCAGCTGCAGCCGGAGGGCCCAGTCCCTCGCGAAGCTGCGCTCGGCGCCACGGGGGATGAGCCCGGCCCGCCGGACGCTGTCGAGCGATGCGAGCGCGATGTTGCGCTCGATCGAGAAGTCCATCACGAGGCCCTGCTGGCGCCGGTCCTCGGGAACGAGGCCGATGCCGGCTGCCATCGCCGCCGTGGGCGATCCCGGAGGCAGCCGCCGGCCGTCGATCTCGACCGAGCCGGCGTCCCAGCGGTCGATCCCGAAGATGGCGCGGGCGAGCTCCGTCCTGCCGGCGCCCACGAGGCCCGCCAGCGCGACCACCTCGCCGCTCCGAACCTCGAACGAGACGTCGGTGAACACGCCCTCGCGCGTGAGCCGGTCGACCTTCAGGACGACGCGGCCCGGCTCGGCCGGGACCTTCGGGAACAGGGCCTCCATGTCGCGGCCGACCATTGCCCGGATGACGGACTGGATCGTGAGCTCTTCGATCGGCTTCGTCAGGACGTGGCGTCCGTCGCGCATCACGGTCACGCGCTGACAGATCGCGAAGATCTCGTCGAGACGATGCGAGACGAAGAGCACGGCGTTGCCGCGCGCACGCAAGGTCTCGACGATGCCGAACAGCCGCTCGACCTCCGTCGTCGTCAGGGCGGCGGTCGGCTCGTCCATGACGATCACGCGCGCGTTCGTCGTCAACGCCTTCGCGATCTCGACGAGCTGCTGGTCGGCGATCGAGAGGCCGCGCGCCGGCCGGTCGAGATCGAGCCGAACGCCGAGTTGCTCGAACACTGCTGCCGCCTCGCGACGCATGCGCCTGCCGTCGATGCGGCGGAAGCGCTTGAGCGGCTGCATCCCGACGAAGATGTTCTCGGCGACGCTCAGGTCGGGGAAGAGAATCGGCTCCTGGAAGATGATCGCGATTCCGGCGGCCTGCGACTGCTTCGCGTTGTCGAAGATGGCCTCCTCGCGGTCGAGGACGAGGCGGCCGGCGTCGGGACGGTGGACGCCGGCGAGGATCTTGACGAGCGTCGACTTGCCGGCGCCGTTCTCGCCGACGAGGCCGTGCACCTCGCCGGCAAAGAGCGCGATGTCGCCGTCCGCGAGCGCGTGCACCGCGCCGAAGCTCTTCTGCGCGTGCTCGAGAAGGAGCACTGGTTCCGGGTGCGTTGTCGTCAAATCGTCGCGTTGAGGGGGCGCCGCGCGACGCGGCACCCCCTCATCTCGCTGGTCCTAGAAGTTGAACTTGTCGACGTTCTTGATCGTGAACGTGAACGGCGGGCCGAGGATCACCTGCGGCTTCCCGTCCGGCCCCTTGATGATCTTGTAGGTGCCGAGCTTGCCGGCCTTGAACGTCTCGCCGACCTTGCCCGTGATCTTGCCTTCTGCGAGCGCGCTGACCGCGTAGCCCGCGAGATACCCGAGGTCTTCGGGATTCCAAAGCGCGAACGCCGTCACCGTGCCGTTGTGAACGTACTTCTTCATCTGGCTCGGCAGGCCGAGGCCCGTGAGCACGACCTTCTTCTTGTACTTCGAGGTGGAGAGATACTGCGCGGCCGAAGAGATCCCCACCGTCGTCGGCGACTCGATCCCCTTCAGATGCGGGTACGCCTGCAGCATGCTCACCGTCGCCTGCCGCGACTGGGCCGGGTTGTCGTTGCCGTAGTAGATCTTCACGAGCTTCATGTTCTTGTAGATCTTCTTCTTCAGCTCGAGCTTCATGTACTTGATCCACGCGTTCTGGTTCGTGGCAGTCGAGGCCGCGGACAGAATCGCGAACTGACCCCTGTAGTGCATCAGCTTGGCCAGCAGCTGGATCTGGCTCCGGCCGATCGTCGCGGTGTCCGCCTGGTTGATGAACAGCTGCCGGCAGTTCACGTCCGAGTCGAACGCGACGACCTTGGTGCCCTGCGCCTGAGCCTGCTGGAGCGCCGGGCAGACGGCCTGCGGGTCGTTGCCGGCGATGACGATCCCGGCCGCATGTGCCTGGATCGCGGCCTGGATCGCCGGCTGCTGCGCCGCAGCCGTGTCCTCAGTACCGGAGGAGACGACCTGCTTGTCACCGAGCGCGGTGAGAGCGATCTTGCCGCCCCGGTCGGCGATGACCTCGTACGGGTTGAGCGTGTCCTTCGGGATGAAGTAATAGGTCTTGCCCGTCGTCGGGCGGCTCGAGGCTGCCAGCGCGGCCGTCACGGCGACGCCTGCCACGAGGACCGCCGCGACGACGACTACCGCCCATCTGCGCTTCTGCATTGATGGTTCCTTTCGCGTGAGGGTCAGACTGACGAACCGGTGGATGGTGCGCCTCCTTCGCACTACCGGGGGTACGCGGCGGTCACGCCGCCGTCGACGTTGACGACATTTCCGGTCGACTTGGCCGAGCGGGGGCCCGCGAAGAACGCGATCGCCTCGGCGACGTCTTCGGGGAGCACGGCTACGCCGAGCTTGGTTCGGCCCTGGTAGAAGTTCTGCAGCTCGTCCTCGCTGACGCCGTACGTGCTCGCGCGCTCGGCCCTCCAGTCGGACGACCAGATGCTCGAGCCCTGGATCACGGCATCGGGGTTGACGGTATTGACGCGGATCCCGTGCGGCCCGCCCTCCTCGGCGAGGCAGCGGGCGAGGTGAAGCGAGGCCGCCTTCGCCGAGGAGTACGCGGCCGCGTTCGCGCCCGCGACAAGGGCGTTCTTCGACGCGACGAAGACGATGGAGCCGCCGCGTCCCTGCTCGAGCAGCACGCGGAACGTCTCGCGCGCGGCGAGGAAGTAGCCGCGCGCCAGCACGGCGTAGTTCTGCTCCCAGTCGGCGAGCGTCGTCTCGGTGATGGGCGCGCTCGTGGCGAGGCCGGCCGAGGCGACGAGGATGTCGAGCCCGCCATACTCGAGTACCGTCCGCCGTGTCATCTCGATGACCGCGTCCTCGCTCGTGACGTCGACGGGGACGGCGAGGGCGCGGCGAAGGCCGTGTGCCGCGATCAGCTCCTGCGCCACCTCCTCGGCGCCGTCGACGTTGCGATCGGCGACGACGACGTGCGCACCGCGGGCAGCGAGCGTACGCGCGGTGGCGCGGCCGATACCGCTCGCGCCGCCCGTGATCAGCGCAACCCTGCCGGCCAGCTCCCCGCGCGGCGGCGCCTGCGCGAGCTTGTAGCGCTCGAGCGGCCAGTACTCGATCGCGAAGGCTTCGCTCTCGCTGAGCGAACGGAAGCCGCCGAGCGCGTCGGCGGCGTCCTCGACCGCGATCGCGCGGTGATAGAGGTCGCGCGCGAACCTGGCCCTGCCCGAGTCCGGTCCGGCGGTGACGATGCCGAGGCCCGGGACGAGCACGACGCGCGGCCCGGCGGGGTCGATCGGGAACTGCCGCGTCTCCTCGTCGAGGTTGCGCTCGTGGTACTCGCGGTACCAGGCTGCGTACTCGTCGACGCCGTGCCTGAAGGCGTCCGCGAGCGCCGCGGCGTCACCCGAGTCGGGATCGAACGTCGCGACAAGCGGCTTGTGCTTCGTGTTGATCAGGTGGTCGGGGCACGGTGCGCCCACCTGGCTCACCTGGGACGCACGTAGCGAGGACGCGAATGCCACGGCCTCGGGGCTGCGGTCGATCTCGAGGATCACGCCGTCGGCGTCGGCCAGGAGCGCACCGCGGAGCGCGGGAAGGGAGTGCGACAGGAGGGCGTATGCACTCCCTTCCTCGAGCTCCGGCCGACCGGGTCCCCCCAGGCCGAACCGACCCGCTGCGGCCCGTTCGATGGCCTGGGAAGCTCGGGTGACGAACTCGATCGTCGCGCCGTAGCTCTCCTCGCCGGTGTCGCCCCACGTGACGAGCCCGTGCTTCTCGAGCAGCACGGCGCGAGCGGCGGGATTCGCCTCGAGCAGCAGCGCGATGCGCCTCGACATGTCGAACCCCGGCCGCTGATAGTCGAGCCACACGGCCTCCTCGCCGAAGGCGTCCTCCGCGAGCTCCCGCCCGCGCGGGGTCGACGTCAGTGCGATCACGGCGTCGGGATGCGCGTGGTCGACGTGGGCGGCGGGGATGAAGGCGTGCAGGAGCGTCTCGATCGAGGGCCGCGGCTGGTCAGGCCGGACGGCGCTGCGCAGGAGGTAGTCGACCATCGCCGCGTCGTCCATCGCCTCGCGCTCACGCAGCGGGAGGAGCTCGTCGAGGCGCAGGCCCGGGAAGCCGACCCTGGTGATCGTCGCGAGGTCCGTGCCGGAGCCCTTGACCCAGAGCACGCGCGTCTTTCGGCCGACGTGGTCGACGATCGTCTCCTTCGCCGACGTGTTGCCGCCGCCCTGGTTCGCGAGCGCGCGATCCCCACCGAGCAGGTTCGAGCGGTAGACGAGCCCGCCGAGCACGTCCAGCCCGGCAGCCGCGGTGCCGTTCCAACGGTCGACCGGCGCCGGGATCCCGCGCAGGGTGTCGATGAGCTCGCTCACGTTCCTACCTGCACTTCTGGCCGTGCGTCGGATAGCGCCGCGAACCGTTCACGTGCCTCTCGCCAGGCGTCGTCGTTGCTCGGCTCATACGTCGTGGCTGCGAAGGAGCGGCGGACGACCTCGCGCGCCTCCGCGAGCGACGAGATCTCGTCGAGCGCCATCGCCTGGACGAGGAGGTTGCCGACGAGGGTCGCCTCTGCAGGGCCGGCGTAGACGGGCCGCTCGGCCGCCGCCGCGGTCCACTCGCACAGGAGCTCGTTGTTCGCGCCGCCGCCGACGACGAGGAGCTCGTCGAGCTCGCGGCCCGTCACCCGGCCGAGCAGGTCGACGCTCTCGGCGTGCTTCAGCGCGAGGCTCTCGAAGATGCAGCGGACGATCGCGCCCTCGTCCTCCGGACGCTGCTGCCCGGTTCGCTCGCAGTAGTCGCCCAACCGCGCGGGCATGTCACCCGGCGGCGCGAACAGCGGCTCGTTCGGATCGACAAGCGACCGCAGGGGTGGCGCCGACCGCGCAAGCGCGACGAGCTCCTCGAACGAACGATGGCGCCCGGCGAGCGCCCACGTGCGCCGGCATTCCTCCAGGAGCCACAGGCCCGTGACGTTGCGCAGGACGCGGAACGTCCCCGCGATCCCGCCCTCGTTCGTGAGGTTCGCGCGATACGCGGCGTCGCCGACGACGGGCTCCGGCGACTCGACGCCGACGAGCGACCACGTGCCGACGCTGAGGAATGCCGACCGCTCTCCGTTCAGCGGCGTTCCCGCGACGGCCGAGCCGGTGTCGTGCGTCGCGGCCGCGACGACCGCTGCGCCGCCGACCGAGCTCTCGTCGTCGGTCACGACGCCGAGCTGCGTCCCCGGATCGACGACCTCCGGGAAGAGGCGTGCCGGGACGTCCAGGCGCTCCAGGAGATCGATCGCCCACGCGCCGGCGCGCGCGTCGAAGCACTGCGTCGTCGTCGCGTTCGTGAACTCCGTCGTCCTGCTGCCGCAGAGCCAGTAGTGGAAGAGATCGGGGATCAGGAGCAGGCGGTCGGCCGCCGTCAGCACCGGATCGGACTCGACGGCCATGGCGGCGAGCTCGAAAAGCGTGTTGATCGGCAGCCGCTGGATTCCCGTGCGCTCGTAGAGCTCGCGCGGGGCGACGCGCGCGAACACGCCTTCAACCGCAGCCGCACGCCGTGAGTCCCGATAGTGCACCGGGTTCTGGACGAGCCGCCCGGCGCGGTCGAGCAGCCCGAAGTCGACCCCCCAGGAGTCGACGCCGACGGAGTCGACGGTCGCCTCCCGCGCCGCCGCCCGCAGGCCGTCGAGCACGTCCGCGTAGAGCCGGAGAACGTCCCAGTGCAGCGTCCCTCGCACACGGACCGGGACGTTCGGGAAACGGTGAACCTCCTCGATCGAGAGTCGCGACCCGTCGAACCGTCCGACTGCAACGCGACCGCTCTGGGCGCCCAGGTCGACGGCGACGAGCGTCCGCATCAGTTCAGCACCTCGTCGGTGCGGACCGAGCGCCGAAGATCGCGCGGCCGGAGCGGCGGCCCCTCGCGCGGCCCCACGTCGGCCGTGATGACCTCGACACCCGCCGCGCGCCACGCCTCGACCTCTTCGGCCGGCGCGCTCGAGTCGGTGACGATCCCCGTGAGGTTCTCGACCCGCACGAACGACAGCAGCGCGCTCCGGTGCCACTTCGTGCCGTCGAGGATCCCGTAGATCTGCTCGCACGCTCCGGCCATCTCCTGCTTGATCCGAACCTCGTCCGGGTTCAGGTCCATGAGGCCGCGCTCGAGGCTCAGACCGCGGGCGCCGAGGAAGCCCTTGTTGATGCGCGTGGTGCGCAACACCTCCGTGCCCAGGTCGCCGACGACCGACATCGCGGACAGGCGCAGGGTGCCGCCGGTCACCAGCACCGTGATCCCCGGCGCATCGGCCAACGCCGTCGCGACGAGCAGCCCGTTCGTGACGACGACGAGCTCACGCTTGGCGCGCAACTCGAGCGCGAGGTAGTACGCCGTCGTGCTCGCATCGAGCGCGATCGCCTCGCCCTCGCCGATCCTGGCCGCGGCCGCGCGCGCGATCGCACGCTTGCGCTCGACCTCGAGCCGCAGGCGCAGGTCGAATCCGACCTCCGACTGTCCCTGCTGGAGCGCCCGCACGCCGCCCCGCACGCGCGCCACGAGCCCCTGCCGCGCGAGCATGGTCAGGTCGCTGCGCACGGTGACCTCGGAGACCGCAAACACTTGCGAAAGTTCCGAAACCGGAACGGAAGCGCGCGTCTCGAGCATGCGGAGGACGTGCTGCATCCGCTCCTGCTGCGAAAGGCCCGACATATCCTCGCGCGCGCTGATAAACGGCGACCCTACGCCTGCCGTTCGCGCAAGTCAAGAGCACCGCATCACTTACGAAATGCTGCGAATCGAAAGCAGATTCGTAATTCGGTCGCAAATGCGTCAGACTGCGGCGCCATGAACGAGAGCGAGGTGCTCGAGCGCCTCAGGCGGCTCGAGATCGAGACCCCTTCCTGGGGATACGGCAACTCCGGGACGCGCTTCCACGTGTACCCGTGGCCGGGAGCCGCGCGCGACGTGCGCGAGCGGATCGACGACGCAGCGCTCGTGCACCGCCTCACCGGCTGCTGCCCGAGCGTGGCGCTGCACATCCCGTGGGATGCAGTCGACGACTACGGCGATCTGCGCCGCTACGCCGAGGGGCAGGGAGTCCGGATCGGCGCGATCAACCCGAACCTGTTCGGCGACGACGCGTACCGCCTCGGCAGCCTGTGCCATCCCGACGCTGCGGTGCGCGAGCAGGCGTTGCGGCACTGCCGCGAGTGCGTCGAGATCGCGCAGGAGGTCGGCTCGACGATCGTCAGCCTCTGGCTCGCCGACGGGACGAACTACCCCGGCCAGGACGACCTGCGCCAACGCTATTCGCGCCTGCTCGCGGCTCTCGAGGAGCTGTATGCGCTGCTTCCGGACGGGATGCGCCTGCTCGTCGAGTACAAGTTCTTCGAGCCCGCGTTCTACAGCACCGACCTTCCGGACTGGGGCACGGCAGCGCTCGTCTGCCGGCGGCTCGGCCCGCAGGCCCAGGTGCTCGTCGACACCGGCCACCACCCGCAGGGCACCAACGTCGAGCAGATCGTCTCGTTGCTGCTCGCCGAGGGGCTCCTCGGCGGCTTCCACTTCAACAACCGCAAGTACGCCGACGACGACCTGATCGTCGGCTCGATCGACCCGTTCGAGCTGTTCCGCATCATGCGCGAGATCGCGCACGGCTCGGCCGCCGACGACGTCGCGTTCATGATCGACCAGTCGCACAACATCGAGGGCAAGATCGACGCGATGATCCAGTCGGTTTCGAACATCCAGACCGCGTACGCGAAGGCGCTGCTCGTCGACGAGGAGCGGCTCGCGGCCGCGCAGCGCGAGGGCGACGTGCTCGGAGCGCACCGGACCCTGCTCGCCGCCTTCGAGACCGACGTGCGTCCCCTACTCGCGCGCCTGCGAGCAGAGATCGGCGTCGACGCCGATCCGGTCGAGGCGTTCCGTCGCGGCGGCCACGCCGAACGGCTCGCCCGCGAGCGGGGGACGGCGCCCGTCGAAAGCGCGTACGAGCGCACCTGACGCGTGCAGATCGCGCTCTTCGTCACCTGCGTCGGCGACACGATGTTCCCGGAGTCGGGACGAGCGACGGTCGCCGTGCTGGAGCGGCTCGGGCACGAGGTCGTCTTCCCCGTCGAGCAGACGTGCTGCGGGCAGATGCATCTCAACAGCGGCTACCAGGACGACGCCGCGCGTCTCGCGCGTCGCTTCGTCGACGTCTTCGGCGAGTACGAGCTCGTCGTCGCACCGTCGTCGTCGTGCGTCGGCGCCGTGCGCGAGCTGTATCCGCAGCTGCTCGGCGTGTCGCATCCGGTGCTCGAGCGCGTATTCGAGCTCTCGGAGCTGCTCGTGCACCACCTCGGGGTCGACGACGTCGGCGCTTCGTTCCCGCATCGTGTCACGTACCACCCGACCTGCCATTCGCTGCGCGTGACGCGCGTGGGCGACGCGCCGTTCCGCCTGCTCCGGCATGTCCAAAGGCTCGAGCTCGTCGAGCTGCCGCGCGCCGAGGAGTGCTGCGGCTTCGGCGGCACGTTCTCGATCAAGAACGCCGACACGTCGAGCGCGATGCTCGCCGACAAGTGCGAATGCATCGCGACGACCGGCGCGGAGTTCTGCAGCGCGCTCGACGGCTCCTGCCTGCTGCAGATCGGCGGCGGACTCTCCCGACGAGGCGCGGGCACCCGTCCGATCCATCTCGCCGAGATCCTCGCCTCGACATGAAGGCCCCGGCGGAGAGCTTCCCGGTCGCCGCGCGGCGCGAGCTCGCGAACCTCCAGCTGCGCGCCAACCTCCGCAACGCCACGGACACGATCCTCGACAAGCGGGCGCGCGTCGTCGCCGAGCTTCCGGACTGGGAGGAGCTGCGCGAGACCGGCCGCGCGATCAAGGCGGACGTGCTCGCGCGTCTCGACGAGTACCTGCTGCAGTTCGAGAGCAAGGTCGAGGAGGCCGGCGGTCGCGTGCATTGGGCACGTGACGCAACCCACGCGAACACGATCGTCGCCGACGTTGCCCGTGCGCACGGCGTGACGGACGTCGTGAAGATGAAATCCCTCACGACCGACGAGATCGGACTGAACGACGCGCTCGCCGAACAGGGCATCCGCGCGCTCGAGACGGACTTCGCCGAGCTGATCCTGCAGCTCGACGGCGATTGGTCGTCGCACATCCTCGTGCCGGCGATCCACCGCAACCGCACGGAGATCCGCGACCTCTTCGCGCGCACGATCGCGCCGGGCATCGTCTCCGACGACCCGCGCGACCTCGCCGAGGCTGCCCGCAGCTATCTCCGGGAACGCTTCCTCGACGCGAAGATGGGCATCAGCGGCGCGAACTTCGGCGTCGCCGATACGGGGACGGTCTGCATCGTCGAGTCGGAGGGCAACGGCCGCATGTGCACGACCCTGCCGCCGGTGCTCGTGAGCGTGCTCGGCATCGAGAAGCTCGTGCCGACGTTCGCAGACCTCGAGGTCTTCCTGCAGCTGCTGCCTCGGTCGTCGACAGGCGAACGGATGAACCCGTACACATCGCTCTGGACCGGCGTCACCGACGGCGACGGGCCGCAGGAGCTGCACGTCGTGCTGCGCGACGACGGCCGCACGCGCGTGCTGCAAGACGACGTCGGCCGGCAGGCACTGTACTGCATCCGCTGCAGCGCCTGCCTCAACGTCTGCCCCGTCTACTCCCGCACAGGTGGGCACGCCTACGGCTCCGTGTATCCGGGACCGATCGGTGCCATCCTCACGCCGCAGCTGGTCGGGATCGAGAACGCGGCGTCGCTCCCGTTCGCGTCGAGCCTCTGCGGCGCCTGCTACGAGGTGTGCCCGGTCAAGATCGACATCCCGACCGTGCTGCTACACCTCCGTAGCCAGGCGGTGCGCGCGAAGGCAGGGCCAGCCGAGCGCTCGACGATGCGTACGCTCACCTGGCTCTTCGGCAGCCGGGCGCGGTTCACCCTCGCCCAACTCCTCGGAAGGCTTGCGCAGCGCCCACTCGTTCGTGACGGCATGATCAGGCGGCTGCCACCGCCGCTCAGGGCATGGACGCGTACGCGCGACCTCAAGCCCGTCGCACGCGAGAGCTTCCGCATGTGGTGGAAGAGGGAGCGCAGATGACGACTGCGAAGGCGGAGATCCTCGCGAGGATCCGGGCCCTGAACCGCGGGACGCCCGTCCCGGTGCCTCGGCGATACAGCCGCACAGGAACGCTCGACGAAGCCGCACGCGTCGCCCTCTTCTGCTCGCGGGTGGCCGACTACCGCGCGGACGTGCGTCGCGTCTCTGCCGACGAGGTCGTGGCGGTGATCGGCTTGGTCTGCCGTGAGCGAGGCGTCCGGAGGATCGGGGTACCACCGGGACTTCCAGCCGAATGGCGGCCCGATTCGCTCGAGCTCCTCGAGGACCGCCACCTGACGGCGCGCGAGCTGGACGGGCTCGGCGGCGTCATCACGGGCTGCACCGTCGGCGTCGCGGACACCGGGACGATCGTGCTCGCCGGCGGGCCGATCGAGGGACGCCGAGCGCTGACACTCGTCCCCGACTTGCACATCTGCGTGATCCGAAACGAGCAGATCGTCGAGCTCGTCCCCGAGGCGATCGCCGTCCTCGATAGTCTCGTCGTGCAGGAGCAACGTCCACTCACGTTCATCTCCGGTCCGTCGGCGACATCCGACATCGAGCTCAGCCGAGTCGAGGGCGTCCACGGGCCGCGCACGCTCGTCGCGCTCGTCGTCAAGGAGGGGGAGACGTGACCCAGCGCAGCGCCTTCGTCCTTCGCGTGCGTCCTGAAAAGATCGACGAGTACGTCGAAGCGCACAAGGACGTGTGGCCCGAGATGCTCGCAGCGCTCCGCGAGGCGGGCATCAGGAACTACACGATCTTCCGCCACGGCAACGAGGTGTTCGGATACTTCGAGTCTGACGACCTGGAAGTGGCGGGGGCATGCATGGAGGCGCAGGAGGTCAACGCCCGCTGGCAGGACGCGATGGCCGAACTGCTCGAGGAGCGGGTGCCGGACGCCGGGCCGACGACGCTCGAAGAGATCTTCCGTCTCGACTGAAGCGTGCGTGTCTGGCGTCGCAGGTCGGGCCCTGGATGGTGAACGCCGTGAGGGTGCCGCTGGAGTTGCTCAGGTAGACGATGTCCCCGTAGGAGCCGGTCACCGAGATCGCCTCAGCTGACCGGAGCCGGCAGCGGGGAGGACGAGCAGCCCGATGCCGAGGCCAGCGGGCATCCATTGAGCAATGCAACGGTCGGGACGCCGGACACAAGCGTCCATCTCGTGCGCCGATTGCTCGCGGCGGAGCTCCCGCAGGGGGCTCGGCCTCCCAATCGAGCACGTTCCCTCGGTGCACTGGCACGTCGCCCCAGTGCCGCCCGCCCGGCTCGCCCCGTTCGCGGTCGACGCCCTGTCATATCTCCTCTCGCTCGTGACCGTTCTCGCGTTGCGCACCCCGCTCGCGCCAATGAGGGCCGAGAAACGAGGCGGGCTCCGCAACGGATCGGCGAAGGATTCGCCTTAATGTCCTGTCCAAGAACGCACTTTGAGCACCGCCGTGTGGCTCAGTTGAGCGAGATCGCGTAGTCGCAGTCGCAGGGCGCCGCGGCGAAGGACTGCGGCAAGCCAGCGGCTGCGGTCGACGGCGGCGGTTGGGTGCTGAGCGACCGCGGCGCTCGCGGCTTCGACGGATCGCCGTGCCTCCGCGGTTTGCGGTGCGGTTGCGACGCCGCTCTCACCGCGATCCCCTCGCTTCGAAAGATGTGATCGCAGCCGCCGCTGAACTTGGCGTCGCGATCATGAATGAGGAAGCGGAGCGGCTGCCCGCGACCGTCAATCGCCATCAGTAGGTTGCGCGCCTGTTGAGCGACCCAGGCGCCTGTCGGGTTTGGCGTGCAGGCGACGAACTCGATCCGGCGGCTCTCCAGCGAGAAGAGCACGTAGATCCGTTTCAGCCAGGCGGTCTCGACACTGAAGAAATCACAGGCGAGCGTCGTCGCTGCGTGTTGGCGGAGGAAGTTTCGCCAGGAGAGCTCGTCTCGCTGCGGCGCGGGTGGCAGGCCGTGCCGGGCGAGGATCGTTCGCACCGAGGTCGCCGACACGGAGATGCCGA